>Ga0070765_100001193_pt1 | contig 15707 bp, 13 predicted proteins | sample HubBroMetageWFT5_FD_71516 | JGI IMG/M metagenome (GOLD analysis project Ga0070765, IMG submission 71516) | Warmed and freeze-thawed soil microbial communities from the Hubbard Brook experimental Forest, New Hampshire - Hubbard Brook CCASE Soil... | ecosystem: Environmental > Terrestrial > Soil... | reverse complement strand
ACAAAGAGAGTTGGGCGAAGCAGGCGCAAGCGCTGGTGGCGGCAAAATTTCGCGTACTGGCGCTCGACTTCCGCGGCTACGGAAAATCGCACGGCCCCGGCGACGCCGATCCTGAAGATGCGCCGCTTCACCTCGATGTTCTGGCGGCAGTGCACTACCTGCGACACGCGGGAGCGAAGAGCGTGTCGATCGTCGGCGCCAGCATGGGAGGAGGCGCGGCTGGCGACGCGTCGATCCTGTCGCAGCCGGGTGAGATCGATCGCATCGTATTTCTCGGCTACGCGCCCAACGAACCGGCCGACAAGCTTAAATCAGCCAGTTTGTTCATTGTCGCTCGCGACGACACCAGCGGAGACGGACCGCGCCTGCCTTGGATCAAGGGGCAGTACGAGAAAGCTCCGCAACCGAAGGAGCTGATTATTCTCGAGGGCTCCGCCCACGCGCAGTTTCTCTTTCAGACCGATCAAGCCGACCGCGTGATGCGCGAAATATTGCGCTTTCTCTCTGCGAAGTGAAGTGGCGGAGTGAGGAATCTCATCGGTTCTGTCATGCCAAGCGCGGTTGTCATCCCGAGCAACGCGAGGGACCTCGGTGTTTGCCGGGCGCCCGTGGGCTTCGACGCCGAGGCCGACCGCCAGCGCTATTTCGTGACCGAAAGCGGAATCACCGTGGTCACGCGCGATTATTCGCTCTTCGAGAACCCGGTAACCGTGGATTACTTTACGCCGGAATAACCGCGGCGTCTTCTTCGACTTGCTGTACACGAAACAGCACAAACATGATCAGAAGGCAAAGCCGGTCGTCGATTGTCGGCGATGACGACGTCTGCAGTTTGACTGACTTGTCTTTCGGTCTCAGGTCAAGTACAAATTCACCGTTCTCGGTCGTCAGGTTCCAGACCGGGCGCCACCAGCCGCTGCTCCGCAGATAAAACGTGTGTCCATCGTTAAACTTCAACGCTCCGGGACCGCCCCAATCTTTTTCGAACTGCGCCACAGGACAGCCGGTGTCGGCGTCCAGAATCTCGGCGCGATTGCCCCAGAAGCCCGCTCGGCGAAACGTCCATCGGCCGCCACCGGTAGAACCAGAAAAACTGCGCGACCAGAAACTGGGGCGTTCCAGCACTGCGACTATTTGTCCATTGCGTTGGCATTCGAAGCGCCGGCCCCAGCAGGATTGCGACCACGTTAGCCCGGTCCAGCTAACCACGCCAGAATCGGTGGGGGAGGGAGGAGTTGAAGCGTGAATCATAAACACCTCCGAAAAGGCATTTCGACCCAACTCCAGCCTAGCAGAGAGATGTTAAAAACGGGTGAATGCGTGATTACGGCAGTACTTAGCGGATCTCGTTACTTCCCCTGCTGCAGCGCTTGCGCCTGATTAGCAACCAGGAGCATGCCCTGCGCGCGCGCATCGTTCTCAACCGCGGCGAGTTGAGTTCGCGCGGAGGGCGATTTGGACCACAACTCAATCTCGCCCCGAGCCAGGCGCAGCTGCAACTCGTAGAAGCGGTATCCGAATTTGTGGGCCGACGCTAAAGCCGCATCAAGATCCTGGCGAGCTTCCGCGATCCTTCCGGACCTGGCTTTGACGCGCGCATCTGCGAGCGCCATTTCGAAGCGCGGAGCCTGCAACGTCGACTGGCGGAGCAGAGTATTGGCCTTGTCCACGGCGGCCTGTGCTCCCTTCAAATTGCCCGCGCCCAGCAGATTTCGCGCGTCGAGAGCCAGCGCCGCAGCCTCCATCCCCGCGCTATTCGATTTCGCAAAGCCCGCCTCCGCTTCCCGGGCCAAAGCGTCGCCCTCCGCATACTTTTCCTCGGCCAAGGCTATCGCGCTCAGCGAACCGGTCAACTGCGCGGTAAAATCCTCGTCGTTCACTTCCTTGCACAATGCCAGCGCCTCTTTGTAACGCGCTTTCGCACCCTCCACGTCTCCGCTGGCGAAATGGGCGTCGCCGAGCCCCCCGATGGGATAGGCCTCCCCGCGGCGGTAGTCGATTTCCTTGGTCATCGCGGCCGACTGCTCGAGATAGCCGAGCGCCTCTTTGAGTTGGCCCATTTCCAGGGCCAGGTTTCCCAGATTATTGAGCGTGGTCGAAGAGCCGCGCCGGTCGCCGATCTGGTTGAAAGACGCAAGCGAATCCTGCTGCATCTTCAACGCGCCCGTCAAATCCCCCATACCGTCGAGCGCGTTCGCCATGTTGCCGTAGTCGCTGGCGAGCCCGACCGGATCGTTCAGTTCATGATCGAACTTGAGGACCTGCGCGTAATATTTGACCGACTCCTGCAACTTTCCTTCCTGATAGAACACGTTGCCGATGCGTTCCATGGCAGCGCGCACGCTCTTCTCGGCACCGATTTCGCGAAAAGTGGGAATCGACTCTTCGAACTTTTTTCTGGCGCCTTCGTAGTCGCCCTCGTCATAAAGCAAGTCTCCTACGATCAGGAGATTGCGTGCCGCCCCGCGACGATCGCCCGCGGCGGCGAATAGGTCCCGGGCCCTGGTCGATACTTCCATCACCTTCTGCGACTCACCCATGCGCTCAAGAGCCTCGACTTCGACCTGCAGGGCCTCGGCCGCCAGCAGGCTCGCGCCCACGGCCTGCCCGCGGGTTGCGGCGCGGTCGGCCACTGCCTGCTGGCGTTTGAAGTCGCTCAGCGAAGCGGCAATGCCGCCTTCGGCCAGATCGATGCGAGCCTCATCAACCTCGGACGCGTTCAGTTTGCGAAGCACTGCGAGAGTAGCTTCCGCGTCGTTGGCGTGGCCTCCGGCAATCTGCGCGCGAATCAGCGAGAGTCCGTAGTCCACGTTGTCAGGAAAGAATTCCCAGAGTGCACGGTAGCTCTCGATGGCCTGCGGAAGTTCGTCCAGAATTGCGTGGGAGCGGCCCTCGATGAGTAATTTCTCTTCGCGAGAAGACCGGCCGGAAAGATCGAGCGCCAGTTTGGCCTGCTCCTTCGCTTTGGCGTCGTAGCCCAGAATCGACCAGGCCTCCGCCAATGCGGAGTGCGTCGGGGCGTGAGTCGGATCCAGCGCAGCTGCCTTCTGCAGCGCGTCGCGAGCCGCGAGCGCATCGAACAAGCGCAGCTTGTCCAATCCTTCTGAATATAACCGCTCGGCCTCCGGGTTCGACGGCAACGAAGCCCGCACAGAAGCCGACTCCGCATCCGAAAGCGCGCCCACACCCAGCTTGCCGCGCAGCTCTGATCCCGCCTTGCTGACCAGGCTGTCGATATCCGCTTCACTACCTCTTTCCGAGATCGAAGCCAGGGTCTCGCCGGCCACGGCATCCTGCAGGCGTACGTCAAGCCGCAACTGGCCGTTTCCCTCCGTCAGGTAGGAACCGAGAACCACGGCGTCGCTGCCGAGATTCTGGCGAATCTTCTTCAAAGTGGGCTGGCTGAAGCTGTCGGCATCCGAGAGCGACAGGCTGACCTTCATCTGCGCGACGCTCTCGCCCGGGATGGTGCGCAACTGATCTCCCTGGCTGAGTTCGGTGGTCAACATTTCCGCGAGCGCAGTGGAAAGCCAGGACTTATCCGGATTCGCCGACAGATTCCTGAAGCCGAGCACAGCCACAGACCGCCGGCGGTTCACCGGGGGAGCGGTATTCGCCTGCTGCCTGTGGCGGGTGAGAAAGAAGACCGTTCCGCCGATTGCCAGCAGAAAGATCGCGGCCAGGGTGATGAGTTGCACTCGGGTCGGCCCACTTCTCGTACCTATCGAAGATCGCACTCGCGGAAGTGCAGCCGCCGCCGTCGTCGCCGAGACCGGCCGCTCCAGATCAACCGCCAACTCCCCGGCGGTCTGATAGCGAAGCGCGGGCTGATGCGCCAGCGCTTTCAGAATCACGGCGTCGAGTGCGTCCGGAACGTCGGGGTTCAGTTGGCTGGGCGGAGCCGGAGCCTGATTCAGAATCGCATTAATTAACAGAGCAGGAACGGTTTGCGCGAAGGGCCGCTTCCCGGTCGACATTTCGTAGAGCACGGTCCCCGCCGCCCAGATGTCGGTGCGCGCATTCGCGCCTTCTCCGCTCAGTTGTTCGGGAGACATGTAGGGCAGAGTGCCGCTGGTTTCCTGCGACTTCGTCAAGGTCACGGTCTGGCCTTGATCGCTCGGATGCGGAATCAACTGCGCCAGCCCGAAATCGAGAATCTTCAGGCGGCCGTCGGTGGTAAGGCGCAGGTTTCCGGGCTTCAGATCGCGGTGAATGATGCCCTGCTGGTGAGCGGCGGCGAGGCCGGCAGCCAGTTGCCCTCCCAGGCGCACGACTTCCGGAGGGGGAAGCGGCCCCCGCGCAAGCTTTACATCGAGCGTGATGCCTGCAATGTATTCCGTGACCAGGAAGTCGGTGTCGTCCTGGGTGCCGAACTCGTGCACGGTTGCGATATTGGGATGGTTCAGGCGGGCCAGCGCCAGCGCTTCCTTGCGAAAACGCTTGCGGGCGCTCTCGTCGGTGAAAGACCCCCGAGGCAGCACTTTGATGGCAACGTCGCGATCGAGTTGCTCATCGTGCGCGCGATACACCACGCCCATGCCGCCAGCGCCGATTTTTTCGACGATTGTGTAATGCGACAGCCGCTGTCCCAGCATTCCCCCCGCCCCGCCAGCAAGGATAACAGTTAATGCAATAGTGAGATCGCGAGCCAAAACGTTGCAAGCGAAGACGTGTCAGGTAGCCCTGGTCGTGTAGCCCCGGACGCCCCCGTCCGGGGTTGCGCGCAGCGCAATAAGCGCCGTTTGCGGCGTTCGTCGCACTGCAGTTCCAAACGCCAGCTCTGAGAGCTGGTTCCCGCAGGTGAGCTAAGCTCCCCTCCTAAACGTATAAGACAATTCGAGCGAAAGCATTTCATCCGCTAGAACAACGTCAAGGCGAAAACCCAGAGAAGGTCTCTATTCCTGCGCTGCTACAATGCCCTGTTTCCGATTCAGGCTTGCGTTAGCCGCGAACTGCAAGGCTCACAATGACGTACAGTCTTGTGGGTGAGCCTGGAGCGATCCGTTTTCCAGGCTCTTGGTCCGCAGGACCAATCTCAGCTTGGCACAGTAATTTCCGGGGAGTTGCAAGTGGAAGATGTCCAGGTCGTCGCGATGCTGGTTCGGCGATGTATTGCCGGAGACTCCGCCGCCTGGGAGGAAATCGTGCAGAGTTATCACCGGCGTATCTATAACATCTGCTATCGTTTCGCCGGATCAGGCGATGACGCGCAGGACCTTACGCAGGAAGTCTTCATCAAGATGTACCGCACTCTGCCCAGCTACGATCACACAAAAGGTGCGTTCGTGACCTGGGTGACGACCATCACACGGAATCTGCTGGTCGACCACTTCCGCAAGACCAAGCAGGACCGTATGACCGACTCGATCGACACCGCAGCCTCAGAGCATGAGGACGCGCAGCCGCTCAGTGAGCAAATTCAGGACCAATCCGCGCCCCCGGACGCCCATGTACGCAGCCGGGAGGTTGGGGAAACCGTCCATGCGGCCCTGGCAAAACTGTCGCCAGAACTTCGGGAAGCTGTGATTCTAAGGGACTTACAGGATATGGACTACCGCGAGATTGCCACCGTTTTGAAGGTTCCGGAGGGTACCGTGAAATCAAGAATAAATAGAGGGCGAGCGGAACTAGCGCGCCTCTTACAACGTACCTATAGGCAGGTGATGTGATGCCAGACCAGACCAGTAACGGAATGCGGTGTAACGAATTCGATCTTCTGCTTTCGGACGCCATCGATGGTGCCCTGAGCGGAGTCGAACTCAGCCGATTCCAGGCGCACGCGCAGAGTTGCACAGCGTGCGGCCCGCTGCTCGCCGATGCTGAGGCGGGCCGCGGCTGGCTGAAGGGTCTCACGGAGGTGGAGCCTCCAGCCAACCTGGTCACAGCAATTCTGGCATCCACAACGGGCGTTGACACCCAACGCCTGCGGGTAAATGCGCGCGTCAACCAGCCGCAGGTTTCGTGGCTGGAGCGCGTGCAAGCCTCGCTTTTCGGATATCTCGAGCCGATCTGGGTCACGGTCCGCCAGCCGCGCTTCGCCATGTCGTTTGGCATGGCATTCTTTGCGCTGTCGGTGGGCCTGACGGTCGCCGGCGTGAAGCCCGCCGACCTGGCCAGCATCAGCTTGCGTCCGACCTCGATCAAGCGTACCTATCAACATACGCAGGCCCGGGTCGTGCACTACTACGAGAATATCCGGATCGTTTACGAGGTGGAATCGCTGGCGCGGCAGGTCAAGCGCAACGTTGCCCCTGCCGAGCCCGGACCCGCGAAACAGAAAGACCACAAGAACGACACAACACAACAACCCGATCAGCCACAGGAGCGCAATTACAGCCAGAGTGATACTCAACTCATTCTGGCCAGCGCTCCTTCCATCGCTCCATTGGGCCCATGTTTTGACTCTTGCGATCTGCCTGTAGTGCCGGTGACCACGTACAGGAGGTTCGTATGAACTGCGCCACACACAGCGATACCGCTGCGGTGGCCTTCTGCCGCACCTGCGGCAAGCCACTTTGCCAAACCTGCACCCGCGACGTTCGCGGAGTGATTTACTGCGAGGAGTGCCTCGCCGCGCGTCTGGATGGAACCGCGCCGGCGCCGGGATACGTTCCGCCCTCGTCGGCATTCGCTCCTCCGGCGGGCACGGTTCCACCCGAATACGTTCCTCCAGCGCCGGGATTTGTTCCGCCCGCATCCGGACTTGCTCCGCCGCAAACGCCGCCACAAACCGGATATCAGCAATTCATGGATCAGGGACTCGGACTTAAGGTTCGGCCCGGACCGACCTCGGGACCGAACCCCGCCCTCGCCGGCATTCTCGCCGGATTTTTCCCTTTCGGCGTAGGCGCGGTCTATAACGGCCAATACGCCAAGGGGTTGGCTCACCTGGTCATCATGGTGCTGCTGATTCTTGGCTATGGTCTCGATCTTCCCTGGCCCGTAATCACGATGCTGGCGATCGGTACTGGGTTTTTCTACATCTACCAGATCATCGATGCGATCCGCAGCGCCAAGGCGATCCAGACGGGAGAGCCTGTACCCGATCCTTTCGGTTTAGCACAGAGTTTCGGAGCAGGCGAGACTTTCGACAGCGCCAAGGTTCCGGCCGGAGCCGCGATCCTGATCGGCCTGGGCTTGCTCTTCCTGCTGCACACGGCCGGACTGTTTGAGTTTGGTCTCGATCGTTTCTGGCCGCTGATTCTGATCGGCCTCGGGGTCTGGCTGTTCGCCAAGCAATGGGGACTGATCGGCTCCAGCCGCCAGGTGTGTGTGTGCGCGCGCTGCCGTACCCGCAAGCTGATGGGCCCGGCAATTCTGATCACGCTGGGCGTGCTGTTCCTGCTCGACAGCGTGAGCCGCATCGGTTTTCACCGGACCTGGCCCGCCATCCTGCTGGTGATCGGGGTGGTCAAACTGATGCAGAGCAACGCAACGGCTGACGGACACGTTGGCCCGCTGCCACCGGGGCCCTCGGGTTTTCCGCCGAGCGTTCCTTCTAATTTTCCTCCAAATATGCCACCGAGCGCTCCGGCGACCGGGGCGGTGCCGGATCCGGGACAGCCCTCTTCCTCTGGCGAGGTGAAAAATGTCTAGCCCAGTGTCGCCTCCAAGCGTTCCCGTTCCTCCTCCGTTGCCGCGGCGGCGCCGTTCGTTTGCCGGACCTCTGGTGCTGATCGTGCTCGGCGTCGTGTTTCTGCTGGGCAACATGCACATGCTTTCATGGTTCCGCATTGGAACGTGGTTCGCCCACTACTGGCCGGTGCTGCTGATTCTTTGGGGCGTCGTGAAGCTCATCGAACACCAGCAGGCGCAGCGCACCGGCACTCGCGCTCCGGGCATTGGCGCTGGAGGCGTCTTCCTGGTCATCATCATCGTGGTGTGTGGCCTGTCCGCGACCCAGATCGAGCGCGTCAACTGGTCCGGCTTGCGCGACCAGATCAACATCGACGACGACGATTTCTCGAACATCTTCGGCGAGACTTATAACTTTGACGATCACATGGAGCAGGATTTCCCAGCGGGCGCGACTCTGAAAGTGATCGACAACCACGGCGCGGTGAGCGTGCACGCTTCCGATGACAACAAGATCACCGTCGTCGTGCGCAAGCGCGTAGGCGCCGACTCTCAGGGAGATGCCGACAAATACAACAGCGAAACCAAACCCACGATCACCACGATCGGCGGTCTGGTGACGCTCGATGCCAAGGTGGAGGCTGCGGGGGATCATGCCATCGAAACTGATCTCGATATTTCGCTGCCACGGAAAGTGGCGGTCACCGTAACTTCGCGGCACGGCGATGTGAACGTGAGCGGACGCGACGGCAGTCTTGAAATCGCCACCCAACACTCTGACACCTCGGTCGACGATGTGAACGGCAATGTGAAAGTGAGCCAGGAAAAAGGCTCGGTGAAAATCGAGCAGATCACCGGCGACGTGCACGTCGAAGGCAGGGTGAACGAAGTCTCGGTCTCTGACGTCAAAGGAGCGGTGCAGCTGGAAGGCGAATTCCAGGAGAGCGTGAAGCTGGCCCGCATCACGAAGACCGTGACTTTCAAATCTTCGCGCACCGACATGGAATTCTCGCGGATTGACGGCATGCTCGATCTCGACTCCGACGATCTGCATGCGGAAGAGATCACCGGTCCTCTGCACCTCACGACGCGTTCGAAGAACATCCGGCTCGACGGGGTGTCGGGCGATGTGCGCCTGCAGGACGACAACGGCACGGTGGAAGTGGGCATGCGCACCGTGGGCAATGTGCAGATCGACAATCGCAGCGGCGACCTGCAGTTGAGCCTGCCCGAAAAGGCCGGCTTCCGTCTTGATGCGCGCACCCGTGACGGCGAAATTCAGTCGGACTTTGGCGAGCTGAAAATCGAAAACGACGAGCACGAAGCGAAAGCGACCGGCAGCGTGGGCAACGGCTCCGCCCACATCGTGCTCAACAACGAGCACGACGGCATCGAGATCCGCAAGGCCGGCGTCGTTCCCCCAAAACCGCCCGCACCCCCAACGCCTGGAACCAAAGCGGGCAAAGCTTTGCCCGCGCCCAAAGATAATGTGGAGCCTACGGAGAACTGAGTCGAGAAATTGAGTCGATAAGACTAATGACTCAATTTCTCGTTCGCCAGCTTTTCGGCCCGAGCCACGACCTCGTCCTCAGACAATGAAGTCGAATCGATCAGCACCGCGTCCGGGGCGGCCACCAGCGGAGATACCGCCCGTGTGCGGTCGCGGCGATCGCGATCGCGCAACTCCGCAGCCACTCCGGCAGCAACGTCTCCCTTGATTTTCTGCTGTTCCATGCGCCGCTGCTCGCGGACGACCGGATCGGCATCCAGAAAAATCTTCAGATCGGCGTCGGGGAAAACTTTGGTTCCGATGTCCCGACCCTCCATCACGACACCGCCCCCGGCGCCCATGGCCCGCTGATGAGAGACCATCCAGGCGCGCACTCCGGGATGCACTGAGATGCGCGAAGCCGCCTCGGTCACGTCCCGCTCGCGGATGCGCGGCGATACGTCGCGGCCGTCGAGCAGAGTGCGATTTCCTCCGATGGTCGGTTCCAGTTGAATGCGCGAATGCTCGGCCAGCTTCACGAGAGCCGCCTCGTCGTCAAAAGATAGATCGTTTACGATCGCCTTCAGCGCCAGCGCCCGGTACATGGCGCCGCTCTCCAGGTTCACATATCCGAGTTTGCGCGCGAGCCGCGACGCGATCGTGCTCTTGCCCGCGCCCGCCGGGCCGTCGATAGCAATAATCAGTTTGCGGGCCGGTGGCTGGGCTGCGGTATCGCTCATTGGGGAAGATTCATTTCAACGAAGAATCGAAAAAGATCAGGATGAAGCTACAGATTGTACACGCTCGGGCAGAGCGGGCTGAGCGCGGGGCGCCAACAAAGGCAAGCTATAGGCGCAGCAACTGCTGGCTGACGTCGCGCTCCGCCTGAGCGATGTTTTCAGGTTTGCCGAGATCGCGCCAGTAATACTCGTCGGCGCGGAAGGCGAGGAGTTTTTCTCCCTGCGCCGTGAGCCGCAGATAGGCATCAATGATCGAGAACGCACCCGACTCCGTCATCAGCGCAAGCAGGCGAGGGGAAATCACGTGGACGCCGGAAAACACCAGAGGCGTCGTCTGCCGCGCGGGACGGGCCATTTGCGGCTCTCCGCCGTGCCCCGCTCGGCGTCCGCAGAGCTGACCTTGCTCATCGAACAACAGGTAGCGCGAAGTTTCGCGATCCTGCACAGCGAGCGTCGCCAGCGCCTGATGTTGTTCGTGAAATCTCAGCATGCGTTCGAGGTCGATCGTGCTGAGTACATCGACATTGTGCAGAAGAAAGGGCTGATCGGTGTCGCTCGAATTTTCCTGAAAGAACCACGCAGCTTTTTTCAGCCCGCCGCCGGTATCGAGCAACGAGTCTTCGCGCGAAATTTCAACGCGCATGCCGAAGTTGGCGTTTTTCTGGAGATACTCGACAACCATGTCGGCGAAGTGATGCACGTTGATGATCACTTCACTCACGCCAAACGCGCGCAAGCGTCGCAGAGTGATATCGAGCAGCGTGTGACCGGCGACTTCCACCAGCGCTTTGGGACGGTCGTCGGTGAGCGGGCGCAGCCGCGTGCCCAGGCCGGCGGCCAGAATCATGGCCTTCATATTCCGGTGCTCTGTCCGATCCGCTGCCCAATACGCTCCGCACTGACCCTGCCCTCGGCTTGCTCGGACTCCATTCGCTCCAGTTCTCGGTGATGCACAACAACCTCGACGCCGGCCCTGCCGCGCAGATGCCGCGCCAGTTGCTCGGCCAGATACACCGAGCGGTGTTGGCCGCCGGTGCATCCGAAGGAAACCATCAGATTCTTAAATCCGCGGTGCTGGTAGCTGCTGATGCTAGCGTCGACCAGCGACATGACGCTGGCCAAGAACTGATGCACGCTCTCCTGCTGATTCAGATACTCGATCACCGGAGCGTCGCGGCCAGTAAGCGCCTTGAAGCGTTCTTCGCGGCCGGGATTGGGCAGGCTGCGTCCATCGAAAATGAAGCCGCCGCCATTTCCAGTTTCGTCAGCCGGCAGGCCACGGTGAAATGAAAAACTGAAAACGCGGACGATGAGATTGTCCGCGTCCGAAGCCAGGCCTTGCAGTTTCTCCGAAGCCAGCATGCCATGGAAGGCGTCCAGCAGCGCCGGCACCGGGATCGGCAGAGTCACATTGTGCAGCAGCCAGCGCAGGTTCTTCAGCGCGTAAGGCACGCTCTGCAGAAAATGCACCTTGCGCTCGTAGAATCCGCGAAAGCCATAAGCCCCCAGCGCCTGCATGATGCGGATGTAGACGTAAGCATAATAATGGTGCAGGAAGGCGTCGCGCTTCAGATCGACGAAGCCGGCGAGCGCGTCGAGATAGTGATCGAGCAACTCCTGGCGCAGTTCCGGCGGCAGATCGGCCTTGGCGTCGTAGAGCAGCGAAGCGACGTCGTACTGCAGCGCGCCCTTGCGACCGCCCTGATAGTCGAGAAAAAAGGGCTGGCCGTGGGGCAGCATGATGTTGCGCGATTGAAAGTCGCGGTAGAGAAAATAGTCGCGCGGCGCGCTCAGCAGAAAGTCCGTCAAACGGCTGAAATCGTCTTCCATTGCCTGCTCGTTGAACGGAACCCCAGCCAGACGCAGAAAGTAGTATTTGAAATAGTTCAGATCCCAGGAAATCGACTGCCGGTCGAAACTCTCGCGCGGATAGCAGACTTTGTAGTTCAGATTGCGGCCGGCCTCGACTTGAAAGCGCGGCAGAATGCCGATGACTTTGCGGTAGAGATCGACTACCCCGGGTTCGATATTCGGCCCGCTGCGATGTTTCGACAGGTATTCGAAGAGCGTAGTGTCGCCAAGATCCTCTTCGACGTAAGCGCCGTGGTCCAGGTCTTCGGCGTAGATTTCGGGGACGGGCAAACCGTGGCGGCGGAAATGCCGGGAGAACTCCAGAAACGCGGCGTTCTCTTCGCGCACGCCGTAGAGAATGCCGATGGCGGTGATTTTCTTGCCGAGCTTTTCTTCGGACGGCGCTCCGGTCGTTTCTCCGAACAGCCGGAAGATCTTGCGCCCCGAGCCCCCGAGTTCTCCCTGCAGAGGCTGAACCCGCTCGACCGGCTTGTGAAAGTGCTGCTCGAAGAGATGCTTGAGAAGATCCATGACTTGGGATGCCGCGCGAACGGCTACGCTTCGTCCCAAGATATCATCGAAGACCGGCAGGGGAATTAACCACAGAGGACACAGAGTCGGATTTTCAGCTCTACCCTGTGTTCCCCTGTGCCCTCAGTGGTTAAAATTTCGGCCCTTACTTCTTGAGCGTCGCGTCGAGAAACTCCACGGTGCGCTTCCACGCGTCGGCCGCATCGGCGGCCCGGTATCCGTCTTTATTATTCGGATTTTCGAAGGCGTGGCCGGCGTCGTCGTAAATCTTGACGTCGATTTTTTTGCCCAACTGCTTCATCGTTCCTTCGAACTTGTGCACATCGTCGGGGGTGATGCCACGGTCCTGGCCGCCGAACAGCCCCAGAATTGGCGCGTTGATTTTCTTGATGGCATCGGTGTCGGTGGCGAGGTGGCCGTAGTTGATCACGTCCGCGGCGAGAGTTGGCTCTTGCAGAGCGACGTCGAGCGAGTAGCCGCCGCCCATGCACCATCCGATGGAGCCGATGCGGTCCTTCTTTACGTTGGGCTGCGCTGCGAGAAATTCGAAAGCGGCGTGCAGGTCGCGCTTGGCGCGGTCTTCGGGCACGCCGCGCATGATTTCGTGCGCTTCGTCCGGAGTGCTCGCAACCTTGCCGCGGTAGAGATCGATGGCGAGCGCAACGTAGCCCTGGTCGGCGAGTTTCGACGCCTGCTCCTTCACCCAGTCATTCAGTCCCCACCACTCGTGAATCACAATGATCGCCGGGAATGGGCCGTTGCCGGAGGGCGTGTAAAGGATACCTTGCACCGTTTCGTCGCCGCTTTTGTAGGAGACGGGCTTGCTGTCGGCGGCGAAGGCAAGGTGAGCGATCAGGAGTAGGGATGCTGCTATCAAGGGATTCATCGGAAAGCCTCCGACTTAAGTTTTCGAATGAGCCAGGAACACAACGTCCCGAGCGCGGGATGCGGAAAGCCGCGATCTCTGCCAAAGTAGGACGACTCCCTGCGAAATCGGAAGTGGGGAGAACGTAAGGGCGCGCAGGACAATGTGGCGGCCAGGCCCGGCTGCGCCGATTGCCATGTCGCACAACGCAGTCGCAAAGAAAATCACAGCCGATCGTGTGAAAGCTCGCAGTTGTCGATCATCGGGTGGGAGTCCATAGACCTCAAAAGCGGACCAGGTCAATGCAGCGAAGAACAAGAACAGCGGTAGGAAATCCTGCCACGACATGCCGACCCCCGGTAGGAGCAGAACGATCAACCCGAGGCAGGATAATACTGCGGCCACGAGCATGGGCTGAAGTCTGCGGCGTAGCATAAGCACCTCAATCTTACTCACAACTCCAGTTCCATGTATAGCGCGCCGGCAATCGGATTCGCGCAATACGCAGCGATTTCCTTGAAGCCGATTCTGCGATACATGGCGACCGCATCTTTCATGACGGGCTCGACCGTATCGAGGCGCATGCGCTGATATCCGATCTGTCGTGCTTCAGTGATGATGCGATCGGCAAGCACGCGGCCGAATCCCTTGCCGCGAAAGGCTGGGCGCAGGTAGAGCCGCTTCATTTCGCAGATGTTCGCATCGAGTTTATGCAGCGCGACGCAGCCGGCTGGTTGACCGTCATACTCTGCCAACAGAAGACATCCCGTGGGCGGCGCGTAGTCGCCGGGGAGTCTCGCGAGTTCCTGGTCGAAATTCTGAAAGCACAGGCTGAAACCCAGGGACTGCGCGTATTCGAGGAACAGTTCGCGGGCCTGCGCGACCTGGGCCGCCGTTTCCGTCTGGGCGAAGGACAAACTCTTCACCACAGAGGACAGAGGGTAAACAGAGGGAGATTGAGGAGCCTCAGGTTCGCGTTTCATTTCCTCTGTGACCTCTGTGTCCTCTGTGGCGAAGCTCTTAGTAACTATCCCATCAGCATGCCGCCGTTCACGCTCAGCACGTGGCCGGTAATGTAGGCCGCATCGTCGGATGCGAGAAAAGCTACGGCACCTGCGACATCTTCGGGAGATCCGACGCGCCCCAGCGGAATCTGCTTTACTGCGGCCTGTTTGAATTCGTCACCCAGACCAGCGGTCATGGCGGTTTCGATGAACCCCGGTGCGACCGCGTTGCAGGTAATGTTGCGCGAGCCGACCTCGCGGGCGATCGCCATGGTCAACCCGATCAGCCCCGCCTTCGACGCCGCGTAGTTGGCCTGCCCGGCTTGGCCCATCTGCCCGAAGACGCTGGTGATGTTGACGATGCGTCCCCAGCGCTGTTTGAGCATGGAACTGATCACCGCCTGGATGCAGAGATAAGCGGACGTGAGATTCGTCTGCAGCACCGCATCCCAGTCAGCCCGCTTCATGCGCATGACGAGCTGGTCGCGGGTGATGCCGGCGTTGTTGACCAGAATATCGATCTTGCCGAATTGCGCGATCGTGGCCTTGATCGTCGACTTGATCTGCTCCTCATCGGCGACATCGAGCGTGAAGGCTGCAGCGTTGCCGCCAGCGGCGGCGATTTCAGTGACCAGTTCGTTCAGCTTCTCCTGATTGCGTGCGGCGACGGCCACGGCCGCGCCGTCTTTTGCGAGCCTGAGGGCGCACGTGCGTCCGATGCCTTGCGAAGCGCCGGTGACGAGGGCTACTCGTCCGGAAAGGGACATTAAGCTGTTCTCCCGAGTGCCAGGTTGAATGACTGCCGGAACGCCGCATTATAGCCCCCGCGGGCTCAGTCGACGCATCGCAATGGCCAGATTAAGACTTCAAGCCTGCGGGCGAACAGCAGCAACGGTGCGCTGTCCGGCAGCGCGATGCCGGCTGCCGCCGCAACGGTGTTGACGGCCAGCTCCGCCTCCGCATTTTGCAGCGGCCATTGCTGATGATGAATCTCGCCACGATACACCTGGCCGCCGTGCGTCGTGTAGAGGCAATACCGCTCCGTCAACCAGTTTTCCAGCGAGCCCTTTTCGCGCAGCCGGACTTCAGCCGTCGGACGATAGCTTCCTTTAAACTCCGTCGCCGAACTGAGACGCCGCGAAGAATACAGAATCTCTCCGCCGCGGTCCTCGCGGCAAAGATCCTCGCATTTCATCTCGGCTTGAAAATATGGCAGATGATAAAACTTTCGCGCCGCCCAGACCGCTGGACGATTCGCGGCATCAAGACTGAAGAAATACACTCCCGGCCTGCCGCCATAAGTCACGTAAGTGCGCACGTTCAGCTCGGGAAAACGTGACAACCCGGGCAGTGGAGGGAGTCCGCGGGCGCGAATTCCACTCATACGGAAGGGAATGACCCCGACCCAGCATTGGCCGTCGGATGTGTCGAGCGTCAGTGGTGCCGGAACAAGAGGACGCATTACTGCAGTGGGCAGTGGCCAGTGAGCAAACAGCAGATCGTGCCACGTCTGCTTCATCACCCAGGCGCCGGAAGGCAAGGGCCAGGGACGATGCGCTTTGGACTGGAGCAAGGGATGCAAATCACATTTTAGCGCGACGACGTTTGCAGCCTTTGAATTTCTCTGCGCCCTCTGCGACTGTTCTCTGCGT
>Ga0070765_100001192_pt1 | contig 15727 bp, 8 predicted proteins | sample HubBroMetageWFT5_FD_71516 | JGI IMG/M metagenome (GOLD analysis project Ga0070765, IMG submission 71516) | Warmed and freeze-thawed soil microbial communities from the Hubbard Brook experimental Forest, New Hampshire - Hubbard Brook CCASE Soil... | ecosystem: Environmental > Terrestrial > Soil... | reverse complement strand
GGCGGGTGCAAATGGTTCGGTTGCGTTCCGGGCAAAGGACGTCGGTAGCCCACGAGACGGCTCGCCATAGCCATGCTCATAATCCGCTACCTCCAATTCATTCCATAACACGAGCGGCGCGGGGTTAGGCCAATTATTTGCCGCGGCTGATGTGAATTTATTTACGCGGAGCCATGCTGTCAAGGCCGATTATCGAAACTGCGTGCGCCTATCGCCCAACTCGTGTATCCTGCGCCCTCGCTCCGATTTCTGACAGGAGATTTCAATGCCTCGCGCCACTTCACGCACGTCCACCGCCGAACCATCTCGCGCCGCCCTCGTTCCGCCCAAGCCCGCTGCTCCACCGGTGCCCGCAGTGCCCGCGCCGCCCACGCCTTCCGCGCAAATTGACGCACTCACCGGGGACCCGGACTTCATGACTTCCCTCGCTCGTGGTCTTGCCGTGATCCAGGCCTTCTCGCAGAAAAAGCGCCAGCTCACCATTTCGCAAGTAAGCGCGAAGACCGGATTCTCGCGTGCGGCCGTGCGCCGTTGTCTCTACACCCTCGCGAAACTCGGCTTCGCTGGCTCCGATGATAATCGCCACTTTTATCTTCGCCCGCGCGTCCTCGCGCTCGGCCACTCCTATATTTCTTCCATGCCGCTGGCGACTGCCGCGCAGCCTATCCTCGAACACTTCAGCCGTCTCATGCACGAGTCCTGCTCCATCGCCACTTTGGACGGACTCGATATCGTCTACGTGGCCCGCGCCAACGTCACGCGCATCATGGCCATCGACCTCGGCGTGGGAAGCCGCTTGCCCGTGTTCTGTACCTCCATGGGCAGAGTCTTGCTCGCAAATCTTCCGCCTGACGAGCTCGAATCCTTCCTCGCGCGCATCCAGTTCACGCGCTACACCGACCGCACCATCGTCACCGTGGACAAGCTGCGGCCGATTCTGCGCCTCGCCCTCCGCAACGGCTACTCGATCGTGGACCAGGAACTCGAGCTCGGCCTGCGTTCCATGGCCGTTCCGATACAAAATCCCAGCGGCAAAGTGGTGGCAGCGGTCAACGTCGGCGCGCACGCCCAGCGCGTGTCAAACCAGGACATGCTCAACAAATTCCTGCCGCACCTGCGCGCCGCAGCCCAGGAACTCTGCATGCTTTTGAGATGAACTGAAAGGGTCGGACTTCAGAGATCGTAACGACGCGGGATCTTTGTAGGCCGTAGCTTTAGCTACGGCATGAGCGAAACAACATCAGCGCGGCTTCAGCCGCTGAAGTACTGGTTTGCCGTCCGGGTAAAATGGACCACTCCAAGCGCTACGAAAACACGCTGGTAGCCATCCTCTTCCTTACCTGGGGCACGGTCTTCCTCGACCGCATGTCCCAACTCTACCTGGCGCCCTACATCGTCCCTGAATTTCATCTAACGCATTCGCAAGTCGGCATGTTGGCCTCGGTCCTCGCCATCACCTGGGCCATATCCACACTGGTCTTCGGTGCATTGTCGGATCGCATCGGCCGCAGACCAATCCTCATCCCCGCGGTCTTCGCCTTTTCGATTTTGTCCTGGCTTTCCGGCATCGCGCACAGCTTCCACCAACTCCTGCTCATCCGCGCGCTGATGGGCATCGCCGAAGGCCCCTGCTGGTCCATCATGACCGCGCTCATCGAGGAATCCTCCATTCCCACGCGCCGTGGACGCAACATCGGCATCGTCGTCAGCGCTGGAGCGCTCGTCGGCCTCGCGGTTGCTCCCGTGCTGACCACGCAAGTAGCCGCGCGCTTCGGTTGGCGCTGGGCTTTTTTTGTAGCGGGTGCGCCCGGAATCCTGATGGGCCTGCTGATGTGGAAATTCGTGAAGGAACCAGAACGCGACGCATCTGCGGGCGCGGAAGCACGCCATCGCGTTCGGCTTCAGGATTATTTTTCGATACTTCGCTATCGCAACATCTGGCTCTGCTGCCTCGGCGCGGCGGGCTTCATCTCCTGGCTGTTTCTCTCCAATGTTTTCGCGCCTCTTTACATCACGGAAGTCGCGCATCAAGCGCCGACCACTGCCGGATTTCTGCTCGGTGCCACAGGCCTCGGCAGCTTCCTTCTCGGATTTATTCTCCCATCCGTTTCCGATCGCCTCGGACGCAAGCCCGTCCTGCTGGCGATGGCGGCGATGTCGGCCCTAGTGCCGCTGGTGCTCCTGATCCCGCCGATCTACGCATACCCTTGGCTCTTGGCCGCGATCCTGTTGCTCACCAACGCAGGCCAGGGAATGCCGACGCTCGTAATGGTGCTCATACCCACCGAAAGTGTCCCGCCGCAATTCGCAGCGACATCAATTGGACTTGCCACGCTAGTCGGCGAGATCGTCGGCGCCACCATAGCTCCCACCCTCGGTGGCGCCCTAGCCGAAAGTCACGGCCTGGGAATCACGCTGCTGATGGCCGCCGGCGGCACCGCTATCGTCTTTGTAGCCGCGCTCTTCCTGAAGGAAACGGCACACCTAAAATCGGGAAACGTGCAACTCGAGACTGTCCCGGCCGAACCTTTGTAGCGGCGGTCTTCATAAGGCTGGGACGAAATGGCCTTAGAATGCTTCAACAACTCGGAGCAGAATCGGCATCACGGCGTCGCTAAAACATGCGAGCGATCGACTACTTCGACAAGCAATCCGAAACCACCCCCAATCGCATCGCCCTAATCGACGGGGACAAACGCTTTTCCTACTCAGACATCCGTGCCGCCAGCCAACGCATCGCACGCGCCATGTGGGCCGCAGGCCTGCGCGGCGAAGAGCCCGTCGCAATCTACTCGACCAATGACGCCCGCGTCCTGTTCTGCATGTTGGGTCTCCTGCGAGCCGGAGGCGTCTGGGTTCCCATCAACTTCCGCAACGCCGCCGACGCCAACGTCGAATATCTGAACTATGTCCGCACGAAATGGCTCTTCTACCACAGCACCCTTCGCGACCGGGTCGACGAACTGAAAGCCCGCGTCCCCACGTTGCGTCACGTAATCTGCATAGACGCGCCCGATGGCGACAACCCTTCGCTCGAAGTCTTCACGCAAAGCGGCTCGGATTCACACGATGTCGATTGGGCCGACCCGTATGGAAATCCTGATCGCTTGGTCGGCCTTGTTCCCACCGGCGGCACGACGGGTCCAGCCAAAGGCGTCCGCGTGACCAGCCTCGCCTGGGGCACGATGACGCAGATGGCTTCTCAATATTGGCGCGTCGATACCGCCGATCCCGTTTGCCTCAGTGTTGCGCCGCTCTCGCATGCAGCAGGAGTCGTCGCATTCGCCATGTTCGCCATCGGCGCAACAAACGTCCTGCTGGCGGGCTTCGACGCTCTCGCGGTCTTGCAAAATATCGAGCGCTTCCGCGTCACCCATTTATTTCTGCCGCCCACGGCCTTTTACGGTCTTCTCGCCCATCCCGATGTCCGCAAATTCGATTACTCGAGCCTGCGCGTATTTCTTCTCGCTGCCTCACCGGTATCACCCGACAAACTCAAGCAGGGCATCGAAATTTTCGGCCCCTGCATGTGCCAATCCTACGGTCAGACGGAAGCCCCGATGCTGCTCACCTGGCTCGATCAAAAAACTCTGGCTGCCGCCGCGGCTGGAGATCATCCCGAACGCCTGAGAAGCTGCGGCAAAGCCACCTCCGCGGTGCGTCTCGGAATCATGGACGATCAAGGCCGCATCTTGCCTCCCGGCGAAACTGGCGAAATTGTAGCTCGCGGCTCGCTCGTTACCGCGGGATATTACGAAATGCCGGAAGCTACGGCCGAAATACGCGCGCACAGATGGCATCACACTGGCGACGTCGGCTACCGGGACGAAGACGGTTATTTCTATATCGTGGATCGCAAGAAGGACATGATCATCTCCGGCGGCTTCAACGTTTACTCCGCCGAAGTTGAAGCAGGCATCATGGCGCTGCCACAAGTTCACGAATGTGCCGTGATCGGCGTCCCCGACACCAAATGGGGTGAGGCGGTAAAAGCTCTGGTCGTCCTGCGCGCGGGCGAATCACTCACGGAACGCGAAATTCTAGACCACTGCAAGGCAAAACTCGGCGGCTTCAAGTCGCCGAAATCGGTCGACTTCGTCACCGAAATCGCCAAGACCGCAGCCGGCAAAATCGACCGCAAGCAGCTCCGCAGACCCTACTGGGCCGGCACCGACCGCGCCGTCCACTAGCAAATTTGCCCCTCGCTGCCACTCACGTTTGTCATCCCGAACCCAACCGCGTCTTTCGCTGATGGGGGTGAGGGACCTGCTTCTATCTTGTCGGTATTGCGGGGGCTCGCCCATTCCTGCCTTCCACCGCGCTTTGATTCGCCCGGAAAATCACGTACGCTCGAATCGCCACCGCATCCTTCCGCGAAATTTCCTTCGCAAAAGAAACCATGCCGTTCGGCCGCAATAAACCACCAAGCACGATGTTGAACCACTGATCATTCGTCAGCGTGCTCGAATAGCGCAAATCGGGCAACACGCCGCCGCTAACCGCCACATCCCCATGGCAAGTCGAACAATAGCGCTGATAAAGCCCTTCTCCCACGTGCACGGTAGCCGCGTCCGCCGTCGCCGCGGGAGGATTCAAAACCTGCGGCTCAATCTTAGGGAAGGGCGGCAGGCTAGCCTTCCCACCAAGCTTGAACACAATCATCCGGCTAACATTCCGCACTCTGCCAGACTTCAAAGCGATCTCGCCGGTAGCCAAAGGGAAAACCCCGCCCCAACCCGCCAATATCGCCAAGTATTGTTCGCCGTCGACGGTATACGTAATCGGCGCGGCAATCGCGCCAGTCTGTATAGGGAACGACCAAATTCTCGCGCCCTTGTCCGCAAGATAAGCTTCAAAATTGCCGTTGGCGGTGCCCTCGAAAACCAGATTGCCCGCCGTTGAAAGTACGCCGCCATTCCAAGCTTCCGCCCGCGCCACGTCCCACGCTTGCTTTTGCTGCACCGGATCCCACGCCACCAGTCGTCCAGCAACGCTTCCAAGAATCGCTTTCTTGATGCTGGGATCCTGCGGCATGCCCGCGGCTGTCATGTTCAATCCATTGTTGTGCGCCAAAGCCCGCATCTTGAAATCCGCATCCGATTGATACGGAAAGCCCGCATCCTGAATCGGAATGTAGACCAGTCCCGTCAGCGGACTGTAAGACATGGGCTGCCAGCTATGCGCGCCCAATGGTCCGGGAATGACCAATTCCGGTTTGCCTCCCGAATACCGCGCGGCTGCAGTCTCGATCGGGCGCCCGGTCTTCATATCCACTCCGCTCGCCCACGTAATGTGCGTGTACGGTTTCGCAGAGATCAACGCTCCAGTCGCCCGATCGATCACGTAGAAAATTCCGTTCTTAGGAGCGTGCAGCAATACCTTCCGCGGCTGCCCGTCAATCGTTCGGTCGGCCAGAATAATGTCCTCATCCGAGTCGTAGTCCCAAGCCTCGTTAGGATTTTCCTGGTAGTGCCAGACGTACTCGCCGGTCTCAGGCTTCAACGCCACGATCGAACAAGTAAAAAGATTATCCCCGCCGCGCGGGTTGCGAATTCGCGGATTCCACGGTCCGCCGTTGCCGGTTCCAATATAGAGAAGATCAAGTTCCGGATCGTATGCGATGGCATTCCACACAGTTCCACCGCCGCCATACTTCCACCACTCGCCCGACCAGGTTTTTGCCGCTTCCTCCAGAATCGGGTTTTCGAATGGTTTCGCTGGATCGCCCGGAACCGTATAGAAGCGCCAGGCCATCTCTCCGGTTTCGGCGTCATACGCGGAAACGTATCCGCGCACTCCCATTTCGGCTCCGCCATTGCCGATGATTACCTTGCCTTTCACCACGCGCGGCGCGCCGGTAATCGTGTAACGCCAGCTCCGATCAATCGTCAGTTTTTCCCACACCAATTTTCCCGTCGCCCTATCCAGCGCTACCAGCCGTCCATCAAGCGTGCCAAAGAAAACCTTGCCGCCCCCAACCGCCACGCCGCGATTCACAACGTCGCAGCAGGCATTCACCGCCCATTCAGGAATCACCTTCGGGTCGTAAGACCACAGCAGCGCGCCGCTCGCGGCATTCAACGCAAGAACCTTGCTCCACGCTGTGGTGAAATACATCACCCCATCCACTATGATCGGCGTAGCCTCCTGGCCTCGCCGCGTATCCAGATCGTGGAACCATGCCAGTCCCAACTGGCCGATATTCTTGTCGTTGATTTCCTTCAATGGACTAAAACGCTGCTCGCTGTAAGTGCGCCCGTGGGTCATCCAGTTCCCAGGCTCTTCATCTGCACGAATAATTCGAGCCTCGTCCACTGCCTTTCGCGCGCCCGCAGCCGATCGCTCTTCCCCAATCGAACGTGGTCCATGCGTCCCGCAGCCCGCGAAAATCACAGCACCGGCGATCATCCCAGCGATCAGAATTTCTCTCCGTGCCATGTTTCTCCGGAATCTTCAGCTCGCGAACGGCTGGCCGCGTTGTCTGGGTATCGCTTTGCTCGCTCGAAGTCAACAGAAGTCGCAACGCCCGCTGGCCGATATTCGCACGAGCGCTCGATTAAAGCCTTGACAAACTACAGCCCGACGTTAGAGATTCTGCCCATAAAGCGTGTGGATGCGGACGATTTACGCTTCAAATCCGCGAAGGGGTGATCCATGAGCGCACGTTCTGCGCTGCTCGCGGCCCTGGTAATCGCATTAATCCTCGCCTGCGCCGATTCTGCCTTCTCCCAAATCACCGTCGCGCAATTGAACGGTTCCGTCCGCGACGAAAGCGGAGCCGCTGTGAAGAGCGCCACCCTTACCTTGCGCGAAACCTCCACCAACGCCAGCTACGCGACAACTTCTAACGACTCAGGGTTCTACGTGATACCGAACTTGCCCCCCGGGCAGTACGAGTTGACCGTCACGTTCACTGGCTTCGCCACCCTCATCGACAAAGGAATTGTTCTCACCGTCGGCCAAACCGCCACGGTTGACGTCACTTTGAAAGTCGCCACGCAAAGCGAGCAAGTCACCGTTACCACCGAAGTCCCCGAGATCGAACCCACCAAGACGGAAATCAGCCAGGTAATCAACTCCCAGCAAATTCAAGACCTGCCCATCAGCGGACGGCAGTTCACCGACTTTGCGCTTCTGACCGCTGGCGTCGCCACTGGCCGCACCAGTTTGCAATCCACCATCACGGAGTTTGAAACCACCCGCATCTCCTTCGCGGGTATGCGCGACCTCAGCAATATGGTCACGGTAGACGGCGCGGACAACGTCAACACCGCCACCGGCTCGCAGCGCTCCACTCCGCCGCAGGAATCCGTCCAGGAATTTCGCGTGGTGAACAATGCTTTCGGCGCTGAGTACGGGCGCGCCCTAGGCGGAATCGTCAACATCGTTACAAAATCCGGCACGAACACTTTGCACGGCTCGATCTACGACTACTTGCAGAACAATGCAACAGACGCGCGCTCTCTGCTCCAGCCGGCGCCTGATCCGTATGTTCTGCGGCAGAATCAATTCGGCGGCGCAATCGGCGGCCCCATCAAGAAGGACAAGATATTCTTCTTCACAAACTACGAGGGCCAGCGGCGCGCGGAATCTCCCACTTTTCCCGGCGTGCTCTATCAGAATTTGGACTTAATCAATGCCGCCAAGGCCGCTCTGGGAATCGCGCCCGAAAATCTCAATGTGCTGAAGACCAAGGACAACGACTACGGCATCGCAAAACTGGACTATCAGGTGAACTCGAACAACCACTTCTCCCTGCGCTACAACATCGAAGACGGGCGCGATCTGAATCAGCTGGTCGGCAGCACGCTCGATGGCGGCGGCATCGGCGCCCCCAGCAGCGGACACAATCTGTTCCTTCGCGACCAGTCCCTCGTTGGCGATCTTGCCACGACGCTGAAGCCCGACTTGGTGAATACTTTCCTCGCGCAGTATGGCCGGCGTCATTACAACTTCCCCGGCGTTACCGGTGAGCCCAACCTGGACGTACCTAACACGCTGTTGTTCGGGCACAATTTCGGCGTTCTCGATGCCATCTACGAAAGCCGCTTCCAGATCACGGACTCGATCGCTTGGGTCAAGGGCAATCACGTTGCGAAATTCGGCGTTGACTACAACTACGTCAACAATTTCGTGATCTGGCCGGGATTCACGCCCATGCGCATCGTCCTGCCCGGCCTGAATTGCTTGGTGGATTTTGCCAACTTCGTGAACCCCACCGCGGGCATCGCCTCCAATCCCGCCGACGGGCCGTGTCCAACGGCGACGCCTCCCTTCTTTCCCACGCAACCTGGCGCTCCGTTTGGTCCCAATAACAACGACCAGCCGTTGAATGGCGTTCCGATCGCGTTCTGGGGAGCCCCCGTGGGCACTGTTCCGAATCCACCGAGCGGCCAACTTCCAACTCCTCCGCCTATTCCTACGAACTGGCAGAACGCCTATCTGCCCACCGAAACCATAAATTTTTCGGAGACTTTGAATCACTCCTATTATGGCTTTTACGCACAGGATCAGTGGCGCGTGAAGCCGAGCCTGACGATCAACTACGGACTGCGCTACGACTTCGAAACGGGACTCTCGAAGCAAATCAACCCACACTATAACGGCGTCCAGCCTCGCGTTGGTTTGGCTTGGTCGCCAAACAGCAAGACGGTTGTCCGCGCTGGTTTTGGGCTATTCGACGATCGTTACAATTTATCCTTCCTGTTTATCACCCAGCCGCAGAGGCCGGTGATCATCCCTGGCGAGACTTTGCCCGGGATTCGCAAAGGCGCAAACACGGCAACGTGGGTTTTGAACCAGCTGACGCCCGGGGCTGCTGGATTCCCATCAGATGCAGCCAAGACCTTGATCCTTACAGGCCAAGTGCCGGACCAGTGGATCACCGGCACTTGCCCGCCGTCCTGCACAGCGGGCGCGGGAATGGTGCAGCACGACAGCAAGATTCCGTACTCCGAACAGGCCAATCTGGAAATTGACCGCCAAATCGGCAGCGGTCTCACGATTAGCGCCGGTTATATCTGGGTTGCCGCGCATCATCTGGTTCGCGCGGAAAACCTCAACGTCTGCCCGCCGTTCGGCGCCGCTGCGAGCACCACAGTTCCCAACGTCACTCCCGGCATCCCCGCGTGTCCGCCCGCCGAGGCGCCTCCGGCAGGCTGGCCCGCCGGAAAGGCATTTTTTTACAACGGATTGAATCCCGGGGGCTCGCCCGCGTATTCCAACTCCGGACTGCTGTATTACACGGACAACACCGGCAATTCCGTTTACAACGGGCTCACACTCCAAGTGACTGAAAGATTTAGGAAGAACTTCACCCTCAACGCCAATTACACTTTTTCGCACACGTTGGACGATGGCACCTTCACGACCTTCGTCAGCACGCCCCAGGACCTTTACGATCGCAGCCTGGAACGCGCTAATTCAAATCAGGATGTTCGCCACCGGTTCGTCGCGAATTTCAGCGTGGAGGGTCCCAAGGACAGCTTCTTGCGGAATTTCACCTTCAGCAATATCGTGACCTTGCAGAGCCCTCGTCCCTTCACTCTGTTCGTTGGCTTCGACGCCAATGGAGACACCAATCCGGTTACGGACCGCGTGGGACTTTCCTCCCGAAACAGTTACTACGGCGACGACCTGTATTCCTGGGACCTGCGCGTGGCTCGCTATTTTCCGTTCAAGGAACGTTACAGGCTTGACCTGATGGTGGATGTCTTCAACGCACTCAATCGGCCCAACGTGGACGAGGTCACCTCCGTCTATGGCGCGGCTGTCTTCTGCGGATCAGGAGCAGCCCCCAAGCGCTACAAAGACGCTGCCACGATCGCGACCCAGGAAGCTGTGGCTGCTTTTGACGCCGGCACTGGACCACCGACATGCCCTCTGAGCCTGGGGCCCGTCCCGGCTCCTCCGGTGCCGAATGGTCTTTTCGGCGCGCCCAGGACCATGCTCAATCCGCGCCAGTTCCAATTCGCGGCCAAGTTTTCGTTCTGACCGCTGCGGCCGCAAATACTGTCGGTGGGTTATCTCTGTGTCAGAGGCGTTGATTTGCCTCGGTCCCGCGGTTCCTCAGGAGAACTCGCCCCGGGTCACGCGCGCACTCGATCAGATGCCAGCCTCGCCGCGCTTTTCGTTTCTGCCTTCGGACGTACCATAGAGCTTGGCGAACGACTGAAATACTGGCTGCCGCAACCTCCGTGAGGATTTTGTGTGGACCGTGGACATTGACGTCGGCGGAACTCTGACGGACGCCCTTTTCACCAAGGACGACGAGGTGTTCTGCGTGAAAGTGGACACCACGCCACACGACCTCACCGTCTGCCTGTTCGACTGCCTCTCGCAAGCGGCCGGCAAGCTCGGCTTTGCCGCTTCGAACGAGTTCCTCGAACACGTCGAGCTCATTCGCTGGTCCACCACCATCACTTCCAACGTTCTCGCCGAATCGCGCGGCCCGCGCATCGGCCTGCTCGTCTCGAGCGGCCACGAAAAAAGCCTCTACGCCAACGGTTCAAGCAACGGTGTCCTGAACCGTCTCGTGTCCGAACGCGACGTCATTGGCCTAGATCACACCTCGAGTGAAACCGACGTCATGAACGCCGCCCGCAAACTGCTCGAAAGCGGAGTTCGCCGCATCTGCGTTAGCCTGCAGGACTCACACCGCGATCCCCGCCGCGAAATTGCCATCAAGCGCATTATTGACCAGCAATATCCCGATCACTTTCTCGGTTCCGTCCCAGTCCTCGCCGGCAGCGACATTTCCAAATCATCCGACGACGCCACGCGCACGTACTCCGCCCTGATCAATACCTACACGCACGGCGCGCTAGCCGCCACGCTCTTTAAAGCCGAAGACGAGTTGCGCGAAACTTCCGGCTTCACCGGCACATTTCTTGTCAGCCATATCAATGGCGGTGTCGCCGGAGTCGCCAAGACCAAAGCCATCGACACCATCGAGTCCGGCCCAGTTCTCGGAATTCATGCCAGCGCCTATCTAGCGAAAGCTTACGGCTTCAACGACGTGGTCGCGATGGACATCGGCGGCACCACCGCGAAAATCAGCGTGCTGCGCGATGGCGAGCCGGTTTACCGAAAGCCCTGCGACTTCTTTGGTATCCCGGTCGCAATCTCGCTCCCGGATTTGCGCTCGACCGCGCTAGGCGGCGGCAGCGTCGTCAAACCTCTCCTGGACGCTCAGCCGCCCGACGTCCAACTCGGTCCCGAGAGCATGGGCTCATATCCCGGTCCCGCCTGTTACGGTCTCGGTGGCGATCAGGCCACGCTCACCGACGCCTTCGTCGCGGCCGGCTTGATCAATCCCGATTATTTTCTCGGCGGAGCCAAAACGATTGACCTCGAGCTCGCCCGCAAAGCCATCTCCGATTTAGTCGCGCAGCCGCTGAATGTTTCCACCGAAGAAGCCTGCCGCATTGTTATTGACCGCGCGTTCGAGTCCGTCGCCGGCATGATTGCCACCTCCGGCAGGGAACTACATCAGGACCTATCCAAGTCCGTGCTCTTTGGTTATGGCGGCAACGGCAGCCTGTTCGCCTGCGGTGTCGCCGAAAAAACCGGACTCGAGCGCGTCCAACTTTTTTCGCTGGGCCCGGTGTTTAGCGCGTTCGGCTCCTCAGTGTCAGACATTCTGCACGTTTACGAAAACTCGTTAGCCGGCGTCACAATTGCCGAAGACGGCGTGGTTCGCATTCGTCAAATGATCGAAGAAATGAAGGCCGAAGGCGTAAAGGACCTGCTAGGTGAAGGTATCCGGCCCGATGGCATAAAATACGCCGTCGAAATCGAAGTCTCAGACCATGACGGCAACTCAATTTCAGTCCCATGTTCCGAACAATCTCTGCGCGACGAAAGAGCGCTCCGCACGTCACTCGCATCGGCCCTCGAACAAGCCGGAAGCAAGCATGACCGCAGCAAGCATGAGGAAGCTGTCTGCCTCGAGTTACTGCGCGTCTCCGTGAAAAAGATCATGCCCAAGCCCAAACTCGCAGAGCGCCCGACGCAAGGAACGGATTCCACGCAAGCCTGGAAAGGGACTCGCAAGGTTTTTTGGGGCAGCAGCAAAGGCGAAGCGCGAATCTACGACTGGGACGCTCTCCAACCCGGCAACCGCGTAGAAGGCTGCGCCATTCTCGAAGACGCCAACACCACCTACTTCGTCCCCGAGGGCTGGCGAATGGAAATGGATCGCTTGGGCAACGCCACGCTCACCAGCGAAGCGAAGAAGACATAAACGATTACTCGATGAAAAGGATATGCCCATGTCGGCAGAACAAAAAAATCGCCTCCGCATAACCGAGTATCTCGATCTCGACCTAGACACCGAAAAATGGCTCTGCAATCGCTGCAATCACCAACTCGGCCCAGCCCGCGAGAACTACAAAAAAGGCTGCTTGGTCCACGACCGCGATCCGCGCGAAATCCATCCGCCGCTAGTCACCGGCGCGTTCAATTTCTCTCCCGATCCGCTTTGGGTGCGCATCGTCGAATTCTATTGCCCCGGATGCGGCACCCAGGTCGAAACCGAATATCTGCCGCCCGGCCATCCCGTCACGCACGATATCGAAATTGACGTGGACCGCCTGAAAGAACGCCTGCGCGCAGGCGAATTCGTCATCCGCGACCAGCGTCTTGAGGCCATCGAATGAATTCGATTGATATCGACGTCGGCGGAACCTTCACGGATTTGGTTCTGAACTACAACGGAAAATCTCTGATTCGCAAGTCTCCCACCACGCCCTACGACCTCTCCGTCTGCTTCACGCGCGTGATCGAAGAAGGCGCCGGCGCCCTGGGCATGAAAATCGATCAGCTCCTTCCCGCCATCGACATGATCCGCTACTCCACCACCATCGCTCTGAATCGCTTGATCGAAAAGAAAGGCCCGCGCCTCGGGCTCATCACCACCGAAGGCCACGAAGACGTGGTGCTTATCGGCAGAGGCGCCCAGTGGATTGACGGCACGCGCGTTGCCGAGCGCCGCAACCTCTCCGTGCAAAGGAAGCCCGATCCCCTGATTCCGCGCGACATGATCGTCGGCGTAAAAGAGCGCGTGGATTCTCGCGGCAAAGTAATCCGTCCACTCGACGAAAACGATGTTCGCGAAAAAGTCCGCTATCTCACCAGCCGCGGCGCGCGCGGCTTCGTCGTCGCGCTTCTTTGGGGCTTCCTCAATCCGGCAAACGAACGGCGCGTGAAAGAAATCATTCGCGATGAGTATAAGGAATTTCACATCGGCTATCTGCCGGTGGTCCTCGCCGGCCAGGTCGTCGGCAAGCTCGGCGAATACGAGCGAACCCTCGCTGCCATCCTCGACGCCTATCTCCAGCGCTCCATGCAAATCGAGCTTTCCGCTATGTGGGACAAGCTCCGCGAGAAGGGCTACTCCAAGCCGTTATTAATGATTCAAAGTTCCGGCGGCATCGCCGAAGTATTTCGCACTGCCGCGAGCCGCACCTTTAATAGTGGACCAGTGTCCGGGCTGATGGGCGCGCATCACGTCGCGAAAACCCTCGGCTACCAAAACGTCGTGATGACCGACATGGGCGGCACCAGCTTCGACGTAGGCCTCGTAGTCAAAGACAGCGTCCGCAGCTACGATTTCCGTCCGATCATCGACCGCTGGATGGTCGGCATCACCATGATCAAGACGCTTTCCATAGGCGCGGGTGGCGGCTCGATCGCGTACGTTAATAAACTCCTCGAAAATCGCGTGCAAGTCGGCCCGCGCAGCGCCGGCTCCATCCCCGGTCCCGCGTGTTTCAATCTTGGCGGCACCGAACCCACCGTCACCGATGCAGACGTCGTGCTGGGCTACCTCAACCCGCAATTTTATTTCGGCGGGAAAATGCGCTTGGACAAAAATCGCGCCATCCACTCCGTGCGCGAAAAAATCGCTAAGCCTCTGGGTATTGGCGTCGAAGAAGCCGCCGTAATCATCCGAAAAATCGTCAACGGCAACATGGCTTCCGCGATCATGAAAGAAGTTCACCTCCGCGGCCACAGCCCCGAAGAATTCATCCTGTTCGTCGGCGGTGGCGCCGGGCCCACCCATGCCGAAGGCTTCAAAGCCGACATCCCCAAAGCCGTCACCTTCGCTTTCTCGCCGGTCTTCTGCGCCTTCGGCTCTTCCACCATGGACATCATGCACGTCTACGAAGCCTCCAAAAAACTTACGCTGATGGAGCCGCGCACACAGCAACTCTCCAGCGAATTCACAATTTTCAACGAAACAGTCGAGCAGCTCCTCGAACAAGCGCGCCGCGATCTCGCCGGCGACGGTTTGAATCTCGCCGAAGCCTCCTTCGTTCTCGAACTGGACATGCTCTACGGTGGGCAATTCCACGTGAAAAGAACGCTCTCTCCGCTGCTCGCGATTCACACGCAGGAAGACGTCCGCGCCATCTGTGACGCGTTCAACAAAGAGTTCAGCGAAGCCTTCAGCCCGTTCGTGGTGAATCCGGAAGGCGGCATCTTCGTCGAGAGTTTCATCTTGAAGGCCATCGTGCCCACAAAAAAAGTCGCGCTGCCGAAGTTGACTCTCGAAGGCCACAATCCCGCGGCCGCTCGCAAAGGCGCACGCCCCGTATACTGGCCAACCCACAAAGATTTTCGCGATACGTCGACCTTCTCCTACGAAGCATTGTGTCCCGGAAACGTAGTCGAAGGTCCCGCGGTTGTGGAAGGCGAATACACCACGCTCGTCGTGCCACCTACGATGCGTTTCTCAATTGACGAGCGCGGTCTCGGCATTCTGGAAAATAGGTAGCTGGAAAAATCGAGGAGAATCATGCCCATTCCAACTCTGTCCGAAAAACTAGCCTGGCTCAAGCCCTCCCCAGCCACGCCCTACGAAAAAGAATGTGCCGCCAAAGTCCCACAGGGCGATTACGAAATCGGCGTGCAGGTCACCAACGACATCCTTGACGAAGCCATGGAAGTTTTTGTGCGCTCCTCGCGCAGCTATTTCGGCGTCTCCGGCGATTCCATGGTTGCGCTCTTCACCGCAGGCGGCGATCTCATCAACGCATCTTGTGGCACCTATCTCCACGCCATCATTCAACCCATCGTCATCAAGTTCATCCTGAAGTATTACGGAAAAAATCCTGGAATCCGCGACGGCGACATCTGGTACACCAACGACGCTCTCTACGGCGGGATCCACAATCCCGATCAAGTCGCGCTCATGCCCATCTTCCACAACGGCCGACTCCTCGCCTGGGCTTCTGCCGCCCTGCACACCACGGAAACAGGCGCGATTGAGCCGGGCGGCATGCCGGTCAGCGCCAAGTCGCGATTCGAGGAGGGTCTGAACCTTCCGCCCATAAAAGTCGGAGAGAATTTCGAACTGCGCAACGATTTCCTCGAGTTCTATTCGGTCTACGGTCTCCGCGCTCCGGCCATGTTCATCTCCGACCTCCGCGCGCGTTGCACCACCGCCGATCGTGTGCGGGTCCGCGTCCTGGAACTAGTCGAAAAGAGAGGCCCAGAATTCGTCGTCGGCTTGATGCGCAAAATGTGCGAAACCGCCGAAGCCGGCGCACTGAAAAAAATCAAAGCTCTGCCCGACGGCAAATTCCGCGCGGTCGTCTTCAACGACGCCATCGGCTGGACGCCCGCGCTCGTCCGCGCCTGCTACCTGACCCTCACGAAAAGCGGCTCGCGCATCACCTTCGATTTCGACGGCACCTCGCCGGAAAATCCATCCTCTTACAAC
>Ga0070765_100001189_pt1 | contig 15741 bp, 11 predicted proteins | sample HubBroMetageWFT5_FD_71516 | JGI IMG/M metagenome (GOLD analysis project Ga0070765, IMG submission 71516) | Warmed and freeze-thawed soil microbial communities from the Hubbard Brook experimental Forest, New Hampshire - Hubbard Brook CCASE Soil... | ecosystem: Environmental > Terrestrial > Soil... | reverse complement strand
TGGACAAGCTCAATAGAACTGCAAATAACGCTATCCGACGCATGCAAGGCTTCCTTCGAGTTAGGCGAATGCGAGTAACGGCAAAAGGGATTTTAGCGCGGCCGGGCGCGGCGTGTGGCTTGGGCTGTGTACGGGTCGTCCGGCCAGTAGTGCTTGGGGTAGCGGCCTTTCAAATCCTTTTTCACCTCGTGATAGCCGCGATTCCAAAAGCTCACCAGATCCTTGGTAATCTGCACCGGCCGGCCGGCCGGCGACAGCAACTTGAGCACCAGCGGCAGCTTGCCGCCCGCCACCGCCGGCGTCGAGTTCAAGCCAAATAATTCTTGGAGGCGTACCGACAAGCTCGGATTCTCGCCGTCCAGATAGTCAATGGGGATGTGAGAGCCGCTGGGAACGGTAAAATGAGTGGGGACTTCCCGTTCCAAGATGGTTGCTTGCGCGTGCGTCAGGAACGAGCGCAGCGCTTGACCCAAGTCCAACTTCGCAAAGTGTTCGCGCCGCGTGAATCCCATGATCCACGCCGGTGCCCACTGTTCGATGTCCTGCTCGAGCGCCTCATCACTGAGATCAGGCCAAGGCGCAGGCGCCATGATCTGGTATTGGCGCATGAGCATGACCCGCGCGCGCCATTGACGCAGCTCCTTGGTCCAGGGCAATCCGGCAATTCCGGTTTGCTTGAGTCCTAGTAGGACAGCTTGCTGCAAAGCGTCGGGATCGGGGTCACGGATCTCGGACGATGATAAGAGCAAAGCTCCCAGCCGCCGCTCGCGTTTGGCGCTCGCCGCTCCCAGGCGATCGTCCCAACGAATCTGCGCCGATTCCCGAATGAGCGCGTCAAAGTGCGTATTCAGGTCGTCGAGGCCGATGGGCGCGGCGAGAAATATTCGCGCCTCGCGCTCTGCACCGTCGAGCTCAGCCGCCACGATGAATTCCGACTTCGCCAGTGCCTGGGCTTCGGCAAAACGGGCGCCGCGGCCATTCGCCAGCAGATAGCGGCCGCCATCGCCGCGGCTCTGTGCGATGCGATCCGGATAGGCCCACGCCAACAGGATTCCGGTGGCATGGTGAGGATCGGCCGAGTCGCGTGAATCTTGGCCCAAGTCCCTCTGCCAATTGCCGGATGTGCGCTGCGCTTGGGAGCGGGCACGAGCATCCACGGTCACGCCGGCGGGCAAGTCGCGTTGATCGCCGCGCAGAACGGCGACCCGCAGCCGCAAATCGGCATCGCGGGCGCCTGCACTGGCCCGCAGGATGTCGCGCTCGCTCAAGATCGCCGCGAGATCACAAGCGAGTCGTTCGGCGCCGAGGTCTTGCGCCTTGATTCGCATGTGCGCGAGCCGGGGATGCATCCCTAGTTTATTGAGGATGCGGCCGTGCGCGGTGACGCGCTTCACCGCGTCAATGGCCTCGAGCTGCTGAAGCAACTCACGCGCTTGGGCAAGCGGTGCCGCGGGTGGCGGGTCGAGCCAGGCGAGGCTGGCGGCATCCGTGGTGCCCCAGCAGGCCAATTCCAATGCCAGCGGCGCGAGATCCGCATGCAGGATTTCCGGCGGTGTCTGCGGAGTCAAGGAGGCATGCGTGCCCTCCGACCAAAGACGGTAACAATCTCCCGCGCTTAGACGGCCGGCGCGTCCCCGACGCTGATCCGCCGCTGCTTGCGACACTTTCCCGGTTACCAGTCGACTCATGCCCGTGGTGGGATCGAATTCCGAATAGCGCCGCATCCCGGAGTCGATGACCACGCGGATGCCTTCGATGGTGAGGCTGGTTTCGGCGATGCTCGTGGCCAGTACGATTTTGCGCAGGCCCGGGCCGGCCGGGGCGAGCGCCGCATCCTGCTCGGCTCCTTCAAGCTCGCCATAGAGAGGCATGATTCGAACATTGCGATTCAGATCGGATTCTTGCAACGTGCGCTGCACGCGGCGGATTTCAGCGGCGCCGGGCAAGAAGCACAAGACGTCTCCGGTGTGCTCCTGCAAAGCCGCGCGCACCACCTGTGAAACCTGCAATTCAAGATGGGTGTCATTGCGCCGTGGCACGTAGTGGGTGGTGACCTCAAAGCTGCGTCCCTGCGCCGATACGATCGGCGCATCGCCGAGCAGGCGCACGAGGGGTTTCATATCGAGCGTGGCTGACATCACCAGCAGCCGCAAATCTTCCCGCAAGTTTTCGCGGCTCTCGACGCAAAGCGCGAGTCCGAGATCGGCATTCAGGTTGCGCTCGTGAAATTCGTCGAAGATCACGCAGCCTAGGCCGGTGAGTGCGGAGTCCTCCTGCAGCATGCGGGTCAAAATACCCTCAGTGACCACTTCAATGCGGGTGTCGCGGCCGACGCGAGTCTCCAAGCGCGTGCGAAATCCAACCGTGCGGCCGATGGGCTCTCCCACGAGCGCGGCCATGCGCATGGCCACTGCACGGGCGGCGATGCGGCGCGGTTCGAGCATCAGGATCTTCTGACCCTTGAGCCAGGGAGCGTGCAGTAACGCGATCGGAACGACCGTGCTTTTACCTGCGCCTGGCGGAGCCTCGAGGAGCACGGCGGGATGTGCAGCCAATGCCTCATGGAGCGCCGGAAGGGCCTCTTTAATGGGTAAATCAGGTAGTGGCGGTGTGTTCACTTCGGGCGGCTACGATAACCCATAGGCCTGCGGGGGCGCGAAGGCGGTGCTAAGATGCGCGCCGTCGGGCCTGTAGCTCAGTTGGTTAGAGCAGGGGACTCATCAACAAATGGTGCCTTCGCATCGTAAGGTGCGAAGTGGACGGGATGAATTCAGGGAAACCTGACCAGCTATTGAAGCTGATGGCAACCCTGAGCCAAGCCGGCGGTACACCGCCGGAAGGTGCAGAGACTACCTGAGCGCGTTTAAGTCGCGCTTAATGACAGGCTAGAGCGTCCCGCACCCCACGGGGGTGAAGAGATAGTCCACTCCCTCCGGAAACGGCGGGGCAGAAGTGAATCCCTTGGTCCTCGGTTCGAGTCCGAGCGGGCCCACCACTTTCCCAGATAGCCGGCTTATAATTCCCAATCAGCCGGCGCTTGATTCCCATTTAGCCGTTGCTTGATTCCCAATTTGCCGCTAGGCTAGAGCCTGAATTACGCTATTTCCCGAGTAATCGTGTATTTACGCATTGCCGAGCCCCAAATCCGCACCGCTCTGCGTGACACTCGAGTCGTCGCAATTAGCGGCCCGCGGCAGTCGGGAAAAACCACTCTGGCGCGCCGCTTCGCCAAGCAGGGCCGCAAATACGTCACGCTCGACAACCAATCCACATTGGCTGCCGCCAAAAGCGATCCTGTCGCCTTTGTACGCGGCCTCGATCGCGCAGTAATCGATGAGGTGCAGCGCGCGCCAGATCTTCTATTGGCGATCAAACAAAGTGTGGACGAGGACCGGCGGCCGGGACGCTTTTTGTTGACGGGCTCGGCGAATTTGTTGACCGTCAAGACGATTCACGAATCACTCGCCGGCCGCGTGGAAATCGTCCCGCTGTACCCGTTGGGCCGTAGCGAGCAACTGGGTATCAGACATCCACAATTTATAGCAAATGCGTTTCGAGGTGCGGTTCCCGATACCGCAGAAGCCCTGTCCACGGAGAAGCTCTCGGACTGGGTCACGGCGGGTGGTTATCCAGAGGCTATCAAGCGGCATAGTGAACGCCGCCGCCACGATTGGTACCGCGCCTACATCAAATCGATTGTCGAACGCGATCTTCCTGAAATTTCCAATTTGGCAAAACCCGATCAAATTCCGCGCGTGCTCCAGATCGCGGCGCAATTTGCAGGGCAGTTGACGAATCTTTCCGAAATCGGCCGCAGCGTCGGACTCGATCACAAGACGGCCGACCACTACGTGCGTGTATTGGAACAACTCTATCTCATCCAACGTGTCCAGCCCTGGTTTCGCAACGAACTGTCGAGGCTAGTCAAGACACCTAAGCTTCACTTCATCGATTCGGGATTGTTGACTGCAATGCGTGGGTATTCCCTATCTCGTTTGCGGGCCGACCGAACTCTATTCGGTCCTTTGCTCGAGAGCTTCGTATTCTCGGAACTGATCAAGCTGTCGGCATGGACGGAAGAGCGAGTTACGTTGTTTCACTACCGTGATCGCGACCAGCTGGAAGTCGATTTTATCCTTGAGAACTCGGCCGGTGAAATCGTCGGCATCGAAGTTAAATCGGCCGCGTCGGTTACTCGTCGCGATTTCCTGGGATTGGAACGGGTGGCCAGCGCTGCTGGATCTGCATTCAAGCAGGGGATTGTTTTGTACGATGGAGTTCAAACGCTCTCGTTCGCCGAGGATCTTCGCGCTGTTCCCTTATCAGCGTTATGGGCCTAATGGGCGGGTGACCGCCGTATCTCGGCCTGCCGGTATCGGTAAGCCGAAGTTGGCGGACGCCGAATTGATTGCCGCGAAGCGGACATCTTATTGTTAGGCAGGGACGCCCAAGACGCATCAGGAGGGCGCGTGGCTACTTGGGTCCCCGCCGCTGCGCAAGAGAAATGTGCCCTTTCGAAATGGCCCACACGGTGCCATACGGGGGCGTCATAATGTCCAACGGAATTCCCGTCCACACATTCCAAAACACATGGATCTCGGTTGGCACTGGATCCAAAAGATGCGTCGCTACCAACATCACCGGACGGTGCTTTGCGTCCGCCTTCGGGTCTCCCAAAACCAAGCAGGAGCGGGTGAATCCGCGCTCATTGATCAGATGCTGTGCTGTCGCATCAAGTTCCAATCGATGCGCGCCACCCAGTGGAATGCGAAGCGCATCTTGCGTGCCCGGTATGAGATAGACCACCCAATTCGGTGATGCGGACAAATCGGCAGGTAATACGACCGTGTTGTAGTGCTCCGCACAGGGCTGAAATGAATATTTCCCGGCAAAGATTCGTGCCGCTGCCGCGCCCGACTCAAATTCCGTTAATGCCTGCGGCGTCTTGAGTTCCTGAGGCGGCCCCATGACCTCCCCCTTCTTGGACACGCTGACACGATAAAGGGCCTGTGGCGCCTCGTTCGCGTCCCCGCTAATGATTGTCACGAGGATACCCTCGCCTTGCTCCTCAGTGATCCAACCCCGGATACGCTTGTCAGATTTGAAGATGCCCAACGCACCGAGCGCATCCGTAGCGACAGCAGCCGCATGATCGTGATTGTAGATCGTAAGACCCGTTGCTTCGGCGCGCCGTAAAGCCTCCTGCTCTTCTTGCGGAGGTAATTCCTGCGGCACAGAGTCCGCGGCCCAGCTAAAGTGCGCAAATACAGCAGCGAAGACGAGAACCGTAGTCTTTTGGCGAACTCGGTTACAACTGGTTCGAGGCGAATCACATAACATAACCGCTCCTCCCTAAACGATTTGCTTTGCTACACCACTCTCAGTCTACGTCACTTGGGTGGGCAGAAAGCAGCCCGTCACTTCCGACCGCAACGGGCACAAAGCCGCCTGCTGGCGCTCCTCAAGCTATGCAGCCTCTTATCCTTGGGGTGGCCGCCACGCCTTCCATTTTCACGAGACGTCTTGGCTTTGGCCCCATTCCGGGCAGAACCGCCGAGCTCACCGATTTGTTGCATCTATCGACGTGAGCCGAATTCACGTTCGATGAGCGTTCTGACATATTTTGTCAATTGACAAGATCCTGTCGTAATTTGTCGATATCACACAATGGAACAAATGAGCTTTGACCCGCGCTTTCACTGGGAAACCTACGGGCGAAACCGCCGGGGTAACTAACGGGGTAACTAACGGGGTAACTCAGATCTTCGAATTAGTGAAACGGCTATAAAATAGGCATTTTCTGCGTTAATTCGATGGTGAGCGGGCCCACCACTTTGCCAGATAGCCGGCGTCGCATTCCCAATCAGCCGGCGCTTCTCGCAGGTGAGCGAGGCGTCAGCCAGGCCAGAATTGCTGCGACGATCAAAAGTGCTGGTACGTCACCCCAAAGGTGTCCTAAGTGTTCCGGATAAGCCACGGACTGGGCAGCCATGATTCCCCCGTGCACGAGGCTCGACCAAACGGTAAACGCTATGAGGCTGCGGTGGGCGAGAGGATCTCGCGCAGCGAGAAGCAGAAACACGCCGAGGGTCGCATATATCCCGAGGATCATCTGAAGATACATCGACTGGCCCGCATGCCAAGACCAACCAGACGGCCACACGACGCTAAGCGGATAGATACCAAAAATGAACACAAGCCCCGCCGCTACCAAAACGATCTTCAGGTATTTGACACGATCGAATTCAGTCATTCATTTGCTCCAATTCGCATAGTGGCAGAAGTGTAGGCTTGGCGGCGAGGGTTAATCCCGGGCGAACGCCGGGATTTCTCCGGGATTATTCCGACCAGCCCATGGGATATACGATTGGATGCGCGATTATCTTTGCTTTGGATCGTTTCGCTTTGAGCCGTCGACCGCGCGCCTATGGCAACACAAGGACGAGATCAAGCTCACGCCCAAGGCCGCCGCTGTGCTCGGGTTACTTCTCGATCGCGCCGGACAGCCGGTAACCAAGGAGGATCTGTTCGCCTCCGTGTGGCGCAACTCGGTCGTCAGCGATGATGCGCTCGTGACGTGCATTCAAGAATTGCGTAAGGCGCTAGGCGACGATGCGAAGCACCCACGGTACATCCAGACTCGGCACCGCAGCGGGTACCTGTTCGTCGCTGATGTGTCGAACGTTGGTGACGATGCATCTGATGGCCTTCAGGCATCCGAGAAGGCCACCGCGATTGCCGTGCTGCCTTTTGTGGATATGAGCCCCGACCGCGACCAGGATTATTTCTGCGAAGGTCTGGCGGAGGAACTGATCGATGCACTGACGCAGGTCGGTGGCCTGCGCGTGGCCGCGAGAAGCTCCTCGTTTCAGTTCGGCGCGGCCGATGCACAGATCCGAGAAATGGGGCGGCGCCTCGGAGTTCAGGAGCTGCTGCAGGGAAGCGTGCGTAAGGCCGGCGATCGGCTGCGCATCACGGTTCAGCTCATAGATGTCCATAGCGGCTACCACAGGTGGTCGCAACGGTTTGAAGCGAACATCGGCGATGTGTTCGCCGTTCAGGACGAGATCGCCGACGCGGTCGCGACCACCCTGCGGGGCGGTGCTCTTTCCCAGAGCGAACGACGTGCCGTTCGGCGCCCGCAGACGGGCGCCGAACCGTATGAGTATTTTCTTCGGGGCCGTCAGCGCCTTCACAGGATGCAGCAGCCCGATATGGACGAGAGCAGGCGGCTGTTCGAGCGCGCCATTGCGCTGGATGCGCAGTACGCGCCCGCTTGGGCCGGTCTTGCGACCGTGCACGCACTGCTATTCGAGTGGTGGGGGGCGCGCGATGAGGACCTGCAATACGCCGATCGGGCGAGCCAGCGGGCTATGGAATTGGCGCCGGATATGGCTGACGCACATGTCGCCAGAGGATGCGCGTTGTCTTTGCATCGGCGTTATGAAGAAGCGCAGACGCACTTCGAAGCAGCGGCCCGTATTAACCCCAATTTGTTCGACGCCTATTATTATCATGGCCGTGCGGCTTTCTCCCGCGGCGAACTGGAGCGTTCCGCCGATCTGTTTCGCAAGGCTTCCGAGGTTCGGCGAGAGGATTTTCAGAGTTCTGTGCTGCTATCGCAGACGCTTCGCATGCTCGGCCGAACCGAGGAGGCGAGTTCAGCAAATCGAGAGGGAATTTCGCGAGCTGAGCGGATCCTGGCCTTGAATCCCCTCGACGGCCGCGTGCTCGCGCTCGGTTCGGGCGCGCTTTACGAAGCAGGCGAGATCGAACGAGCAATGGAATGGTCGCGCCGATCGCTGGAGCTGCGTCCCGATGACATGAGCGCGCTTCTCAATGCGGTTTGCTTGAGGGCTAAGTCGGGTTTGAAGGAGGAAGCGCTGGAGATTTTCGAGCGTGCTTGCAACCGTGGCTGGGGCAAGCGTGACTGGATCGAACGCGATCCGGACTACGACTCACTGCGCGACGATCCCCGCTTCGAGCTGCTGCTGGCAAAGCTCAAGTGAGCCCTTTCCGCGGCCGCCGCTACCAGGGCACTGTCAGGGCAACTGCGATGCTTGAATCGGCGTTAGCCCCTAAATACCAGCATTTAGCGCGTGCAGTCCTGCAAGAGTTGCTTCCGGGTTCGAAACTTGGTACAGAATGCCTGTCGAGACCGCATTCCGCCCGTCGGCGTCGTACCTGCAAATAGGCGGAATATTGCCCAGGACGGGTCATCCAATGCGAGGCCACCGTGACAAACAAAGTTGTGAACGGCGATTTCCGCTACAGCCGAATCTTCAGCACAGCGTTTTTTGAACGCGCCCAGTGGTTCTACAGAACATATGGATTCAAGGCCTTGCTGAAACGAGCGGTGGTCCGATTATTTAAACTCAACCCGGTCGAGCGGGAGGTTTTGCGTTATTCAAAGTTGGGCAATAAAGTCGTATTTTCGCGAATTTACGAGCAGAATTTGTGGGCAAATTCGGAATCCCGGAGCGGCCATGGTTCGACTTATGAGTTCACAGGCGCGCTTCGCAACGAACTGCCGGAAATTTTGGAACGCCTGGCTGTAAAAACGTTCATTGATGCGCCGTGCGGTGACTTCAATTGGATGCGCCACGTGAAACTTCCCTCGGATTGCAAGTACATCGGAATTGACGTCGTACCGCAGATAGTGGCCACGAACCAGACGAAATTCAGTGATACAGAACACCAGTTCCGATGCCAGGACATCACCTCAGAACCGCTACCGTTTGGAGACTTGATCTTTTGCCGCGATTGCCTGTTTCACTTGAGCTATGCCGATATTCGGCGGTTTCTCGTGAATTTTGTCGAATCGAACTCCAGGTACTTGATGACGACCACCCACAAAAACCCCGACGGTTTTCCCAACAAGGATATTTCTTCCGGAGCGTTTCGGCGGATCGATTTGTTTCGCGCACCATTCAATTTCGGAAAAGCGGTCGTCTATCGTGTAGAGGACTACAACCCGATGGGGCCTGAGCGTGAGATGTGCGTTTGGACGCGAGAAGATGTTGCGAAAGTCGTCGAGAACTTCGGGGCCTGAAGTTTTTCGGGCGGCGGCCCTGCGGCTCGATCGCGCGATGACATTACTGCGAATTGTCGGCTTTGCTGAAATGCAGATCCTGGAAATCGAAGCTAAAGTCAGTTGCCGGTGATACTGCACGCATGGTCATCTCGGCTACTTTGGTGTCATAACCCTGATCGAAACGAACAAAGGCATCCGCGTTTAGCGTTCGATCATTCCAATGGACAATAAAGATATTGCCGCTGTAGGGGGTCAGGGGACCTTCCAGGGAGTCGGTCCGGCTGATCTTGAGGATGAGTTTGTCGTTCTCGAGGCGCACCGTGGCTTCGCCGCGCCAAGGATCGCGATACGTCCCGGCATAGGCAGCCAGCTCAAGCGACGGAGATCCCGAAGAGCCCTCGATTTTGGCCGCGGCATCCTCGATCGTTTTGGCGGCCGCGTCGCGCTTGGCGCCGTACGACGTGCCGATCGCGACCCAGTCGCGGCGCGGCGCTTTCAAGTATGCGTCGAGGATTTGATCGCCGACCGCTTCCATGGCCATGCCCGACTCTTGATTGGTGAACACCAGCACGCCAAGCTGAAGTTCAGGGATCATGGCAACCCACGTGACGCTGCCCAGCACCCCGCCGGTATGCGCGACTTTCTTGTATCCCAGTACGTCTTGCACTCCCCACCCCAAAGCGTAGCCGTTGAAGTGGGTGCGATACATCGTCGTGAACAACGGGCTTACCGGGATGATGGTATTCATGCTCCACATCTCTTCACTGCGTTCAGCAGTGAAAAGTTGCTGGCCCGTCGGCATCTTGCCGGCGGCGAGTTGGGTTTCGAGCCACTTCGCCATGCCATTGATGCTGCAATTGATGGTTCCCGCCGGCCCGACTGCATCCATGTTGAGGACCGGAATCGCTTTGAGCTCACCTTTGATCACCACATGCGGGGACGCGACGTCGCTGCGATCGGCAATCCTGGTATAGCTCGCGGCACAGGGCTGCATTTGCAGCGGATCGAGAATGCGTTCCGTGACGAAGTCTTCCCATGATTTTCCCGTCACGGCGGGAATGATCTGGCCGGCAACCATGTAGAGCAGGTTGTCGTAGTCAAATTTGCTGCGAAATCCGGAGACGGGCTTGAGATAGCGCAGGCCGTGGATAATCTCATCTCGGCTGAAGTCGGTGGCCGGGAAAAACATCAGGTCCCCGGCGCCCATGCCCAGGCCGCTGCGATGAGTGAGCAAGTCGCGAATCGTGAATTCGCGCGTCACGTAGGGATCTTGCATGCGAAACTGGGGCAGATAGTCGATCACCTTGTCGTCCCAGTGAATCTTGCCCGCGTCGACCAGGATCGCGAGGGCAGCGGTGGTAAACGCCTTGGTGTTGGAGCCGATTTGAAACAAGGTGTCGGCATCAACTTGTGCCGGCTTACCGAGTTCTCGAACCCCATACCCCTTGGCGTAGACCAGCTTTCCGTCTTTGACAATGCCCACAGCCATGCCGGGCACTTGAAAGGCCTTCATGGCGCGCGCCACCGTTGCATCGATCGTCGCCGGCGAAATCGGCAGCGCCGGCGGCGAGGCCGCCCAACTTCCCATCGAAGGCAAGTAGGCAAGGACAAGGACAATCGGCAAGCGTCGAACGATTGATCTCACGGTAGGCTCCCCTCGGCTCCACATGTTTACTATTTCTCTCTGGAGGATCATTCTAGCCCATATAGGTTAAACAGGGCAGAACATGCGGATATCCATCAGCAAACTAGCGGCGGCGGCGCTGCTCATTATCACGGCGTTCACCGGCCCCGCGGTCCTGGCCAACCCCTCATCCGCTGAGGTTCCGCCACAGCTCACGCAGTCGGACGCCGATGCTTGGTTGGATGGTTTCATGCCTTACACGCTGGAGTCGAACGATATTGCCGGTGCCACGGTGGTCATCGTCAAAGACGGCCAAGTGCTCACTCAGCGCGGCTTCGGCTACGCAGACGTAGCGGCGCGGAAGCCGGTGGATCCCGCGACAACGATGTTTAGAGCCGGATCGATTTCAAAATTGTTCACCTGGACTGCGGTCATGCAGCTCGTGGAACAACATAAGATCGATCTGGATGCCGACGTGAATCAGTATCTGGATTTTAAGATTCCGCCGTACGAGGGCAAGCCCATCACGATGCGCAATCTCATGACGCATACGCCGGGATTCGAGGAAGCTTTCAAGGGCGGTATTCGTTTCAGCGGCCAGGTGCCCCCACTGGACGAAGTGCTGAAAGGGATGCTGCCCGAACGGGTCTACGCGCCGGGCACGACACCGGCCTATTCAAATTATGGCGCGGGCGTTGCAAGTTATATCGTCCAACGCATTTCCGGTATTCCGTTCGAGGAATATGTTGAGCGCAACATATTTGCGCCCCTCAACATGACCCACGCGTCTTTCCGTCAGCCTTTGCCCGCGCAACTGGCGCCCTCTATGTCCCAGGGATATCCCAGGGCGTCGGTGGATGCCAAACCCTACGAGCTGATCTCGATACCGGGTGCCGGTTCCGTTGCGGTGTCCGCGGCCGACATGGCCAAGTTCATGATCGCGCATCTCAACCAAGGCGCCGGATTGATGAAGCCCGAGACCGCGCTCTTGATGCACGATCCCTCACACGTGACCCTGCCCGGTACCGACCGCATGGCGCTCGGCTTTTACGAGTTGCAGGTCAACGGTTTGAGCGCGATCGCGCATGGCGGCGATCTCAATTACTTTCATAGCGATATGTGGATTTTTCCCGCCAAGAACGTCGGTCTGTTCATTTCGATGAACAGCGCCGGTGCAAATAATGCGACCGAAGCGATCCGCATCGCGCTCTTTGAGCAGTTCGCAGATCGGTATTTTCCAGCGGCGAACGCCGCGGCGCCCGTCGAGCTGCCGAGCGCCAAAGAGCACGCCCGGATGCTGGCCGGTAACTACATCAGCAGCCGTGGTTCCTTTACCAATTTCGTCGACGTGTTGAACCTAGCAGGTCAGGTCAAAATCTCCCTGGATAAGGACGGTCGGCCGTCGGTTCCGGAAATATTGGGAGGGCCGCCCCACAAGTGGATCGAGGTCGCACCCTTCGTGTGGCAGGCCGCCTATGGCCACGCACGTCTCGGGGCCGTGGTGGAAAACGGTCGCGTCGTGCGCTGGAGCTTCAACCCGGTGTCGCCCTTCATGGTTTGGGAGCGGGCTCCCTGGTATCGAGACGCGGCCTGGCTAAGCCCCTTGTTCGTGGCAAGCTTGGTGCTCGTGTTACTCACCGCTTTGTCCTGGCCGGTCGGCGCCATCAGCCGGCGCCGCTTCGGGGCGGCAATGTCGCTGAGCGGGCCGGATCTGAAAACTTATCGCTGGGTCCGCGGTTTCTCCTGGCTCGTGCTCGCGGTTTTAAGCGGGTGGGCGGCGCTCTTTATGTCGCTGGGCGCGAATACCATTATCGGTGGCGCGATATTATGGCCGCTGCAAATTGCGGGTGCCGTGGGCTTTGTCGGTCTGTGCGGCACCGCGCTTTGGAATCTGCAGCGAGTCTGGCGAAGCAATCGCGGCTGGTTCGCGAAGCTTTGGAGCGTGCTGTTGGTGCTCGCCGCCCTTGTGACACTGTGGGTGACGCTGAGCTTTCATCTGATCAGCTTCGGCGCCCGGTACTAACGACTGCCTAGCGCTGTCTCGAGACCTCGCGCATCAACCGGTAGGTAAAGTCGACCTCCTGCCCGAAGGCCGCGACGCCGATGCGTTCATCGCGCCCGTGCGCGCGTGCGTCATCCAGATCGTCGAACATGCCGTCAATCCCGTAACTCGCCATGCCGACCAGGCGCGTGTACTTGCTGTCGCTCGCACCGGCGCCCATCTGCGGAAGGATCACGACGTCCGGCCATAACTCGTGCACCACCTTTTCGACCGTCGGCAAGATGGTCCCCGAGAGCGGCGACTCCGGGCTCGGCGTCGCGGGTGTGATGACGCTGATCTTGATGGTCGGATCGTTGAGCACGCGCGCGAGTGTATCGCGCACGGAGTCCTGTGACTCGCCGGGGATGATCCGACATTGCAACGTTGCCCGGGCGCGCTGAGGCAGCGCGTTCTGAGCGTGGCCACCCTCAATCTGGGTCGCGGTGCAGGTCGTGCGCAGCAAGATATTCGTCTCCACCACGGCCGACAGGCGCTCGATTGCCGCCGGATCGGGCGGCGTCTTCGCCACGGCGAGCATGTCGGACTTTATCGCGCCCGTCTCGATCGCGGCCCGGCGCTCGAAATATTGCCGGGTTGTGTCGGTCAGATGTACAGGAAATCGAAACTTCGACAGCCGGGCGAGGCCTTCGCTCAGGCGGTAGATCGGATTGTCGGCGGTCGGCCGCGAACTATGGCCGCCTTTGTCGGTCACTTCGGCCTCAAACGCCATCGACATCTTCTCGCTGGTCTGGACACCGACATAGAGCCGGCGACCGCCTTTCATGCCCGCCTCGCCGCCGTCCGGGTTTATCACAAGGTCGGCATTTACAAGATCGCGGTGTTCGGTCAGCAGCCAGTCGACGCCGTTGCGTTCGCCGCCCGACTCCTCGTCTGCCGTGAAGGCGACGACAATGTCCCGCTCGGGAATGAAATGCTCGCTCTTCATGCGCAGCAGCGCCGTGAGGACCGCGGCGTCCTGTCCCTTCATGTCTATCGTGCCGCGCCCGTACAGCCACCCGTTGTCCTCCGTCAGGTGAAAGGGATTCCGCGTCCAGTCCTCTGGATTCGCCGCGACCACGTCAAGATGGCACAGATACAGGACCGGCTTGCCCTTGCCGCTGCCGTGCAGGCGGGCAACGACGTTGCCGGCGCGGGGGTGGTCCACCGGTATGAGAAGCTGCGCGTCCGCCGGGGCAAAACCGGCGGCGAGCAGCCGTGCTTGTACCTTGCGGGCCAGTTCCGTCGAGCCGACGTCGTGCGTCGAGCGCGTGTCGATCATCTCGCGCAGGATCTCGCGCGCGACGTCGCCGGACGGCGGCGCGGCGGGCGCGGCCGGCGCCGATGCGCAGACAGCCGCCGACGCAACGAGGAGGGAGCCGATGGCTGCTCTGATAGGGGAAAGGCGCTCTTGGCGGCGCAGGCGATAGAACATCGGCGAGATTATGCCTGGCAAACGGGCAGGACAGGGAGGGCCGCGCCCCTAATTCGTCGGGGATGGCGGGTTTTGGGTAGCATTCCGGTCTAAATGAACACTACCGAAGAGGGGACACCATGAAGATACCAACGCTGCGCTCAACCGGCCTGGTCCTGCTGGGCAGCATTCTCGGGCTCGCCGCGGGAACGGCGCAGGCCGACATCACCATCGAACGCACCACCTCCGTCGAGGGTGTTGGCGGAATGGCGTTCGCGAATATGTCGGGGAGCTCTAAAACCAGCATTTCCGGCGAGATGTCGCGCACCGACACCGACATGAAAATGCAGTCGAAGATCGTCGGTTTTCTGGCGCGCAACGCACTCGGACCGAGCGCCGAGATCGTCCTCCTCGATCAGGACAAGCTCTACCACCTGAACATCAACAAGAAGGAATATACCGAGACGACCTTCGAGCAGTTCCACGCGCAGATGCAGAGAGTGTCGGATCAGATGAATTCAGGCGAGGCCAAGCAGCAGCCCTCCGCGGTCGATCAATCGAAGTGCGTGTGGCTACCGGCCAAAGTCGACGTCACGAAGAGCGGCGAGAAGGCGCAAATCGCCGGTTACGATGCGCAACGCGTGACCGTCACGGCGACCCAGCCTTGCCAGGACAAAGACACGGGTGCAATTTGCGAGATCGCATTGGTTTTAGATCAGTGGACTTCCGCGGACTTCGCGGAAAGCAGCGAAGCTCGAAAATTTTATACTGCCTATGCCGCCAAGATGGGCTTCGACGTCTCGAACTCCCAAGACGTGTCTGAAAGAGCCAAGGCGCTGTTCGCCCAGTACAAAGGGGTCTGGACGGAAGTCGCGGCCAAGATGCAGGGCGTGAAAGGTTATCCCGTGAAGAGCAGCTTCACGCTCGGACTCGGTGGCCCGCAATGCAAGAATTCAAGTTCGCAACAAGCGCAAACGGGCCAACCTGATAGCAGTTCGTCCAGCTCCAGCTCCAGCTCCAGCCCAAGCCCAAGCCCAAGCCCAAGCCCCAGCGCCAGCCCCAGTGGCATCGCCGGCGCAGTGGTGGGCAAACTCGGCGGTCTTTTCCAAAAGAAGAAAGACAATGCGGATGCGCCGGCTGCGCCGCCGGCACCCGCGGTCGCACCGGTCGCGATGCCGCCGGGTGACGTAGCTTTGATGACGGTGTCATCGCAGGTCGTTTCGGTGTCGACGAATGCCGTGAGCGCAGATGTCTTTACCGTGCCGGCCGGCTTCAAGAAAATAGAAACCAAGACTCAATGATCGTCGCCGGCGAGCGCTCTGCGCAGCCCTTCTGCCGGGCCAGGTTCGTCGCTTTCCAACAATGAACTGCGGCCGCTTGGACGATGCGCGTCCGCGCGATCCGGGAGTCTAAGCAGCGCGCCCGCGCATCACAAATTCATCACAATTGCCGGTCAATGCCGTGCTGCTTTTTACGTAGACTGCGGCATGGGGGAGATTTGGCAAAGGGGTGGCCGATGAATGACGGGTCCGCAACACTAAAAGCCTCGGTACTCGACGCACTTCGTTCCCGTCTGCGCGGTACAGCGCTGATACCCGGCGATGCAGGCTATGACGTGGCTCGCCGCGTCT
>Ga0070765_100001188_pt1 | contig 15742 bp, 11 predicted proteins | sample HubBroMetageWFT5_FD_71516 | JGI IMG/M metagenome (GOLD analysis project Ga0070765, IMG submission 71516) | Warmed and freeze-thawed soil microbial communities from the Hubbard Brook experimental Forest, New Hampshire - Hubbard Brook CCASE Soil... | ecosystem: Environmental > Terrestrial > Soil... | reverse complement strand
AAGCCTCCGCCGGTTGGATTGACATGGCACTGGACGCATTTGTAGCCGTTCTGGACGGCAAGGTACGGCTCGGCATGGGCGTGCTGCGACTGACCAAAGCCGAGTACAGCCAGGCTCGCGAGCAGCGCCAGCTTGGCGCGCGTAAAGGTGCAAAAAATGGCCCGCATCAATCCCCTTTCCTACTGTGTGCGCCCGATAGGGCTGGTAATGGCGCCGCTCAAATGCGGTGCGACGACTATATGTGCTGCGCGGCGCGTGCCGGGTTTTAGCCTGAACATAATCTAAGAAACGCCCTTGCGCAATTTAAGGGCAATGGCGACTGGCTGAAGGCTACGGGCGCGTCCGCCGAGGATGTCAGCCGGATGGAGTCGCGGCTCAGCAACACCCGCCGGCCCAAATCAACTTTCGAGTGTCAAACCCGGCTCCAGATCGCAGTCTGGCATGCCATTCGGCGAGATGGTAGCGCGGGCACACAGCTTCGGTCGGCCATCCAGCTGGATGGGCTGGTAAGGAATGCCCCGCCGTACGAACCATTCTTCGAAATCCGGATCGGCTATCAATGGCTCGCCGTGGCGAATCACTGCGCGCAGCTGATGACGGCGCAATTGCAGCAGGTCGTGAAACGGATCGGCGCTGTCGCGCCTGAAAATGATCACGTCATCGCGAGCCGGGGCCGCGCGCAACAAACGCCGGGCATGCACGGTGACAACCTGTACCAGCTCCCTCGGCGACAGATCGCAATATTGAGAGGCGACCCGCAGCTCGTCGAGCAGGTCGCGTGCGCCGCTGAGCCGGGAGTCGGATCCGAGCGCGAGACGGCCGGCAGCGAACAGCCGGCGCAGGCGCTGCGCCTGTACCGTCTGGCCCAGGATCGTCAGATTGCTCACCGGGCACCAAACGAGCGAGGCGCCGTGTGCGATCAGCAGATCGATGTCCTCATCCTCGAGCGCCACACCATGGATCAGCACGGTGTTTGCGTGCAGGCAATCGAGGGCCCGCAGCTGTTGCAGCTCGCTTGCAGCTACCTGATCCGTGCCCTCGGCAAGATGAATGAACCATCCGACGTCCGATGGCGTGCCTTGAAAGCTGTGCGCCACCGGCGGCCCATACTGCGACTGAAGCGAATGCGCCCAACCATACGGCCGTAGAACTTCCGCCGGGAATGCGGGGTCCTCGAACACCGGCTGCGCCGGGTCATGATGCATGACCGTGGTGGCCCCACACAGAGCGTTCTTGAGTGCACCGTGCCAGTGACGCACCTCACCAGGCACGGCCAATGCCTGCTTCACGGCGGCATCCTCGAAGTATGGCTGGAACGCCGCGGCCCAGGCGTAGCTGTTGCTGTACGGCGTCTGGACCGACAGCGGCGGAAGGCCGTTCAGTTGCAGGTGATCATGTGCATTGACCAGTGCCGGCAGGACCGCATGATCGCGCAGGTCGAGCGAGTAGGTTTCGGTGGCTCCGCCGTGACGCGATAACACGAATTCGCGTCTCTGGAGCAGCCCGGAATCCGGCCGTGCCACGAGGATGTTGCGCAATATCGCGGCGTCATTCACTCAGGTCTCTAGCGCTCGCCTCGTCCATCCGACTGCAACGACAGGGTGCACACGCAGCGTCGGCAGATCGCATCGCGCTCCAGGTCGAGGTTGCTACGCCATTTCAGGGCCGCCGGCGAGTTCAGAATGGACTGCAGACTATCCGAGCGATGCAGATTTCCGAGCGGCGGTTGAAAGAAACATGGGCGTACGGTGCCGTCTGCCTCGATGACCGACGAGACCCACGGTACGTTACAGCGATTGGGATGGAAGTCGGCCAGCCCCAGTAGCGCGGCGTAATATTGGAGCAGTCGCTGGCGCAGCTTGAGCGGCGATTCAGCGATGAACCCGCTGGCGAAGTCGTCCGCGTGTTCGCGCTCGAGACAGTCGAGCTCCTGCTGCAGCAGCGGCAGATCCTGCGCTGACAGTGCCACGTGTGCGATGTGGTCGTCGTCCCAACCGGAAGGGCGATTGAATGCATCGCTGCTGACATCGGCGGCGAGGAAACTGATGCGCTCAAGGCCAAGCTCTCGCGCCGCGCGCACCACGGCACGCAGCTGCAGGTAGTTGTGCTTTTGCACCGTGCATCGCGCTGACAGCGACAGCGCAACGCCGCGCGTCTGAGCCTCCGCGGCCACAGCAGCGACGCCCTGTGCCAGACGCTCGTAGGCGCGCGGCACGTTTCGGATCAGGTCATGCGTCTGGCGAGCGCCGTCGAGGCTGACGACCACATCATCGCAATAGGTCACGATATCCGGCGCATGTCGGCGCAGCAGCAGCCCGGTGCTCAGCAGCGTAATGCCGATCGAAGCCGCCTTCAGGTGCGCACACAGTTCCCAAAGATGCGAGTGCATGAGCGCCTCGCCGCCGCTGAGCACGACGCGCGCGACCCCCAGCGCACGCCATTCATCGACATGCTGCGCCACCGCTTCAGCGGCGATCTCGTCACGTGTGGTGCTGCGCCAGATGTCGCACATCACGCAGCGACAATTGCAGCGACTGTGCGGGAAGAGGATCAGCAGCGGAAGTCGCGTGACAGGATCCAGGCGCGGCAGCGGCGCATCGCGCGCGGCGCGTGTCGGGACCGGAGAGGGTGCCAATGTAGTCATCGCCGCCGCATGGTGATCAAGAAGTGATCGCCCGCGCCACGCAGCACCGGCCAGCCGCCGAGCTTGTCGTCGAGCCATGCCAATGCGCGGTTCAAACGCGGGGCACGTTCGTAGAATCCGACCAGGTACGGCGGCGGCAGAAACAGGCTCAGGGCCCGATAGTCAATCAGCTCGAATTCACGGGCGAAGCGCCGATAGAATTCTCGTGGCGTGTAGTAACGACTCCAGACCGTGTGCGTATTGAGACCGACTGGCGTCATCGCGCGCGCGTAGCGCACCAGTGCGCGCCGTGGGCGCATGCGGGCAAGATAGTAGCCCAGCTCCCACGGACAGATGCGGCCGATGACACTGAACACCAGGTAGCCGCGCGGCCGCAGTAACCGGGCGCATTCCCGCGCCGTCAGCGTGAGATCTGGCACGCAGTTGAGTGGGCCGAAATTGGAATACGCGCCGTCGAAGCCGTCTTCACCGATTTTGTGCAGCTCATGCGCGCCGACGCGCGCGGTTTGCAGTGGCTCGGTGATGCCGTGCGCACTGGCGCGGCCAGCGGTACGCTCGACCATCTGCGGTGACCAGTCGGTCGCGAGCACCGTGTAACCCTGCTGCACGAAATGCTGCGCGTCGATGCCGGTGCCACAACCGATGTCGAGCAGTCGCGCCGGGGCTGGAACAAGGCGGGAGATCAGTCGCCAGCTCAGGTCGCGCATGCGCTGGATCAATGCGTTGTTGCCGCGCGGACCATCATAGATGGCCGCAACACTGTCGAACGCCAGCTGCGTGTCGGCAAGCATGGGACTGGTAGACGGCTCCACCGGAGTTAGTGCCTGTTTGCTCAAGCTTTGGTTCACCGCATGGTGACCAGCTCTTCCGCACTGGTCGGATGGATCGCAACGGTATCGTCAAAGTCGCGTTTGGTTGCCCCCATCCGCAGGGCCACCGCGAAACCCTGCAGCATTTCGTCCGCGCCTTCGCCGATCACATGTATGCCGATGATGCGCTGGATGGCATCCAGCGTGACGAGCTTCATCCGCACCGGCGGCTTGCGCCGTGTCATGGCGTGGTAAAGCGGCACGAAACGCGTGCTGAAGACCTTCACGCGATCGCCGTATTTCGCCCGTGCGACGTCCTCACCCATGCCGACGGTCCCGATCGGGGGGTGGCTGAAGACCACGGTCGGAATATTGTCATAATCGAGTTTGCGCCCGGTCATGCCACCGAACAGACGATCGGACAGGCGTCGTCCGGCCGCAATCGCCACCGGTGTCAGCCCACCTCTGGGAGTAACATCGCCAATTGCATACAGGTGTGCAACGCTCGTGCACTGATAGTCGTCAGTCATGACGTGACCGCTGTCGTCCAGGGCCACACCCAGGGCTTCGAGTCCTAACCCCGCTGTGGCCGGCGAGCGGCCGATGGCCCATATCACGCTGTCGAAGGGTCCGAGTGTGCGGCCATCCACCGTTGTCAGTTCCAGCTTCCCGGCGGTGTTGCGTGCCAGCGCCTTTGGAACCGCGTGCAACGCAATCTGGATGCCATCGTCGCGCATGATTTCCATGAGCGCCTCGCCGAGCATCGGATCGAAGTGCCGCAACAGATGGTCGTGCCGAATCGCAAGCGTCGTATCGGAGCCGAGTGCCGCCAGGATTCCACACAATTCGGCAGCGATATAGCCGGCGCCAACAATGGCGACGCGCCGGGGAAGTTCCTGGTATTCAAAGAACCCGTCGGAGGTGATTCCGAGTTTGGCACCGGGAATGGACGGGTAGGATGCCACGCCGCCAGCGGCGAGCACTATCGTGTCAGCCGTTACCTTCCTTCCATCGACCTCGATGCTTTGCGCCGAGATCAGGCGGGCGTGACCGCGGATGAGGGCAACATTGCGCTTGACGAGGTTACCCGCGTAGATATCGTTCAGGCGCCGGATATACTCCTCGCGGCTCGCCACCAGCTGCGCCCAGCGCGCCGGTCCCAGCCCCAAGTCGAACCCATAGTGCTTCGCATCGCGCAGCACGTGTGCGATATCGCCGGCGTTCCACATGATCTTCTTGGGGACACAGCCACGATTGACGCAGGTTCCCCCCAGGCGATCCGATTCGACGATCAAGGCGCGGCTGCCGTATTCCGCTGCGCGCTGCGCACAGGCAAGACCCCCGCTGCCGCCGCCGATCACTATCAGGTCGTAGTCCGATGCCATGTCATCCAACCTCCGAAGTTCTGATGTTACACCGCCGACTCATGGCTAAAATGGGCCTCTATATGGCTCAAAGGTGCGCTCCAACGATGTCCGATGTGACCTCGACCAACCCGCTGCTGGATACGGCCTCATTGCCGCGATTCGACCTTATACGTGCCGAACACGTGCAGGGCGCGATCTCGCAGCTCATCGAAAGCCAGCGCGCGACCGTGGCACAGATCGAGGCAAACCCGAACCCGACGTTCAGCAATGTGGTCGAACCGCTCGAGGAGCTGCGGCACGTGCTCGGTCGCGTCTGGTCGCCGGTCGGGCACCTCAATGCGGTCATGAATTCGGACAGCCTGCGCGCCGCCTACAACGCCTGCCTGCCGCTGCTGTCCGAATACGGCACCGATCTGGCGCAAAGCGAACCTCTCTACCGCGCCTACGCTCAGATCGCGCAGCAGGAAGGACCAGCGCTCGATCCGGTACAGCGCGAAGTGATCGAGCATGCGCTGCGGGATTTCCGTCTGGCCGGTGTCGCGCTTGATCCGGCCCGGAAGGCTCGCTTCAAGTCGATCATGGCGGAGCTGTCCCGGCTGTCGGCGAAGTTCGAAGAGAACGTGCTCGACGCCACCAACGCCTGGAACCACCACGTCACCGATTCCGCGCAGCTCGCCGGAATCAACCAGGGCATCCTCGAGCAGGCGCGCGCGCGTGCCGAGGCCAAAGGGTTGCAGGGCCACCTGTTCGGACTGGATCAGCCGACCTATGTTGCGGTCGTGACCGACGCGGAGTCGGAAGCTTTGCGACGCGCGTTTTATGAGGCCTGGTCCACAAGGGCATCGGGCTCCTCTGGCGCAGGCGGCTACGACAACAGCGCGGTGATGGAAGACATCCTGCGGCTGCGGCACGAGGCCGCGCAGCTGCTGGAATTTCGCAGCTACGCCGAGTACGCACTGGCCAACAGGATGGCGCGCACAGTGCCGGAAGTGACCGCGTTTCTCCAGGACCTGGCACGTGCAGCGAAGTCTGCGGGAGCGCACGAGTTCGCCGAGCTGGAAAGCTTCGCGGGCCGCAAGCTCAATGCATGGGACGTCACCTTCTATTCCGAGCGCCTGCAGCAGCAGCGATACTCGGTCTCGCAGGAGGAGCTGCGCGAGTATCTGCCCCTGCCGCGGGTGCTCGAGGGATTGTTCGAGGTCGCAGAAAAGCTGTTTGATGTGCGCATTCGCGAGCGCAGCGGCGTCGCCGTGTGGCATCCGGATGTGCGCTACTTTGAGGTGCAGTCTCCCGCCGGCGCGCCAGTCGCAAGCTTTTATCTGGATGCCTATGCGCGTCCACGCAAGCGCAGCGGCGCGTGGATGGATGATTGCATCAGCCGCAAGGCGTTGGGCGGCAGCACTGTTTTGCCGGTGGCCTACCTCGTATGCAACTCCCTGCCACCCTCAGGGACGCGTCCGGCTCAGCTCACGCACGATGACGTCGTGACGTTGTTTCACGAATTCGGCCATGGCCTGCATCACATGCTGACGCGCGTGAACTATCCGAGCCTCGCCGGCATCAACGGCGTCGCCTGGGATGCGGTCGAGCTGCCCAGCCAGTTCATGGAAAACTACGCCTGGCAGAGTGAAGTGCTCAACCGCATCTCCTCGCACCAGCGCACGGGCGAGTCGATTCCCGCCGACAAGCAGCGACAGCTGATCGCGACCCGCAGCTTTCAGGCCGGTCTGCAGACGCTGCGGCAGGTGGAATTCGCATTGTTCGACATGCGACTGCACTCGGAATATGACCCGGCGCGCGGCGGGCGCGTCTACGAGATACTGCACGAAGTGCGCTCGCAGGTTGCGGTGGTGCCGATTCCCGAGTGGAATCGATATCCGCACAGCTTCGGCCACATTTTCTCCGGAGGCTATGCCGCCGGTTACTACAGCTACAAATGGGCTGAGGTGCTGGCTGCCGACGCATTCTCGGCCTTCGCGGAGGCGGGCACTTTCGATCGTGCGACTGCGCGCCGCTTTCTGGACAGCATTCTCTCGCGTGGCGGCAGCCGCGACGCGCTGGATGCTTTCGTCGAGTTTCGCGGCCGCAAGCCCGAGGTGGCGGCGTTGCTGCGGCAGTACGGTATCGCTGCCTAGCCTCTAGGCCGGCACTGCCTTTGATCGCCCCTCAAGCAGAGGTCGGCCTGCATTTCGCCTCGTCGTCAGCAACGCGGCGAATACGATCCAGCCACCTAACAGGCGTGGGTAACTGAGCACAAACTCCCACATGGGGTGCGGCAGCTGGTAATTGATCGGCCAGCCGATGAGGAAGGTCGCCAGAAAGGCGGCGCTCAGCGTGAGTTTCGAGCGATGCGCCAACGCTTCATGCCACAGGATCGCGAGCGGCAGCAGCAGCAGCGTGTAGTGATACTGTTCGGCTACGGGACTCAGTAGCTCGGTCAGGGCCACCGCCGCGCCAAATCTGACGTAAGTCGGACCGCTGCGTACCACGAGCGCGATACAGGCGATGATAGCCGTCGTGAGCGTAAGTATGGTTGCGAGCAACGGTGCGTCCACGACGGGTGCAGGGTTGAATTCCGGATCGTAGCGGAACCAGTGCTGCCAGAACCCGGTCGTGTCCTGGTACGCTGTAATCGTCGCCGCGGGCCATCGCAATACTCTCGGTATCGCGAACGTTACCAACGTGCGCCATGCATCCAGGCCCACCCACGGCACCGTGAGCAGAGCGAGCGCGATTGCGATCGCGATGGACCAGCCCAGGGCTTTCCAGCGGCGCTGCGCAATCATCAATAGACCGATTGGCCACCCTGATAGCTTCAGAATCATGGTGAGGCCCAATACGAGCCCCGCCAGGCCCTCGCGTCGATGGGTATAAGCTCGCCATGTGACGACGTGCAACAGCAACAGGAACGCATAGCTCTGGCCCAAAAAGAATTGATCGCGAGCAGGCGTGGACAGAGTGAACAACGCGGCAATCGCGGTAAGCGGCAAGAGGCGCGGCGAATCCGACAGTTGAGTGCCAACCAGCCCGATCGCCAGCCCGAAGAACAACGCACTCAGCCAGATCCACAACCTGCGCGCCCCTGCGACACTCAGGTGCGCCAACGGCGCGCAGGCTACCGCAAACGCCGGTGGATTGGGCAGGAAGACGTCGCGATCCCGTCCGCCGCTGACCTGCGATGTGCGCGCGAGCATCCAATCCTGATCATATAACCTGTCGCCGGGGACGCCTTCTTTGACGATCTGTCCACCGACGTAGCATCCAAGAAATCCATTGGTGAGCCGGCCACTCGCCGGAATTACTGTCCGCCACAGAAACAAGGCACCGATCGCGGCGAGGAGCATCCACAACAGGATCAACCGTGGCATCAGGGCAGTAGCTTACAGCGCTTGAGCTCCCCAAGTATCCGCTGCGCAACCAGTTCGTTTCCATTCCCCAGCAAATGACCTGAATCGGCGTACACCGTATCGGATATGCCCGCGAAACTCGTGGTACTGATGTCGGCGACACAAGACACGCCAGATACCTCGTTCGCGCTCGCGAATTCTTCAAGCAGCGGCCGTACGGTTTGATAGAAAACCTCCCGCTCCTGCCTGATCACCTCGTTCGTTATGTGCGGCATGAGGTGCGCCTCGTACTCGCTTTCAGTTGCCGTATAGGATTTCCCATCGATCAACATTATCGGCTGCAAGAATGATGCGAAGCGAAACCCTCTCTGCCTGGCGATGAACAACATGCGCTCACGGTTGTCGATGTAGAACCGCGCCGCGTCCACTGACGGTTGCCGTTTGAAAACCGCGTCGTCTGGCGAAGCGCTTCGCTTCGCGTCAAAGCCGCCGGTGATTCGCTGTATCCAGTGGCGCAACAACCAAAAGGTCGAAAAATGACTCAGATACTCAACGGTACGACCGGCGGCGATCGCTGCAAACAAGCGAAACGCTCCCGTGGAAGAGTAGCTCTTGTTGATGCGGTCTGCGTTATTTTGCTGTGTGAGTGTACGGAAGGGGCGAGTATGGGGAGCTCCCGCGATCGTAACGGCCAGCAGTTCCGCGTCGTTCCAGCCATCGTAGGCAATCACCAAATCGGGCTCGTATCGCAGCAGATCGGCCATGAGCGACAAGTATTCCTGATCGGAAGAGTAACCGGAAACTCCAGCGTTGATGACTTCGACTTGCTTCGAGGATTGCGCGAACTGCGGTTCCAACAGCAATTGCAATTTTGACGGCAGGCTATCCAGTGGACTGTTGATACCGAGTCCCTCGACGGTCGAGCCCCCGAGCATGATCACACGGAATACATTCGCGGGCTTTGGCACCAGATAGCGGTGACCCACGCGGGCAACCGGCGGGAAACCCTGTCCATCGGTCATGAACCAGAAGTGCTGATCGGATTCACCGATGAGTCCTGATCGGTTGGCGTGAATCGGCGGTCCGATGAACAGAAAATCTCTCGTCAGACGCGCCCCGAGCAGCCCGTCGGCCTCGAGGCGATCGAAGTAGCTTGGATAAATTCGCGCGTGCCGTGTCAGCAAGTCGTGGAGCTGCGGGATGGCGCGCTGATCGGAATAGACGGAGGAACGCGCAGCCGTTGCAAAAAACTCTTCGCGGTTTGCCTGTCCCGTCTGCACGATCACGACCGCGACCAGGGAATCGCACAGCATCCACACAAGCAGGAACGCCAGGGCGAACATCAGACGGCTGAACCGCCCTCTGGCGAACCACCGTTCGAAGCGGTTTTCCGTGGTTACCACTTGCAGGAGCCCCGAGGCCGCTCAGTCCGGTGCGAAAGCATTCTTATGGTCGGATCGTCGCGCCTCGTCCTGCTGTGACTTCTCCAGACGGCAGTGTTCGACGAATAGCTCGTCCATATCGCTGCCCATGAAGCACCGAAACGCGTCCTGCGGTGTATTCACAATCGGCTCACCGCGCACGTTGAAGCTCGTATTGACCAACACAGGGCAACCCGTAAGGTGTTTGAAGCGACTGATCAACGCGTGATAGCGAGGATTTGTCTCCTCATGCACGGTCTGAATCCGCGCCGAGTAATCCACGTGAGTTACCGCAGGAATAGAAGAACGCGCAACGTTGAGCCGGTCGATACCGAATAGCCCTTGCTCTGTCGGAGTCATCGGTCGTCGAAGTGAGTCCCTCACCTGGGCGACCAGCAGCATATAGGGCGAGTCGACATCGCAATCAAACCAGTCCGCGAGGTCCTGACGCAGAATTGACGGCGCGAACGGTCGGAACGACTCTCGATACTTGATCTTGAGATTGAGTGTTTTCTGCATCGTGGGTGAACGAGGATCCCCCAGGATGGAGCGAGCGCCCAAGGCACGCGGCCCGAATTCCATCCGTCCCTGAAACCACCCCACCGCTTTGCCGGCGGCCAACGCCTCAGCGGCAGTCGCTATCAGATCGTCCTGCGCCAGAGTTGTGTAACGCGCGCCACTGCTCTGCAACTGACGCTCTACATCCACCGCTGCATACGCTGGTCCGAGATACGCCCCTTGCATGGCGTCGCCGCCCCCGGGCTTTTGCAAGGCGCCGCCGAGCTGGTAGTAGCCAACCAGTGCGGCCCCAAGCGCGCCGCCGGCATCGCCAGCCGCCGGCTGAATCCAGATGTCATCGAAGACGCCGGCACCCAGAATTTTGCTGTTCGCCAGGCAATTGAGGGCGACTCCGCCGGCCAAGCAGAGCTGTCGCATGCCCGTTTCCCGCGCCACCGAATGCGCCAGACGGGTCATGATTTGCTCGGTGACGGCCTGGATCGATGCTGCGATGTCCATGTGAAAAGAAGTCAATGAGTCCTCGGGGCTGCGAACCGGCTGACCGAACAATGCCGCGAAGCGATCGTTTGTCATTTTGAGACCGGTACAGTAGTCGAAGTAAGATTGATCGAGCCGGAACGTACCGTCCTCCTTCAGATCAATCAGCTTGCTCAAAATCTCGTTGACGTATTTTGGCTCTCCATAAGGGGCCAGGCCCATCAGCTTGTATTCGCCAGAGTTGACGCGAAAACCGGTGTAGTAGGTGAACGCCGAATACAACAGACCCAGCGAATGCGGAAAATGCATTTCCTTCGCGATCTTGACGCTCTTGCCTGAGCCGATCGCCAGCGATGCGGTCGCCCATTCGCCAACACCATCCATGGTTAGAACCGCAGCGTTCGCAAACGGCGAGGGATAAAAAGCCGATGCCGCGTGTGAAAGATGATGTTCCGAAAACAGCAACTTCCCCTGCCAGTCAAAATCGGGCTCGTGTTTCTGCAGGGCCTTGCGTAGAACGTCCTTTTGGAAAAGTTTTTCCTTGAGCCACAACGGCAAGGTCCGGCGGAAGCTGTTGAATCCGCGCGGCGCGAAACTCAGGTAAGTTTCGAGCAGCCGCTCGAATTTTAGAAACGGCTTGTCGTAGAAAACTACGAAGTCCAGATCATCCAGGCGGCAGCGGGCCTCGGCGAGACAATAGGCAACGGCATTGTGGGGAAACCGCGCATCGTGTTTGCGGCGCGTGAAACGCTCTTCTTGTGCAGCAGCAACGATTCGTCCATCTGCAACGAGTGCGGCGGCGCTGTCGTGATAGAAAGCGGAGATTCCCAGGATTCGCGGGTCAGAACAGGGCATATATGAAGGGCGCCAAGGCTGAGCCTTGGCTGAAGACGATCAGCGCTCCAACGAGCACCAGGATCGCTACGATGGGGAATAGCCAGTATCGCTTCCTGGCTCGGAGGAATTGCCAAAGTTCAACTAGAATTGACACGCCGGTTTCTAAAATTGCCGCTTGAGCGATTCCGTGTCGGTCACCACAGGGTCGCGCGCAATCCAGTAGCTTTCGAGCTTGGGATCAAAGCGCAGCGCCAGACCGGAATTGCGGGTAACCCTACGCAACAGCGCCACGGGAATGACCGCGAGCACAAATACGATCCCCATCAATAGCGGCGTCATTACTCTACCCAACAATGATCCGGTAAGTGACCAGAGGCGACTCAGCGGTCGGAGCGATCCAGGCAGCGTGAGCGCAATGACCAGGAAAATAAATCCGACAACGAGACTCCAGATGCGCAACTGCCCATGCCGAAACAGGGGCAGTACTCCGATCGCCAAGAACACTACCGCGAAGGTCAGTCCGAAACCCCTGGGAGATGCGGCGTCGTACTCAGAATTCTTGAGCGGATTCTCGTGAAACATTCCGAACTCGATTTTCTATCCTGGACAGGCTCAACACGCTACCACAGGTGTCGTTCAGTCGCGCTGCACCAGCCGATAGCCGACACCGGTCTCGGTCAGCAGCCAATTCGGCCGAGCGGGTTCCGGTTCCAGTTTCGAGCGCAGCTGTTTCATGAACACGCGCAGATAGTGCGTCTGCTGCGTACTGCCGGGACCCCACACCTGCTGCAGCAGGGTGCGATGCGTGACCACCAATCCGATATGTTCGGCCAATACCTCGAGCAGCCGGTATTCGGTGGGCGTCAGATGCAGTTCGGTGCCCGCATCATTGCTCACGGTGCGAGCCTTGAGGTCTATGCGCCACGGCCCGATGAGCAGGGTCGAACCGGCCGCGCCGGCACTGACCGAGTGCCGGAGCGCTACCTGCAGCCGCGCCATCAGTTCGCGCGCGCCGAAAGGCTTGGTGACGTAGTCGTCCGCGCCCGCATCTAGCGCGGCCACGATTGCCGCCTCATCGGTGCGCGCCGACAGCACGATGATCGGGACCCGCGACCAGCTGCGCACTGCTTCGATGACACTCATGCCGTCACGGTCGGGCAGCCCGAGATCCACGATCAGCAGATCCGGCTTGTGGTTGCGTGCTTCCAGCATGCCACGCTCGGCATTCTCCGCCTCGATCACCCGGAAGTGCTCGAGCTCGAGCAAGGTGCGCAGCACGCGGCGAATCTGCGGCTCGTCCTCCACCACCAGCACGGCGCGACTGGCGTTGGTCATTGCGGCTCGAGCGGTATCGTGAAGCGAAATGCGGCTCCATGGGGCACGCGGTTCTCGGCCCAGATGCGCCCGCCGTGCAGGCCGAGAATTGTGCGGCAGATGGCGAGTCCGAGCCCGATTCCACCAACCGAGCTTTCCGGCGCGCCGCGCTGGAACTTCTCGAACAATATTTCCGGGTCGGTAGCCGGCAGCCCCGGTCCATCATCCTCGATGCTGATCTCCACCTGACGCGTTTGCGGTTGGGCGCGGATGCGAATTTCGCTGCCCTCAGGTGTGTACTTGATGGCGTTGTCCAGCAGATTTTCCAGCACCTGCTCGATCAACCTGCCATCGACCCGAAGCAGCGGCAGCGTTTCCGGAAGCTCGGTGCGTACGCGGTGGCGTTGCAGTCGCGCATCCAGCCGATGCAGCGCCGAGCCCACCAGTTCTTCCAGCGCGTACTCATCGAATCGAGGCTGAATCGCGCCAGTTTCCAGTCGCACCAGGTCGAGCAGTGTGGTGAGCCGCTCGCTCATGCGTGTGGCTTCCTCGCTTACCGAGGTGGCAAGCGCGCGCCGATCCGCCTCGCTCAACGCGTCGAGATTTCCGGCGAGCGTCGCCGCGCCGCCGGTAATGGTCGCAAGCGGAGTGCGCAGGTCGTGCGAAATGGAAGCCAGCAGGGCGTTGCGGATCGCCTCGGTCTCCGCCCGCACCTCTGCAGCCTGGGCGTGCTCGGCGAACTCCGCGCGCTCCATCGCCTGGCCGATCTGTGCAGCGAACGTCTCGAGCAGGCGATACTGCTCCGGCAAGGTCACGCGCCGGGGGTTGTCGGGCAGGACCCCGAGCACCGCGAACACGCGCTCACCGCCGAGCAGCGGCAGGTAGAGCGCGGCAGAGCCGCTCAAGGTGTCGGTTCCAAGACCGGCTGGCTTCGCATGATCGAACACCCACTGGGCGACGCCGAGATCGACATCCTTGAGTGCTTCCCCGCTCGGTGACGCGCGCTGCGCGGTGAGCTTGCCCTGATCGTCGGGGAACAGGATGGCCGCGTGGCTGTTGAACACCTGGTCGATGTGATCCGCCGCGACGCGAGCCATCTCGTCACGCCCACGCGCCATCGCCAGCTGTCGCGACATCGCGTACAGAAGCGAGGTGCGGCGTTCCCGGTAGCCTGCGACCCGCGCCTGCAATCGAACGCTCGCATTCAGGTTGCCGATGATGAGGGCCACCACCAACATCACCGCGAAGGTGATGATGTATTGTGCATCGCTGACCGCAAAGCTGAAGCGCGGCGGCACAAAGATGAAGTCGTACACGATCACGCCGAGGAATGAGCTGAGCACCGCGGCGCGTCGTCCGCCGTAGACCGCGATGACCGCCGAGTTGAGCAGATAGATCATCACCAGGTTCGCCTGGCCCAGGCCGGGGAACCAGCGGTAGCAGGTCCAGCACAGGAGCGTCGCGATCGCCGTGCCCGCCAGTGCCAGCAGATAGCGTGGCCAGCGCACCTTGTCCGATTCCGCAGCCTGTACCGAGTCAGGTGGCGCGTCATCGCCGGCATCGCGCTCGAGGCCGCGATTGCGCGCGATTACCATGACGTCGATATCGGGGCTGCTTTCCAGCAGCTGCTCGGGGACCGAGGCGCGGAACAGGCGCTGCCAGCGCTGGCGATTGGGCGATCCCACGAGGATGCGTGACACGTTCCTGGTGCGCGCGTACTGCAGGATCTCCCCACTGGCTGAGGAGCCGCCGAGCGTGATCGCCTCGGCGCCCAGAGAGGTCGCGAGCCGCAGCACCGAGATGCGGCGGTTGCGCTCGTGTTCCGACAGGCGCAGCAGATCGGGGGTCTCGACGTACACGACCAGCCACTCTGCGTCGAGGCGGTCGGCGGCGCGCTTGCCAGCACGTACCAGGCTTTCGGCCTGCGCGTCCGGACCCACCGCCACCAGCAAGCGCTCGCGTGCCGCCCACGCTCCGCGCACCGCTTTCTCGTCGCGGTAGTCGCGCATCGCCTGATCGACGCGGTCGGCGGTCTTGCGCAGCGCCAGCTCGCGCAGCGCAATCAGATTGCCCTTGCGAAAGAAATTCTCCAGCGCCTGTTCCGCCTGCTGCGGATGATAGATGCGCCCCTCGCGCAAACGCTGCAGCAGGTCATCGGGCGTGACGTCCACCAGCTTGATTTCGTCGGCTTCGTCGAACAGCCGGTCCGGCAGAGTTTCCAGCTGCCGCACACCGGTGATCTGCCACACCACGTCGCTCAGCGATTCGAGGTGCTGCACGTTGACCGTGGTGTAGACATCGATGCCGGCGTCGAGTACCTCTTCGATGTCCTGCCAGCGTTTCTCGTGACGCGGCGGCGGATCGCCGCCGCTGACATTGGTGTGCGCGAGTTCATCCACCAGCAGCAGCCGCGGTCGGCGCGCCAGCGCAGCATCGAGATCGAATTCGCGGCGTGTGCTGTCACCGACCCGGACGACCAGCGGCGGCAGCTGTTCCAGGCCGCTGAGCAAACGCTCTGTCTCGCTGCGTCCGTGCAGCTCGACGTAGCCGACGACCACCTCGACCCCTTCTGCGCGCCGGCGCTGCGCAGCCTCCAGCATGGCGTAGGTCTTGCCGACACCGGCATTAGCGCCAAAGAAAATGGTGAGACGGCCGCGATGCGCGCGCGCCTCGGTTTCACGTACGCGCGCAAGCAGCAGGTCCGGATCCGGCCGGCTTGCGTTCATCGCTGTCAATACAGCCTAGTCAATGCAACCGGTCGAGCGCGAGATTGAGTTCCAGCACATTGACGCGAGGCTCTCCCAAAAGGCCCCACTGGCGCAAGTCCGTGTGTTCGGCGATGAGCGTGCGCAGGCGAGCGGGATCCATTGCGCGCGCGCGCGCTACCCTGGACACCTGGTAATCGGCGGCAGCAGGACTGATATCCGGGTCCAGGCCGCTGCCGGATGCTGTCACCAAGTCAACGGGTACCGGCAGGGTATTGGTGGGATCGGCGTCCTGCAGAGTC
>Ga0070765_100001186_pt1 | contig 15748 bp, 10 predicted proteins | sample HubBroMetageWFT5_FD_71516 | JGI IMG/M metagenome (GOLD analysis project Ga0070765, IMG submission 71516) | Warmed and freeze-thawed soil microbial communities from the Hubbard Brook experimental Forest, New Hampshire - Hubbard Brook CCASE Soil... | ecosystem: Environmental > Terrestrial > Soil... | reverse complement strand
CGGGGCGATGGTGGACTGGGATGCCACGAAAAAGGCAGTGGCGGATGAGGCCGAGACGGACGCGAGTATCGTCAAAAAAGCGCACGTGCAGGAAGAAGGCAGGCGAGCCCAGCCGCTCGATATTGACGCCAGCATCGAGGCGGCCGAGGGTGTTTTTCTGCCTCCGGGCGAGGGCATTTTCGTCTTCGACGGGAAAGCCGTGTTTCCGATGAAGCAAGCGGACGTTGCCTCCAAAATTAGCAAGAAAAAGGCGATTGAAAAGGTGCTGGTGCCAATTCCGATCATTCCTTCGCGTCACGTCGTATCGATACAGGGTTCGCGCGCCAACCTGCGCGTGAAACAGGGCCAAACCGAAATCTTCATGCGGACTGCGGACGGGCGCGAGCCGGAAATGAACCTGGTGCGGGCGCGAGTGCGCGGCGACAAGCGGGAAATCGTCAACATTGACGACATCTTCAAACAACAGACCGCTTCGGCGAAAATGCTTTCGATCCAGCGCTGGCAACTCGCACCCGGTGTCTACCGGTTCACCATCTCTCAAACGCTCGAGCCGGGCGAGTATGCTATGGCTGAGATCGTGCAGAACGAGCAGATGAGCATTTACGTCTGGGATTTCGGCATTGACCCCGCAGATGGAACCGCCGCGCAGAAATCAAAATGATTTATCGCCGGGCGGCGGCCTGCGATTGAAGAAGTTCGACCAGAAGCTTGGCGAGAGCGGCAACGTGGAATGGTTTCTGCATCACTTGCACGCCCCGGTCAGCAAACTGATTCAGGACGGAAGGTTCGAGCAGGTCTCCGGTCATAAACACGAAGTGAGGCATGGATTTGCCCGCCTGCGCGCGCAAGCGCCTGAAGAGTTCGTCGCCAGGAAGCCCTGGAAGGTTCATATCGCACAAGAGGACGTCGTAGGAGTGGGAAGCCAGGCGCGAAAGCGCCTCCTCGGAGCTTCCCGCAGTTTCCACCTTCATTCCGCGCGCGGATAGACCCTCCTCGACAATTTCCCGAATGCTTTCCTCGTCGTCAATGATGAGCAGGGAGTGGCCTTGCAGGCCCTCCATCGCCGCGGGAGATTTTCTTGCTGGTGGCGTCACGGCTTGCGGCTGGTTTTTCGATTCCTCAGCGGCGCCGGGGAAAAAGACCTGAAAAGTGGCGCCGGCGCCATGGGTGGACTGAACCTCGATGGAGCCGCCATGCTCTTTTGCGACAGCGTGGCAGATCGTGAGACCCAGGCCGCTGCCCCCGCCGGGGCGCTTGGTGGTGAAGAAGGGATCGAAGACTTTGCCGATCATGTCGGACGAAATGCCGGGCCCGTCATCCGTGAAGGTGACGCAGACTTTTTCGCCGACGCGCGCGACCGAAATCTTCAGGGTGCCGCAGTCGCGGGTGGAGGAGATTGCTTGCTCCGCATTGGTGATGATGTTTAGGAAAATTTGCGCGAGCAGCTTTTTATCTCCCGCGACCAGCGGCAGGTCCGGCTCGGATTTGAATTCAACGGTGATGTTCTTTGCGGCCAGCGACGCGTGAGAGGAACGCAGCGCTTCGCCAACGACCTCTTCCAAGCTGAGTTTCAGGCGGCCCTGCGCGGGTGGGCGGGCAAAATCGAGAAGATTTTGGACGATGCCGGCAGCGCGGCGCGCCTGCGTGAGAATCACTTCGGCATGGCGGCGCGATGCGTCGTCGGTGGCGCGCTCGCGGATAAGTTCGCTCACGCCCAGGATCGCGGTGAGCGGGTTATTCAACTCGTGGGCTGCTCCCGCCATCATCTGGCCCATAGCGGTGAACTTGTCTTTCTGGACGACTTCGCGCTCGAATTGCTTGGACTCAGTGACGTCGCGCGCGGAAGCCACGACGCCGGTAATTTTTCCGGATTCGTCATACTGGGGAGCGGCGCTGGCGCGAAAAGTCCGCCAGGAGCCGTCTTTGTGAGCGGTGCGGTATTCCAGCTGTGCGTCGTGCGCTTTCCCGGTGATGATGGCGCGGAAGCCTTCCAGCAAGTGCGCTCGATCGTCAGGATGGGCACGCGATCCCAGCATTGTTCCAATCAGCATGTCCGCTGAATAACCCACGGCATCCATGACGCGCTGGCTGACATACGTAAAGCGACCCTCACAATCGAGAACGGCGATGGGGTCGGGAAAATTTGCTACCAGGCGGCGGACGAAGTCCTGCTCGTTGCGCAGGCGCTGCTCGATTTCCAGGCGCTCGGTGATATCCACGAGCGTGCCTTGCAGCTGGATCACCTTGCCGGAGGCGTCGCGAATGGCGAAACCAGAGGCGAGGCAGTGAATTCGTTTTCCGTCCTTGCGGCGCAGGACGATGTCGCGGTCCTGCATGGCGCCGTCACGCTCCAGGTCAGCAACAACGAGTTGCCGCTGTGAAGGGTCATCGTAAACTTCGCGAAAGTTGATGGCCTTCAATTCCTTCTTGCTGTCGTACCCCAACATGCGAACCAGTGCGGGATTCGCATCGAGAACCTGCCCATCCGGAGTGGAGAAGAAAATCCCCTCCCGCAGCGATTCGAATAATTCAGCGAACCTGGTCTCGGACTCGTGCTGACTGGTGACGTCACGCGCCCAACCGTTGACGGAAGCAGGTTCTCCCTCCTCCATGACGGGCATGAGCCAGCATTCAAAGTAACGCAAGGATGAATCGCGCTTGAAACGAGCAGAAACTACGCCTTCCCACGACCCGGCGCGAACGAAATCGGAAAACGATCGCTTGGCCTCGGCCAGCGAGGGAGAAAGCACGAATTCTTCCAGGCGGTGGCCGATCAGATCCTGAAAAGAAACGCCGAGAATTTCAGCCAGGCGACGGTTGGCAACACGGATTTCCCCATCGAGTGAGAGAGTGAAGACGGCCTGGTCGAGGTGGTCAATCAGGTCGCGGAAATTCTGTTGCGAGCGGGAAATGATTTGGACGAGGGACTGGAGCTGCGAATCCGGCAACGAGGCTGAGCCGACGCGCGGGCGGTGGTCTTCCGATTTGTCAGCGGACATGAATGCGACTGCTCCTCGAAAAGGGCGGGAAGGAAAGCCTGCCCGGGCAAGAGCCTCCAATTGAAATTTTACCGAGGGAAACGGCGCGTGGGGGGAAGAAAACGGGGGCGTATGCCAAGAAGCTCAACAGAGGTGATAGAGCAGAAGGTCCCGGCTGATTGGTTGCTGTTGCAGGGCAACCGCGCCGGGCACGGCCGGCGTGCCCTTACCATAAATGACAAAAAAAAGGCGGCCCATTGGAATGGGCCGCCTTTGGATTGCGCGTGATCTTGAGCGCGTGAAGTTGAGAATGATTATCCCTCGGCGACGGCGTCCGTATCCTTGCGCAGGAAATCGAGCGCCGCTGCTTCCTCGGGCGTGAGTTCGGGCTCGGCCGCTTGCGGCTCCTCTTTCGGAATTTCCGTGAGGAGCTGGATATTGCGGTAGCGCTCGAGACCGGTTCCCGCGGGAATCAGGCGTCCCATGATGACGTTTTCCTTCAGGCCGCGTAGGTAATCGACCTTTCCGGAAATGGCCGCTTCGGTGAGGACGCGGGTTGTCTCCTGGAAGCTCGCCGCCGAGATGAACGAATCGGTGGAAAGCGACGCCTTGGTGATGCCGAGGAGCAAAGGACGCCCGGTCGCGGGGCGGCCGCCGTCGTGAATGACGCGGTCGTTTTCCTCGCGGAAGCGGAACTTGTCCACTTGCTCTTCGAGCAGGAACGTGGTGTCGCCAACGTCTTCGACTTTCACCCAGCGCATCATCTGGCGGACGATGGTCTCGATGTGCTTGTCGTTGATGTTGACGCCCTGGAGGCGGTAGACCTCCTGAATCGAATTGACGAGATAGGCCTGCGTGTACTTTTCGCCGAGGACGGCGAGAATGTCGTGCGGGTTGAGCGGGCCATCAATCAGCGGCTCGCCGGCCTGCACGTGTTCGCCTTCCTGAACGTTGATGTGAACGCCGCGCGGGATGGAATATTCCTTGAGCGTGCTGCCCGCGCTGCCGCCTTCGCCTTCGACGTACACCTTCCGCTGGCCCTTGACGATTTCGCCGTATTTCACAACGCCGTCGATCTCGCTGATGACCGCGGGATCTTTCGGCTTGCGGGTTTCGAAAAGTTCCACAACGCGCGGCAAACCGCCGGTGATGTCTTTCGTCTTCGTAGTCTCGCGAGGAATCTTCGCGAGCACGTCGCCGGGCTGAACTTCATCGCCATCCACTACCATCAAGTGGGCGCGGGAAGGCATCAGGTATTTCTTGGTTCGTCCGGCTGCGCCGCGAATATTAATCGTGGGCTGATGCTTTTCGTCTCCTGGCGGAAGCGTAACCACCAATTGCGAAAGGCCGGTGACTTCGTCCACCTGTTCTTCGATCGTGACGCCGGGCTGAAGATCCTTGAACTGGACGCTTCCGGCCGTTTCCGTAAGGATCGAGAAGGTGTAGGGATCCCATTCGCACATGACCTGGCCGAGCGTCACGGGTTGGCCGTCTTCGACCTTGAGGCGCGCGCCATATACGACGTGGTGGCGCTCCTTCTCGCGGTTCTTCTCGTCAACCACGGCGATCAAGCCGGAGCGGTTCATGGCGATGAGGACTTTGTTGCGGCCCTCGACCACCTTCATATCGATGAATTTCACGAAGCCGTTGTTGCGGGCCTCGACCTTGGATTGTTCGGTGACGCGAGTTGCCGTGCCGCCGATGTGGAAGGTGCGCATCGTCAGCTGGGTGCCGGGTTCGCCGATGGACTGCGCGGCGATGACGCCCACTGCTTCGCCCATCTCGACGAAGCGGCCGGTAGCGAGGTTGCGGCCGTAGCAAAGTCCGCACACTCCGCGGCGAGATTCGCAGGTGAGCACGGAGCGAATCTTGACGCGTTCGATACCCGCAGCCTGGATGGAATTCGCCAGCTCTTCGGTGATTTCCTGGTTGATCTCGACGATAACGCTGCCTTCGTAGTCTTTGATTTTCTCGAGCGAGACGCGGCCAACGACGCGGTCGCGCAACGGCTCCACTTCGACTCCGGCTTCGAGAATCGGCTCGACGTAAATCCCGTCTGCCGTGCCGCAATCGTAGTCATTGATGATCACGTCTTGCGCCACGTCCACGAGACGCCGCGTGAGATATCCGGAATCGGCGGTCTTGAGCGCCGTGTCCGCCAGACCCTTGCGAGCACCGTGCGTGGAAATGAAGTATTGCAGCACGGTTAGGCCTTCGCGGAAGTTTGAGGTGATCGGCGTCTCGATGACTTCGCCCGAGGGCTTGGCCATCAATCCGCGCATTCCGGAAAGCTGCCGAATCTGCTGCTTTGATCCGCGCGCGCCGGAATCGGCCATCACGTAGACCGGGTTGATGACGCCCTGCTTGTCCTGTTCCTCGAGCGCCTTGAACATCTCGTCGGCAACTTTCTCGGTGATGTCAGACCAGATGGCGATGACTTTGTTGTAGCGCTCGCCGTTGGTGATGGCTCCATCGAGATATTGCTGCTGCACTTTGACGACTTCGTGCTCGGCCGCGTCCACCAGCTTGAATTTCACGCTGGGGATGACCATGTCGTTGATGCCGATCGAGATGCCGGACTTCGTCGCGTAGAGGAACCCGAGCTCCTTCAAACGATCGAGCATCACGACGGTCTTTTCGAGACCGAAGCGGAGATAGGCGTATTGCACCAGCGCCTGCACGCCCTTCTTCTTGAGCAAGCCGTTGATGAAAGGCATGTCCGACGGCAGGTGATCGTTGAAGATCACGCGGCCGACGGTGGTCTGGAGAAATTGCTTGTTGAGATGGACGGGCTCAGTGTGCGAGACGTCCTGATCGTCGTAGGCGTTGGTGAGATCGATCACTTCGCCGGAGTAGCGGAGGCGAATCGGCGTGAGCAATTCCACCTCGCCGGCTTCGAGAGCCATGACGACTTCTTCAACCAGACCGAACGCGCGGCCTTCACCCTTGGCCAGCGGCTTTGCTTTGGTCATGTAGTAAATGCCGAGCACCATATCCTGCGTCGGAACGGCGAGCGGATAGCCGTTGGCGGGCGACAGAATATTGTGCGAGCTGAGCATCAGGACCGAGGCTTCCACCTGCGCTTCGGGCGAGAGCGGAATGTGCACGGCCATCTGATCGCCGTCGAAGTCGGCGTTGAACGCCGTGCAAACGAGCGGGTGGATGCGGATGGCTTTTCCCTCGACGAGCACTGGTTCGAATGCCTGGATGCCGAGGCGATGCAGCGTGGGAGCGCGGTTGAGCAGCACGGGATGCTCGCGGATCACGTCCTCGAGAATGTCCCATACGATCGCGTCCTGCGCTTCGACGAGTTCCTTCGCTTGCTTGATGGTGGTGCAATGGCCCGCTGCTTCGAGCCGGTGATAGATGAACGGCTTGAAAAGCTCGAGCGCCATTTTCTTCGGCAGACCGCATTGGTGGAGTTTCAGCTCCGGGCCGACCACGATGACGGAACGGCCCGAGTAGTCCACGCGCTTGCCGAGAAGATTCTGGCGGAAGCGGCCCTGCTTGCCCTTGAGAGTATCGGACAGCGACTTGAGCGGGCGATTGTTCGTGCCACGCAAGACGCGGCCGCGGCGGCCGTTGTCAAACAGCGCGTCAACGGCTTCCTGCAGCATGCGCTTTTCGTTGCGGACGATTACATCCGGCGCGTGGAGCTCCATCAGCTTCTTCAACCGGTTGTTGCGGTTGATCACGCGGCGATAGAGGTCGTTGAGGTCGGAAGTCGCGAAGCGGCCGCCGTCGAGAGGCACAAGCGGGCGCAACTCCGGCGGAAGGACCGGGATTACGTCGAGAATCATCCACTCGGGCTTGTTGCCGCTCTTGCGGAAAGCTTCGAGAACCTTCAGGCGCTTGGCGTACTTGATCCGCTTCTGGAGGCTCGGATCAATTTTCATTTTTTCGCGGAGCTCTTCGGAAAGCTTGTCCACATCAACGCGGCGGAGAAGCTCCTTGATGGCTTCGGCGCCCATGCCGGCGTGGAATTTTCCGATGTATTCCTTCTGGAGCTCGCGGAGCTTTTCTTCCGGCAGAATTTCTTTTTCGCGGATGCCGGGAACCTCGCCGGGATCGATGCAGACGAAGGTCTCGAAATAAAGAATGTGCTCGAGGTCGCGCATGGTGATATCGAGCAAATAGCCGATGCGGCTGGGCAGGCCCTTGAAGAACCACACGTGCGAACAGGGCGAAGCCAGCTCGATGTGGCCAAGGCGCTCGCGGCGAACCTTGCTCAGCGTCACTTCGACGCCGCACTTATCGCAAATCACGCCGCGGTGCTTCATGCGCTTGTATTTTCCGCACAGGCATTCCCAATCCGTGACGGGGCCAAAAATTTTGGCGCAGAAAAGGCCGTCACGCTCGGGCTTAAAGGTGCGGTAATTGATGGTCTCCGGCTTGGTTACTTCGCCATGGGACCACGAACGGATTTTTTCAGGACTCGCCAAGCTGATGCGAATCGAATCGAAATCCGCGATCTGACTGGCACGATCATACGGGCTCGAACGATACAAGGGCAGATCCTCCTGTCCCGGCAGAGCCAGGACTATGAAAACTACTGCAAGATTCTTGCCGCGCGCCCGCCGAAGCGGACGCGCAGGACTTAGTCAGCCGCTTCGGCTTTTTCCAGCTGCGGCTTCTGGCGTTTCATCAACTCGATGTCCAGGCAGAGCGATTGCAATTCGCGCACGAGGACGTTGAACGATTCAGGCACACCCGGCTCAATGCCGGGTTCGCCCTTCACGATTGCCTCGTATATCTTGGCGCGGCCGTAGACGTCGTCGGATTTCGCGGTCAGCAGCTCCTGCAGGATGTGCGCCGCGCCGTATGCTTCCAGCGCCCAGACTTCCATTTCTCCGAAGCGCTGTCCGCCGAACTGCGCCTTGCCACCCAGCGGCTGCTGGGTAATCAGCGAATACGGTCCGATGGAGCGTGCGTGAATCTTGTCGTCCACCAAGTGGGACAGTTTGAGCATGTAGATGTAGCCGACCGTGACGTTCTGCGCGAACTCGTCACCCGTCATGCCGTCGAAGAGCGCGATCTTGCCGCTTTCCGGAAGCTCGGTGAATTCGAGCAGGTGGCGGATGTCGCCTTCGCGGGCGCCGTCGAAAACGGGCGTCGCAAAGGGCACACCGTCGCGGAAGCCTTGCGCGACTTCGAGCAACGCTTCATCGTCGAGGTCCACAAGCGTCTTCCAAACCGAAGTGGGGCCGAAGGCATCCTTGAAATATTTGCGGACCGCGTCGGCGCGGGATTCCACGTCGAGCAGCTTGGCAATACCTTCTCCCAATTCCTTGGAAGCCCAGCCGAGATGCGTTTCGAGAATTTGTCCGACGTTCATACGCGAAGGAACGCCGAGCGGGTTGAGAACGATTTCCACGGGCGTGCCATCCGGCATGTACGGCATGTCTTCCTTGGGAACGATGCGCGCGATGACGCCCTTGTTCCCATGGCGGCCTGCCATTTTGTCGCCGACGGAAAGCTTGCGCTTCATGGCGATATAGGTTTTCACCAGCTTGATGACGCCCGGGGGCAGCTCATCGCCCTTCTTGAATTTGGCGATGCGCTCGTCCGTGATCTTGCGGAGCACGTCAATCTGGCGCGAGGTCATTTCCTCGATCTCGTCGATTTTCTCGATGAGCAGCGGGTCCTTGTCGTTCAGGCGCAGCCGCTTCAAATTGCGGGTCGAGATCTTCTCGAGGATTTCGCGCGTCAGCTCGGTGCCCTTGGTGAGCAGGCGCTTGTTCGTGCGCTCGTCGTGAAGGTCCGCCATAAGTTTCTGGCCGCCGAGCAAGTCGTTCAAGCGCTTCAAACGCTCGTCGGTGAGAATGCGAATCTCATCGCCGAGGTTTTTCTCGAGCTTCGAGACTTGTCCCGCTTCGATGGCCTTGTGGCGTTCGTCTTTTTCCGCGCCCTTGCGGCAGAAGATTTTCACGTCAACGATGGTTCCCTCGATGCCCGGCGGGCAGTAGAGAGAAGCGTCGCGAACGTCCCCGGCTTTCTCGCCGAAAATCGCGCGCAAAAGTTTTTCTTCCGGCGTGAGCGTCGTTTCACCCTTCGGTGTCACCTTGCCGACGAGAATGTCGCCGGGCTTGACGGTGGCGCCGATGCGGATGACGCCGCTTTCATCGAGATTGCGGAGGAAGCTCTCGTTGATGTTCGGAATGTCGCGAGTGATTTCCTCGGGACCCAATTTGGTGTCGCGCGCCTCGATTTCGTATTCTTCAATGTGGATCGAGGTGTAGTAATCCTCTTCGACGAGTTTCTCGCTGACGAGGATGGCGTCTTCGAAGTTGTACCCGCGCCAGGGAACGAAAGCGACCAGCACGTTGCGGCCGAGCGCCAATTCACCACGCTCGGTGCAAGGCCCGTCGGCCAGCACCTGGCCCTGCTTCACGCGGTCTCCCGCGCGAACCAGCGGCTTCTGGCTGATGCAGGTGTTCTGGTTGGACCGCTTGAACTTCGTAAGCAAATAAATGTCGGACCCGACTTCGCGGCTGAGCACGCCGGACTGGTCGGATTCGACGCGCACGATTACGCGCTCGGAATCCACTTGATCCACGATGCCATCGCGGCGGCAGACAATCACCGCGCCGGAATCGCGCGCCGTCACTCGCTCCATCCCGGTGCCCACCAGCGGCGCTTCTCCCTTGATGAGCGGTACGGCCTGGCGTTGCATGTTCGAGCCCATCAGAGCGCGGTTCGCGTCGTCATTCTCGAGGAAGGGAATCAAACTGGCGGCCACCGAGACGAGCTGCTTCGGCGAGACGTCAATGTAGTCCACTTCTTCTTTGCTCTTCAGGACGAAGTTGCCGGCCTGACGGCAATTGACGAGGTCCGTGGTAATTCTGAGTTTCTCGTCGAGCGAGGCGTTGGCCTGCGCGACCACGTAGCGGTCCTCTTCCCACGCGGAGAGGTAGAAGCAATGCGGCTCCACAACCACGCGCCGGCGCTTCAGTTCCTCATTCGTATCTTCGACTTTTTCCTTTTCGACAATTTCGCCGGCCTTGAATTCGCTGTCGCCGGAATTGACGATCTGGACGTAGTCGATCACCCGGCCGCCCTTCACCTTGCGGTAGGGCGACTCGATGAAGCCGAATTCATTGATCCGCGCGTAGCAGGAAAGCGAGCTGATCAAACCGATGTTCGGACCTTCAGGCGTCTCAATCGGGCAGATGCGCCCGTAGTGAGTCGGGTGAACGTCGCGTACTTCGAACCCGGCACGCTCGCGCGAAAGTCCGCCTGGTCCAAGAGCCGAGAGGCGGCGCTTGTGGGTAATTTCGCTGAGCGGGTTGGTCTGGTCCATGAACTGCGAAAGCTGCGAGCTGCCGAAAAATTCGCGGATCGCGGCCATCACAGGCTTCGCGTTCACAAGATCGTGCGGCATGGCCGTGGACATTTCCTGGTACACGGACATCTTTTCCTTGATCGCGCGTTCCATGCGGACCAGGCCGATGCGGAACTGGTTTTCGAGCAACTCGCCCACCGCTCGGACGCGGCGGTTGCCGAGGTGATCGATGTCGTCTACCGTGCCGATATTCTTGCGCAGCTTCAGCAGGTATTTGATCGCGGCAACGAAATCCGCCGGATCAAGCGTGCGCTTATCGAGCGGAGTCTCGAGACCCAGCTTGATGTTGAATTTCAGCCGGCCGACTTTGCTGAAATCGTACTTGCGCGCGTCAAAAAACATTCCATTGAAGAGCGCCGTTGCGGTTTCGAGCGTCGGAGGGTCGCCGGGACGCAGCTTGCGGTATATTTCGATCAGCGCTTCTTTGGGAGTGCGAATCGTGTCCTTCTCGAGCGTGCGGGCAATGATGATGCCCACGTCGTCGCGCTCCGGGAAGCAGACGTCCACTTCGGTGATGCCCGCTTCGGCGACCGTGGCCCATGTTTCGGGCGTCAGCGCTTTGTTCGCCTCGAGTAGCACTTCACCGGTCTGGCGGTTAACGAGCTCGCCGACGGTGATCGCGCCTTCGAGATCGGCAACCCCGACTTCCACTTGCGTGACCTTTGCCTTGACGAGTTCCTTGTATAGCGGGTCGCTGATGCGCTTGTGCGCGCCGACGAGTGCTTCGCCGGTCTTCGGATGCTTGATTTCCTTCGAAAGCTTGCGGTCAATCAAACCTTCCGAAGCATTCCAGTGCAGCTCGCCATCGCGCAGCGAAATCCGCTCCACCTGATAGAAGGTGCGCAGAATGTCTTCGTTGGACTTCATTCCCAGGGCGCGAAGGAAGATCGAGCCCAGGAATTTCCGCTTGCGGTCGATGCGGACGTACAGAATGTTTTTCGTGTCGTACTCGAATTCAACCCACGAGCCGCGGTACGGAATGATCTTCCCGAGGAAGTAGCTGCGGTTGTTCGCCGTTTCGAAAAAGACGCCGGGCGAACGGTGCAATTGGCTGACGATCACGCGCTCGGTGCCGTTGATGATGAACGTGCCGTTTTCCGTCATCAGCGGAATATCGCCGAAGAAAACTTCCTGTTCCTTGATGTCGCGAATGGACTTCGCGCCGGTGTCGGGATCTTTGTCGTAAATGGTCAGTCGGATCGTGACCTTCAGGGGCGCGGAATACGTCATGCCGCGTTCCTGGCACTCGTTCATGTCGTATTTCAACTGGAGCGTGACCGGGTCGCCGCACTTGTTGCAAAAAGTAGGCGTGTTCTTGTTGAACGTGCCGCACTTCGCGCACAACACGTCCCCGGTTTTGTACGGGTTCGTAACCACAGACGCGCCGCAATTGCGGCAGGTCGCGCGCAAGTGGTGGAGTCCGCGCAGGTGTCCACACTTGCATTCCCAGTTGCCAATAGCGTAGTCCACGAAATCGAGCTGCGATTGGCCGCGGAAATCCTGGATCGGGAAGACGGACGTGAATACAGACTGGAGCCCCGTGTCTTCCCGCTCGCTCGGCAGCAGGTCCATTTGCAGGAACCGCTGATAAGACTTCTTCTGCACATCAATCAAATTCGGGATCTGCACTGTCGTCTTGATTTTGGCGAAGTCCAAGCGAGCGCGTTCCCGAACGATGCGATTACCGTTACGATTGCTCATTGACCATCCTCTTCAAAGCGAAGCCGGCGGGGCAGCGCGGATAGACACCCGCCCTGCCAGTCCGGGTAGGACATATTTTGAGTTATGGATTTCAAAGGAGCGCGCGCGTACGCGAATCCCCTTGCAGCCCCCGCACTTCGGCCCGTGCGGGCTGCCACTACTTGATCTCGACCTTGGCTCCGACGTCCTCGAACTTCTTCTTGATCGTGGCTGCTTCTTCCTTGTTGATCCCCTCTTTCACGTTCTTGGGGGCGCCGTCGACCAAATCCTTGGCTTCTTTCAAGCCCAGGCTGGTGACTTCGCGGACAGCCTTGATCACGTTGATTTTGTTCGCGCCGACTTCGGTGAGGACGACGGTGAATTCCGTCTTTTCCTCGGCCGGTGCCGCCGCGCCGCCGCCGCCACCCGCAGCCATCACGGGAGCCGCCGCAGCCGCGGAAACGCCGAACGCCTCTTCCATTTTCTTCACCAGGTCGGACGCCTCGAGGAGCGTCAAACCCTTGATTTCTTCGAGAATCCCTTCCACTTTGCTAGCCATTGCCGTGTCTATCCTCCTGAGATTAAAAACTGGTTTACTCGGCCGCTTCAGGCGCCGGAGCTGCTTCCGCTCCGCCGCCGCCCGGCCCGAACTTGTTGGCCTTCACCGCTTCGCTTGTGACCACCGCGAGATCCCGCGGCACAGCGGCGAGAACCGTGGCAATGCGTTGCGCCGGCGCGTTAAGCAGGAACATCACCTTGCTAATCAATTCTTCCTTGCTCGGGAGCTGCGAAAGCGCGGTGATATCCTGAATCGAGATCACGCGGCCTTCCACCCAACCGGCGCGAAACTGGAACGCCGGAACGTCCTTCGCCACCTTGGTGAGAATCTTCGCCAGCGCCACCGGATCCGTCTTGGTGTAGGCGATCGAATTTGTGCCCTTCAGATTCTTGAGCAATTCGCCGGTGGGCGTCCCTTCGGCGGCGCGCTCGGCGACGCGGTTTTTCAGTACCTGGTAGTGCCCGCCCGCAGCTTCCACGGAACGCCGCAGCTTCGAATCCTGCTCCACGGTGATGCCCTGAAACGTCGAGAGGATAATCGTGGAAACCGTCGCAAGCTGCTTGCGAAGCTCCTCGCCCTGCGTTTTCTTTTCGGCTTTGTTCTTCATGCCGAACTCCCTTTCGAAATGAATTCGTTACGCTGCCACGGCTACGGCTGTGTCGGCTTCCGCGTGGTCAATCGGAACGCCCGGCCCCATCGTCGAGGTGAGCGTAATTTTCTTGATGTACTTGCCCTTCGCCGCCGCCGGCTTTGCCTTGATGACGGCGGCAAGCAGCGCCTGCGCGTTGCCCGCAAGCTGCTGCGCCGAGAAGCTGATCTTGCCCACTGGCGAGTGGATGATGCCCGTCTTATCGAGCCGGAATTCCACTTTACCGGCCTTGATTTCTTTCACCGCTTTCGCGATGTCAAACGTCACCGTGCCCGTCTTCGGGTTAGGCATCAAACCGCGCGGCCCAAGAACTTTTCCCAGGCGCCCGGCGGACTTCATCATGTCCGGCGTGGCAATCACGGCTTCATAGTCCGTCCAGCCTTCCTGGATTTTCTGGACCATGTCTTCGCCGCCAACGAAATCGGCGCCCGCGTCCTGCGCTTCTTTCACTTTGTCGCCGCTCGCGATCACCAGCACGCGCTTCGATTTTCCCAGCCCGTTGGGAAGCACCACGGTGCCGCGAACCATCTGGTCGGACTGCTTCGGGTCGACGCCCAGGTTCAGGACGAGTTCCACGGTTTCATCGAACTTCACGAAGTGCGCCTTGCGGAGAAGTTCCGCGGCTTCTTCGAGGTGATACATCCGCGCCTCCACGAGCTTCCTGGCGCGGTCAATATTTTTTCCACCCACTTTTGCGCTGCGGCCCATGCCTGTGTCTCCTGATTCCCTTCGAACTAGCCTTCGACTTCGATTCCCATGTTGCGTGCCGTGCCCATGATGGACCGGACGGCCGCTTCCATATTTGTCGTGTTCAGATCGGGCAGCTTTGTTTTCGCAATCTCTTCCACCTGCTTGCGGCTGATCTTGGCCACTTTGTTGCGATTCGGCTCGGGCGATCCCTTCACGATTCCCGCGGCGCGCTTCAATAATTCCGAAGCGGGCGGCGTCTTCAGGATGAAAGTGAACGAACGATCGCTGTAAATCGTCACCAGGACGGGGATGATCATTCCATCCGGTTCTTTCGCCGTCTTGGCGTTGAACTGCTTGCAGAAATCCATGATCGCCACGCCGTGGGGGCCCAGAGCCGTGCCCACAGGCGGCGCCGGAGTCGCTTTCGACGCCGGCAACTGCAGCTTCACCATTGCTTGAACTTTTTTGGCCATCGTTATCTGTCCTCTAACTTAGTGCCGCGCGCCGCAAGCCGCTTTAGGCGACTTTTTCCACCTGCGCGAAATCCAGTTCCACGGGCGTGGAACGCCCGAAAATTGTGACTGAAACTTTCAGCGTGCTGCGGTCCGTGTTCACTTCCTCGACGACGCCGGTGAAATTCGCAAACGGCCCTTCACCGATGCGCACTTTTTCGCCGCGATCGAAAGAAAGCTTCGGCTTCGGCTTTTCCGCCGTCGTTGTCGCGCGATTCAAAATGTTTTGCACTTCTTCTTCAGACAACGGCGACGGAGTCTGCCCCGAGCCGACGAATCCAGTGACGCGCGGCGTAGAACGCACCACGTGCCATGTGTAGTCGTCCATATCCATCTCGACCAGCACGTAGCCCGGATAGCACATGCGCGGGGAAATCACTTTTTTCCCGTTGCGCACTTCCACCACGGATTCGGTCGGGATGATGATTTGCCCGATCTTCTCCGTCAGCCCAAACGCCGCCACGCGGCCTTCCAGGCTTTCCTTCACCTTTTTCTCAAACCCCGAGTAGGTGTGGACGATGTACCACTGCTTGGACATTCCGATTCCTTCAGTGTTTATCAAAGTAGTGTAAGAGCCAGCCGATTCCCTTGCCGAACAACAGATCCGTCATCCAGAAATAAATTCCAAAGAACGCCACCGTGATGGTCACGATGATCGTCGTGGACCTCACATCAAGCCACGTGGGCCAGTTCACCAGCTTCATTTCCACGCGCACGTCGTGCAGGAAAGACCGCAGCCTGCGCGGATACTGCGCAATCTTCCCCACCGGCTCCATCAGCGAAAATCCGCTGACGCTGTGGCTTTGCTCTTCTTTGTTCATTTTTGCTGCATCTGCCATTTCAGCCGCCGCCTTCTATCTTCCTCAAGCTCCATCCCACTCGCTTGCTTGCCCGCCCGTTCCCGGCCGGGGAACTGGCAGGGGAGGAGGGATTCGAACCCCCACTCTCGGTTTTGGAGACCGATGGTCTACCGTTGAACCTACTCCCCTTTACCCTGAGCTCGCTTCCTGAGCGAAGGGTTTACCCTTTCCGCTCCGAGCTAATCTCGTTTTTGCCGACCCTTCGAGCACTCCGCGCTCTCAGGGCAAGCCGACACTCCGCCATCGAACCAACTCCGCTTCAGAAGGCGATTTCTCGATCAAGCTGAGCTTCTTTTTGCGGCTCCAGCCCTTAATCTCTTTCTCACGCTTGCGGGCCCCATCGGAAGAACCGCAAAGCTCACTCCAGATCAATTTCACCGGTCGCCGTCGCGCAGTAAACTCGGGGCCGACGCCCCAATTGTGACGTTTCACTCTCTCGGGGACATCAGTTGTAATCCCGACATACAGACTCCCCTTG
>Ga0070765_100001185_pt1 | contig 15750 bp, 15 predicted proteins | sample HubBroMetageWFT5_FD_71516 | JGI IMG/M metagenome (GOLD analysis project Ga0070765, IMG submission 71516) | Warmed and freeze-thawed soil microbial communities from the Hubbard Brook experimental Forest, New Hampshire - Hubbard Brook CCASE Soil... | ecosystem: Environmental > Terrestrial > Soil... | reverse complement strand
CATCGGATTCAGCGAATATTGAAGTCGCGAACGATCAGCCGAGTATCAACTGTGACGTGGGGTGAGATGGCGTGGAAGCCCCATACGTGAACCCAAGCATTTCCGGTGCGCAGCGTGAGGAATGACTTCATCACTCCCGGAGGAAAGAAAATCAGGAATACGACGATCACCGACAGAGTGGAATGTACCAGCGAGTCGTAGCGCGTCCAGGACTCGAATACGTGAATCGCCGGATAACTCGCTGCCCCCCACAGGAACGCTGTCACCGGAGACGCCAACTTCGCATAGCGCGGCATCAGAATGGAGTAAATGAAAATCATGACCGGCAAGTCGGTCCCGAAGAGATGAAAAATAAACGACAAGACTCCACCGGCTATTTGCTGGTGGTGCGTCAGCTTTAGGAAATTTCCGTCCAGGGCCAGGTCCATGAAACACCCAATGACCAGCACCACCGCGATGACGGTCACATCGCTCTTCAGGTTGGACGACGTCAAATTTAGCTGCTGATTCGAGTAGCCGCGCATCCGAAACACGACGAACGGAATCAGCCCGAGTAAAATCCCGTTATACCCCGCCCAGGTGTACACCTCTTCTGGCGACTGCACCCGTGTGGCGCCCACCAGCGACCCGTTCAGATGCATCGCAATACTTTCACCAAAAAAATGTAGGCCAACAAAGCGCCCGACCAGAAGCACCAAAGCGCCGTATATCCACAAAACGATTGTCTCGCGCAAAGCGATACTGCGCTCGGGCGCGCGTGCAGCCAGATCCGGCATCGCGCGCTGCCGCGTAATCAGCCCGACTAGCCCTAGTTCCAGCACCAGAAAAAACAGCGCGATCCAACTCGAAATTACCATCGCCACGGGTTTGTCGGGGTGCGGCCCAATGGGCAGCTGTATCGTTCCATGACACAGCGCCACTGCAGCCACACTCATCGCTATCCAGAGACCCAGTGCAACTTGAAAGCTCCGCTGGCGAACCAGATAAGCCAGCTTGGAACCAAAGGAGCTCACGCCCGCTACGTCCTTTCGCGCCCAGTTTGCCAATGGGTACTTACCAGGTCATTTATATTCTAGTGCCTCCACACTGGAGGCGTATGCAAAGAGTTTCACCGAACGCGTCGATAAAAATGCTCCCGCGCCAGTTGAATCGTCACTAACGGGATATTCCGCTTTCCCTAAGGTATTCCCTGTATCGCTTATCTACTTGCCGGAAGTATCATGCGCCTTGGCCGAGCCGGCTGGCATCAATTCGCATGCGTAGATCAGGTTTATTCCCCTTGTAAGGTGCAATCATGGCAAAACGAGATAAATCAACGACCGAGATTGCCGAAGAAGAGCAGCCTAAGCCGGCAGAAACGTCGGGCCGTTTTACAAGGCGTTCTTTCCTGACCCAACTTGGTACCGCAAGCTTGGCGGTCACGACCGTTCCGTTGCTTCACTCTGCTCCGGTGCAAGAGCCTGAGCCGACCACTCAAGCGATCCCGGGTGCCGAAGTTCCGGGCGCTGTTCCGATGGTGCTCAACATCAATGGAAAAGAGCACCATGTCGCATTGGAGCCGCGCGTCACTCTTCTCGATGCGCTGCGCGAAAATCTTCAGCTTGCGGGCACGAAGAAAGGTTGCGACCACGGCCAGTGCGGCGCATGCACGGTTCACATAAATGGACGGCGCGTAAATTCATGCCTGACTTTTGCCATCATGCATGCAGGCGACAAAATTACAACTATCGAAGGCTTGGGCCAGAACGGCGACCTGCACCCGGTGCAGGCCGCTTTCCTGGAACATGATGGATTTCAGTGCGGCTATTGCACCTCAGGCCAAATCATGTCCGCGGCGGCGCTGCTGAGGGAACCTTGCGGCCAAGACGACGCTGCCGTGCGCGAATGCATGAGCGGAAATATCTGCCGTTGCGGTGCTTACGACAACATCGTTGCTGCGGTTCAAAGCGCACGACGCAGCCCGTAAGGAAGCCGCTTTACGTCCGAGTGTCCGGACTGAGGGTGACGCGATGGAAGCCTTTCAATTTAGCCAAGTCAACACAGTAAACTCCGCGCTTGAGGCAGTACGCTCGCAAACGGAAACGAAATTTGTCGCTGGCGGCACCACGCTGATCGATCTGATGAAGTTGAATGTTGAAACTCCGAAAAGAATTGTAGACATCAACTCGCTGCCTCTCAGCCAGATCGAATCCACGGCGGATGGTGGTTTGAAAATCGGCGCGATGGTTCGCAATAGCGATTTAGCTCACGATCCAACGGTGCAACAACGCTACCCGGTCCTTTCCGAAGCCCTGCTCTCGGGAGCTTCTCCCCAACTTCGAAACATGGCCACCACCGGCGGCAATCTGCTCCAGCGCACACGCTGCTATTATTTTCGCGACACGGCTTACCCATGCAATAAGCGGGAGCCCGGCTCGGGATGCCCTGCCATCGATGGCTTCCACAGAATTCACGCCATTCTTGGAACAAGTGATCATTGCATTGCAACCCATCCGTCAGATATGGCTGTAGCTATGATGGCGCTTGAGGCCGTCGTGCACATACAAGGGGCCAACGGCGAGCGCGGTGTCCCCTTGAATGATTTTTACCTGCTGCCCGGTTCTACACCCAATCGCGAAAATGTGTTGGTCTCTGGCGATTTGATCACCTACGTCATCTTGCCTCCGGTTGCAAACGGCGCGCGCTCTCACTATTTAAAGCTTCGCGACCGCGCTTCGTATGAATTTGCGTTGGCCTCTGCCGCCGTGGTGGTCTCCCTTAGCGGTAATCGAATACAGCGCGCGCGCATCGCTTTGGGCGGCGTTGGAACTAAACCGTGGAGATCCATAGAAGCAGAGCATGCGCTCGAAGGGCGTGAAACCAACGAACACACTTTTCAAGCAGCGGCCGAAGCGGCGCTGAAAGGCGCAAAGCCACGGCACGACAACGCCTTCAAGGTCGAGTTGGCCAAACGCTGCCTGACTCGTGCGCTTTCAAACGTCACGCAGTCCGCTTAAGCCAGAAGTTTTCAGACCTGCGCTGGAGAGAACAGATGAGCAGCTCAGTAATCGGTGAAGCGATCACCCGCATAGATGGAAGGCTCAAAGTTACGGGTGGCGCGAAGTACGCCGCTGACTATCCTATCGAGAAACTCGCATACGGTGTGGCAGTCCCTAGCACGATTGCTAACGGGAAAATTGCAAGAATCGATTCCGCCAAGGCCGAAGGGATGCCCGGGGTCCTGGCGGTTTTTCATCACGGTAATTTCGACAAGCTCTACCATCCGGCCGGCGCTTTCGAGGAACTAAGCCGCCCGGGTGAAAGTCGCCCTCCGTTCGAAGATGAAAAAGTGTATTACTACGGCCAATTCGTTGCCCTGGTCGTCGCTGATACTTTTCAGCAGGCACAAGATGCAGCAGCGAACGTTCGAGTTACCTATGACGAGAAGGCTCCCCTAGTGTTGCTTAATCAAGCGCCGCCTTCCAGCATCACGGCCGCTAACAAATATTCCAGAGGCGATGCGGATTCGGCATTCCAGAAAGCTCCTGTGCAGCTTGACGCGACTTACACCACGCCCACCGAGACGCATAATCCAATGGAAATGCACGCCACCATCGCGGTATGGAACAAGGATAAAGTCACGCTATATGAAGCCTCCCAAGGCGTGGTGAATCATCGCAACGTGATGTCGGAGATGCTGGGGATTCCGCTCGAAAATATCGAAGTGATTTCGAAATTCATCGGCTCGGGGTTCGGCGGCAAGCTCTTTCCCTGGCCACATTCATTGCTGGCGGCGGTAGCGGCTCGCAAAGTGGGACGCCCCGTAAAAGTATCTGTGCCGCGAACCTTGATGTTCACTACAGTGGGCCACCGTCCCGCAACCCAACAGCGCATGCGCTTGGGTGCGACGCAAGACGGCAAGCTCGTCTCCTTCCGGAATGACATCCTTCAGCACACATCCTTGGTCGATGATTACGTGGAGGACTGCACGCAGGTGTCATCGCTGCTCTATGACTGCCCCAATAACACCGCGATCCAACATCTGGCGCATCTTAATGTTGGTACACCCACGCCGATGCGCGGTCCCGGAAGAACTCCTGCACTCTTCGCTATTGAATCCGCTATGGATGAGCTGGCGATTAAGCTGAATATGGATCCTGTCGAAATCCGCCTGAAAAATTATGCGGAAACCGATGAGGCTTCGAACCTCCCGTGGTCCAGCAAACATCTTCGAGAAGCGTATCAAACCGGCGCGGAACGTTTCGGGTGGTCGAAGCGCAATCCTAAAGTTGGCTCGATGCGCAATGGCGATTTAATTCTCGGATGGGGCATGGCCACTTGCACGTGGCCGGCTGGCCGTCACGCAGCCGAGGTTCGAGTAAGACTTCTCGCAGATGGAACCGCTCGCGCGTCTTGCGCCACGCAGGATATCGGCACTGGTACTTACACCGTGTTCGCCGAAGTCGTTTCCGATAAGACCGGTATACCCTTGGACAAGATACAAGTGGTGCTCGGTGACAGCGCCTTGCCTCCTGGCCCGACATCTGGCGGCTCATCGGCGACCTCGACAGTGCTCCCTGCAATCGTTGAGGCCACGCAGAAGGCCGTTGACGCTGTGATCCAGGTCGCGGTGCGGACACCGAATTCTCCATTTCAAAACGCGGAGGCCAAAACGTTGAAGATGACTCAGGGACGCATCCATGCCCAGGAAAAATCGCCTGATACAGGCGTTCCCTTCCAGGACATTCTGGCTTTGCGAAACCTCGTTGGTCTGGACGGCCATGCAAGAACGGATGCGGATCCGAATATGAAGAAATTTTCCACGCATTCTTTCGGAGCGCACTTCTGTGAAATTTCATTCGATCCCGGTATCGCGCGCCTGCGCGTCACGCGCTGGCTAAGCGTGATCGATGGCGGCCGGATGATCAATGCAAAAACGGCGAGAAATCAGATTCTAGGCGGCGTAGTGATGGGAATTGGCATGGGCCTGTTCGAAGCCACGATATACGACACTCGCAACGGCCATCCCATCAATAACAACTTCGCCGACTACATGGTTCCGGTAAACGCGGATATACCCGAGATGGACTGCGTATTCCTGGACTATCCAGATACTGTGTTGAACGAATACGGCGCACGCGGTATAGGTGAAATCGGACTCACCGGAGTCGCGTCAGCGCTAACGTCCGCCACTTATCACGCTACCGGTGTCCGCGTGCGCGATCTGCCCATCCACATCGAACACTTACTGGTCTAACGAGCTGGAAGTGGCGCTGGTCGAACGTCCGCAAAGCCAGGACGACGTGGACCTGCGCACAGCGGCCCACATTACCCGCACAGAAGAAGTGGATTCGCCCGGCTGACATGGATACGCCGCAACGTTCGACGACTGGCACTGCGGCGTGACGAGGTACTACCGTTCGCTACCGAAAAATGTTTGACAGAGCCGGCATTGTTAGAGATGTCCGTCCCAATTGGCCTGATCAGTTTCATAAGATTTGCTTCTAATGGGACCTCGCTCTCTCTCCGATGGCACAGCGGCACCGCTTGTGATCCATCGTTTTGAATTTCCCGCCAGTAGGCTATATGCTGGCAGTCTTGACGACACCGGTGAAACTTCTTCAAAGGGTCATGCCAGCGTTTGTTGTGGCAGTGAGCGCTATGTTTGTCTTGCCTGCCTCAGCGTTCGCGCAGACCGATGAGATCCAAGTCTATGATGCGGTAATTGCCGAACCCGGAATCTTCAATCTCACTTGGCATAATAATTTCATCGCTGATGGCCTGGAGACGCCTGCCTTCCCCGGCGGGCTCATACCGGATAAGTCCTTCAACGGTGTGACCGAATGGGCCTACGGTGTTACCCCTTGGTTCGAGGCCGGCCTTTACCTTCCGTTGTACAGCATTTCCCAAAACCGCGGAGCGACGATTAACGGAGGCAAGATCCGCTTGCTCTTTGTCAGACCCCACGCATCGGATCGAACTTTTTTTTACGGTGTTAACTTTGAGTTTAGCTACAACGCTCTGCACTGGCAGCCATACCATTTCACTTCGGAGATTCGCCCGATCGTTGGCTGGCACTTGCACCCGGTAGACATTATCGTGAACCCCATTCTTGATAACTCTTTTATCGGCGGCTTCAAGGGTCTCGATTTCGCCCCAGCGGTGCGTGTTGCCTACAATCTACCCCCGAAGTGGGCGCTGGCCGTTGAGGAGTACGCCGACTATGGTCCGATTCGCAATTTCTATTCAGTCAGCCAGCAAGAACTCTTCGCGGTCCTCGACCGCTACTCCAAAACCCTGAACATCGAAGCTGGCGTCGGTTTTGGTCTCACCAGTTCGTCGGACAAAATAACTTTGAAGCTGATCCTGTCGCGCGATCTCAACTCGCATGCCAAAAATTGAACGATTAACTCGTACGAACGTGGTCTCCATCGGTCGACGCAACACTAACGTCAAACCCAACTTGCATTGAAAGCAAACACTAGAATCGCTCGCTAGGATCAGATCAGCCGGAACACCACCGTGGCTCGACTTTGACCGAGTAAACCCGGATCGCCTCTCCCCGTGAAGCATCGTCGAGTCAACGTATTGGATGGTGCTGTATCGAACTTGTTGAGCTGGCACGACTTATCGGGACTGGCCCGCGGACTGTTCGGAGCGGGTATCTGCGGCAACGTTTTCGCAGCTAAGCCGTCTAATGCTCGAGAAAGAAGGAGAGGACTTCAAGCTATAATGCATTGGCGACGGCAGCCCGGACGAATGCTAGGCTTGACCGCAGCCTTGTTTTCGATTCTGCTGGTGCAAAACGCTTCTGGATTCCCATTCCGCTCGACGAGCGCCAATCTCAGTGCGCGCACGCTTTATCACAACCTCGATTCGCTCGTCGGTGTGGTTCTGACTGGAAGCCGCCATATGGTGAAAGGTTTGGAAACCCTATATCAACTCCGTCAACTGGCTTTGGGAGCTTTGCCGTCGGACAGGTCGTCGGTCCCCGTTTCTCTGAACTCTCCACCCTTCTCGTCCGCTCACGAGGCGGTCTGCAGCTACCGGCCGACTCCTAGGGCGAGCGGAATCGAGCACCGATGCATTCTGTTCCGTCTCGATAACACTGGTTTTCCGTCGGTCCCCCGCTGCTGATCACAGTTCGCTCCATTTCTCACAAAACCAACTGCACCACCAGGTACTAAAGTAGGACACGTCCGGTTATATGGATGTGCACAAGAAAGCGATCTTTATCGCGGTTCTAAATTCCTCTGGCAAGCTGGTGGTGGAATGCATGATCGAAACCAAAGGCATCGCCATTCTCGACTTTCCGAGAGGCCTACGCGGGAGCCTGCATGTCACGTTTGAAGAAGGTACCTGGGCTGCCTGATCGAATAACCGCAGATGGCGGAGTGTTGAATTGTAGTTCCTGCGAGAGGGGCTTCAGCTTTCTTTGTCTTTGGTCCAACGGATGCCTGGTTGGTTTAGCAAATAGAGGCTCTGTTGTTTTTCGAAGGTGAGATAAAAGGAACATTGTTCCTCGCGGCCGTCTTGGAGGTAGAAGACTGTATAGAGCGTGCGGCTGCCCTGCGGCACCGCATCAATTTTCTGAATGAACCCTGTGGTTCCCGTGCCCGCCCCGGTGTAGAAGTCAATCGTGTGACCGTCGATTTCTAGATAGCGATCCGCATACCGTGAGTCGATTGTTTTCCAGCTACCGATCAGTTCGGCGGGAACAGTCAGCGGCTTTTGCCAGATATGCCAGAGTACAACGGCGAAACAAAGAATGACGCCCGCAATCAATTTTTTCCTTATTTTCGGCGTGTCCTTCTTCTTTTGGTTTTGCATCGCTGCCTTCCTTCCAAGCGTTTTCTTCATGCAGCCGGGCGCTTGAGGAATTTCTACCGGGAGTTGGAAATAAGCTCGACTGCTTCTTTGCCATTTTCACGTTCCAGGAGACTAAGAAACGTAGCCACGACGCCTGCGTCGAACTGTTTTCCAACCCCGGAGGCTATGATTTCCTTCACCCGGTCCAAAGGCATTCCCAGACGATACGGGCGGTCAGAAATCAGCGCGTCATAGCAGTCAGAAACGGCGAAAATCTTGGCGTGCAGAGTGATCTGATCACCCATAAGGCCGGCGGGATAGCCAGACCCATTAATCCACTCATGATGCTGAAGAACGATGGGCATACATTCGGTGAAGCCGGGAATCGGTTCCAATATCCGAGCGCCGATTTGCACGTGCTGACGCATTTCCTGCATCTCTTCGTCTGTCAGCTTGCCTGGCTTATCAAGAATGGTCATCGGAGTGCCGATTTTCCCGATATCGTGAAGTAAACCACCACGATGGATAATTTCCCGTTCATGCTCAGAAAGGCCCATGGCACCGGCAATCTTCATTGCCCAATTCGTCACGCGCTCGGAATGGCCTGCCGTCCAATGAGACTTGGCGTCGATGGCCCGCGCCAGGGCGGTGAGCGTTCCCCAGTGAAGCTGTTTCAGCTCCGCAACCAGCCGGGCGTTGGAGATGGCCACGGCAATCTGATCCACGAGCTGCGCCATCTGTTGCTTCTCTTCCTGCGCCCAAGTGGAGTTTGAGCCACGACCCAAAGATATGACGGCAGACAATTTGTCCCTCAGGAGGATCGGGGCAACCAAGCAGCTCCGCATTCCGTATGAAGCTAGCGGCGCCAGGTAGCTTGGAACGCTTTTGGCGAGTTCAATTGCCGCGATCTTCGGGCATTCCTTCAGTGCGGTTGCTTCTTCGGCTGACAGCAATATCGTGCAAATCTGTTTCTTTGCCGCCGCCTTAGCCGGACTAAGGTAATTCACAGCTTGAAGGGCTAACTCAGTATCCAACAAACTGATGCTGACAAGATCGCAGTGGAAAAGGCCATGTAGACCCACAATGAGGGTCTCCACAATCTGTTCGATGTTCCATGAGGAGAGAATGGCCCGGTCGATCTCGCCTACTGTTTTCAGCGAGTTCACCTGCTTCTCAATTTTGGTGGCCATAAAATTGAATGACGAGGCCAGCTCAGAAAATTCGTCATTGCCTGGGACCGTTACTCGGGCTCTGAGATCACCGCTGGTAATGCGCCGGGTGCCTTCCTGCAGCCGGCCGAGCGGTACCATCGTTCGCCGGATTTGACTGATACTCAGAAGCAGAACCACCCAAAAGGCAAGGAGCACAGTGAGCAGAAAGATTCTTCGGAAGTGCTTAAGTGGCGCAAGCATATCGCTCTTCGCCTGACTGGCAATCACGGTCCAGTGAGAAATGAAGTATCTGGGTTTAAGCGGCACGCTCCAGTAGTCCGAAAGGTGCTGTTGGCCACTATTTTCCCAGTCAAACTGACCCGAGAATCTCGTTGTAATACTTGCGAGGTATTTGGATGGAACTGCTTCGGGACAATATAGTGAGCGACCCGCATCATCGAGTACGCAGAGAGTGACAAACGGCGGCAGGTCCTCTGCATTCCACAGCAAGGAGGTCTTGACCTCGCCCACGAGTGTTTCGTGGCCGGTCCCTGGCACAAACAGTTCTTGAGACATGAGCACGCAGGGCGCTGGGCTCGAGCAGTTTCTCATTGAAACTAGAGTCTTGCCGGAATGCAGGAACTTTCGTTCATCGGATGAGAATTCGGACTCTGCGGTTACTTGCCCAAAAACGACCTGACGGGCACCCTCATCGGTGACAAGCTCAAGCCCCACGAAGCGCTCCTGCAGTTTTGTTGGAACGGCCGCCTGCGGTGGTGCAAGACGGGGTTGAGCGCCAGATTGGAGAATCGAACCGATCAACCGCATATCTCCTTCGACAAAGATCAGATGCTCAAAGATGTTCATTCCCTCTTCGCGGCTTGCCTCTCGAAGCAGACGGTGGCTTTGCTCAGTCAGTTGTGCCGTGACAGTTGAAACCGAAATGACTGACAAAATTGCAATCGGCATGAGCGCACACAGAACGAAGAGCCAGAAGATTCGCCGGGCCAGTTTGCTGAATAGGAATGTGTGATCGAGTCGCATATTGGTGAGTCTCAGAATTGCGACGCCAAGCCGTCGTACGAACCATCGCTCGCGCGAATAACGTCATCCTGACTGGCTTTGGCGGTGATAGGCGAGACGCTTTGGCCGTCTTTACCGACACTATAAAGGTCGTAATCGGAGTTTAGGGGCACCAAAAAACGATCTTTTCGGGCCTTGCCGTTGCCTTTCATGGTTGCATGATTCAAATACTCGTAAGGATTGCCCCAAGGATCTAAATACCCTCCGTATCCAACATCTGCGAGGGTGTCCGGGTACTGACCATTGATTACGTCATAATCAGTGATCGCGTCCTCAAACGTATGAATTTCGCTGACTGCTCGTGCAACCCGCGCCAGGTCAATCGCGGACACCAGGTCTGGAATGGCAATCGAGGCAACCGTCAAGATGATGGCCATCACGATCAGCAATTCAACCACAGTGAAACCCGACGAATATTTTTGACGACGGCGTGGGCAACGAGAGGCGCTTTGCGGTTCTGAGAGAAAGCTGCAACTACCGCTTGTCCGCGGCCGATGAGCGGCGCTTGACACGCTTGTTTGTCCTCTTGGTTGAGGCGCACCCCGTTAGGCAGGGAGCATCGGATCGGGGGCGCCATGATCACGGTTCAACCAATACCGTAATTGACCTACGTACAAAATATCTGCGTGCTTGTCGAGGCCCTACATTTACCTTAACCCTCCAATGATGCATCGCACGGCGCTATTCTTAAAATGGTTGCCATAAGGTCACCAGCCTGCAAGGAGCCTCTGCCGCTTGCGGCTTAGAGTGAATTTGTCCTGGGAGTCAGAACCTCAAAGGAAGCAGCGCGGGTAGTGCTCGAGGGGTACACAGAAAGGAGAATCCTCGAAAGTAGGTCTACGGACCGAACCGACGCTTATAGTCCGAGGTAGCTCCCGACGGATCATGATTATGCGGCTTCGACCCTCGAATATCAGAGCGATCAACCGTCACAAAAACTGCCTCGACCACGACTCACGCCCCCTCCTAAGAGCGAGAAAAAAGAAGAAAACAGTCCTGGGTCGAAAGGATTAGAATGGCGGCATGTCGCCCCGCCTTCGTGGCATCATCCGGGCCTACCTGCTCTCGATTGCGTTTTGGTACGGCATGTCGATGCTTATGGGGCTGCAATATAAACCTCTGGATCGACATAATCTTTGGTTCTCATTCCTCGACCTGCTGGTGCAGGCCGGCGTGCGCGCCTTTGCGCTGGCCTTGTGGACTCCACCTATTTTCTATTTAGCTGAAAAGTACGTTTCTTATTCCGCGAACCGCATTCGTTACGCGCTGCTCTGGGGATTTGGAGCTGTGCCGTTCGTATTGATTCACCTTGCGATATTGTACCTGGTGATTCCTCCATATGTTTCACGTTCACTTCAGGCATGGCTTGAAATTGTTCGAACCTCATTTGCCGACGTTACACTCCTATATATTGCGATCGTAGTGGCGGCTCATGCTTATGTGTATCTGAAGCGCGTCCGAAGGCAAGAAGCTGAGAAGTATGAGTATCAGCAGGCGCTTGCCGCCAGTGAGCTGCAGGCGCTAAAGATGCAACTCCAACCACATTTTCTCTTCAATACTCTGCATGGTATCGCGACCTTAGCTGACGAAGACCCCAAGACCGCCAAGGCTATGATCGTCCGGCTCTCGAATTTGTTGCGAGCAGCGCTCGACCGTGACAGCTCCGACCTGATTCCGCTCGAGAACGAATTGAAATTTGCGAGGGAGTACCTCGACCTGCAAAAGATGCGCTTCGGGAACCGGCTGAAGATCGGCTGGGTAGTAGCTCCCGAGACCTATCAGTTGCTGGTGCCGCAGATGATCTTGCAGCCGCTCGTGGAAAATGCCGTTCAGTACGGTATTGCCTCGTTGCGCGAGGGAGGCTGGCTCGAAGTCGCGACGGACACAAAAAATGGAATACTGAACATTCGTGTGCGCAACAGCGCCGGTGGTAAACCTTCCAACGGAACCGGCGTGGGATTGCGAAACGTTGAGGCTCGGCTGAAATATCTGTATTCGGGTGAGGCAAGCCTGCGTCTTGCAATCGCTCGAGACCGCACAGTCACAGCCAGCTTAGCTCTTCCGACGTTGAATTCCCGGCCTGACAACATGAACGGACGCCGCGCCCATGCTGCTTCTGAGGCGACCGCTCCTGAGGCGAATGATCGCTATGCGCGTTCTGATCGTCGATGACGAACCCCTAGCCCTTACCGCCCTGGCACAGATTTTGGCGGCCAGGTCCGATGTCGAGCGTTTCGATTCAGCGCCCGACGCGCTTGAGGCGCAGCAGCGCTTATCGAAAGACATTTACGACGTGATGCTGCTCGATATCAATATGCCGGAGCTGTCGGGTCTTGAACTATTGGCCGGTCTCGAGCGATCTGATCGGCCGGTACCTTCCGTCGTCCTGATAACCGCACACGCCGAGCATGCGGTGGCGGCATTCGAAAAGCACGCCGTGGACTATGTCTTGAAACCATTTTCAAGCGAACGTGTAAACCAGGCTCTAGACTTTGCCGCTCAAAGAACGGCGAGCGAGAGAGCGGCAAGATTGCTGGAGCTCGTGCCGCATCTTTGGGAGCGGACTCAGCCGGCTTCCTCCAAGATCGCGATCAAGAACAATGGGAGGATTCTCTTCATCGATCCCCATGAAGTGGTTGTGGTGCAGGCCGAGGGTAATTACGTTTTGCTTCAGCAACCGACCGGTTCGTATCTGCTTCGAGAATCCATTTCAACGATTGCAGAGAAATTGAAACCATATGGATTCGTGCGAATTCATCGATCTGCCTTGGTAAATTCCTCTTTCGTGCGGGAACTCCGCCCGTGCTCTACGGGGGAATACGAACTTCGTATGAAAGACGGAAAAGAATATACGGTCACGCGAACCTATAAAAAGAATCTCAAATCGCTTGCAGGCTTCTGGGTCGGAACCGGAACATTTCCTTCCGATTGAACGCATTGGTTTTTCGATCGCGTCGGTCGACGACTCGGATCGGGCTCAGCTGCTAGCGGTTCCCAGGTCTTCCGAATACCCGGCCTTCAGGCGAGACCATTGGGCGGTGGGACGTCCGTCGGTGCGGAAATTTTCCTTGCCTTTAAACCGCTGTGGCCAGCCGGTCGGCGAGTCCTCCCACGTCTCCTGCCGCCCGTAGACGGTCAAGTCCAGCAACCGATAGCTGTTATCCATCACCTCGACACCGCGGCTTGTCGTCCAGTATGTCTCGAAGACTTTGGATCCTTGTCGCAAGTAGCAAACGATGTGCATCCTGCCCGCCCGGCGCCCAACCAAGAGGGTGTCGAGCGAGCCCTGGGCCGAGTACCAAGGCATCTCCCAGCCCATGAAGTTGCGGTACCGGCGGCTCTCTTCGTACGGCCCTTGGCAAAACGTGGCGTAGGTCACGTCGCGCGAATGAATATAGGATAGCTCGCGGACCTGCGACGTAACCCAAGTGCACCCCTCGCACTGCTCCAGCGCAGAATAGCCGGTGTGCCACATGAAGTAGTAGGCGATGAGCATCCGGCGTCCCTCAAACGTGTCCAATAGTGTCATCGGGCCACGTTCGCCAATCAGCGGTGTGGCGCCATCGACCTCTACCATGGGAAGCCGTCGGCGGGCGGCAGCAATCGCGTCACCCTCGCGCATGTGCGCCTTCTCTCGAACCCGCAATGCGTCCAGCTCCGCCTGAAATGTGCTCCGATCCGATATTTTGGGTGCTCCAAGTTCCTCTTTCATGATGTCTGTCATCGTTCTCTCCGTTACTGCTGGGCTTGCGATGCATGCTGATGCGGATGCAGAGGCGGCACAGCACCAAGGGAAAATCACCAATATCCGCCAAAGTTTAGCGCTCTTCTCTTAGATTCATTTCTCATTGGCGTGGTCACTCGCCAGGTCTGGCCGGCGAGAATGTTTGCTCAACCGCTTCGATTCAAAACGAAGCCGTTCTCTCGGAACTGGAGAACCGATTGAATGGTTGGTTTTTAAGGGGTGGGGGGCAGCTTTCGCTGCCCCTCGAGAGTGAATGGATGCTCGGTGTTACGGTTACCCCTTAGGTGTGCGCACGAAACCGTGAGAGACGCCGTTAGCGTCAACATCGTATCCCGAGATCGCGCCTTCTATATTGTTGAGCAGCGGGAAGGTGCCCTGGTTGGAAGCGGTGCCGGCGCCGGGAGCGTCGAAGGTAGCGATAGCCCCGCTTAGATGACGCAGGAATCCGTGAGACACGCTGTTCGCGTCAACGAAACCTCCCGTAATCTCGCCTTCGAGGTTGATGCCTTCTGGCAGCGTGCCTTGGCCCGCCCCGGTGCCTGCACCGTGAACATTGAATTCAGTGATGCCGCCGTCTGGAGCGCGCAGGAAACCGTGAAACGCTCCGCTGGAGTCGGCGTAGAGTCCCGGGACAACACCCAACGCGTTCACGCCGGCAGTATCAGTGCCTGGGCCAGGACCGAGGCCCGCACCTGGAGCGTCAATATCCGTGATTGCGCCGCTCGGAGCGCGAAGGTAACCCCGAAGAGTATTGGCTGAGTCTATGTAAGCTCCCGCGAGTGCGCCTTCCACGTTAAGGGCAATCCCGCTGGAACTCCCGGTGCCTTGTCCGGGTTCCGTACCCGCGCCCGGAACATCGAAGACGGTGAAGGACCCATCGCGATGGCGCAAGAAACCATGAGCTACGAAGCTCGCGTCAAAGAAGTATCCCGCGACAGTTCCCTCCGGATTGATGTTGAGGGCGTACGTACCCTCGCCGGTACTTGTGCCAGCACCCGGAGGATCAAAGGTGGTGATGGCGCCAAAGAGAGTTCGCACGTAGCCGTGAAGAACGCCATTCCCATCAATATAATATCCCGCCAGTGCGATCTCAGGATTTAAGCTGAAGGCGAAAGTCCCTTGGCCAGCGGCGGTACCAGCGCCGGGTGCGTCGAAGGTGGCGAACCCACCAAACGGGAATCGCAGAAAACCGTGAGCCACGCCGCTTCCATCGATGTAGTACCCATACGTAATACCCAGGTCGCTGATGCCCTGCGAAAGAGTACCTTGGCCGGAGCCAGTACCCGCGCCCGGAGCATCGAAAGTGGTGATTTTTTGAGCGCTAGCCGAACTACAAGCGAGCAATAAAACACTCAATACGATCCAAAAGCGCCGTGGTTTCATAACTGCCTCCTCGGTTGAAATAAATTTGATTCGAGAATAAGTTTGGCGCGGTCTCGGTATCGTCGGGAAAAGCTAATGCGAACACGAGATGTGCTTCGTAGAGGATTGCGCAGAAAAAAAGAGTGTGGACATACATTAAGTACGCTTTGAGGCGGTGGGGTGACCGCCCCGCTGCGAGAGCGTGTTACAACCGCGTAACTACCTTTGCCAAGCAATGAGGCTCCGGGCATTGCCGTGGTTTTTATCAGCAGCGCTGACGTGCATCCGCACTGCCACTTGCGACGCCGGATTCAAGGAGAATGACGAGATAGTTGAATTCGGGTTTACTTCTACAATGAGTCGGAACAGGAATACACAGTTCGAATTTCGAATGAGCGTACGCGTCTGTCCAGATTTCGCATACAAATATGTGAAATGCGAGATCGCGCTCGAAAGACCTACCGAAAATCATAGGAGCGAGTGGAGTTGATGCCTGTCCAAACGGGAGGCGAGGCATACTGAATCACCCCTTCGGGATGACCTTTGGAAATCTACGTACTGCGGGGTGTGGTCTTCTGTCGGCACAAGAACTTGGAACGCATTGGGAGGCCTTGCGCACAC
>Ga0070765_100001183_pt1 | contig 15763 bp, 13 predicted proteins | sample HubBroMetageWFT5_FD_71516 | JGI IMG/M metagenome (GOLD analysis project Ga0070765, IMG submission 71516) | Warmed and freeze-thawed soil microbial communities from the Hubbard Brook experimental Forest, New Hampshire - Hubbard Brook CCASE Soil... | ecosystem: Environmental > Terrestrial > Soil... | reverse complement strand
GCGCTTTCGAAGTCCGAAGACGCTGCAGAAGTTCAGCTCAGTTCATGCCCAGGTGCACAACCAATTCAATCAGGAGCGCCATCTCGTCACGAGGCAAGTCTACAAGCAGAGACGCTCTGCTGCCTTGGCCGAGTGGCGCGCTCTCGCGGCATAGATCGCCGCTCGCGAGATGGCGGTCGCGCTGCATGTCGACGAGCCTCCGTTACCTTGACACCGCCCGCAGATAAGCTGGCGACCTATTTGGACCCTGAAAACCGTGGCATTGATAAACTACGGTCGAGGGCATCGGGCCGGGTTGCGGATTGAACCCCTGCGTCTATTTCACTCCCATTCAAATCTGCCGTTTACGGTCGAAGGCGGGCGCTATCATTCCCGGAATGTAGCTATCGGATACGAATGACTGGCAATGCCGCTTGAAAGCCTCGATGAGCTTCAACCGACGGTTTTGTTTCAGCAGGCAGATGCCTACGATCATCGGCCTGTGATCTGCGGAAAGAGGAATACGTAGGACGCGTCGTCCGTCCATCGCCAAATCGGAGCGCGGACGGACGTTGAAGAGCGCATAACCGTAGTTGTTGGCGACCATCGTGCGTATGACGTCCTGATGCTGCGCCCTGCCACCGATCGTCGGCTTCACGCCGGCGGCTGCGAAGAGGCTAAGGAAATATTCCCGACTGATCGGGAGATCAAGCAGGATCAGCGGCTCCGCGGCGAGTTGGGATAAGCTCAGACTCGAAAGGCGGGCGAGCGGGCTCGTCTCTCCGACCAGCGCATAAGGCGGCAGGCGTGCGAGCGGCACGAATTCGAAGCCGTCCGGCACAATGAGGTCATAAGTGATTGCGACGTCTAGCTCGGCACGATCGAGCTTCTCCAGAAGTGCCTCGTGGTCGCACACCGTCGGAATGATGCGCGTAGCGGGAAAGGCCGTGGTGAAGGAATGCGACAGTTCCGGCATAATCATCGAGGCGAGGGTGACGAGGCAGCCGAGCGAAAGCTGGCCGCGGATCTTCTCGTTGACCTCCGAGGCGATCGTGTAGAGGCGTTCAGCCTGTTGGATCAGCATTTTGGCTTCGACGAGCAGGCTGCGGCCCGCCGTCGTCAGCGACAATCCCTTCGCATGATGGCGGACGAAGAGCTGAGTTTCGAGTTCCCCTTCCAGATGCGTGATCGCGGTCGAGATCGACGGCTGCGATATACTCAGACGCTCGGAGGCGAGCGTGATGCTGCCCGTCTCGGCGGTTGCGATGAAATATTCGATCTGTCGAAGCGTATAGCGCATGTTGAACAGAAAACTAGCCTGTGGAATCGTCCGTTGGGAAACCAGTTCAGTTTAACGACGTGTCTCCAGAGCGGGACGGCGGCGGGGTGCGAAAGACGGCGACCATTCTTTCGAACGTCGATAGCTTCCGAACCTACTCGTGTTGCGAGTCTTGGCCCGCACGAGTCAACCTAGACCGGCCGGATGCGAGTTTTGTTAGCCCAGACTTGTTGGCCTGAATCGTCCGGGCGGTCGCATGGATTAGCGAGGGCGGTTGGTGAGGCCGGTCGAACGCTGGACACGCTAGCCGCCTCAGGCAACCACCGTTTTCTTGATTGTGTGACGGTTGGCGGGGCGCTGAAGACCGAGGTTTTCCCGAAGCGTTTTGCCCTCGTATTCGGTGCGGAAGAAGCCGCGCCGTTGAAGCTCGGGAATGACCTCTTCAGTCACATCGGTAAGGCTCTGCGGTAGCACAGGGAAGGCGGCCATGAAGCCGTCGCTGGCGCCGGCCTCGACCCAATGCTGCATCTGGTCCGCGATCTGCTTGCCGGTGCCGTAGAAAATAGCCTTGCTCCGGTTGTAGCGCTTGCATACCTGCCTCAGTGTCAGGCCCTGCCGGATGAGACCGACGATCTCGCCGAAATAGACCTGATGGAAATTCGACGACTTCGGGATGCGGTGTTCGGGCACCGGTTCGTCGAGCGGCAGGTCGGAAAGATCGGTTTCGAGGTCCGTCTTCAGGTACATGAGGTTGACCTCGATAGGTACGAGCTCCTGCCACTCCGCCCATTTCTCGCGCGCCTGCGCTTCGCTATCGCCGACGACGATGGAGACACCCGACAGCACTTTGAGCGCGTCGCGATCGCGGCCATATTTGGCCATGCGGCCCTTTAGATCCGCATAGAAGGCGATCGCCTCTTCGATGTGCGCGCCCGTGCCGAAGACAACCTCGGCTGTTTCAGCCGCGAGTTCCTTGCCGGCCTCCGACGCTCCGGCCTGAAAGATCACCGGCTTACCCTGCGGAGCGCGGGCCATGTTTAGGGCGCCGTAGAGCTTGAAGAACTCGCCCTTGTGGTCGAGCACGTGCATCTTTGCGGGATCGAACATACGAACGTTCTTCTTGTCGAAGATGAACGCGTCGTCTTCCCATGTGTCCCAAAGCGCAGCTACGACGTTGAAAAATTCCCGAGCCTTTTCGTAGCGCTTGGCGTGCGGCGGCAGGCGATCGAGCCCGAAATTGCGCGCGGCGTAGTCGTTGGCCGACGTCACGACGTTCCAGGCCGCGCGACCGTGGCTGATATGGTCGAGCGAGGCGAACAAACGTGCGATGTTGTAGGGCTCGTAGAAGCTGGTGGAAGCCGTCGCGCCGAGCCCTATGTGCTTGGTCGCGCCCGCGATCGCGGAAAGAAGGGTGATTGGCTCCATCATGTTCATGTAGAGCGGCGACCGGCTCCAGAAATCGAGGTCTTCGGTGCGCGCGGCCGGTGTGTCCGCCAGAAAGAAGAAATCCATCTTGCCTCGTTCGGCCATCCGCGCGATGGCGCGAAAATACTCGACGTCGGTGGCGGCGGTGTCCTGCGCGTCCTTGGTCAGCCAGGCCGCGGAATGGTAGCCATTCGCCTCGAATAGGCCCCCGATGACGATATTTTTCTTCTTGCTCACGTTCGATCTCCTGAGGGCTGTCATGGTCTTCGTGCCGGCCATGTCTGGTTTGGTTTGAAATGCCCGCTAGCGGGCTCGTCTCGGCTGAAGGATCTCTATGAGCGCAAACATCAGGACAACGATGATGAGCACGACCACGGAAGCGGCGGCAAGCGTCGGGGTCACTTGCAGGAGGATGCTGTTCCACATCTGCAGGGGCAGCGTCATCTTGATGCCGCCGCCAAGAAACATCGCGACGGTCAGTTCCTGGAACGACTGGAGAAAGCCGGTGATGAAGCCGACGGCGAGGCCGCCTCTTACGAGCGGCAGCGTAATGCGCGTGAGGATCTGAAGCGGTGGCGCGCCGAGCGTCGCGGCTACCTGATCGAGCCGCCAGTCATGTGCCTTGAACGTCGCCAGGAGCACCACGAACACCATCGGCATGGCGATGATCGAATGCCCGATGACGATGGACAGGTCAGTCGCCACGAGTTGCAGTTTCGCGAAGAGATAGAAGAGCGCGATGGCGATGACTATCGTTGGAACGACCATCGGCATGACGAACAACAGGAAGGCGAGGCCTGCGAAGCGGCTCGTCGAGCGCGCGATCGCGAAGGCGGCGAAGGCCGAGATGACCAGCGTTAACACCGCGGTGCTGACGCCGATCGCGAGCGAGCGGACGGTCGCGGACACCCAGAGCGTCGAGCCTGCGTAATCCGAGAACCAGCGCAGGCTCCAGCCCGGCGGCGGAAAGCTCAGGAAGTTGCTGTCTGTGAAAGACATCGGAATGACGGCGACGATCGGAAACAGGAGGATTGCGATGACGCAAACGCAATAGGCCGACAGGAGCGCGCGTCCCGGCACTCCCCGGATCGCGCCATTGTAGACATTCCCGACTGTGCGGAAGATTGCGCCAAGCTGCCGGGTCGCCGCGATTCCGAAAAGGCGGGTGCGGCTGTCCGCGTGGCCCGCGGCCTCGGCGCCAGAGATCGCCGAGAGCCCGAACAAGCGATCGTAGAGAAAGATCGCAAGCAACGATCCGGCGACGAGCACGACCGCGAGGGCGCTCCCGAGCTGCCAGTTCTGAGCCCGGTTGATCTGCTGGATGATCAACTGCGTGATCATCGTATCCTGTCTGCCGCCGACGAGGGCGGGCGTGATGAAGAAGCCGAGCGCGGAGATGAAGGTCAGCAGACCGGCGGTGGCTACGCCGCGCATACTGAGCGGCAGATAGACCTGCCAAAAGGCTTCCGCCGCGCTGGCTCCGAGCGTCCTGGCGGCCATCGTGAGGCGCCGGTCGACCTTGTTCATGATTGGCAGCAGCGTGACGATGGTCAGCGGCAGCATCGTGTGGACCATGGCGAAAATCACCATGGGACGATTGAACAGGAAATCGACGTCGCTCCAGCCGAACGCGGCCGCGATCTTCGCGACCAGGCCGGATCGGCCGAGCAGTACGAGCCAAGAGAAATTCAGCACGAGCGGGCTCGTCCAGAACGGAATGAGGACGAACAGCAGAGCGATGCGCTGGACCCGCGGCGTGTGCCCGGCGAGCCAGTAGGCAAGCGGATAGCCGACGAGCAGGCAGAGCACGGTCACTTCCACTGCGACCGTGAAGGTGGTCGCCATGACCCTGAAATAGACGGTCGTCGTGAACAGCTTTTCGAAGGCGGAGGCGCTTAACGCGCCCGACTTGTCAAACAAGCTGGCGGACAGCATTTGCAACGTTGGAATCAGGAACAGCGCCACGAGGAACAGGATGCCCGGCGCCGCAAGCCAGAAGACGTCCAGCTTTCGGCGTTTCTGCACGCTAGGCTCGCGGAAGGCGGCCATTGCGACATCTGTCATCTGTTCAGTGTTCCGCATGGGCTGCCGGGAAAACCGGAGACGCTCAGGAGGCGGCCCTCGATTCTCGCCGGCCGGGGGGCCGTTTCAGTCCGAGGTGGTGCCGCAGGGTCGTCCCCGTGTAGTCGGCGCGAAACAGGCCGCGCCGTTGCAATTCGGGAACCACATGCTCAACGAAGTCCGCAAGATCGCTGGGCGTACTGTTGAGCGTCAGCATGAAGCCGTCGGCCGCGCCGGCGTCGTGCATTTCCTCCATGAGATCGGCGATGTCGCTTGGCGCGCCGCAGAACGTCGGCGCGCCCCGGTCGTAGGACTTGTAGAGCTCGCGCAACGTCATGCGTGTCTCGCGGATTATTCCGACGAGCCGCTCGAAGTACGCTTTGTGCAGATTGCCGCTTTTGGGCAGGATCTCGAGCGGAATCGGCTCGTCGAGCGGCAGATCGCTGAGGTCGACCTCGAGATGGAAGCCCAGCAGCGCCTTGCCGACGTCGGGGTGGACGAGGTCCTGTAACAGGCGATATTTTGCCTGCGCCTCCTCGCGGGTCGCTCCAACACAGACGCCCATGCCCGAGAGGATCTTCAACTCGTCCCGCTCGCGTCCGTAACGCGCCATCCGGCCCTTAAGATCGTCGTAGAAGGCCTTCGCCTCGCTGATCGTATGCCCGACGCCGAAGACGATTTCCGCGGTCTCGGCGGCAAATTCCTTGCCGACCTCGGAAGCGCCGGCCTGGATGATGAGGGGACGGCCTTGAGGGGGCCGGTCGACGTTGAGGCCGCCGTGGACCGTGAAGTGATCGCCGTGGAAATCCGTGACGTGGAATTTCTCCGGATCGAAATTCGTCGCATTGTCCTTATCGTAGACGAAAGCGTCCTCGTCCCATGTGTCCCAGAGCGAATTGACGACGGCGAGACTTTCACGCGCTCGCGCATAACGCTGCGGATGCGGCGGCAGTTTTGCGTGACCGAAATTTCGGGCGGCGAAATCATTCGCGGACGTAACAACGTTCCATGCCGCGCGGCCGCCCGAAATATGATCGAGCGAGGCGAACTGGCGGGCGATGTTGTAGGGTTCGAAGAAGCTTGTCGAGACTGTCGCGCCAAGGCCGATATGGCTCGTGGCTCCAGCGACGGCCGAGAGGAGCGTGACCGGCTCGAGCGCATTCATGAACATCGGGAACTTGCTCCAGACCTTCATGTTGCTCGTACGCGTGGCCGGCGTGTCGGCGACAAAGAACATGTCGAACTTGCCGCGCTCGGCGAGCTGGGCGAGGCGGCGGTAATAGTTGATGTCTGTCGAGTCGCCGCGCCTGGAGGACGGATGCATCCAGGCGGCGGGATGAGTTCCGGCCCCTTCGATCAGAACTGCGAGCGCGATCATGCCTTCATCCTGGAACCGTCATGCGAAGGGGAGGCCGCATGACACAATGTCATGGCGACCTCGGCGTCTCACTGTAGCAAGAACTCCTGCATCCGCTGCGCCATTGCATCGTAATTCTTGCCCCACCAAGCGCTGTTCATGGCGAACAGGTTCTTGAAGTTTTCCGGCGCAGTAGGCAGCAGCGCGGCGCGCTCTTTCGGGATGAAGTTGAAAGCCTTCGTGTTCGACGGGCCGTTCGTGGTGATCTGCGAGTAGGCGGCCTGATTTTCCGGCTGTAGGCAGAACTTCACAAATCTCTGCGCCAGTTCGAGGCGCGGCGTGCCCAGCGGGATCGACCAGCCGTCGACGCTGTAGCAGCCCTGGAACAGCACCTTGAGCGGCGCGCCGCCGGCAATCGCCGCATTGGCGCGAGCCGACCAAGTGTCCGAGAGATCGACCTCGCCGTTCTGCAGGATCTGGGTGTTCTGCGCGCCGCTCGACCACCAGACATTGACGTGCGGCTGAATCTTGTTGAGCATCTTGAAGGCGCGCTCGACGTCAATCGGATACATTTCCGCGGGCTTCACGCCGTCGGCGAGCAGCGCCATTTCGAGTAGACCCCAGCCGTCCTTGTAGAGGCCACGCCGGCCCGGGAATTTCTCGACATCCCAAAAATCGGCCCAGCTCGTCAGCTCTTTGCCGCCGAACTTGTCGGTTCGAAAGGCCATGACGACGGCGAAGGCCGAAAAGCCCAGCCAACTATCGGTCAGCATGCCAGGCAGAACGTCAGCGCCTTCGGCTTTGCTGATGCCGAGGGGCGCGAGATAGTTCTTATCGCCGGTCAGGCGTGCGGTCGCGTCCGGCGTGACCATCGACACGTCCCAGATATAGGACTTTGTGTCGACGAGGAGCTTGAACTGCGCAACGGGATCAGGATCCTGCGCGACGCCGACGACCTGAATGCCCGTCTGTTTCTCGAAAGGCTCGTAGAACGCCGTCTTGATTGCAGCGCCCGGGGCGCCGCCGACGTCGGCGACGCTAATCTTGTCGGCCGCGAAGGCGCCTTTGGTGAAGATCGCCGGCGCGGCGATCGCGGCGGAGGCGCCGGCGGCAGTCTTCAAAAGATTGCGGCGGGACAGTTTGCCTTTCAGTATCGACATTTGTGCTCCCTTCGTTCGTGGACTCATGGAAGTGCGGCTTGACATGAATGGGATCGGCGCTCCGCCGAGTTAGTCCTTGAGGTAACGGGACGCGTTGCCGTCCCACTGGAGGCCGATGCGGCTGCCGAGCGCGAGCGGCGGCAAGCCGGCGTTTCGGCGGATCGTCACGGGTTCGCCCTCGTCGAGGGCGATGAGGAGTTTGGTCTCCGAGCCGGAATAGATCGTCTCGGTCACGACGCCGGCGATGTAGCCTGCATCGTCCTCGACGATGCGCATCTTCTCCGGCCGGATCGCAAGCGCGCCGAGATCGCCATTCCGAGCGACGGCGAGATCGGGCAGCGGCGCCAGCCTGTCGCGAATCTCGATCTGATTTTTCACGACGCGGCCGCGCAACAAATTTGTGATGCCGATGAATTGGGCCGCGAAGGCGCTCTCAGGGCGTTCGTAGATATCCTCCGGCGATCCGAGTTGCTCTATCCGGCCGCCGTTCATGAGACAGATGCGATCCGACAGCGCCAGCGCCTCCTCTTGATCGTGGGTGACGAAGACGATCGTCGCGCCGGTCTCGCGGTGAATGCGCTTGATCTCGATCTGCATGCTCTCGCGCAGTTTGCGATCGAGCGCGGAGAGCGATTCGTCCATCAGGATGATCGAGGGGCTATAGACGAGACAGCGCGCGAGTGCGACGCGCTGCTGCTGGCCGCCGGAGAGTTCGATTGGGAAGCGCTTCCCGAGCTGCTCAAGCCCAACCATTTCAAGCGACCGTTCAGCCTTCTTGCGCGCATCCCCCGGGCTTTCTTTGCGCATCTGCAATGGAAACAGCACGTTTTCCATCACGGTTAGGTGCGGGAACAGCGCATAGTTCTGGAACACGACGCCGATGTCTCTTTGATTGGCGGAAGTGTAAGTGAAATCCTTGCCATCAATTTCGAGCCGGCCGGTGGTTGGCTCGATGAGACCGCAGATGAGCTGGAGGAATGTCGTCTTGCCCGACCCGGACGGCCCTAGCAGCGTCAGAAGTTCGCCTGAGCGGATTTTGAGTTCGATCGGATGCAGGGCGACGGTTTTGTCGTAAGTTTTGCCAAGACCCTGCGCGTGCAGCTTGGGCCTTCCAGCCTTTTCACCAACGCTTCCGGCGAGAACTTGTCTGTCCTGAGACTGAGACATCTGCTCTCCGATAGCCGCGCGGACCCACGGCTTAACAACTAGTAAGCCCGTTGCGTCTCCTCAGGTAAATTATGAATTTATAGCCTTCGGATTAGGTGTTTCCTAAGCAACTCGCAAGCCTAAATGATGGGCGAAAGAGAGCGAATCTGCTGTTTTGTGGGGCAAATCTGAAAGCGGCGCCGCAAAAGAACTCCTGCACGATGTGGGGATAGCGAAATAACCAGTCGGCCAAGCTTTCCAACTGTGAGAGGGAACGAACCAAGTTGCGAAAGACCGCTTTTCCTTTACGAAAAGTGACGGTCTTGGCGGGGAGCGAGAGCGGAAAACCGCCGAGTCAGGCTGTGACTTCGGCCAGGTGCCTGGGCGTCGCATAGGCGCGGTTGGAATAGATAAGTGGCGATCCGCCGCCGGTCGATTGAACATGCAGCACTTCGCCGACAAAAATGTAATGTGTACCCACCTGTTGCCGCGTCAGGACCCGACATTCGAAGTTGACCAGGGCACCCTTGATGATGGGTTGCCCATGTCGGCCCTCGCTCCAAGCGGCGCAGGAGAACTTGTCGTCATTGTCCAGCGACAACCGTCGGGCGAACCCGTCCGAGACCGCCGCCTGATCGTCCCTCAGCACGTTCACGCAGAAGCGGCCGTTTTCTATGATCGCGGGCGAGGCGCTGACCTTCTCATTCATGCAGACGAGCAGGGTAGGTCGATCGCCATCGGCCGAAACGGAAGACATGGCCGACACCGTCGCGCCGAAGCGGCCAGCCGCCCCGTCGGTTGTCACAATGGTGACGGTGCAGGCGGTCAGCGTCATCGCGCTGAGGAACGCCGCCCGCGCGTCGGGGTCCGGAGAGGATTTCATGCCCATCGGTGCGCTCCGTGTTTGGCAGATGTCGGCGATCAGTCGCGATAGGTTGGATCCTCGGCGTCGAGGATCGTTTTCATTTCCTCGAAATGCGCGATCGAGAAGTCGACGATGCCCTCCCAGTCGCGCGCTGTCGCTTCAGCCACTTCGTCGGAGAGGACGTTGATCGGTTGACCCGTGCCATAGGCCTGCACGAGGATCTGGCAGGCGCGCTCGATCGTGTACATGTCGTCGAAGGCCTCTCCTATGGTCTGCGCGACGACCATGACGCCATGATTGCCCATCATGAGCCGCCTCTGGTTGCCCAAGCGGGCCGCCAGTCGCGCGCCCTCGGATTCGGTCTCGGCCATTCCCCCATACATAGTGTCGACGGCGACGCGGTTGAAATAACGCGCGGTGTTCTGGTCGATGGGCGGAATGGAGGGATCTTTGAGCGTGGCGATCGTCGTCGCGAAGGGCGGATGCAGATGCATCGCGACCCGAGCGTGCGGTAGGCGCTGGTGGATTTGTCCGTGAATGGCCCAGGCCGTCGGATCTATATTCGTCCGCGAGCGCGCGTCAGAGTCGTCGGCGTCGAGCAGGAGAAGGTCGCTCGCCTTGATGCGCGAGAAATGCCGCCACTTCGGATTGAGCAGGAACCTCTTCCCGTCGGGCGAAACCGCCGCGCTGAAATGATTGGCGACGGCTTCGTGCAGGCCAAGTCGCGCCACGATGCGGAAAAGCGCGGCGAGATCGATCCGAAGCTGCTGCTCGGTCTTTTCAATGGCGACGAAGTTCATTGTCTATTCCATATGCAAAGCAGCTATCGGACGCCGTCAGGACTGGGCGAGGAGCCGCTCCCTACTGGTCAGCTTCGGTTGCGCCTGGGCGATATGCTCTGCCAGATAGTCGGCGTCATGCCACGCGCCCCACAGGAAGGGCGAGGCGCGCCGCGACAGCCACGCGAGGCCGAGGAAATAGAGTCCAGGCACGGCGGAGACGCCGTTCGTGTGCGTCGGGCGGCCCTTCTCGTCGAAAATGTCGAAGTCGATCCAGCTGAAGTCGAGGCCATAGCCGGTCGCCCAGACGATCGAGGCGACTCCGGCCTCAGTAAAGTCTAGTTCGAGAAGCGGATTGGTCACGCAGTTCGGATCCGGCGGAATGACGCGCGCTCCCGGTTCCTCCGGCAGATCGAGCCCTTCCTTGCGGACATAAGCGTCGGCGGCGTCCAGCATCGAAAGATAACTGGCGTCTCCACGGCCAATATTGCGGGCGAGGTCCGGCGCGAAACGCATCCTTCTGTCCTCGAACGCGACCGCCATGCCGAGGAGCGTAATGCCGCTCGCCGCTAGGCGCCGGAAATCGATGGTCCGGCCGCCTTCCGCGCCGCTGACCGCGATTGTGACATGTTCGGTGCCCGGCGTGGCGGCTTTTGCGTTCCACAGTCCGAGCACGCCGAGCCACCAGCAGTAGTCACGGCCGCGATAGCGCCGGGGCGGGCGATCGTGCGGGCCGACCGAGAGAAACACGCGCCGGCCAGATTTGCACAATTCGTCTGCGATCTGCACCCCGGACGACCCGGCGCCGATCACGAGGACCGCGCCCTCCGGCAATTGGGAGGGATTGCGATAGTGCGCGGAGTGAACCTGCGGAACGCCAAAACTCTCAGGCACGGTCGCCGGGATGACGGGTCGGTGGAACGGCCCCGTGGCGACGACCACGTTCTGCGCCTCAATGACGCCGCGCGAAGTCTCCACTCGGAAACCCGACGCGCCGCGTTTCTTGCTGAGGCGCGTCACCTCCACGCCGCAGCGAACCGGCGCGCCGATTTCCTCGGCATGTTCCTGCAGATAGTTCGCAATCATCGTCGCCGGCGCGAACCCGTCCGGATCGATCTGGTCGAAGGTTTTGCTCGCGAAGCGGTCATGCCAGGCTGGACCATTGGCGACGAGCGAGTCCCAGCGCTCGGACCGCCAACGTTCGGCGATCCTGTCGCGCTCCACGACTAGGTGCGGCAGGCCATGCTTGCCCAGATGCTCACTCATCGCGACGCCGGCTTGTCCGGCACCGATGACTAGCGTCCCGATCTTTTCAAAAGACATGCTTTTGGGTCCCTTGCGATTTTAGGTTGCGTCACACCGCCATTACTGTCGATTTGCCGTTTCAGACGCGGGCGAGATATTGGCGGCGAGCGACGGTTGTTTCGATTGCTGGGGCCTATGCTGAAGAGAAACCCCGCGTGCTTCGCCGCCCCTCCATCTCATGTTTGGAATTGTTCCGCCCTCTCGTCGCCCGGCACGCCGAAACCGGGTGCGGCGGATGGATCGAGCGCGCGTTCCAAATAGGCGGCTTCCTGCGGCTTCCAGATCTCCCAAAGCGCCGCCAACCGGCCGATCGGATCGTCGTCCCAGTCAACGCGCAGATCTGTCACTGGCCAATCGACGGCGTCCACGATCAGAAGGCCGGCCGAATGAACCGGGCCGGCCTCACCCCCGGCCGCGAGCCCCACTCGAAGCGCGGCGACAAGCCGGTCGCCGAAGTCGTCATCGCCTGACTGTTCGAAGGACGCGACCATCTCTGCCGGGATATCCGTCACGGCGAGGAGGTTGCCGGCCGCGACGCAATCGCGACCTTCGGCGGTCGCGTGAACGCCGAGCGTTCCCGCGCCCGAGAAGACGGCCGTACGCCCATTCGCGTCGATCGCCGTCATTTGCCGATGCGCCATATGGGGTCGCGACGCGATTAGGCTACCAAGCGCATTGGTCGGCGCCGCCCCGGCGGCGATCAGTGCAAGCGCTACGTGTCCAAGGCGTGGGTCGGTGATGTTTTGCGAGGCGACCGCGGCGACGCCGGCGCGCGCGTGCGCGCAACGGGCGGCGACGGCGGGCGAGGAAGACGAAATGGCGATGCCCAAGCGGCTGGTTCGGGCGCAGCGTGCCGCGATCGAGAAAGTCACCGGTTCAATCCGGAATGACGGCGGTTGCGTCGATCTCGACAAGCCAGTTCGGCCGCGCCAGCGCCACCACGACGAGGCCGGTGCATACCGGATGCACTCCACGGATGTATTCGCCCATCGTGCGGTAAACGGGCTCACGATGGCGGATGTCGGTCAGATAGACGACGAGCTTGCAGACATGCGCCATCTGTCCGCCCGCTTCCTCGACAAGCTGGCGAATGTTTTGCATGACCTTGTGCGCCTGGGCGACCGGATCACCGACGCCGACGTCCTCCGCGGTTTCGAGATCCTGCGGACACTGGCCGCGCAGGAAAACCGTCGCTCCTCGCGCCACCACAGCCTGCGCGAGGTCATTGTCGAGCCGTTGTTCCGGATAGGTCGTTGCCGTATTGAACGCGCGAATGCGGCGGTGGGCCATCACTAACCTCGAGGCGTCTGTTCAAAATGCGGTCGAGGAGATTTGATCCGCGTTCCAGGCAAAGGAAAATAATCGTTTCCGTTGATTTGCCTCGGAAAAAGAAAAGCAGCCCCGCTTTCTCGCGCAAAATGCGGATGTGCCGAACCCGTTAGCCGACGTTTAATTCTACCGGCACGGCCTTCGAAATCCGGAAGCCAAGCCTCGCAAAATGCGAATGTCGCCACGAGGTCTTGGAGAGTAGCGTCGCGGAAATATGACAGAAGCTCGCGCGCTGGAAATCCTCGATCGTCTAATCGCCTTCCCAACGGTGAGCAGTCGATCCAATCTTGACTTGATTGAATATATCCGTGCCTTGCTCGCCCCTCTCGGAGCGCGCATCCTTTTGGCGCCAAACTCGGAAGGCACCAAGGCGAACCTCTACGCAGTCCTCGGACCGGCGGTTCCCGGCGGCGTGATGCTGTCGGGTCACACGGACGTGGTTCCCGTCCAGGGGCAGGCGTGGTCGACGGATCCGTTTCGAATGACGCGCCGTGGCGATGCGTTCTTCGGCCGGGGCGCCTGCGACATGAAAGGATTCCTCGCCTGTGTCCTCGCAGCCGCCGAAACCGCGTCGGCGAGGCTGCTGTCGCGCCCGCTCCATATGGCTTTCAGCTATGACGAAGAAGTCGGATGCGTCGGCGTGCGCGGATTACTCGATCAACTCGCCAAGACAACGCATTTGCCGTCAATATGCGTCATTGGCGAGCCTACCGGAATGCGCACGGCCGTCGGACATAAGGGAAAGACGGCTGCGCGTGTTGTCTGCCGGGGAAAGGAATGCCACTCCAGTCACGCCCCCGAAGGGCTTAACGCCATCCATCTGGCGACGGACATCATCGGTCTCTTGCGCAAGATTCAGGACGAACTTGCCGCCGGTCCACGAGATGACGACTACGCGGTCCCCTTCACGACAGTGCATGTCGGAACCATCCGCGGAGGGACAGCCCTTAACATCGTGCCGAACGAGTGCGTGGTGGACTTCGAGATCCGCAATCTCGCGCGAGACAATCCGACAAAGCTGCTTGATCGCGTCTTTAACGCCGCTACAGCAATGTCGCAACGCTGCGAAACAAGGTTTCCCGGCACAGGCGTAAGTGTAGAGGTTGTGAACTCCTACCCCGGCCTCGAAACGCCCCTCCAATCCAAAGCCGTCGATCTGCTGGCTCGTGTGACCGACGACGGTCCGCTCAGCAAGATCGCGTTCGGTACCGAAGGCGGCTTGTTTCATGAGCGTCTCGGCGTCTCGACCGTGATCTGTGGTCCCGGCCATATCCGCGACGCCCACAAGGCGGACGAGTTCGTATCTCAAGATCAGATGACGCAGTGCACCCACATGCTCGATCGTCTGTTAGCTGAACTCGCTCCATAGTTGCGCCGACTGCAGATAAAGATCTCCCAACTTTTCGGAGCACTCTTACTTCCGCGCCTCGATGTCCTCCGCTGTGGTTCAATCGAAGGCCCGTGCTCCAGTCGACCGTAGGTAACTGGAGGTGTTTGCGCAAAGCCAATCACATTTGGAATGACCATGGATTGTCGGAAATTTACGCGGGCCTTTGCGAGCGCCGATATTGACGCAATCGCGTAAAGCCAAGACCGTTGTCGCCGCCATCTTCCAGTGCGGCGCGACGATCGCCAGCGCCGGGGGCAATTTGCGCGACCGCACCCGAAAAGCCGCTGCTGGCCAATTCTTGACCGGGCCGACGCCGGTGGCGCTGATCGGCAGTCGAAAACGCGGGAAAAAGCGAGCCTGATCATGTTGTTTCAAATCGTGATCAGAGCGTCGAGCTTGGCGCGCACCAGGCGAGCGGTTTCCGACGGTGACGCCTAGCTTAGACCTATGAAGGGCGTGAAGGTCGCCGAGCGCCAACGTGAGACGTTGGGATAACGGCAGGTGCGGCGGTTACGCGCCACCTGCCCGACTTGCTCGTAAATCTGCGAGGAACTGGGTGGCGACATGAGAGGCTTCCGCCGCAGCTCCGGCATTAACATCGATGCCATGCGCGGCCTGGTTGAGAATCCTCAACGCGTCTTGAACCTGCGGCGTATTTTGGGGGGCTCTTCCACTACGAGCCAGCTCGACGAGTGTTGCCCCAATCGAGAGAGGACCCTCCACGAGACCTCCTTCCTCGACGAAGGTACGTAACTCTTGCTCAATCTCGATTCGCAGCTTCACCAGTGACATCAGGGGGAACTCGCGAGCGAATTCCGCCTCGGTGGGGAGCTCGGCCTGGAGCGACTCAGGGAGGGCCGCAGAGACGCGGTACTCTGCGACCCCCATAGGCTTGCTGCTATCCCGTAGCGCGTACTCGACGATGACCTCGTTCTTGCCCTTGCACAGAATAATCCCGATGCTCGGGGCGTCGCTCTTGTACCGCAACTGGTCGTCCACCGCGGACAGATAGAAGTTCATTTTGCCGGCGAACTCCGGCTTGAACTCCTCGATCTTCAGCTCGACGACAACGAAGCAGCGCAGCCGGAGGTGGTAAAATAGGAGGTCGAGATAGTAGTCCTGATCCCCCACCTCGAGATGGTATTGGCTTCCGACGAAAGCGAAGCCCTTGCCTAGCTCAAGAATGAGGGCACGAAGGTGTTCTAGCAGCCCTTGCTCAAGCTCGCGCTCTGTTATCTCGGGGCCGAGCGAAAGGAAGTCGAAGCTATAGGGGTCTTTGATGAGTTCTTGCGCGAGGTCGGATTGAGGTGCAGGAAGAGTACGCCCGAAGTTGGTTAGGGCTTTGCCTTGGCGAGCAAATAAGTCGCTGTCGATCTGATGGGCGAGGACGTTCCGGCTCCAGCCATGTTCAGCAGCTTGTCGGGCGTACCAAATTCGTTGCTCGGGGCTCTTCACGCTCTCGACGAGCTTGATGGCGTGGCCCCAAGGCAATCGTGCAACAACCTGTTGCACGATTTCGCGCCCCGGAAACGCCTCCGCGAACGCCCTCATATATTTCAGATTTCGAGGGGAAAGTCCGGTCATCTCCGGGAAGTCGCGTCGTAGATCGGCGGCAAGACGATCAATGACGCGCGCACCCCAACCGGCCGCCGTTTGCCTGTCCAGAATATCGCGACCGATGCTCCAAT
>Ga0070765_100001182_pt1 | contig 15778 bp, 20 predicted proteins | sample HubBroMetageWFT5_FD_71516 | JGI IMG/M metagenome (GOLD analysis project Ga0070765, IMG submission 71516) | Warmed and freeze-thawed soil microbial communities from the Hubbard Brook experimental Forest, New Hampshire - Hubbard Brook CCASE Soil... | ecosystem: Environmental > Terrestrial > Soil... | reverse complement strand
GTCTCCAGGCCGCGATTCCTGATTTCGCAATCACGGTAGCCTCGACTATCGCTCTGGCGCAGGTGCAAAGATGTTCCGTACAGCACACTTGCAAAAACAAATCTCGCGCAACAGTCTGAATCCGTCGCAGAGCGGAGGCTAAGGTCCCGTGCCCTTTGGATCAGCGCGCGGCTGCCGTACCAGGTAGCCGTCATCGCGGGGGGAACGTGATCCGCCGGACTGTCAGCGGCTGGGGGTGCTCGCAACAGCGACTGGCGGCGCCAAATTGTGACCCGCAAGGGTGTAAATGCCCAGCAACCGGACCGCGGCAATGGCGTCCACCGAAACAGCTATCCACATGCCATTCACGGCGGCGAATTGCACGGTTATGTGGAGGTTCTTAATCCAGAAAGAGGGAGTCTTGAGCGGGATTCCAATGATCTGCCTGATGCGGTACGTCTTGGCATCCACCCAGATGTCGCCAAGCAGCAGTCCCTTTTCCTTGCGTTTGGGAATGATGTGCAGCACGTACTCTGGAACAACGCCAAAGTCTTGCTCGCGCAGAAAGACGAAGTCATAGTTGGATCGGCTGATGTCTCGCTGGTGACCTTCCTTAGCAGAAACTACTTCCTGCTGCAAAACGGCACTTATGATTTTTTTACCGTTCGGGCTGCCCTGTGCATCCGTGACTGTGAATGTTTTTGTGTCCGGAGGAGAAAAACTGATTTGGGCCGTGACATCCGAAATCGGGTTTGGGTCGTCGGCATGAAATACTTTATATTCCCGTGTCACTTCGTAGGGACGAGACAGCGCTGGGTTCAGCTCCCCGATTCGTTCCAAGGAATCCAGAATCGCGCTTAGATTTTGTGAGGTAACTTTTTCTTCCTGTGCGTGTAATGAATAAGGAATCGCCCATGCCGTTGCCACCAGAGAAAGAAGCACGAGGCAGTATCGGTTCTCCGCCATCCAACCGACTGCGCGCCTGTGCTCTGTACCCCTTCTCACTTCCGATCCCCCATGTCGCCCTCAATTTCGATCCTACTGGACTTCGCGGTCCTGCGCAGCAATTGCTTAAGCACTTGAAAGTCGATTTGTACGAGTTTGTAAAACGAATGCAACCTCTTGCCGACGCTCGAAGGGAAAGTGTGTCTCGCAAATCTTCCAGCACACCCTTCTTCTCCACGTAAAGGGCAATGTATTGCTTCTCACGTGGACAGCCTGCGCCACTCCGCCTGAAATACGCTCGACTTTCTTCACGAGGACGTAATGCTCGATACAACTCTAACCGGACGAGTCGGTCGATTTCAAATACTCGCTGCGATTTAGAGAAAAGGGGCTTGGGTTGAACGATGCGCGGTCGCGGGCAGATGTGTTCAACGATATTGTTTTGTCGTGTGACTGGCCCATTTAGCGGCAACAGATGCGCCACGTATTCGGCTAGTTGCGTGAAACGATTGAACGTTAAATAAGTAGGCGAAGGTGTTCACAACAGGACAGACCCGCCTCTTCCCTGTGATTAATCTGGTGTCTGTGCAGGTCCTATCGGTAAAAGCGCCGCTAACGAGCATGGCATTCAGAAATTGACTGCAGTCCGAGATTTTTCACCCAGCATTCGATCGTTCTGCAGGCTCGTTAGGTTCCATCGTCTTGGACTTAGAAGCGAGGGAACTTGTAAATGAACTCAGAAAACCAGATTAGGAAATTATCACCACCAAGAAGTACTTGGGGATTTTGGCGGCTTCGATGCCTTCGTTTGTTAGCGATTCTACTTATTGTGTTGGTCTGCGGCGGTGGAAGTTTCGCGTATTCCGTGCTAACGCATGAGGAGATAGTTGACCTCCTCTGGAAGAGCGATATCCAGCCTCTTCTGCTCAAACGATATCCAGGATTGTCGGAAGATCAGCTCAAGGAGGCGCACGCATATACTTACGGCGGCGCCGTCATTCAAGATCTGGGCTACTACCCGTTCGGCAGTATCCAATTCAGTGATCTGGTGCACTACGTGCGCAGCGGAGATTTTGTTCGCGAGCTGGTTGCCCAAAGCCAGGATGCTAACGAATACGCCTTCGCGTTGGGCGCACTGGCTCACTATGCCTCGGATGTTGACGGCCATCCAGCAGTAAACCAGTCCGTTGCTATTGGATATCCGAAACTACGAGCCAAGTACGGCAATTCGGTGCGATACGCGGAAGGCAAAACAGAGCACGTCAAAACTGAATTTGGATTTGACATGGTGCAGGTATCGAAAAACCGCTACGTTTCGCAGCAATACCATGACTTCATCGGGTTCAAAGTATCCAAGCTCCTGCTTGAGAGAACATTTCCGATTGTGTACGGGGTGGAGCTAAAAGACGTGCTGACACACGAAGACCTTGCAGTCGGCTCCTACCGCCTCGGGGTCAGTCGCATGATTCCACAAATGACTCAAGTGGCTCTTCGACTTCACGAGAAAGACATGGTGAAAGAATATCCCGACTTCAACAAAAAGAAATTCCTCTATCGTCTCTCAATGTCCGAGTATGAAAAAGAGTGGGGAAAGGATTACACGAAGCCAGATTTCGGAACGCGCGTATGGTCAATTATTTTTCGCTTCATGCCTAAGATTGGACCCTTCAAGTCTCTCAATTTTAAAATTCCGACTCCCGCAACAGAAGACCTGTATTTCAAAAGCATCAATACTTCTGTCGATCAGTACCGCATCTATCTCAAGGAAGTCGGCACAGATACACTCGTGCTTCCCAACCGTGATTTCGATACTGGCAACGTAACGGGAGCCGGGGAATACTCATTGGCAGACAGCACCTACGCCAAGTTACTAGCCAAGTTAGCAGACGGGAAATTTGACCGTACGTCTGCTGACCTGCGAGGCAACATTCTGCAATTCTATTCCGACGCCTCTGCTCCGATCGAAACCAAGAAAGACACGGATGACTTGCAGGAAGTGCAGAAGCAGTTAGAACAATTGAAGGCGATAACATCTGGTCCCGCACCGGGTCCCCGCCCCGCAAAGTGACTCTCGCAAGCTCGGAAACCTTTTCAAGTATTAACCTTGGGAGTCAAGTGTCGCGACATTCTGTTCCCACCACGTATCCCAAAATCGTCGACTCCCCGTTCAAAGTCTAAAAATCCAGGCCACGATCCGTTTTAGTCCAACTGACCTCGGTATTTCCGAGCAGTCTGAGGTGTCGTCGCACACAGAACGGCTATGTCCGCAGCGAATCAGCAGTTGGACATTTTCACAGCCGATTGCATTGGGCAGAGCGTTCGTGGTTTGCGCATGCTTAGAATGGGTGATTTCCTTGGGTTTTCGGTGAGGTGAAATTGATGGGTTTTCTAACCTTACGATTTCAGTGCATTATGAGCTGGAGGCCGTAGCTCGGTCGGTTAGAGCAGCGGACTCATAATCCTGGCCTACTGGATACTCACAACGCCGCATCACCTTTCAGTCTCGGGAAGGTTCCAGATCCCTATCAGCGTCAGAATCGTGGCAAAAACCACGAGCAAACCAATCGCTCTCCGTTGAGTATTTGGATTCTCCATATCCTTCTCCTGGACGGAACCCAAAAACTATTGAGGCACCGGAAAATGCTTTCTACTTACGTTCGTGCGTCCCGATGGCTCAGTTGTTAGTTGGTCACGCTCTCGATTACCAGGCTTTTCTCTTCCGAGTAAATCAGATAATTCCCAGGTACAACAATAGCCAAGCGCTTCATCCGATTCCTCGCTTCCTCCAGCCCTTCAACTGCCGTTATCCAAAGTGAGGTTCCATCTCTAAGTCGTTTGAAAATGTCGAATTTAAAACGCATTTTGAGCCTCCGGCTTGAATAGGTTCATGTTCTCAAGCTCAAAGCTACACTATGCATCTTGATTGCCGTGCGGATGGGAATTGTCCTATTGGATTGGAATCAATGACTTGACGGCTGGTGTCGGCTGCTGCGTACCTGCGTCGCAAGGTCCTACTGAGCAATTTTTCCGGTAGACTCCACCTTTTGTGGTACTAACGAATTTTCTCACCGATTGGCAAAATATCTCGACTTAAGGAAGTACAAGAGAAGTGTACAAGAGAATAGGGCATAGTCTAGGCTTGCACTTGCCGCAGAATGAGACCGCCTGCAACAGCTAGTCGCATGCGCAGGATTTTTATCCAGTTTTCAGAGACGGGAGTGGCAGCGCTTGAACTAAGCTAAACGGAGACTGGCAAGCGATGCCCGAGCTGCACCGCCGCTCTTGTCAGGCACAATCGTCAGTTCAAGTGCGGTCACTGCGGAGAGTTCAACAGTGTAGTCCTCTGTTTCCCGTACCGAACCGGGCGGACTGAAATTCCACTGTTGGCGTACGATTTCCCGGAAAGAACGTTCGGCATCAGGAGACCATCGCAGGACGAACTCTTGCGTGCGCGTATTCTCGCTATCCTCGAAATCCAACCAGATACGTCCGATTTTTTGTGGCTCGTCGAAAACCAGCCGGATTGTCTGAGGTCCGGGGTTCGCCGCACGCCAGCCATGGTTTTCCGCCTCTAGCAGCGCCGATTCGATTGGATAGCCGTTTTCCTCTGATGTGACCTCGACCAAAGCCGTACGGTTCAGGTCTAGCCAGGCTTGACCGGACGGTGGGACACTCGGAAGAGTCGAAATCTGCCGCTTACGCATTTCAATCTTTACTCCTAGCGGATAGGATCGCTGAACCGTATATCATCTTTGCCAGCTTCGGCGCAAAGCAGCGTCCGCACATGGGCCATCAAACGTGTGAAATCCCCCTTGGGAATGACCAAATCCACGCACGCATCCCCGGCCAACGACTCCTGAACGGTACTGGCATGGAGCGTGAGGAGAATGATGGGAACAGTGGGCATGATCTTCTTTAGCTCACGCGCGGTTTCAAGTCCGTTCATTTTTGGCATTGCTAGATCGAGAATCACTAAATCAGGTTTGTACCGCTTGGCGAGAGAGATTGCTTCGCTGCCGTCAGCCGCTTGTGCGCAAAGGTCCCAACTCCCTTCAGTCGCGAGCGCCCTGTAGAGCGTCTGGCCAATTATCGGACTGTCGTCGGCTAGAAGTATCGTTTTTGGCATCGGGTTTCCGGCTGTTCCTCCACGTTAAGGCCAAGGATTCCAAAGAGCGATACAGGGAAGTCTGTATTAACGGTCTGTGACGCGGCGGCCCAGTTCAGTGCATAAGTTCGCTGTTAAGAAAATGTCAACCTCAAGCAAAACCGACGGGTCGTCATTTGCCTTCGCGAATTGGCGGAAACTTCAACTTCTCGGTTTTTATTGTTAACAGGTTGTCGGCCGCGTCTTGCATCGTCTGACGCTCGCGATGGTCCGCCGGTGAGTTTCCGAGCTGTTGAAATCGCAGGAATATCGCCGACTCAGCAAGCGCTACCAACTCTGGTAGTCGCGTCAAATCCTTTTCTCGCAATGCACTTTTGTACGCAGAGTGCCACTCAGAATTTTGCGCTTCGGGCATACGCACCCCCAGCCAAAAGCCTCCCAGGGATCGGCAATCCCAACTATTAGCACACTTTGGTTTGGCTCGGAAGACTAAGGAATCGTATCTGGAGGTCTCGACGGCTTGATAGCTAGGCTGCTTTCAGCAGCGTTCGCATGCGCTTAACCAGATTCAGCATCTCTGCCTTTGACACGATAGCGTCGATTCCCGTGTCTTGGGCTTCTTTTAAAAGCATTTCCTTTGAGTGAATCGTGAAGAGGATGATAGGAACGGCGGGCATAATCGTCTTCAGAATGCGAGCGGCAGCGAGTCCATTCATTACGGGCATTGAGAAGTCCAAGATGATTAGATCAGGTCGGAACTTCTTGGCCTTCTCGATGGCATCCTGACCATTCACGGCGTGTTCGCAAAGTTCCAAACCATCCTCGAATTCAAAGAGCTTGCACAGCGCGTCGCGCATGACTGGGTTATCATCCGCTACGAGGATTATCTTATTACGAACCGTCCCTGGTAAGGTCGGTTTGGTCGATTGCTGTGATGTTGACCGCGCGCTGGCGGTACGAAATACAACAAAGCGTGTATTTTCTATGTACGGGAAACGCGGAGTTGCTTCCGATATTGAGTCGCGAAACATGCCAACTTCTTTCGATGACGTTCTGACCGCCAGTATGGCGACAGGCGTTGGCAGAAAACGCCGACATCGTGAAGATCGGTGCGGAGCGCTATCCCGTCACCAGAAGCAAAGCGAAGGGTCTCCGACAAATTGCGTTTGCACTCGACGGAAACATGATTATGGGGATCGAACAGAATCCTAAGACTAAATCGCAATGGGCTCAGATGGCTCGTTCTGGCAAGAAGGTGGTGCAATTTATTCAAGATGGCCGGTACGTGGCTGTCGTAGCGGACGGAAAGGTGACTATGTACGGTAAGCGAACCGCGTGATCTGTTCTACTCATGACTACTGCATATGAATCGGATCGCCCGTTTGGTGTCCTGAATCTGGACAATTAGAAACTTGTGGATGGCCGCGACCTAATAACAGCCTGTCATGCAACATTGCCGCGATGCGAGCGCCCATGTCTTAGGTATTTCATAATCCTGAGCACCGATTACTTCAGCATAGCGTATTCGGACTTGGCAGCGATGAGGATAGGAATATCGGGGTCGGCGTCTTTCCACAGCCTGAGAAAATCTTGATATGCGGCGAGGGCTATCGAGATGCGCGAGTGCTCCGAAGACAGCCGGGCAATGTTTGAAGCCTTGGCCTAGCAGAACTTTCATTCTGGGAATGGCCCGCCGATAATCGGGTCGGAAACCAGCACGTCAAATTCTTTCTTGCACGTTATGCAGTAGAGGGTTTGGTTGTTCATCGGGCTTCGTCCCAGTCGTACAAAGACGTGAACAATCTGTTTCCGTTTGCAATGCGGGCAGTAAACAGGAATTTTTGACTTTTCCATGTCTGATTCCATAACGAATCCGGGCAACTTCATCAATTACCTGTCTCGCTAAAGATAACGTGCTAGAATCCGCGTCAGTTCGGCGAATTCGTTCTCAGCCATACAGAATGAGACCATCCCGCCCGTTAGCTCACTTCTTTGAAAGCTCGCCGTTGAAATGGCTTTCAACATCTTCACGAGTCAGCGGGTTTCGCGCTTTGGTCAATACGACCGAATAGACGACCTCATTACCTGCAATCTGAGCGGTGATAAACGCCCCGTCTTCCGGCAGTTCTTGGTAGATGAATTTAACCTTTCTGCCGTCTTCAAGTTTTTTGATCCACTCTTCGTCAGACATGCTCGCGGCTCCTCAGCCGAGATCGAGTTAGGCTATCGTACCCCGAGTCAGTTGGCTGTCTTAGTTAATTGCGACGGCGGTCATCGTTGGCGGTGACGGTAATCTCAACGTGGGCACCCTTTTTGAGCCTCACATCATCGCCGTGTTCGTCGGTTAACATATTTTCGATGCGGAGATCTCGAAACGGACGGGCGGCCCCATCCACAGCAATCTGTGCCTTTTCCGGTTGGTTCGCACCTGGCGACGGGATGATTTTTTCGACGGTTCCAGGCACGGTCGTGCTTGGCTGCTCTGGATTTCGCGCCGTATCTAGATTCAGTTCCATTATTCTTGCGGACTTGGCCATACGTGGCTTCGCCATTTCCTTCTTGACGCCGGCACGCGTCGCGTTGCTGGATTCTTTCTTACCGTTGTTATGCACCATGCATCCATCATGACAGCGAGAGGGAGAACGTGCTGTCCCTTTTCGCACAGTTGCGAAATATGTGATTGAGTCCTGTCGCTAGCATCACGTTCAGATTGTCGAGATTAAGAGTCGGGAATCACTAGTTGGTGGGAAGTGGGGCGAAAGTTAGTACTTATTCGTGCAGGACCACGCTCAGAAGCGAGTCGTTGATCTGGAGCCCGCCGTTGTACTTGATGAGGCCTAGTTTGCGGAATTTGTTCATGAAGAAGTTTATCCGCGGGCGTGTGGTGCCGACCATTTCCGCCAGCGTTTCTTGCGATATATTGGGGAGTACGCCGTGGGGCTTGTCTTCTTTGCCGTAACGGGCAAGCAATAGAAGGGTGCGAGCCAGCCGCTTCTCGCTGGAGTTGAAGAGTTGATCTACTAAATCCTCTTCGATTCGGATGTTCCTCGTCAGCATGAACGAGATGAAACGATCGGAAAACTCGTGCTCCGAGTGAAGGACTCGACTCATCTCCTTCTTTTCAATCACCAGCGCAGTCGTCGCCGTAATCGCGGTCGCCGTCCCGATCCGCAGCGGCTGGCCGGCGAGGCATCCCTCGCCGAAAAAATCTCCCGGTCCCAACACTGCAACGACCGCCTCTTTGCCGGCCTCATTGACCACCGAAAGCCTCACCCCGCCCTTTTGAATGTACAGGACAGTCGTGCCGGGATCGCCTTGTGAGAAGATCGTTTCTTTTTTCGCAAACTCCGCGACCTTTCGGGACACACCGGCTGAATCGAGGAAGGTTTGCGCGTCGAAAGCGAGCTTCCTATTGGTATCGCGAGATGGTTTGGTCTTGTTGGGAGTTGCTTTGGGCATACCCTTCCTGCGACCAGTATTCTTATAAAGCCCTCAGCCTCAGCATTATATCACTATCGCAGCAGACGGCCTACAAACGATACCCAAGGCAGGAGTGCCGACAGCTATTCGGCACTCGTGACTGGAAGTGTAAGAAACTGCGAAGCGGCGCGTTCGCCAATGCGATTCCGCTTACAAAGCGCGTACGAGCCAAACGACCAAACAGATAATCACTAGAGTTCCTATCAAACCGTATCCTAACATTGTAGCCTCCATCTATCCGATATTGACTCGGAAGGTCAGAGAAGGATTGGCGACCGGAAGGTTGCAATGAAGCGGAGCATCAGGCTCGCTTGTCTCGTTGGTTGGGCTGAACGGCCGAGGACACTACATCCGGCAACACACCCTCAGCACTCGAATCAGAATTCTTCTGCAACGTGAACGGCGGCGAGTTTTCTTCACTGGAGGGGGTGGAGGCTGAATCTCGTACAGGAAGTCATCATCGTGGCCGTGAAAAGCGGGCATAGTCGCCTCTAGCCGAAAGATTACACGGAGTATAGCGGGGTTAGGTTAGTAGTCAGTCCGACGCCGTAATAGCGGACCAAAAAGTATTCGGTTTTCTGATGGACCTACGAAATCTCGCCTAAATCACGGCTGCCGTTCGGTTGCTTTCCACGATTCCCAAAGTACGCGAATAGGCGACGCCGGATGCAAATGTTTGAAGCCAGTATCCTCGATAAAACCTTCTCTGGCCCGCTTATCCGAAAAGAAGACTGGAAACGTCTTTGATACAAAGGGCGTGTTGTCCGCGCGTAGCAGTAGATGTTTCATATCGGCAACATCCTCTAGTTAAGTCGAGACGGAAGTCCGTCAGCCATGTTAATTTTTGGGCGGGAGTCCTCTAAATAGCTTTTACAGCGTACGGAATTTTGGTGAGTTAGACCCGTGCCCGCAAACCATCAGTGTTCAATCTCAGCGAAATTGACACACGGGCGCTAGAAATGAAGGAGCGGGGAATCCGCCCCTCCCAGAGGATCACGCTCTCTTTGGTGCTTTTCATGTTAATTATGTTGGTTGCGACCGGCTGGGGCAGCCATGGCCTTTGCTGGGGCTGCAACACCTTCAGTCGTGAGCTCTTTTTCAGCCCTGACCCAGTCTTCGATATCATTCCCGTGCGCATTACCGCGTTGAATAAACAACTCGTAAGCTCGGTGAGCGATATCTTCTTTGGATAGTTCTTTGCGTTCGATCATGGCAACCTCCTTGGCTGTCGGTATGAGAGGTAGCACTCGCCTCTCCGGATGTGATCCGTGTGAGTTACTTGCCGTTTGCCGAGACGCTGATCTTGATCTGCTTCGGCTTGGACTCTTCGCGCTTAGCCATATGTAGAGTCAAGACGCCATTGCGGTACTCGGCCCGAATGTTCTCCGAGCTGACCGTATTCGGCAGGGAAAAGCTCCGCATGAACGCACCATATGTCCGTTCGATTCGGAGGCAGTTTTCTTCCTTGACGTCCTTTTCGAACTTTCGCTCTCCACGGATGGTCAAGGTATTGTTTGCAATGCGGACGTCAATGTCCTTGTCTTGGAGGTCCGGCAGGTCGGCCTTTACGACCAATTCATTCTCGGTCTCATAGATGTCTACGGCTGGCGCCCACGTTGCTAGCTCGGCGTGGCCCGAGCGTTCGCGAGTAAAGTTGTCCTCAAATAGACGATTGACTTCGTCCTGTAGCGTTAAACCACGAGACTGATCCCTGCGCGTAATTGTATTCATGATTCTCCTTGAATGCTTTGCTGTTTGGCGAGGGGTGGTTCAGGCAACTTCCGTTGTGTTCAGGTGAACTGAAGAATCCCAGGTCCACAATCACAGTGTGCTCCTGCTGCCCTATTGTCAATGCAATTAGTACACTTCACGAGAACTAAAATATTTCCGCGTGGTGAAAGCTTTGCAAGCTGAGCACAGCTGAGGCTTTAGGTCTGTGACGCGGATTCGTGCCATACGCGCCATTCAGTTGCATTCCTTGGCGCGCGAACGGTCCGTTAGCAGCTATCTGGAGTTTTGGCTTCGCGCGCACGACACCTATGTTCCTTCCAATGCTGTTCTAAAGTTCGACGGGCAGTGCGGCATTTCTCGCGTGTCTGGTCGGTGTGCTTCTTGGCTTCCGCAAAATCTTCATGCCGTCCTACAAGCGCAGATAGCTTGCCGGTGGCCTCGGAGTGTTCCATCGCGGCCATAGAGTAATCCTCAAAGAGAGTGCGAGCGGTCGGACACGACATACGCAACATGGTAACAGGGATGGTGGTATACTCGCTGCCGAGAGGCTGTAATGCCACACTCCTGTGAACGACGATGTAGTGCCAGCGAAAAGTTCGAATGGGAAATCCGCTTTTACCAGTGCTTGTTGTTGCCTCACACTGAACTTGCCGACCGGGCTTCCGAAGCCGGAGGCATTCTCGCCGAACGTATCCGTCAGGCCGCGAGCCGAGTAATATCACCTTCTGAACAGGAAGCTCTTGACGACGCCCGTCAGCACTTGCGAAAAATTCAAGTGCTACAACTCGGCTTTCCAGAGATTGCCGGTGAGTTCGTCACACGCCGCTCTTTGACATTGAGAAACAACGCGATTGGCCAATCTTCGCGCGACTCAGCAGGCAGACGGACGCCATTAAGCGAACGAAGGCATTTGTGGAATGTTCACGCAGAGTAGACGAAAGGTCCGGCACGCATAAGACGCTGGGTCGTTTTTGCCCGAGCACCGCTCTTCTGTCTAAGAGGAAAACGTAATGGTCACTAGAACCCTACACGACGGTGCATTGTTCGTGGGAGAGTGCTCAGACGGGAAGTTCACGCCAGGCGAAATTCGATGCTCGAATTGCAACGGGCTGCTTGAAGAAGAGATCGCAAAAGCAGGTGAGGCTTATTTGGTTTGCAACTCGATGCGAAAGGTCTGTGCCAATCCAGTTAAGGGTTTCATGGGTACCACTGAGATGCACCGATGGCGTGATCGAAGTTGGGAAGTCATCGCTAGAATTTGCAAATCCAAGGGTTGACCGACTGCGCTACATTGCCAATCAGCCGATCCACCTGCTTGCACTTTTCTCGACGTAAACTCGAAGTATGCACCGAAGACGCAAAACCCCGCTGACTCAGCGTCAGGCTATCGCGGGCTGCTCGGCGTTCTCCATAGTTCCACACGAGGTACGCCGGCGCGCGCGTCCAGCCAGTTTCTAACTTCTGCGGGATTGATTCCTCAGAATCGATGGCGAAAACCGCGTTCGGCTTGCGGCTGTTTTTCACGTTGTTGGTAATGACAAGGCTGGACGCGTCTTTAGTTTCATCTTTTGGGTCAGTCCTTGTGATGGCTCTGAAAGCCTCATAGCTTTCCCCTGACCTGAGCATCGCACACGCTGCGGGAACTGATGAGCGTAGCTTGAACTGGATGGTAGTAGATTCAGCGTCAACGGCGCAGCCCCCGTTGACGCGCTGAATCTTCGTGACATGGATAGTGAACGGGGCGCTTTGCGGGACTTGGGCTGAGATGTTGATGGACAGCCCCAAATACGCGACTGCGAGTAAGACAACTCTGCTCATGTTTTCTACCATCACGCGCCGTCCGCTGGCGGCGCGGCCCGCTTAATATAACGCCGCGAACGCCGAGCTACAGAATTCGAGTTCTTTGGATGGCTAGAATGAAACGAGGGAGCAGCCGATGAGCAGCGCGGCTACAAAGGCGCGTAAAACAGCGGGCTTTGCAAAAAGACGTATCGAAGCAAGGTGAAAAAGTCGAAGGCGAATTCTCCCCCACGGTCGCCCGGCTTCGGATATTGCGAGGGTTTCCGCCACGTCAAGACCGCCGCCAGATAGAGAATGAAGCCGGTCGCGAAAATTGGCATCCCGACCGCAATTCCTTTTAGCAGCCACATAGCGTTGCCCCTTGCTGTTTGATTCAGCACAGCACAAATGATTGCGCGTCTGCGCGCTAAAACGAGCCACTGGTAAAACCCAGACTGCGCATCACGCTGCCGTCGGACTTGCTAAATTCGAATGTGGAAATGAGCGGCGGCCGAGTCTGTATACGTTGATCGTCATTAAAGCCGCTATCGAAACTTGCATTTCACTACGTTATTCGTGGTGGTCCGTGGAATTTTTCAGTTCCCTCTGGCGAAGGATTATCGCGTGTTCCGCCGCAAGAACCAGTTCTCCTAGCGTCTGCTCATCCGACTCACGAAGTGATCGTAGAACGGGCTGCCTCCATGACGAAGCATATCCCAGCTCATTCATACCTATCCTCACGTCCGACGTAGGCTGCTCGCAATTTCCCGATGCGAGTGGGGAGCGTAGAGCTAGTGATTCCAGAAAACTGTTCTCTTTTGCACAGTGCTACTCAGGCCAGGCAAGGTCCTCGAAAGCGCCGAACTGCTCTTGCGTGCATGGGGTTTTCTACGAGCGGAAGCAAAGGCATTTATCAGCACACACGAAGGAGACCGGCGCCGCTCGGCTTAACGCGCTTTCGGCTGCTCTGCTCGAGGATTTCCAGGTGATCGCCATCACATTGGACGAGCACGACGATGCACAAGTGATCTTCGAGACCCTAAACGCCGGCGGTAAACCGCTCGCGGCCATGGACCTTGTTCGCAATGATGTCTTCCACCGCGCACGCCGGAGAGAATGTCGAAATACTGATGGAGAATCGTTGGAGAGCGTTTGAGGAGCCGTTCTGGAAAGAGCTCGGAATCCGCGGGCGAATCAGAAAGCCGCGCATCGATTTCTTCCTGAGCGATACTCTTGCCGCAGAGACCGGCAGGGAAATTCTCCAATGCCGCAACTTCTTGAAAACGCTGGTGGGCCCGCAAGGATTCGAACCTTGGACCAACGGATTATGAGCGGACGAAACTAAATCCTCTGCATAACCCTATATTGCTCTTGAGTGCTTCCGGCGCGCGTTTTGGAAAATCACCATAGCCCGGTATTGCCCTCGTGATCCCTCATTTTGCCCACATTCCCGTCACAGCGGCGTCACAAGTCTGAGTCGTCGCCCGGCCAGGAATCCGACTCGTCCTGATTTGCGTTCTGGTTTGTCGCGGTTACCGTATCCCATGTTCAGATTGCTCCCCTTTTGATTTGAGCATATCGCTACTGATTCAGGTTGGCAAAACAGCTCTCCATTGCATTGACTCTGTTGTGTCACTTAGACCGCAGCAAGAGGCAAGTCTCTCTTTTTCGTCTCCGCAGTTTCCATTACCCGACTTAAAAATGAAATCGGGCTGGGTTGATGCGTTGCATGCGAAGGCAGTCAGGTTTAGATTACCTGTCGGCTGAAAATTAAAATGAAAATCTCGATTGGATCGAAATTAAGGAGGTTTCATGGCCGGCCTTCAGGCCGTCGATAAGGTCGAGATTCATGTCGTCATCGACAACGCTACCGACAGCCTCTCAAGTATTCCAGCTCACGCCGAGTCGGAGTTCGCGTACCTGGCGCGGAACGGCATGCGAGAGCTGGCGGGCGACAACTTATGTTGTGCCTGCCACGGCCTCTCGTACTTGATAACCGCACGTCGCGGCGACTCTAGCCGCACCGTGCTCTTCGATAGCGGACCTGAGGGATACGCCTTCGAACGTAACTGCACACGTCTCGGAGTAAACGTGGGCGCCGTGGAGAGTATCGTGTTGTCCCATGGGCATTGGGACCACGGAGGCGGGATGCTGAAGGCACTCGACCTGATCCGCGTCAAAAACGGGAACCGACCGATTCCCTACTATGCACATCCGGAGATGTTCCGTTCGCGTGCCCGCAAATTGCCTGGTGGCGAGATGCTGCCTTCGAGAGATGTTCCCAGCATCGAGATATTGACCGAACGCGGAGCCCAGGTCGTCAACACGCGAGCCGCCCAGATGCTACTTGACGGAATGTTCCATCTTAGCGGCGAAATTCCCCGCGTGACCCTGTTTGAGCGGGGCCTTGCAGGGCATTACCAACGCACTGAGGACGGGTTGGACTGGACACCCGATCCATGGCTCACCGACGAAAGGTTCCTGTCGGTAAATGTCAAAAGCAAGGGGCTTCTCGTGTTCACGGCTTGCTCTCACGCCGGTGTCATAAACGTTCTGACTCACGCTCGAGCGTGCTTTCCCGCTGTCCCGCTTTACGCCGTGGCGGGCGGCTTCCACCTATCGGGACCGAACGAGCCAATCATCCCCGCAACCGTCGAGGCCATGAAGGACTTCGGCCTCAGCGTGATCGCGGCAGGCCACTGCACCGGCTGGCGGGCGGTGACCGCGCTCATGAACGTGTTCGGCGACTCCATTGTGGATCCTTCAGTTGTCGGCAAGCGATACACATTCTGACGGCGGCCGCGGACGCGCGGGGAAGGACGCAGACTCGCTCTCGGCTGGCCCGAACCGGATGGTTGCCTATTCGGAAATTATCTCGAACAGGCAACCATCTCACCGCCCAGTGATGTCTGATCACCGCGATCATCGGAAACTGGCATACTCGGTATATTCCCTTTAAGCAGACGGCTCAAGCCGCGACGTGTTAACTTGTTCCAAGGATCCGCGCAACAAGAGAATCCCGGATCATCTGTCGAATCCATTTCGGAGTACAGGAATGTCTTCATTGACGGCAGGGAAACACGCGGGCTCGGGCGCGGCGAGTAACCAACCTGCGGTCGCTGAGCCGACGTTTGCCGAACGAGCGCGTACTTTGGTGTATCTGGGCCGAGTTGGGAGTCTCTCTACACTTTCACGTAAACAACAGGGGTTCCCCTTCGGATCCGTGATGCCCTATGGATTGGACGACCACGCGAATCCTGTCTTCCTCATAAGCACGATGGCCATGCACACTCAAAATGTGCAGGCGGATCCCCGTTCCAGCTTGTTAGTGACCCAACCTGATACCATCGGCGAGCCTTTGGGAGCGTCCAGGGTCACGTTGCTAGGAAACATTCTGCCGGTACCTGTGCCGGAGTTGGCTGAAGCACGGAAACTCTACCTGGCGCGTTATGCCAACAGCAAATACTGGGTGGACTTTGACGACTTTTCCTTTTACCGGATGGACGTGGTGGACGTTTACTACGTGGGCGGCTTCGGAGTGATGGGCTGGGTTTCTTCCTCGGAATACTACAGCGGGCAACCCGACCCGCTGGCTGACACTGCAACCGAGATCATCCAGCACATGAATACCGATCACGCGGATGCGCTCGTCCTGCTTGCCCAAGTATTTGCTGGAATCGAGTCTCAGGAAGTGGCGATGACTTCGGTCGACCGTCTCGGCTTTCACGTACGCTTGAAAACCCAAGATGGCACGCGAGG
>Ga0070765_100001181_pt1 | contig 15786 bp, 15 predicted proteins | sample HubBroMetageWFT5_FD_71516 | JGI IMG/M metagenome (GOLD analysis project Ga0070765, IMG submission 71516) | Warmed and freeze-thawed soil microbial communities from the Hubbard Brook experimental Forest, New Hampshire - Hubbard Brook CCASE Soil... | ecosystem: Environmental > Terrestrial > Soil... | reverse complement strand
TATCTCGATTACGCTCTGCCGGTTAGATATGAATGTCGGAATCTCCAATATTGACTGCCGCTCGTTCGTGCATTAATTTGTTTCTCAAGTCGTAGTATCTGGTCAAACAGCTCATTTCGGCGTTTCTTCCCAAGCTCGGTCGAGAGTTCGGCGGCAAACATCACACCACGGTTTTGAGCGCGATCCAAAAGATCGAAGCCCGTCGCCGCACCGACACGGATTTAAACCGAACAATTGGCAAGCTGTTCGATTCGATACACTAGCAGATTTCTCGGTAAAGACGATAAATCCAGGGCCGCGGGGTTCACGAGATCAGTTGCGACTTCTGCCCGGCATTCTCAGCATTAATCACCCCGCACATGCGGCGCGGGACATGGCATACGCACTGCGTTGAGCAGACTTTCGGGCTTGAATGGCTTCGCGACATACATAACAGCTCGCGCGTCATTCCCCGCCTTAAAACCGTTCGGTTCGTTCTCCCCCGTAAGTAGAATGACCGGAATCCCGCAAAAGTTCTCATCCCGCTGGAGGTGTTGCCAAAACTCGTAACCAGACATTTCCTGCCATCATTATGTCCGAAACGATGACCGCAGGCACAATCACGGCCAGCATTGCTAGTGCCGCCTCACTGCTGGGGGCCATATTCACAGCGAAGCCATTCCGTATTAGTGCGCTCAGTATGGGCGCAATTGAACCGGGCTATCGACAATGGCAGGACGAGCGGAAGTTCCCTGGAACGCGTCTTTTCATAGGCAGCCGACGTCGTCATAACGGATCTCGCTCGCAAACTGGTTGTGCAAGGAATCAGCGGCGCACGCCGTGGGTAGTGAACCAATATTGACTGTCAGCAAATGCCTCTCCGTTCAGCGGCACACATGTGACCGTAGCACCCGTCACGGTGATGTGGCCGGTCCGCCTGCAATAACTTTGGTTTCATTTTTCTCATGATTCGAACAGTGAGTGGATTTCCTGCCACCTCCGGTTCACTTCGCTCACACGGTCTTCCAGTGTTTTCATATGGACACGCTGATGCTGCGGCTCATCCGCTGAGAAAAATGGGTTGCTTTTGAATTTGTGGAGAATTCCACTGTCGTTCTGGTAAGCCATCTTGCGACGAGCGCCTCCCTCTCCGTGGCGGATCGAACTTTAGTGGCTCCTGCATTGAGGATGGCTATGTATTGCTGACGTTAATCCCAAAAGGCAGCGAGGGATAGCAGAACATCATCGTCAAAGCTTCTCCTCCTCGAAGTGGCGACTCAGTCACCTACCTGCTGGAAATTTTCTTGATACGTTTCATCGCCGACGCCATAACATGGGGCCGGTCAAGCGCTCGCTTTACGTCCGGGGGCCTTGCGGCCCTTACCAGCGCGAAAGTGTGGGTCTGCGACTGTCTCGTTTTCAGCGTGGCTTAGTTTTCACCAATGACTTGTAGAGTCTGTTCATTTTGGAAAACCTGTTCCAAGTTCCAGGCGCCATCGCGTTTTGCGACCGCCCGAGGAGCCCGGGGGCACGCGGCCGGTTAGCGCTGCGAGCTCAACCGGTCGATAACACCAGCTAACCACCTGACACGAGCAGCCTTCGCATAGATTGCTGCTGTCGGAGCTACCGCACAAAGACGGCGTATCAAGATCAATTGCGCGTCGAACCCAATTTCGCCACGCCTGGTTTCTGACGAGTTGCTACGGTTAGCCGGTCGCGTCCATCCGCTTTCGATTGATAAAGGCACTGGTCGGCGGTCCGCAAAATCTCCTCCGCAGTCGAACCGTGCTCAGGAAACGCCGCTACTCCGATGGATAAGGTGACTCTGTCGAGGACCTGACCCAGGTGCCGCATCGAGATTGCACTGGCTTCGATGCGCAGCAGATTGGCGCGTTTGGCCGCATCCTTCGCCGTTGATTCAGGCAAGATGATTGCAAACTCTTCGCCGCCATAGCGGCAAATCACATCATCTCCGCGAAAATGGCGCAGGAATAACTCCCCCATCGTGCGCAGGACCAGATCCCCGGCATCGTGGCCAAAAGCGTCGTTGAACCGTTTGAAATGATCGAGGTCGATGAAAACGACGGTCAGCGGGCGTTTCTTTCGCCTCGCTCGCTGTAGTTCACGGTCCAGAGATTCCTTCATGAACCGGCGATTGAATAATCCAGTCAACGGATCGCGGATCGATTGATCGCGCAGCGTCTCTCGCAATCGCAAGTTGGCCAGCGAAAGTGCGAGTTGACCCGCCACGGTAGTTGCTAGCCGTTGCCGCGATTCCCGAGAAGCATCAGGACCAAGTTCGGTTTGCGCCTGCTGGCCACTCGGAAATTCCAGATAGAGGATGCCTACAGTGTCCCCTTGTCCCACCATGGGTACGCACAGATATGTCGCTGCGGCTGGGTTCTTCAGGTGTGCGCATGGAATGCCCTGGGTAGCCGGATCACTCCAGTGTGGGCGTCCACGCCGAAGAGCCCAGCACTTGTCGGGAGCAAAGACGAGTTCCGACGAGCGCGATTCGCCCCAGATCGCTACGGATTCAAGCGCATTGCGTGAAGATTTGAATGCGTACAACATTCCGCAAGTAGGGGCGGGAAACAGCTTTTTGACCGACTGGCCGATCACCGAATACGCCTCGTCCGTTGTCGCGCAGCATTGCAGCAAGTCGCCCATTTCACTGAGCAGCGTCATCTGGTTCGTCTGCATCTGGAGCTCTTCGACCAGTCGATTCAGCGATGCGGCGTGCTCCTTGGCCTGTTCTGCCGCCCGGACTTGATCCGATATGTCCTTGTATATTGTGTAAGCGCCCCGGACCTCGCCTTCTTGGAGCAGGGACACGGCACTCAGTTCCACGTCGATTCGAGTTCCGTCCTTGCGCAGGCAGCGCGTCGATGCGTGCACAGGCTGTCCGGAAGCGAGTTGCGCCCTGAATTGACCGCCCCGCAAGCTAGCGTCAATGGGTGAAATGAGCGAGTCCAGGTCGTTTCCGATCAGATGTTTGCGGTCAAATTGAAACAGACGCTCGAAAGCGTCGTTACAACGTTCCACTCTTCCGTCTTTGTGAAGAACGACGATTCCCAAAGGGGTGTTCTCAATGAGGGAATTCAAATATTCGGTTTGCCCACGGAGTTCCCGAGCCATGCGATGCCGTTCGCTTACCGCCGCGCCGACGAGCAAGCCCGTAAAGGAAACGACCAGCATCAGCATTCCGATCTCGGGCAATACCGCCGGCTCTTGTGGAAATATTCTCAGGGCTATGACGATGCCGAAATTCAGAACGAGCAGACCGGTAACCACGCGCTTAATTCCGTGGCGCATGGCTATCCAAATGATAGGGATGAAACTCAGATAGAAGAGCTGCAGTTGGCCCTGGGGATGTCCGAACATGACCCAAAGAAGAACCAGAATGATTGTTCCCTGGCCGACGGCCTCCGCGATCGTACCAAGCGTCCTCCTCGGCATCGTTTTTTCAGAGGAAACAGCTCTGCTGACGCTCTTGGCGGGAGCCGCCGAGAGTACCCGCCGGAGCCAGGGAAGCACATGGATCAGCAAGAACGGTGTCACGACCACGAGCGCGATGGAATCGCCGCTGAACCAACTGAATGCCGCCCGCCAGAACTGATTCCAGGCGATGCTATGGTCCGCGACCAAGCATCGGACTCCAACCATCGTTGCGAGGACCGCGGCGGTCAGGGTCACGAAAACATACCGAACTACATCACGACGGTGATTCAAGCCCGTGTCAATGCGCAGAGAACCGCGCAGAGCGATGGCTGCTCCAGCATAAATGGCTGCGGGCCCAGCGGACCCTATAGATTCGCTCCATGAAGCCAAAGGCTGGTGATAAATCAATGCGTCAGAAGCGACACCGGCGAGGCAAACCAAAAGGACATACCAGGGGCTGACGCCCAGCATGAGGGCAAGACCCAAGCCGGTAGCGGGATACCATAGCGTGAAGCCTAGCTGGGTCTCCATTAAGATGTCGGACCGGTTCAACAAGAGGTAGAGCGTAAAAAAACAGACGGACAGGGCGGCGTGCCGAACGATGACCGGTCCGCCGAATTCCGCCAGCTTCTGTCGAGTCCCGCTAAAGATTCCGGTGCCGCGACCGGATTTCTGATCTGTTTCGAATGGCATCTGACAATCCGAGTCCCATCGGTGTGAACGAAGTAGCAATCAAATCGAAGCTATGAAATCTTAGTATGAGAACCCCGCATTCCGGATACATACTGCGCCAAGGTGTTATATTCGACAATAGAGGGACATCGCAGGAATTGGTGATGACCAGTAAATTCGCTGGGCGTTTCCGGCAGCACGCATTCCGGTCGCCGCATTGCGTGTCGGGAACGAAAATGCGATTCTTACCGCCCAAAGGGCCGCTATCAGCAACAAACAAATACGGGAATTGGAGGCCATGGTGCCTGTGTTGCACCCGAGCGACCAGCCTCATCGCGAAGGGCCGCACAGGGCCGATCCGCGATATTTCGTCGACGATCGCGCTCGAGATATTAAGGGGTCAACGTGGAATTTTACGACGTAAGAGAAGGTGCATTCATTCTAAGCAGTCACAAGTCGCTGCATGGGGCATGCATGGTGCAACAAGAAGACCCGACCGGACGCTGTGTAGTGCTCACCAGACTGGACGGAACCAAATGGCGGGACCTGCGTGAGTATTCCACTTCAGAGTGTCGCAAGGTTATTCAGGACACCCGGGCAAAAAGTCCAAGACGCTAAGACCAGCTAGTTTTCCAGCCTCAAGCTTTCCAGCAAATTTTCTTAGACGATGCGACGGATGCCGAAGAAAACTCCCGTGCGGCAAAATGGCTGCTGCAGATTGTGGATGGAGGAATTGCAGATGATCATTGGCGAACGATTGAAGTTGCTGCGTTAACAGCAAGATATGTCCCAAGGGGACATCGAGAAGCGAACGGGCCTGCTCCGTTGCTATATCTCGCGAATGGAAAACGGTCACACAGTTCCGGCAATTGACACACTTGAAAAAATGGCTCAAGCGCTGGAGGTTCCGGTGTACCGGCTTTTCATCGACGATGCAGCCGTACATAAGCCGAATATACCATCCCAAAAGAATCCGAGTCGTGCAGTCAACAAAGAACACGCACGCTACCTTGGGGCTTTGACGAAATTATTTTCTCGCAGGAGAGAAAGGAACCGCGTACTTCTGTTGCACATGGCGTCAAAGATGGCGAGCAGCGCGTGCCAGCGATGATGCTGCTCTTTGGTGTTGTGCGACCGTTCGTCGCCAGAGCTGCGCTTTCCGGTCGCGAGCGCCAATTCACGCCGGACGAAACTTCGTTATGGACTCAGTCCAGACCCCTGCTTCGGTGCCGATGAGGCTGACGAATTTCTCTTTGCTCTAGATGGTGCTCCATTCCAAACTTGCCGTGTGTTTCAGGGGGAGAGTTCAGTTTGAATGATCGAAACGATGGCGCAACCTATGCGAGGATTGCGGTCGCTTTCCATGCTGGTATTTTGTTTGCGGATCGTCCCGGGCCTTCACGCCCAAACCAAGAAGCTCGCCACGGCCCAGGCCCGGGATCATGTTGGTGACCGGACCACGGTGTGTGGCAAGGTGGTCAGCTCGCAACATGCGATGAGCTCAAAGGGGGAAGCAACGTTTTTGAACCTCGATGAACCCTACCCCAGAGAAATCTTTACAATTCTAATTTGGGGATCGGATCGCGAAAAGTTTGGCGCGCCAGAGGACCAGTACAAAGGATTGCTGATGAGCGAGTTGCTTAATATCTGAACGGGATGAATTTCAATACGGTAAATTACTGATGGCTGATCATATACGTAGGTAGTATTGCTGACTTGTGCTACACAGCACAACTCGGTATAGTAACTGTTATGGAAATCGGCCGCAGGCTCAGAGAGCTTCGTAGGTCTCGGAACCTCAGTCAAGGTGACATTGAAGTTCGCACTGGGCTGCTGCGCTGCTACACAAGCCGAGTTGAGAACGGACACACTGTCCCGAGCATCGAAACCATCGAAAAATATGCTAACGCCTTTGGAATACCGCTCAATGCATTTTTCCCTAACGAGGCAAATGCGGCACGAGTAGAACCCCCGCTACCTTCTAAAGACCCCGATTGGGGCGCCACGCCCAGAGAGCGGTTTCAAAACCACCAGATCATCACAGCCCTGAGGAAAATGAAAGAAAACGATCGACAGCTAGTGCTCGCGCTCGTCCGACGATTCACAAAAGGAAATCGAGCGAAGCGATACAAACCGACATCTCGTGCAGCCTGAACCGTCAATCGAAATGAGCGCTACCAAGGAGCACCGAAGAAGCCCGCGCATATTGGCAACCGTGGCGCTGGTAATTCATTCAGGTGGCGAGTCACTGGAAGTGGTGACCGCCGTAATAAACCTTCACGGAGCCTTGATTCTATCTCCCGTTAATTGGCCGCAGGGCACAATGCTTACTGTTGACAGTAAGGAAACCGGCCTGCGCGTTCGGGGCCATGTCGTTTGGTCCGGAAGCAAAGAGCCAACCGGATTCCACAAGCTTGGAGTGGAATTCGAGTCCGCGGCTCCGCAGTTCTGGGCCGACCAGTACAACCCGAGCGGCGAAGAAGCGTCCTAGCGACGCATTATCTTCGGCGGTCGACGACTCTAGAGCCAATATCTCGGTCGCACGGTTCGGCTCACATTCGAGAACAGTTACCTCGCCGTGATTACTGTTAAGGTATATAGCCTCACAAGCATCACGATTCCTTGTAATATTCAAGTATGCCGAACGCAATACACCATCACTTTCCATTCTATTCCTTCGATCAACAGGACCTCCCATCACACATGCTGGGGCTGTCGAGTCCGCGTCCGCGATTTCGGAGTTGGTTCTTCATCGCCGTTGCCGCCGGGACTCTGCTCGCGCTTGCGCTATTGGCGATTTCAAGTTTGATATTTTGAAGCGATGCCGTCACACTGGCCGAATCAGCTCGACCAGCGTTTGGCAGACCTCTTTGATTTCCTCTTCTCGGATTCGATTGAAGAATGGCAATGCGAGCGAGCGAGACGCTTGGAACTCTGTCACGGGGAGAGCGGTTTTGCCGCTGCCCGACACCTGATAAATCGGTTGCAAGTGAATCGGCGCAAAATATCGGCCTAACCCGATCCCGCGCGACTTCATTTCATTGACGATCCAATCGCGATGCGCTTCGTCGAACCGACGAGTCAGTCGGACCACGTAGACGAACCAACTGATTTTGCGACGCGGCAATGCCATAGCAGGGATGATTAGGTCTGCAACGGAACCTAGTATGTCACTGTACTCGCGAGCGATTGATTCCCGCCGATCCAGAATGGCATCGATTCTCTTTATTTGCTCGATTCCCAAGGCGCAATTGATGTCCGAAACCCGGTAGTTGTATCCCAATTCCGTATGCTGGAACCACTCTGCCGAATCGTCTCGGCCTTGGTTGCGCAGCATTCTGACCTTGAGCGCGACTGCGGGGTTGTTGGTGACGACAGCGCCGCCCTCTCCGGTTGTAATCTGCTTGTTGGGATAAAACGCAAAGACCCCTACATCCCCTAGAGCGCCTACTTTTTGTCCCTCGTATTCTGCGCCGATGGCCTCACAAGCATCCTCGATGACGAATAGACCGTGGCGCCTCGCGATTTGCAATATCCTCGTTAGCTCCGCGGGGCAGCCAAAAGTGTGCACCACGATGATCGCGCGTGTTCGCGCGGTGATTGCCTGTTCCAGCAGACTTGGAGCGAGGTTGAGCGTTTGCGGGTCGATGTCCACGAACACTGGAGTAGCCTTTTCATAGCGCACCGCGTTCGCCACTGCGATAAAGGTAAAAGAAGGCACCAGCACTTCGTCGCCTTCGGAAATGCCGAGGGCTCGAATACACAGGTGCAGGCCGCTCGTCCCGGAGTTTACGGCAATCGCATCCGCGGCGCCCACGTAATGAGAGATGGCGCGCTCGAAATCCCTGACCTTGGGACCCATGCTGAGACTCGAAGTGCGAAGAACGCCAGTCACTGCTTCAATGTCCTGCTCTGTGATTTCCGGAGCTGACAGCGGTATCCTCATGAATGTTGCGAGCGGGCGGGAACACCGACAGACGCAGCCATACCTGAATGACGTTTCATTAGAAGTTCCTGCGAGAGAGGAACGGTGGTTAGTACTCGGACGATCATCTCGGAAGCAAACCCTTCGCCATACGGATTGGCCATGCCGATCAAGGATTGACGAAATTCAGGCGTTCTTGCCGTGTTCACGGCATCGAGAATGGCTCCCGGATGAGCGTCGGCGTCCAATACATTCCGTGCCCGTTCGCGCCCTTGCTGCCGTAAGCCAACGTTCACGGTAGGAAGCGCGAACGAAGCGGATTCCATGATTCCACTGCTTGAGTTCCCCACTAGCATATCGACCTGACGTAAAAGGCTCAAGTAGGTCACGGGGTCGAGATTGGTGAAGATTTTCGCGTGGCCTCTGCGCGAGATGAACACCCTCGTCCGGTCTATCAATGCCCTGCTTCCCGCATCTGCGTTCGGGTAACAGAACAAGATTTGATCGGAGAGATTTTCCAGGGCCGCAAACACGGCGTCCGCTTCTTGCAGCGTGTCGCGGGCGATGGTCATCGGATGATTTACCACGACAACGGTCGGTCTGCGGAGATCGAGCGTTAGCCGCTCCTCCACTTGCTCCCGACTGAGAAGCGTTCGCCTCCGAAGGTGATCTAGCGATGGAGCGCCGGCCCGGTGTACACGCCACTCTTGTTCACCCATCGCGATCACTCGCTCCCGGGCGGCGTGCGTCGAAGTGAAGTGGATGTGGCTCATTTTCGTAAGAGCATTTCGCACCGCATCGTCGATCGCTCCCTCGCTAATCTCGCCGCCCTCGATGTGGGCGATCGGAATGCGCAGCGCTAGAGCAACCGATGCCGGAGCCAGCATCTCGTAGCGATCCGCAATCAGCAAAAGCAGGTCCGGCCGCATCTGCCCGAACAGATCCGCCAATCCCAGCATGGCCATGCCGATTGTCTTGGCCATGCCGACATCACTATCCGAACTGAGCAAACACTCGATCCGCGAGTCGATGGTGAAGCCGTCGTTTACAATTTCCTGGAACGTGTTCCCAAATTCAGGTGACAGATGCGACCCAAGCGCGATGATTTTCAGATCTACCTTTTCGTTCTCCGACAAGTCTCTTAAGGGCCAATACAAATGCCCGTAGTCGGCTCGCGATGTCGTGATTACGGCAATTTTTCGCTTCATGGCGTTAAACCAGAGATCCTAGTGTTGCGAGAGATAGCAAATCCGTCGGTCGATAGTCGGGAAGGATTTGGCAAAGGGTCTCGATCATGGCGGTAAGGTTTCGCTCGTCAACCCGCCTGGAAAGATCCTCCATCTGAATATCGAACCGGGCTGCGGGAATTTCTCTGGTCTTTACTCGCAGGAGTCTCGGATCGACCGTCGGCTCGGTGGATTCATAGTGGGAGAAGAACTCCTCCGACATCTTGTCTCCGGCACGAAGTCCTGTGAAAGTAACTGGGATGTCCTTTCCAGATTTGGATCCGGCGTGCCTTATCAGTTCAAGAGCAATGTCTAGAATTCTGACCGGCGCGCCCACTTGGGGAACGAATATGCCTCCGCTTTCCTCCAATCCTGATGCCAGAAGTATCGCTTCCACTGCCTCGTCCATCATTAAGAAGTATCTGCATACGTCCGGGTGGGTGACGGTCACTGGACCGCCTTGAGAGATTTGGTTCAGGAATGTCGGGACGACGCTTCCCTGAGAACCCAATACATTTGCCAGCCGCACCGCGCTCATTCGGTTCTTGGGGTTGTTCAGGCTCAGTAGCGCAAGCTCTGCTACACGTTTCGACGCACCCATAATGCTGATCGGATTGACGGCTTTATCCGTCGAGACCATGACGAAGCTCGCGACCCCTTCTGCCTGAGCGATCCTTGCCAGACCCGCGGTTCCCAGAGCATTGTTGCGAACGGCCGCAAAAGGGTTGTGCTCCATGAGCGGCACATGCTTGAAAGCCGCCGCGTGATACACGACCTCTGGGTGATGGCGCTTAAAAATCTCGGACAACAGCTTCGCGTCGCAAATGTCGCCGATCAAGGATTTGTACGAATTGCGATCAATCGCGGTCGCCAATTCTAAATCGATTTCGTGCAGATTTCGCTCTGAGTTGTCGAGAAGAATTAATAGCCGCGGCTTCAGACGGCTCACGGTCTTGGCCAAAGCAGAGCCGATGGAACCCCCCGCACCAGTCAACAAAATTCTTCTGCCTGAAACAACCTCTTCGATCGCGTTTTTGGGTGGCAAGAGAGGTCACTCCGAAACGCAATCGTATCGTGTATACGCAAGCAGGTCCATCAGTGGCTGGTCGTTATATCGCGTCCGTGCTGCGCGCAATCCGCTTAAACGTTCCGAAGCATGATCAGATTAGAATGCGGAACTACTTTGATGACTACGGATGTCTGCGGTGTAACACACATAGGGGTCGGCACAAGGGCAATGGACTGTGCAACCGCTGTGGCGATCTGATCCTAGCCCGGGTGAAACCAGGTTATGAACGTCGCGAGAGGCCGAAACTGAGTCATCATGCTAAGGACCTGTTGAACGAAGCCCCTGACGCCGAAATGCTGCTGAAGGACCTCTTGCGCTGGAAGGGGCCTGCCCTACTGCCTAACCGCATTAAGACTTCAAGCTCCCAAAATCCGGCCCTTGAGGTATTCAGTGCTTATCGGATCGGAGGCGCGGATCGTTGGGGTTGATCGCACGCTTCGGCCCCATGGTTGATGCAACGCACATTTGGCCGTGAGCCACAAGTCCCGATTAGCCGCTGTGCGCAGCCGCGGGTGCTTTCCCCTGCAGCTTGTCGAGGTAGAGTGCTTCGTCAGCCTCCTGGAACATCGCTTTCGGATCTTTCAGAGGTCCATATTCCGACCACCCCACGGAAAATCCGACCGCTACGCGTTGTCCGTTTAAGCCGACTTCAATGGATTCGAGGCGTCGCAGCACAGCTGGCAGGTGTATCTCATCGCACTCGGGAAGCAACAGCATGAATTCGTCACCTCCCAATCGGGCGGCTACATCGATGTCTCGAGTCACCTCACCCAGACGATCGGCAAATACCTTGAGCACCCGATCGCCTGCCGGGTGGCCAAAGCGATCGTTGATTTTCTTGAAGTCATTGAGGTCGAAAAGTACCAAGGTGAGCGTGTACCCTTTCCGCTGGGCGCGAGCGACCTCTGATTTGAGATGGCGTTCGGCAAACCGCCGGTTATACAGACCCGTGAGCGGGTCAACCAGCGCCAGATTCTGCCATTGGGTTGAGTCCGATTGCCTCTCGGCAAGTTCCATACGCAGTCGATTGATCAGAAATTTTTCATACGTCAGATAGCATCCAAACAGAAGAATCATAGACATCAATCCTGCGACGGCCGGAAGGATACCGGAATGAAGATAGCGCTTCTGCTCCTCCAGGATCGCAGGAAGCGCCAGCGAGGCGACGGCAACAGTGAGCAAGAGCATGGCAAACACCGAGACGCCCCAGGTCCACCATTCCCGCCGCTGGAGTTTGTGCAGCCGGACAGAGTACTCCGTAGAGCGGGGTTTCGCTTCAGACATCTTCGATGTGGGACTGTCGGGGAAACTCAATGGTTTTCCGGGGTACCGTGCAACGCGCAGCGTTCAGGTTAGCCCGCAGGCTCGGACCAAGTCAATTTCCCCGATGAGTGTAATGCCTGAAACGTAAACTTTTCAGGCACTACTTATGAGAACCCGCCGCCGGACTGGGACGCAGTGCTCATCGCAGTCGCGAAGGCTGGAGATACGCCAGCCGACAGTAGTACCAGCGTTCTATTGGTACCGGCGCTCGAGTTTGCGATACTGTCCTTGGATCAATATGATTGCAGCCTTCATCCTAGTGCTCTCCGTGGCAGCGCTTCTCCAATTTGCCATCTCGCAGTGGCGCGCGATGTGGATAACGATTGCGGAACAGCCTCTTTCAGAGTACTTCACAACGGCGACCGGCATCGCCGGCGATGAGATCCGGGCAGACCACTTCGATCTTCTAACGCGGATATCAGAGCAAGTGGGCGCTTCCGGGAAACGGAGTAATTTGTGGCTGAAAGAAGTGCGCATCTATTACCGCACGATCCGCGCGCTGAACCAATTCTGCGAAAAACAATTCCCGGCTTTTGCGGCATGGGCCAATCACGAATTGGTAGCGTGTTCGCTGTACGCAGCCGCCACCCTCGATCAGCGGCTAAGCTCGCATCTCGCATATGCCTCAGAGGTCGACCGTCCTTAGCCAGCGATCCGAGATAATGAAGGAGGCACGTCAGACGCTAAAATCTGCGGTCGGTCGAGTAAACCTTGTGAAGACCGCTCGACCGAATCAGCGCGGGAACGCCTGCTCCCGTGAACCATTTCATGGCAGGAAAACCATAGGGTGATCAGGTTTCCCGTGTCATCGTCTCCGAGCGCACTCCGAAAATTAATATGATGCACTTGTCGTCCGGTGCCTCCTCCCCAATTCTGACATCTCCAGCCACCGCCTGGCGCATTGCTGACCCGCCCGATTTTTTGTACCAGTTGCAGTCAGAGGGTCTCCCCCACGTGAACGGACCGGCTTTCTTGGCTCGCGATCCGCAGCTTTTCTTATTCGCTGCGGCACGGACTGGAAAGCTCGAACATTGGAGTCACCGTAATGCATGCAGGCGGTGTCGATTCCCATGAGCGCTCGTGTCCCCGTGTGTGCCTGCGGAAACCGTTGCGCAGCACCGGACCCAAGCCCTAGTGATTCTTGCAGCCAGCGATCCAGCTGTACCCGTTTGGATTGCTGTGGCGTCGAAGTGATTAGAAGCTCCGGATCGGGAGGTGATTCAAGACAATTTTTCGAGCGACAAAGCGGTTATGAATTATCATCAGCCCTTGACAGTCTACGCGCCGCGAATCCCGGGCTGCTTGTGAGAGAGGGATTAGAAAATGAGCGACTTCGAAGATCCAAAGACCATTGACTACCCGCTAAATACGATCACACGACGCGAATTAATCAAGGGAGTCATCGTAGGCGGCGTGGCAGTTTCCTCAGCAAGCTATTTATTCCGCGCTCCCACCCTGCTGGGCCAGTCTGGCCGCGGGACAGGCGAACGACTCCTGACCATCAATGTCAACGGCCAGCCGCGACGGGCAGACGTCATGAGACAAGAAACGCTGGCGTGGACGCTCCGCCACAAACTGGGGTTGACTGGAACCAAGCTCGGATGCGATCGAGCCGAATGCGGCTCTTGTACCGTACTGATTGACGGCGTCCCACACTATTCGTGCTCCGTTCTGACACACACCGTCCGCGACAAGAAAGTTCTCACAATCGAAGGGCTCGCGCGCGCCGACGGAACCTTGCACCCAGTTCAGCAGGGTGTCATCGACGAGCAAGGCTTCCAGTGCGCGTTCTGCATGCCAGGCTTCATCATGGCGGCGGTGGCATTTTTGGATGCGAATCCCGATCCCACGCGGATCCAACTGGCGCATGGTCTCTCGGGGAATCTATGCCGGTGCCAGGATTACGACAAAATCTTAACCGCGATGATGCGCGGCGCAGAGAACCTAAGGGGAGTGAACCGTGCCTAGGGACGATGCCGAATCTGCGGGAACCAATAAGGAAACTGCTGCCGGAGCGAGTGCTGGAGCATCAACAGGAACCACCGCGCGAGTGTACGGCATCGGACACAAACTGATCGGCAAGGATTACGTAACTGCCGACCTTTACGCGAAGGTTACGGGCCAGGCAAAGTACGCCGAGGATTATCACGCCGACGGAATGCTCTTCTGCAAATTGCTCCTCAGCCCTTTGCCACACGCACGCGTAAAGCACCTCGACGTAAGCCAAGCAGTTGCGATGTCCGGCGTGAGAGCGATTCTAACGGCCGACGAACTGCCACCTCCGGCCGATACGCTCACCGACAATGGCACGGTGATTCGCGCCAACCCAAAAAGCGAGCGGGCGCTTACCATGGAACCGCTCTACCAGGGCGAACCGATTCTCGCCGTCGCCGCGGTCGACGAACTCACAGCAGCAGAAGCAATTGAAAAAATTCGGATCGATTTTGAGCCTCTTCCCTTCGTCATCGATCCGCTGGAGACGTTGCGACCCGGCGGCCCCAATCCCAGAACGGACGGAAACATCTGGGTGCAGTCTCCGACAGCGCCGGCGGTCGCTGGTGCTCCGCCGCCATCCCCTCCACCTCCGACGATCGGAGCGCTCAAGTGGACTGCGACAGAATTTGCCGACGCGCAGCACGGCCGTCTGCCGATGGGGAAGACGCCCGACGAATGGTCGTACGGTGATATCGACGCGGGGTTCAAGAATGCGGAGCTCGTGCTCGATGAGACGTTCGTGACCCCGGACACGAGCCATCAGCCGCTTGAGACGCGCAGTGCCCTAGCGTATTGGCAGAATGGAAAGGTTTTCGTTCACACGGGCACGCAGAGCACCGCGCAAACCGTTCCCGCCATAGCGAGATGGTTGAACATCGATGTGAGCAATGTTGTCCTCATTAGCGCATATACCGGAGGTGGCTTCGGCAGCAAGGTCACGGCGGGAATTTCGCTGATTATTCCCGCGCTCTTAGCAAAGAAGGCCAATGCACCGGTGATGATGCGGATCAGCCGTGAGGAGGAGACGTTCATCGGCCGCGCGCGGCCTAGCATAATGGGTCGGATGAAGGCCGGCTTCACCAAGGACGGGCGCATCATCGCGCTCGACATGTTCGTCATCTCCAATAACGGCCCCTATGACGCAAATGGCGATGTCCCCTCATCGGGACGAATCGTGTCGCTTCTCTACCAACCAGAAGCCATGCGGTGGCGCGGAGCCACAATGCTGACGAACACGCCGCCGCGGAGTGCGCAGAGCTCGCCAGGTGGCCTGCAGGGCATCGTGATTATGGAACCGGTCATCGCGAAAGCCGCGCGCAAACTCGGGCTCGATCAAGTCGCCATCCGTCGAATTAATTGCCCGGAAGGCAAAGCGCCATTCGGGCCAGCGGTGAAAGGCAAGCGGCCGTATGCGACGAGCGCGTTCCTCAAGGAAGCGCTCGACCGGGGGGCGGAACAGTTTAAATGGAGCGAGCGGGTCGCGCGCACGCCGAAACGCATCGGTACAAAGGTGCGCGGCGTCGGCGTGTCGCTCAGTTGTTATGTCGGTGGCACCGTCGGCTTTGACGGTCTCCTCGTCATCACGCCGGACGGCCGCGTGAACTTCCAGTCCGGAATCGGCAACCTTGGAACGGAATCGGTCATTGACGTACATCGCGCGGGAGCCGAGGTTCTCGGCGTGCCGTGGGAGAAGTGCGATATTACCTGGGGCGACTCGTCGAAAAATCTTCCGTTTACTTGCGTCTCTGGCGGCAGTCAGACGACCCACGCGATGACACGTGCTGCCTACGCCACCGCGATGGATGCCCGGCAAAAACTCCAAGAGGTCGCGGCCAAAAAGCTCGGTGGCAAGCCCGCCGATTACGAAGTCGCGAACGAACGGGTGTTTCCTAAGAGAGGGGGCGCCGGTATGACACTGGCGCAGGCCGCCAAGTACGCGATCCAACTAGGCGGCGTTTACGATGGCCACGAAGTCTCCGCCGACCTCAACAAGCGCACGAAAGCATCGGCGGCCGCGCTCGCGGGGCAGGGACTTTTGGCAGCCGCGAAGGACAATTACCCTCGCGATGGCGCGACATTTTCTTACGTTGCCAGCTTTGCCGAGGTAGAGGTGGATGTAGATACCGGCAAATACAACGTTGTCGATTTCCTCGCCT
>Ga0070765_100001178_pt1 | contig 15794 bp, 11 predicted proteins | sample HubBroMetageWFT5_FD_71516 | JGI IMG/M metagenome (GOLD analysis project Ga0070765, IMG submission 71516) | Warmed and freeze-thawed soil microbial communities from the Hubbard Brook experimental Forest, New Hampshire - Hubbard Brook CCASE Soil... | ecosystem: Environmental > Terrestrial > Soil... | reverse complement strand
AGCGCTCGCGCCATGGCCGTCTTTCCGGTGCCCGACGGCCCAGCCAGCAGAATGCCTCGCGGCGGCGCCAAACCAACTTGCTCGTAAATCTCGTCCCGCATGTGGGAATGCTCGATCACCGCATCAAGCAACCGTTTCACTTCGCCGAGACCACCAAGGGACGCAAAGTTCGTGGTGCTTTTCTCAATATAGAATTCGCGAGTCGCGCTGGGCTCCACTTCCTTCAACCCGGCCAGAAAATCTTCGCGGGTAACTTCGAGCTCGTCCAGTTCCGCAGATACTGCGCCGTCGGTCTCGAATGGAAAAGCTGAGAGGAATCCGCGCAACGCGATCATGCCCACTTCTTGCCCCAACGCTTCCAGATCCGCTCCCACGAAGCCGTGAGAATGCTCAGCGATCTCCTTTAGATTCACGTCAGACGCCAGCGGCATCGCGCGCGTGTGGATTTTCAGGATTTGAAGCCGCGCTTGGGTATTTGGTACGCCGATTTCGATTTCGCGATCGAAACGCCCGGGGCGTCGCAGCGCGGGATCCAGCACTTCGGGAATGTTGGTCGCGCCAATCACGATCACTTGCCCGCGCGCAACAAAACCGTCCATCAAGCTCAGCAGCTGCGCTACCACGCGCTTTTCAACCTCGCCTGAAACCTCCGCGCGCTTGGGAGCCACCGCATCAATCTCATCGATAAAGAGGATCGACGGTGAATGCCGCGCCGCTTCCTCAAATACTTCGCGGAGCTTCGCTTCACTCTCGCCGTAAAACTTCCGCATGATCTCAGGACCGTTGAGGTGAATGAAGTGAACGCGGCTTTCGGCCGCTACCGCGCGCGCAAGCAACGTCTTGCCGGTTCCCGGCGGCCCGTAGAGTAGCACGCCCTTCGGTGCGAGAATTCCCAAGCGCTCGAAGATGCGCGGGTATTTCAGCGGCAGCTCGACAATTTCGCGCACGCGCTCCACTTCGCGCTCGAGTCCGCCGATATCTTCGTAAGACACCGCCGGCGCGCGGGCCGCCGTCTTTTCACCTTCCACCACCCGCAGGTCTGTGCGTTTCCCGATTACCACAGGTCCGGTCGGGATCGTGCGTACGACCTGGAAGTTTACCGCCTTGGCAAACGTCGGCACACGCACCACGCCGCCCGCCAGCACCGGGACGCCCACCAAATCTTCCAGCATTCGCTCCGGCGCAATCGTAGCCGGCGCTGCACCTACCCACAATGGCGACAACCGCACTGCTACGGCCTGCTCGTGCTCGACCAGCGTCACCGTCACCTGCTCTTGCAACCCCGCGCTGCAGTTGCTGCGACAGGTGCCGTCCATCTGGATCATGCCTTCGAATCCGTCGTCAGAAAGCTCTGCGCGCCCCACGGCGACAGTACCCCCGGTAATCTTCACCACCTCGCCCGCTCGCGCGCCCAGCCGCTGCAAATCCGCTGGCGACAACCTTGCAATGGCGTGTCCGATGTCTTCCACGCGGGCTTCCGCAACCCGGAGTGTAAGCGTTACTGCGGAAGACGATTTTGCGATTTCCGTCATGGCCTAACGTACAACCTCCGCGCCTGGCGCGTGAATCGGTCGACAATCGATTCTAGAAAAATCCCCGTCAGGAAAACCCCCAGTTCGATTATTTCGGTCGCCACCACCTTGCCCATGTAAATCCCCTCACTTGCCCAGTTCGTGGTTGAGTACGATTTCTTCGACATCTTCAATATGCCGTCGCATCGCAGCCTTGGCCGCTTCTGCATCGTGGCGCTTGATGGCGGCCAAAATTCGCCGGTGGCCCGCCAACGACTTTTGCGAACGTCCTTCCACCTGCAAAGACCGTTCTCGCGTATCGCGCAGCAAGTCCATCAGCGTATCAATCACTTTCAGCACCACGGTGTTTCCTGAAGCCAGCGCGATGCTGTAGTGGAATTCCGAATCCTCGGCGATGGCGGCGTCGGCCTGGCTTAACTTTTCCTCTTGCCGCTTCAAGATATCTTCCATCTCGGAAATCTCTTCGACCGAAGCGTGCGTGGCCGCCCGCGCAGCCAGCGGCGGTTCGAGCATTTTGCGAAAATCCAGAAGTTCGGCGACTAGTTCCTTACGGCGCTCCAAGGCGTTCGCGATCGGATTGACCCAGGTCTCAGCCGATACTTCACGCACAATCGTTCCAGTGCCTTGCCGCGGTTCGACCAACCCCACCAATTCCAGGCTTCGAATCGCGTCTCGAATGGAACTGCGGCTCACCTGCAGCAGCTCGGCCAACTCGCGTTCCGAGGGCAGTTTGTCACCAGGTTTTAGCTTCTTTAGGATCAGACGTTCGATTTGCTTGGCGACTTCTTCATAGACTTTATTCTTTCGAATTACTTCGAAGTCGGATTTGGCGGGAACGGGCATGGGCAAGTGGTCCGTTAAGCGGACCAGCTAACCAACGCAGTATACCTCCGCTGTCAAGCCCCAGGCAATTATTTTTATCCGCTGGATACAAAAAAATGATGCGCCATTCTGACCAGCCCCCGGGGGGAGATCCAGGGATGGGCGTCTTACTTCGACGGCTGCGTCGAAGTTTGCGCCAGCAGCTTTGCACAACTGTAAACGGTCCGTGTGTATGGCATCGAGAGCCCAACACGCTCTCCCAGCTCCACCACCGATCCCACCAGCGCTTCCAGTTCCATCGGCCGTCCCATTTCCAGATCCTGCAGCATGGAGGTCTTGTGCTCGCCGACTTTTTCCGCACCGGCCATGCGTTGCTCGATGGAGACTGGCAGTTCCATGCCTAGCTTGCGCGAGACCGCCTCCACTTCTTGCATGATATTTCGGATCAAGGTAGAAACTCCCGGATCGCGCAACATCTGAGCCAGTGTGGCCCGCGTCAGCGCGCTCACCGGATTCAAAGAAGCGTTGCCCAGCACCTTCACCCAAATCTCATGTCGGATCCGCGTCGTCACCGGACAGCGCAACCCGGAAGCGATAAGCGCCTCCGCAATCCGGCGGCACCGCTCGGACCGCGACGCGTCCGGCTCGCCAATCGAAATGCGGTTGCCCTCCATGTGTTGAATCACTCCAGGCGAGGTGATCTCGGTCGAAAAGTAAACAATCGACCCCACCACTTGGCGCGCTTCGATCACCGACGAAATCACTCCGCCGGGATCGACTCGCTCCAGCCGCAATCCTTCCCATTCACCGCCAAATCCTTGGAAGTACCACCAGGGAATTCCATTCTGCGTGCTGACCACCGTGGTCTCCGGTCCCAGCACCGGCTTCAGATGCGGAGCAAGCTGCGGCAGGCTATGCGCCTTTACTCCCAGAAACACTACGTCCACCGGCCCAACTTTTTCCAGGGAACCTGCGATCGTGGGTCGCGCCACAAAATCGCCCTCGGCGCTTTTCACCTGTACGCCGTGCTCCTGCATCGCGCGAAGGTGCGGCCCGCGCGCGAAAAGTGTCACGTCCGCTCCGGCGTGCGCCATCCGCGCGCCGATGTAGCCCCCGATTGCTCCCGCCCCCACGATCAGGAATCGCACAGTTATTGATCCCCCAGCGCGGCCGCGACGGCCCGTCGGCGAATTTTTCCCGTCGAGGTGGTGGGGATGCTCTTCACCAAATGAATCTTCTTAGGACATTTGTACTCTGCCAGCAACTCCCGGCAGTGCTTGATCAGTGTGGCTTCGGTGGCGTCCTGGGGTTCGTTCAGCACGACTGCAGCAGCCACTTCTTCACCCAGCGTAGGATGCACGCACCCAAACGTCACCGCCGCAGCCACCGCGGGATGCCGCAGCAAAATCTCATCCACCTCGTGTGGCGCGATGTTCTCGCCTCCGCGAATAATGATGTCTTTGATCCGTCCGGTCAAATGCAAATAGCAGTCTTCGTCCAGCATTCCTTCATCGCCCGTACGAAACCATCCATTCACAAACGCGCGTGCGTTGGCTTCCGGATTGTTTTCGTATCCGCGAAACACGTTCGCTCCCTGTATCGCCACTTCCCCTCGCTGGCTCGTTCCCAGATGATTCCCTTCCTTGTCCATAATGCTGATGCGCAAACCGGCGCCCACGCCCACCGAACCTGCCTTCCGATGCCGCGGAGGCAGAGGATTCGAGGTCATCTGATGCGCCGCTTCCGTCATTCCGTAAGCTTCCACGAACGGAACGCCAAACAATCCCTCGATCTTGTGAATCAGCCCGGACGACAATGGCGCGCTGCAGGAACGAATAAATCGCAGCGAGGCAGCCTCCGGCGGTTTCTGGTGCGCGCGCGCGAGCAGAATCTGGTGCATGGTGGGCACTCCCGAATACCATGTCACGCCATGTTCCCGAACTGTGCGCCAGAACGAGAGCGCATTGAATTTTGTCGGGACCACCACCGTTCCACCGGAAAGCAAGGTCGCCATCACCGAAGCGATGAGTCCATGCACATGGAACAGCGGCATGATGCACAGCGAAACATCTTCCGGTGAGAGCGAATAGGTGTTCGAAATATTTGCCGATGACACCGCCAGGTTAAAATGTCGCAACGGCACGCGCTTTGGCCGCCCCGTGCTTCCGCTGGTGTGCAAAACCAGCGCAATGTCGTCAGCCTTCGGCTCGCTAGCCGACAGGCCGCTGGCAGCAACGCCTGCTAGCCGAACGTTACCCTGTTCGTCCATTTCAACCGAGTACACCGGGATCTTCCGGTCCGCTGCGGCTGTACGCGCGAATTCCGCCCCTACCGGCGGACAAAGTAAAATCTTCGCATTGGTGTCCCCCAGAAAAAAATGGAACTCCTCGTAGGGATAGGCCAGGTTCAACGGCGCAGAAGTCCCCGCAATGGACGCAGCCAGAAAGCTGACAATCGCGGGCAATCCATTTGGCAGCGCAATCGCAACCGCGTCGCCGCGCCGAATGCCTAGCGAAGCCAAGGCGTCCGCCATGGCCAATACCTGCTGCCGCAGCGAATCGTAGGTAACTCGGATCTCAAGCTCCGGAACGATTACCGCCGTGTGACTATCCGCGAAATGTAGAACGTCAAGAAGGGTGTCGACCGACTTCAGTGTCATTCGTTATCGCCTCGGGAGCGGTCATTGGGTAATGGGCCGACATTGAGATGTAACGCAGTATTAACAGTGGGCATCCATCACGCAGTCGCCGTCAAACTCATTCTATGAATCGCTCGATAACCTTTTCTTCTCACCAGCCCGTGCGTGGTTTGCGATTTGAATTGGTAATACTGGGACTAGATCGGTGAGTGGCGTCCCTGCACAATCATTTCCTCGGCTATGCGGCGCGCTTCGGGCAGCGTCTCGGCCGCTTTGCGATCGATCTCGGTAGGCAAATCGCGTTGAATTTTCGCCAGCTCTTCATCAAAAATACGTGTCCGCAGCGCGGGAGAGTGTTCGACGGGCTTTCCATCTTCCCCGGGGACTTTGATCTTGTGCCGCACGCGCTGTGCGATCATCAACCGGTAGATGCGGTCGGTTGCCAGATCTTCCATGTAACCGTCGAGCAGGCTGGCGCCCTTCCCGTTCAGCACTCCATTTCGATAACGAATCACCGTTCGCACCGCCGCGCGCGTTCCGGCCAGCGTTATTTCGCCAACGCCTTTCGGAATTGGCCGCAGGTCCGGATGCGCGTTCGCTAGCTTCGGCCGTTTTGCAATCTGATTGGGAAATGGGAACTGTGCCACCGCGATTTCGTTCTGGTCCGGATGTCCGGTCCACGCCCCGTCCATCAAGCAGTTGGCTTCGTTTTGTTTGTCTTGCTTCAGGACCTTCATAGCGCGCTCGTTCAATTCCTTGTCCGTGCGGCTGGGAAAAAGAGCGGTCATCCCGCCGATAGCGTGCGCTCCGTGCTTGTGGCAGATTTCCGGCATCAGCGTGCGAAAGTTCTGAAAGAAAGCGACGTCGTGCGGAATCGTATTGCGATCCGGCAGAATCCAGTCGCGGTCCTCCATCATAAAATCGATCAGCGAGGCCATGTAGTCCCAGCGCCCAAGATTCAGTCCCAGGCAGTGCTCGCGTAGATTGAAAAGAAATTCCTCCATCTGATACGCCAGCGGATGCGCTTCCACCAGCGCCATGCACTTGATGTAATCCTTCGGCAGTCCTTTGGACTTGGCGAGCGCCTGAAAAAGGTCGCGCCACCAGAAAGCTTCCTCCGCGGACTCGCTCTTCGGGATATACACCGAAAAATTGTGCGGCAACGACGCCGGATCGATCTGATACCAGATCAGCGCCAGGTCAAATAGTGACGCGGACATGATCTCGTCGTGAATCACACCACCCTGGCTGATGTGTAGCCCGCGCGGTCGCACCCAGGTCACCGTCTTCGAGCGCTGCACAGTGACTCTCTTCTCGCGCTTCTTATCGTCGTACCCCAGCTCGTACTTGTAGGCGGCGATCGTGTTGTTTATCGCCAACATGATGTTTTCCCATTTGTTGGCCGTGGAATCTTCCAGGTCGATCATCACTGCGGGAGATCCGGAGTTCAACAGTTTCACCGTCAACTCCGCATCGTCGGCCGGGCCAGTCATCTGGTTGCGCTGATCCGCGCACCAATCCGGCACCTCGATTCGCCAATCGGAAGTCGTTGCTTCCGATGCGGGCAAATAGTCCGGCGGTCTTCCGCCATGTGACTTTTCCAAAACTTCTCCGCGCTTTTCGGCCAGCTTTTGCTGCCACGGAGTGAATTGCTCGTGCAGCGGCAACAAAAATTCAAAGAAGCCTTTCGGAAGGTCCTTCCCGGGGTCCAAATCACTTGGCGCGTAGTTCATGTGTAGAAGGGGCGTTTCAAAACCCAATTTGCCCGGCGATCCGCGAGGTTTCAGCCAAGCATCGCCACATAATGGCAGGGCATCCATACGGAGTCAAACACCTAAAGTTACATAAACGAGCTACCCTGCTAGCACGAAAGACCTAGTACGCCGTGAAATAAAGTTGGCTATTCAGGCGAAGTTTCTGTTTCTAAGCATCTGCCTGCTATGCGGCTGTGGCCTCCAGCGCTGGCGGCCTAGCACCCTTGATCAAGAGCCATAGCATGAAGGCAACCTCCCCGAACATGGCGGGTTGGGAGAGGGTAAACACCTTCTGCTGATATTGCGGCAACAGTATGCCTGTGAGACTCAGGATCACGTTGGCGCAGCCGCCGATGACTAGCCAGACGCCCAGGAACCGCGGCAGGAATCGCGACCTGTACGCAAGCAGCCCGAGCGGAAAGAGCCAAAGACCCCAAAATATTTCGGCAACAACAAATCCGTAATGATGCAGCTCGAGGAACAGCATAGCCAGAGCATCCCGCTGGGGCTTTTCGAACACCGATAGGAAATCGGCTCCGCGCACCAGTACGAGGGCGGCGATTGCGTTCACCTCATTCAGAAACGCTATGGGGATCGAGACCACAATTAATGTCACCATGAGCGAGGCCTGCCGGCGGGTGACACCCGTGAAGAGATCGTACAAAGCCAGAGCCACAAAAATAAAACCGGCCTGGCCGATGAGTTCGGCCGCGATACCGAGGCGAAAGAGCGTCTCGGAGGCCGTGATATTGTTGGCGGTCGCCGCTGTGTTCCCGGTCACGATCAGCTTGCTGGGAACATAGATGATGGCGAAGGCGCCGATTATTGACGTGAGTAGATACAGCATGCCTGCGAACCTGCCTGGGTTCTTGGTGGAACTCATGTGTCCTCCCTAGCCCGGAAGCGTCTGTGTCGCAACTCCCATTTTCGTCAGGCGCGACTTAGTCGCGCCGCAAATCGCGCAAAATGCTGAAGACCCGTCGCGGTCACAAAGCGTTCGCCCTTTCCGATGTTTGCTTCCATTTCGTTGACTTGCGCAATGCCAGTCAACTCCTTACTCTCTTGCGCTTCGATTCGTGCAATGGTTTTCCCGACGCGAGCATTCCAATAATTGCCTTCATCCGTTTTTCCCGTGTCTCCGGCTTCTTGGCGGTTTGCAGACGCCAGGCGATCGCATAAGTGTTCGCTTTATTTAATGTCCCGAAGAACCTCAACGCCTTCTGGTTTCTGGAAAGCTCCTTCAGGAAGTCTTCCGGCATCGTCATTTTGCTCGGCGGATCATAGGCTTTATCCCATCGACCGTCTGCTTTGGCCTCGGCAACCTCTTTCCATCCCGCCGCCATCATTCTGCCCGTTTCCGCCAGCCGCTCCACAATTTCTCGATTGCGCTTGGACCAGAGGCTTTTGGGCCGCCGCGGCAGAAATTTATGGAGCCACGACTCCTCATCATGCTTCTTCACCGGCCCGTCGATCCAGCCATAACAAAGCGCATCATCTAGAGCCTGAGCGTGCGTCAGCGAAGCAACCCCCGATCCCTTTTTGAAAAATCGCAGCCACACTCCTGTTGGATCCGCGTGGTTCTTGGCCAGCCATCGTCTCCACTCCTTCGCCGACGGAAACGCGGCGATCTTGGCATCATCCCTAGTGGCCATGAATGAGTCTCCAGTTCTGCGCACCTAGCGCGCCGTAACAAAAAAGTACGCGCTCATCGCCAGCCCAACCCCGATCACCAACGCGCGCACCTTCTGTGGATCGGCTTTCTGCGCGTAATGCGCTCCGAACCACCCGCCCGCCAGCGCGCCCGCCACCATCACGGCAAACTGCAGCCACAAAACAGCCCCAGCCACGATAAAAGTCACCACCGCCGCGGCATTGATCGCTGCCGCAAGCAAGGTTCTGATCGCGCCCATGGCATGAATATCCCGCATTCCCAACGCCGCAAACATCCCCAACATCACAAATCCAATTCCCGCGCCGAAATATCCGCCATACACCGCCAAAATCAGTTCAATGAACGAACACGCCGTAATCGCGCGCCACGACGCTTTCTGAAGATCATCGCTCACCGCGCTCCTCCCCGCGATTGCTCGTATCTCGTTGCCGAACGCGAACAGCAGCGTGCCGCTCAGCAGCAGCCACGGAACAAAGTGCAGAAAAGTACGTTGCGGAGTTTTCAGCAGCAGCAACGCCCCCACCCAACCTCCGGCCACGCTGGTCGCAAGCAGCGGGATCAACAGACGCCTCGGTACGTCCAACCGTTTTAAGTAAGCGAGGCTGCTAGCCGCCAATCCCGGCCAGAGCGCCACGGTATTGGTGGCATTGGCCTCGACCGGCGGCACGCCGGTGAACAACAGCGCGGGAAACGACAGGAAGCTGCCGCCGCCCGCCAACGCGTTCAGAATTCCTGCAATCCCAGCGACAAAAAACAGAAAGAGCGCCTGGCTGATTTGGAGGCTCATCGAATATCAGATTACCGGGGGATGACACGGATGCACACAACGCCCGAATTGTTCCCAGCAAAATATCAGGGTTGGCAACGCTCGTGAAACGACCGTCTACTGCACTTCTCTGGCTTTCTTTCTTACCGCCGTCAGCAGTTGTGGAGGCAGCGCAGAGTACCCTTCCTGCGCCGCGGACCGCTGGCCGTCGGCGTATATCCAATCCAGGAGATCGCCCAAGGCCCCAGCGCGAACCTTATCAGTGAGCGAGGTTCGCACGTACATCCAGCTGAAACTGGTGATGGGAAAGGAATCGGCTCCCGACGCATTCGCCAGCGAGGCGGAGAAGTTATTCCACCGCGGCTCTTCTACGGCGTTGCACGCTGCGGCGATGCTTTCCATGGAAGCCTTCACAAATTTGCCGGCCGAGTTCAATACCGCCGCTTGGGAAATACCGTTCTTCAGCGCATATTGATACTCCACGTAGCCGATAGCGCCGGGACTATTTTTCACTTTCTCTGCCATATCGGAACTTCGTTCCGCGGGTTCGCCTACTGGCCACTTCGGCGAAGGAGTCACTCCCACCTGGGAGCGAAATTTGGAGCTCACCTTGGACAGGAAATCAGTAAAAACGTAATTGGACCCCTTTCCCGCGGGCCGGTTGATCACCTGGATCGGAGTGTTGGGCAAATTAATATCCGGATTCAGCTTCGCAATCGGCGGCGCATTCCAGGTCTTAATATCGCCGAGATAAATCCCGGCCAAGACTTCCCCGGAAAGTTTCAGTTCCTGGTGCGCATCTGCAAGATTGTAGATGGGTACGATTCCGATCAGCACCACCGGCAGTTCGATCAGGCCGCCGTCTTTCTTTTCCTTTTCCGTAAGCTGCGCCTCTCCGGCGCCAAAGTCGCTCGCCCCACGAGTGATCTCCTTGATTCCCTCGCTTGTGCCAATCGGAACGTATCGGAATTGAATCTTGGCGCTGCGCTTGGCGTACTCTTGGGTCCACCGGTTGTAGAGAGGCGCCGGCACACTCGACCCGGAACCCACCAGCACAACCGCATCCTGCGCCTTTGCTGGGGAGGCGTGTAGCGCGACAATCAGAAAGGCCAAGAGCCAGGTACGCGGGAGCAAACGGCGGCCATCAATCCGTTGCGCACTTCTCGACGCCAGGAACATTCCAGACAACTTCATCGCGCTCCTCCTGATCGCAGCCGAGCATCTGAACCAACTCATGCTCTTGGCCACCGGGGTCCCCACCTCAACAGACACCCCAACTTACCATCCTTGAGCAACTGTAAACGGTAGCGAAAGTACCCCTGTTGCCAGAACGATAAACGCCTGGTAAAACGCAAAAAGTTGTAACTTGGCGCCTAGCCGTCCCCGCCCGCCACAGCCAGGCTCATTTTGAGCCCATCTGGAAAGCCTCCTTTCCCGTCTCTTTGTGTGGACTAGTACCAAAGTTGAATTGTATTCAGCAGTCACTCTCTTCCTAATTGAATCGTGGGGTAAGTGTCCTCCGATCCGGTGTCTAAGGGGTGCAGGATTATGAACCGATACATTCTCTATTTCGCGCTGAGTCTCTCGCTTCTTTCTTCCTGCGTCTTTGGCCAAGCCACCTCCATCGGCGGCAATGCCCAAAGCCCTGCCATCGACCGCACCGAAATTCTCGGGCGCCTTTCGTTAGGGTATTCGCCTAGCTACGTAGGCTATCTGGTTGAGACGCGCGGTGTATCGTTCACCCCTTCGGCAGACTTCATCTCACTTGTAAAGCTCGCGGGCGGGGACGGCATTCTCGTTGAGCGGCTCACTTCTGTGGATACGTCGTCCTCGGCGAACTCATCGGGCGAACAGGACAAACCGATCGATCATCTAGCCAGGTGCGCTGAACTGCTTCACACCGGCGCCCAGGAATCCGCCGAAGCGGAATGCCGCGCAGGGATTCAGGAAAGCCCGCGGAGTCCCTGGCCGTTGTTGATCGTTGCAAAATTCTTGCCTAGCGAGCCGTTACCGCCAAACTCGTCTGAGACCGACAAAGCGAAGACCGCGGAACACGACGCGCTTGTGGCCCGAGCTGCCGCCCTAGCTCCCGATTTACCGGCGGTACATTTTTGTCAGCCGCTCAATTCGGTTCAACTCTCAAATGGATCGGCTGATTGGCAAAGAGCCTACGTTCTCGACAGCGAACAGTTCTCCATTGCCGAGAGCCGGGACGTCAATTACTTGCTTCCGGATTTCTCCCAGGCCGATGAAGGTTCATCGCGCCCGTCCCCCGAGTCGCTCGCGCCTGCCGCAATCAATTCTGAGCTTCTTCGCGAGATTGAGCTCGAACCGGAAATCGCCAGCAAGCACATGACTCTGGCTCGACTCTATGAGCAGACTCGCGATTTAGAACGGGCGCAAAGCGAATTCCTGGAAGCGATTCGTCTGGAGCCGGACAACCCGGCTCTTCATATGGAATTGGCTCGAATTTTCTTTGTCGCTCAGGATCTCGATTCCTGCGTGGCTGAGTTGCGTGAAGCGGCCCGCAGCGTTCCATTTGGCGTTAACGAGCACATCGCGCTCTCGGCCGCGCTTGAATCTACAGGTCACACCACCGAGGCCGTATCCGAACTGAAAATGCTTGTCGATGTCCACCCGGCCGATGCCCGCGCGAGTGATACCCTGGTTGGTCTTTATCTGCAACACAAGAACCGGAAACCCGCGATCGAAGAACTCCAGCGTTCGCTTAAGGTGGCTTCTCTGACCTATACGGATGAGGCCGAACTCGTGGACGCTCGATACGGAGACGAACAGCAATTGGCTCAGCTCTTACGAGAAGACCGCCAATTCGAGGCTGGCAGCGAGCAGTTTCGCTTCCTGCTTCGCATGAGACCTGATGACGCAGGACTCCACAACGATTACGGAAATGTATTTCTCGACCAGCACGACGACGCGGCAGCGGTGGATGAATATTACGCGGCGCTCCGCCTTGACCCGCAAATGTCTGCGGCCCACAACAATATCGGTATCTGCCTGGCGCGTAAGAAAGATCTCGACGGCGCGATTGTCGAGTTCAGAAAAGCTCTGGACATTAATCCGAATGAACCGCACACGCGCATTTATCTGGGCACTGCGTTAGGACAAAAAGGCGATCTGAAGGCGGCCAAGGATCAGTTTGAGGATACCATTCAAAGGAATCCAAAGGATGCCGAAACGCAGGGCGGAGTGGCATTCGCACTTATCCAATTGAAAGATGAAGCGAGCGCTATCACCCATTTGCGGACCGCTCTGGAACTTCAGCCCGATTCCCCCGCAGATGAAAATAATCTTGCATGGCTCTACGCTACCGCCGAAGATCCCAAACTCCGTAAACCCGCCGAGGCTCTCGTTCTTGCTCGTCGTGCGGTCGAGGCATCTCCGTCGCCCAATCCCGCATTTCTAGACACACTGGCCGAGGCCCAACTTCTAAATGGTAAGCGCACCGAAGCTCTGGCGACCGAGACGCGGGCCGCCGCACTCGATCCGGATAATTCCGAACTCCAGTCCCGCCTCGCGCATTTCCGCCAGGCTGTCAGCGCCCCGGCAAGCTCTAACCCTGAACTCCGCCGCTAAGAAAAAAGAAGTGGAAGAAACAGAGGATTACCCAACTCTTCCGCGCGGCGCTAGCTTTGACCCCCAGAACCATTGAAACTCGCGGGAGCGCCGCATCTTTCCTGCCAGTCTTCTAAACGATATCCACCTCGACCGGTTGCTCGATGGGGCAAGCCATTCCGTTCTCCTTCTGTGATGTGTGTGGGTAGCAACAGCGCGCCGAAGCGGATCGCAGCTGCTGGCCAGTGAAGCGCATCCCTCAGGCGCGCCCGACCTTACGGTCCAATCTCCGTGTTGATAGACACTCGGTATTTATCTGAAGAAGGTTGGCGGTAACGATTCGTCTCGTCGCCTAAGATGCTCGCGACCTCGGTGGCCGTCAGATATCTCAACGGTGCGAATTCCTGGACTCGTTGCACGATTTGCATAAGACCTATCAGCGTAGCGTACTCAGCGCTATTTATCTTTTCGTGGACCACCACTCCACCGCCTTCGATGATGGCGTAACTCGGCGCTTCAGCCTTGCCGTTCGAGTATCCTGCGATCCGCGACAAAGGCGCGGAGAACGGCAACATCGGGATTTTCGGACCTAAAAAAATCGCCTGACAAGGATAAAGCACGCCCCCTTTTAGAATCATGCGAGAAACTGGATCGGTTCCCAGCGCGTGCAACGCGGGGATATCCGGAAATCGCCAGTGAGAGCTGCCACAGAGCGCTGCCAACAGGGCGGACTCTGGCTCGGGTGACCGCCGAGGAATGACTGCTAGGCGTCGTTCTACCTCATCCAGAAGCGCTTCAGCGCCTTCACAATCATTTCCGCAGATGACCAAGCCGTGATTCCCCAGAATGAAAACGTTTGTCTCCGGAGCCGCGGAGAGAAGCTCCTCAATTTTCTTGGCCAGCGGAATGCCCGAAGATACATAGGGAACCCATCGCCAGTCCAGACCGGAAAGCCGTTTACTGAGCTGGCTAGGTCCGTCTCGGCGTACTGCCCAAGCAATTGTATTGACAGAATGTACGTGCAGAACCACGCGGTGCTGCAAGACGGCGTGCATGGCCGTCTCAATAGAGGGCCGCAACTGGTCACCCCAGGTGTAGAGTTGCGCAATCTCCACGTTCCTCCGCAAGGATTCTTTGACTACTGCGAGTCCCACCGGGACAAAAGTCTCTTCTTGCTTTGCGTTGGCCAACCATTTGCCGGAAGCCTTGATCCATAGGACGCCATCGAGCTTTAAAGAAATGTTTCCGTTACTGCCTTGCACCAATTGAGGGTCACATCCGACCCGCGTGGATAAATTGAGAAGGGAAGCAAACTCCTCTCTTTGGGGATGGAGAGACAGCTTTGGTTGTGTGGCGACGTTCACGATCGATTTCCTCCGAACTGTACCATCGCCTTTCCTTTAATCTCTCTTCGCCATTTGGACTTCGCGGACCTGTAGCAAAGAAGCTGGCAGAGCTAGGTGAGGACTCTAAGGCTTTGTCCACCTGAGGCCAGGTCTATCCGGCTCTGATCGAGAAAACCTTCCCCACTAAACTCTTCGGGCAGTTCGCCATTATCGGTCCGCAGGTACTTTAGGTAGTTCGGCCGCAGGGTGGCAATCAACTCTCGGCGGCTCTTAGTCACCAGCGGCTTGCCAACGTGAATCTTGCCTGCGCGGTCCAGGACCGCTTCCGGCGCCACTCCCGCGAACATCATCAGTGGCCAGGTGAAATTTGGCCCATTCAGTTTGCGCAGACGGTAGAGCCACATGAACACTGACCCGGCGCGCCAAGCCAAGGGGCCCCACCAGCTATACTGCCCGGGCCGCAAGTTATGCTTCCAACACTTCATCATGAGCTGCCATTGCAGGGGGCTCAGCTGGCGTGTCCGCGTGACGCCGGTTTGGTGCTCCATCCGGGTGTCGTGCAGCGGAGTAAAAATTGACGGCACCAAAAACGCAAATAGGCCGCGGCGGTCCATCTCATACACCAGATCGAGCGTCTCTCGAACATCCTGATCGGTTTCACCCGGATTCCCGATCATCAGCGTCATCATCGGGAACCAGTTGTTCTGGTTGGCGACGCGCAGGCCTTCGAGGACGACGCTGGGCCAGTCGTCAATGGAAAATGGAATGGCTTTGCTGGGCATGATCTGCCGGGCCATGCGAACGGACCCGGTCTCGAGCCCGATAAGCGGGACCAGTGCCTTTTTCTGCGAGTGGGTGCTGAGCCGGGGCAAATGAATCGGACTCTTCGGAAGCAGGACTTCCGAAAGTTGGCGGATGAGTTCCGGATCCACCACGAAAGGCGCCATCGTGCAGTGGCTCAGCAGATGTTGCTCCACCCCTGGCGTTTTGACGATCTCAGTGTACAGGTCCACGAGTGCTTCTCGGTTGGGAAAGAAGAAGGGGGTGTCCGTGTGCACCTGGCCCCAGATGAACATATCCTCAGTGGCCAGCGAGATCAGTTTGTTCCCCTCTCGCACGTTGGCACGCACCGCGTCCATGATCCTGGCCTTGGGCAAGTCAATCTGTGGGTTCAAGTCCGGTACGCAGAACTGGCACCTGCGACCACATCCGGTTGTCATTTCCACAACGCCGAACGTCGTGCGCTTGTCGGGAAACAAGATGGCATCGCGCGAGGTCGGATGGGCCAAGTTGATCTCTCGCGGCAGCGCTTCTCCCGCAATCGCCTTGTGGAACAGCGCCAATGTATCGAGGGACTCACTGCGTCCTTCTGCGACGCAGTCCACGCCCAGATCCTCGAAAGCGTTGTTTTGCGTGATCTGCCAGCCGCCGGACCCGCCCACGATCACTTGAAAATTCTTGCGATACGGGCTGGACTTGATCTTGTTGAACATCACGCGAGTGTAAATCGAATTCAACGGTTCTTTTGACGAGCCATAAATCGAGGTATATACGCCTGCCGCAAAGGTCACGCCCAGCGGATTGTGGGTGGAAACGGCAACCACGCGAGTGTCCGGCCCCACGAATTTGTCCAGATCATCGGGGAAGCAAGCCACCACTTCGTCGGCGGTGAATTCGCGCAGCAGGGACTT
>Ga0070765_100001177_pt1 | contig 15794 bp, 10 predicted proteins | sample HubBroMetageWFT5_FD_71516 | JGI IMG/M metagenome (GOLD analysis project Ga0070765, IMG submission 71516) | Warmed and freeze-thawed soil microbial communities from the Hubbard Brook experimental Forest, New Hampshire - Hubbard Brook CCASE Soil... | ecosystem: Environmental > Terrestrial > Soil... | reverse complement strand
TTTTTCGTTGCGGACGGAGGTGGCGTCGAAGGAGGCCGGCGGCTCGACGGCAACGAGAGAAGTTAGCTGCAAGACGTGGCTCTGGATCATGTCGCGGAGGGCGCCCGCGGTTTCGTAGAAACCGCCACGCCGTTCGACGCCAAGGGTTTCCGCTGCGGTGATTTGGACGCAGTCGACGTAATTGCGATTCCAGAGCGGCTCGAAAATGCCGTTGCCGAAGCGGAGGACGAGCAAATTCTGGACGGTGTCTTTGCCGAGGTAGTGATCGATGCGGTAGACCTGCTGCTCTTCGAAGACGCTTAGAACGGTCTTGTTGAGCTCCCTGGCGGTTGCGAGGTCGCGGCCAAAAGGCTTCTCAATAATGATGCGCACCCAGGAATTCGGCGAGGTGGGGCGAGAGAGGCCGGCGCGGCCGAGTTGCTCGACGATGTGGGGGTAGACTTCCGGAGGAGTGGAAAGGTAGAAGAGGCGATTGCCTCCGAGTTTTTTGTCGGCTTCGAGCTGGGTCAGACGCTTCGCAAGTTGCTCGTAGGCCTGCGGATCCGAGTAATCTCCGGAGTTGTAATAAAGACAGGAGGCAAATTCATCCCACTGCTTCGCGTCGACCGGACCGAGCTCGGACATGGTCTTTGCAGCTTCGCCAGTGGTGGCGCGAAAATCTTCGTCACTCATGGGGGTACGGGCGAACCCCACGATGACGTAACGCGAGCCGAGGGAATTATGAGTAGCGAGGTCAAACATCGCGGGGATGACTTTGCGTTTGGCCAAATCGCCAGACGCGCCAAACAAAACCACGGCGCAAGGTTCTGCCGTGCCCCCGTAAAGACTTCCAGATTTGTTGGTATCCTCGGCCATTGGTCCCTCAGCTCGTTTCCGCACCTGCCGCGCCCGCCGCGACTGAGAATGGGCGCAGGAAACTATACCTCAACGCCATGTTTTCGCAGCTCTGAACGCAATTGCTCCGCATTTTGATGATGGATCACGTTAAACCCCAGACGATGGGGACTCTCAAGATTGAGTGGCCGATCGTCAATGAAAACGCATTGCTCCGGAGGGCGTTGCGTGACCTCGAGGGCGATACGAAAGATGGCCTCTTCGGGCTTGCGCGAACGGACATAGCAGGAGCTGAAGAAAACGAGAAAATCCCGGCGCAGGTTGAAGGCTTCGATGCGGTACTGGTTGAGTTCGAAGGGCTCGTTGTTGATGGAACCGATGAAGTACTTGCCAGTGCGGGCGGCGTCGGCGAGGACCGCTCGAGTTTCCGGAAATTCTTTCGATTGGGCGAACATGAAGGCGGTGAACTCCTCACGGGTAAAGGAGCGGGTGCGATAAAAGAGGGTGCGGTCGAGATATTCATTCAGCGTGATGTGACCGGAATCAAACGCGGGAAAGGACAGGTCGTGACGGTCTTGAAATTCTTCGTAGTCGAAGTTGAAAACAGCGGCGGCCTCGAGGCGCGAGGCACGGCCCCAGCCGTTGGTAAGAATGACTCCGCCAATGTCCCAGAAGAGCGTCGTGATGTCAGCCAAATGCGCGGTACCTCCGACCATGCCATAAGGGTATCCATGATAAACGTTTCCCGGTAAGAAAACACGTGAGTGGCTAGTTCAAACGGTTCAACACTGGCGTGGGGCGGTTAGCGAGGATTTCGTTTACTTTGCGGGACTGCGGGGATTGGTCTCCTCACCATTGAATTATTCCCCTGGCGAGGAGACCGACTGCACAGAAATGTTCATGACGGATTTGGAGTTGGGCTGGGGTTTGGCTTGGGAGCCTGGACTTCAGCCTTGGGCTGGATGGACATGAGCTCGACTTCGAAGACAAGGGTTGCATTGGGACCGATGCCGCCCCCGGGGCCGCCTCGGGCGCCATAGCCTAGTTCGGATGGAATAAAGAGCTGCCACTTCGAACCTACGGGCATGAGCTGCAGCGCCTCGGTCCAACCCTTGATCACACCGCCTACCGGAAACGTGGCGGGCTGGCCGCGCTTGTACGAACTGTCGAATTCGGTGTTGTCGAGGAGCGTGCCTTTGTAGTTGCAAACGACGGTGTCGGCGGCAGTGGGTTTCGGACCGGTTCCTTCTTTCAAGATTTTATATTGCAGACCACTGGGGAGGGTGACAACGCCATCTTTCGTTTTGTTTTCGGCCAGAAATGCTTCGCCCTCTTTCTTGTTGGCTTCCCCCTGCACGAGGATCTTCTCTTCTTGTTTCTTGCGCAAGTCGGTCTGGAGCGTGACCATCGCTGCTCGCGCTTCGTCGTCCGTCAAAAGCGGTTTGCTGCCGGCTAATCCATCTTTCAGGCCGCGCAGGAGAATGGACGTGTCGACATCGACCGAGTCCTTGTGCATGCTCTTGCCGATATTCAAACCGATAGCGTAGCTGGCCTTGTCCTTCTGCGTTTTCAGCGTGAGGACGACCGATTTTTTTGCCACTGTGGAACCAGGCTTGGCCGCCGGAGCTTTGGGAGTTGTTTTTGGCGGAGTTTGTGAACCACTCGCCGGGGGAATCTGTGGAGTAGTGGCGGGAGGAGTCTGCTGTGCCTGAGCGTAGCCAAGTATCATCGTCCCGACCGCAACTGCTGTAACCGCTAAAATGAATGGTTTTCGCATAGTCGTATTGTCACACTGGTGCGCATTCACCGCAAACCACCTTTATGCCTTCAAATGTGGAATGGATAATAAACCGGGTGCGAACCCTCTTCGAAATGTGGCGTACACTAGGCAATTCCGTGAAGATGCAGTATGTTGAGAATTGGCAATTAGAATGAGGTGATTCGAATGGCGAATGAGTCTTGCGACCCCGTTCCGGCCCCCAGCGAACCGGTCAAGCCCGGGACGCGGATGGTAATGTGCGTGAAGTTTGGCAAGGAAATGCCGGGACTCGACCGCATACCGTGGGCGGGGGAGTTGGGTAAGCGCGTATACGAGAATGTTTCGAAAGAAGCGTGGAAGCTGTGGATCGAGCATTCGAAGATGATCATGAACGAGTACAGGCTTAATCCTATCGACCCGAATTCCCAGAAAATCATGGGAGAGCAAATGGAAGAGTTTTTCTTTGGGGCTGGGGCCAAACTTCCTGAAGGCTACGTGGCTCCCAAAGCTAAGGGCTAGTTCCCTGCGGCGGGCAGACGGCGTGTAGCTGGATGTTCCACAGGCAAGCGCGGCGTCAGTTCAAAGTGGAGCTTGGAGTGGGCTGTGCGGATCGCTTGTTCAACTTCTTTGGCAGTATTTCCTGAGGCAAACAAAAAACCCAAATAACTTGAGCCTTCGGGCCAGGCGGCGATGTAATCATGCAGGCGCGCCGTGATTTCTAGCGCAGTAATTCCAGGGAGGCTCCGCGCTGTGGCTTCTCCGGCGATTTTTTCCAGTACACCGCTCTTGGGGACGGGAATCATCATCACACCGCTGGCAGCTTGCTCGCGCGGCCAATCGCTGCCCGGCAGGCCGAGCGCGTGGCGCAAGAGCAATTCTTCCAGGCCAATCGTTTGGCTTGCCGCATCCGGCGCAAAGCGCAGCGCACGCGCACAGAGGCCGCCAATAGGGCGCGGCGCAACTTCGAGCGGCCAGACACCGTCGTCGTTTATGCGGAACTCGGCGTGGACCGGGCCCTGCGACAGTCCCAGGGCCCGGACGGAATCCGCGGCGCAACGTTCGATTTCGCGCTGCTGCGAATCGGCGAGGCGGGAAGGCGTGACGTAAATCGTTTCTTCGAAATAGGGACCTTCGAGAGGATCCGGTTTGTCAAAAATGGCGAGGATGCGAAGTTTGCCATCCGTGAGCAAACCTTCGACCGCTACTTCTCTGCCCGGAATATATCCTTCGACGAGAATTTGATCGAGATTTGGCTCGCGGGTCGCGCGAATTTCCGGGGATTCCAGCAAGCGGCGGATTCGTGTAACAGCGGAAATAAATTCTTCCCGGGAATTTGCGCGGACCACGCCTTGGCTGGCTGAGAGCGAGAGCGGCTTTGCGACGCAAGGATATACGACACCGAGCAGAGACGGCTCAGGCGTGGGATCGAGCGAGACAGATCGGAACCAGGGTACGCGGAGGCCCGCTTCCCGAAAAACTTCGCGCATGCGCAATTTGCTGCGGCACGCTTCGACTGCGGCAGGATGGTTGTAGAGAATGCCGAGGCCACGCGCAACATAGGCGGCTGCAACCGCTGGACGATCTCCTAGCGCGAGAATTCCATCGAAGTTTTGACCTCGCACTGCTTCCAAGACCGCATAGGCTGCCGCATCGGGCGATTCGAAATGAACGGGCATCGCGCGATCTCCCCAGGGATCGTCCAGTTTGTGGCAGCGGTCCGTGACAAACACAAGATCGGCACAGAGCTCGCGAGCGACATCATCGAAGCTGCGCGTTTGGTAGCCGAGTTTGGCGGTGAAGATGAGGAGTCGTGGCATTTGATTATATTTTGAAGGATCAGCACGAATCGCGGTTACACGTAGCTCTGGGTAACTGGTACCGGTGCTTCTATCTTTTTCGAGACTTGGCCGATCGAGACAAACTGTTCGCGGGTTGGTTCGGCACAGCAGTACCACGGCTCGCTGAGAAACGGTACGGGAGCTGCGGGCGCTTGCGATGGTTGAAGGAGCGGGGCATCGAGCCCGGCAGCAGCATGCGCTGCTTTCCAGATACTCTCGAAGACCATTGAGCGCGATTCTTTTCTACGATCACCCCCTGCGGCGATGGCTTGCACCGTCCCGCTGAGCGCATCGACGCGCGGGTCAGAATGTTTCCATGGATAGAACAGCGATTGCGGATCAAAAGGCCCGACGTTGCGACGGACTTCGTCTAACTCCAGCAGCCGCGATCCTTCTGGAATGAGTAGACGAATGCCTAGCTGGATGGGCGCGACATTTTCCACCAGGGACTCGGCGTGGATCACGCGGAGGAGATCGAGATAACTTCCCATCGTCGTCCATTGCGTGAAGGGCACGAAGGTCGGGTGGAGAGTCATGCCAAGAGCGCGGAAAGAGTGAACAACATGCAAAAAATCCTCTCGGGTGTGGCCTTTGTCCAGCGCAAGGAGCACGGCGTCATCGAGATACTCCACTGCACTGATGACGAAGAGGCAGCCGGTGTCTTTGAGCTTTGACAAGTGCGCTTCGTATCTTCGCAAGTGCTCGATTTTTATGGTGACGTCGTAGGTTATGTTGGGGAATTCGCGGTGAAATTCCTCAATAAGATCCATTGCGTGGCGAATGCCGTTGAAAAAGTCCGGATCGCCAAACGAAATGTGCTGCGCGCCCGCAGCCACTTGCTGCCGGATGTCCTGCATTACGATATCGCGGCTCACGATTCGAAAGACGCCTTTGTACACCGGAACGATGGGGCAATGGCGACAAAGATGTTTGCAGCCGCGGCTGGCTTCCGTTGAGCCAACGAGGCGGAATCCGCCGTCTGGAAAGACGAGGTGAGCGTATTTGTCAATACGCGGCATATCCGAGCGGTCCGGAACTTCAAAAGCGAGGCGTTCGAGCGAGATATAAGGCTCAAGCTGCGAAGCCTGCTCTGGATAGGCAGGATCATCGATTTGCAGGCGTTCAGCGAGTTGCGAGAGACCGTGCTCGAATTCTCCGCCGAGGATGGTCGCGACGCCAAGTGTTCGCAGATAGTCGGCATTCATCGGCGCATACAAGCCATAGCAGCAGAGGTGAGCGCGCGGATTGAGCGCGCGCAAGTTTGGAATTAATTCTGCAGCAAGGCGAGTGGCCGTGTGCATGGGCAGGTAGATGGCGATCAATCCGGCGGTGCGGATGGCGGATTCATCTAAGGACTGCCGGGAAAGATCGAGGCAGACGACTCCATGGCCGCGTTTGCGCAGCCAAGCCGCCGGGGACGCGAGGCCGAATGGCTGCCGCCCCAGTTCGTAAGTCGAAATCAGAACGATGTTCACGCGTTTAACAGTATAACTGGCCGTCCGGCGCAAGGAATCGTTTTCGGTTATTATAGAAGGCTGCTGACTTGATCGAAAGGACGGCGAGAATGGCCATTGCCGCAGGGAATTCCTTCGGGACGCGCGACAAGCTCAATGTTGGCGCGCAATCGTTCGATATTCACCGGCTCGAGTTCCTGGAAAAAAGGATCTCCTGCGATTTGGCTAAGCTGCCGTTTTCCCTCCGGATCCTTCTCGAAAATCTATTGCGCTGCGAGGACGGACGCTTTGTGCGGCCCGACGATATTCGCGCGCTGGCGAACTGGACGCCGGGCGCCGCGGAAAAAGAGATTGCATTCATGCCGGCGCGCGTTTTGCTCCAGGATTTTACCGGTGTGCCCGCCGTCGTCGATTTGGCAACCATGCGAGAGGCTATCAAACGGATGGGCGGCAATCCGAGGCTGATCAATCCGCTCTTCCCGGCCGAACTGGTCATCGACCATTCCGTACAAGTCGACAGTTTCGGCAGCGCGAACGCTTTTGGTTTGAACGCCGAACTGGAATTCCAACGGAACATTGAACGCTACGCGTTTTTGCGCTGGGGACAGACTGCGTTTCAGAATTTCAAGGTTGTGCCGCCGGACACCGGCATTTGCCATCAGGTGAATCTCGAATATCTCGCACGCGTGGTGTGTGCGATGCCCTCTGGAAGCCGGGTTGAAGCTTATCCCGATTCCGTTGTCGGTACGGATTCGCACACCACGATGGTCAATGCTCTCGGCGTGTTTGGCTGGGGCGTGGGAGGTATCGAGGCAGAAGCGGCAATGCTCGGCCAGCCGTCTTCGATGTTGATTCCGGACGTTGTTGGTTTCCGCCTGCACGGGAAACTTCGTGAAGGAGCGACTGCGACGGACCTGGTGCTGACAGTGACGGAAATGCTGCGCAAGAAGGGTGTCGTCGGGAAATTCGTGGAATTCTGCGGGACGGGGCTTTCCAGTTTGAGCGTGCCGGACCGCGCGACGATTGCGAACATGGCGCCAGAGTACGGCGCGACGATGGGCTTCTTCCCAGTCGACGCGGAGACACTCGCATATCTGCAATTCACTGCGCGTGGCGCCGAACAAATCGCGCTGGTTGAGGCGTATTGCAAGGAACAGATGTTGTTCCGCACGGACGACATGGCGGATCCGGTGTTCAGTGACAAACTGGAGCTGGATCTCGGAACCGTGGAGCCGACCGTCGCGGGGCCGAAGCGTCCGCAGGATCGCGTATCTCTGCGGAACGCGAAGAGTTCTTTCACGAAGGTGGTCGAAGGAACGCCGGATAAACACGTTTCGGTGCGGAATAACGGCGACTCGTTTGATCTTTCGAGCGGCGCGGTGGTGATCGCTGCGATCACGAGTTGCACGAACACTTCGAATCCTTCGCTGATGTTGGGAGCGGGCCTGCTCGCGAAAAAGGCCGTTGAGCGCGGGCTGCACGTGAAGCCATGGGTCAAGACGAGTCTTGCGCCGGGTTCGAAAGTGGTGACGGATTATCTCGACGCATCAGGGCTAACGACTTATCTGGAAAAACTCAACTTTCACCTTGTCGGATACGGATGCACGACGTGCATTGGAAACAGCGGACCATTACCCGAAGCTATCGGCGCCGCAATCAAGGACAACAATTTGATAGCTGTTGCCGTGCTCAGCGGCAATCGAAACTTTGAAGGACGTATTCATCCGCTGGTGCGCGCGAACTACCTGGCGTCGCCCCCGCTGGTCGTGGCCTATGCCCTTGCGGGACGCATGGACATGGATTTGACGACCGAATCTCTAGGCTCGGACACCGCGGGGAAGCCCGTCTATCTGCGGGACATTTGGCCCACACCACAGGAAATTGAATCCACGGTGCGGGATTCGGTAACGAGCGAGATGTACCGCAAAGAATATAGCAACGTGTTTGAAGGCGACGCGCACTGGAAGTCCATGCCGGTCCCCGAAGGCGACTTGTACCGATGGGATCCGAAATCCACGTATATTAAACAGCCGCCGTTTTTTGAAAACATGCCGAAGACGCCGCCGGCCCTCGCGGATATTCACGGCGCGCGCGTCCTCGCCATTCTCGGCGATAGCGTGACGACAGATCACATTTCGCCGGCAGGTTCGATCCCCGTCGATTCGCCCGCTGGGAAATACTTGATTGCGAATGGCGTGAAGCCGCACGAATTCAACTCCTATGGAGCACGGCGCGGGAATCATGAAGTGATGATGCGCGGGACGTTTGCGAATATTCGGCTGCGCAATCAACTCGCTCCCGGAACGGAAGGCTGTTGGACGCTCTTTCTCCCGGGCAACGAGAAGATGACGATCTACGACGCGGCGGTGAAATATCGTGAAGGAGGAGTGCCGCTGGTCGTTCTTGCGGGCAAAGAGTACGGCTCCGGCTCGTCGCGCGACTGGGCTGCCAAGGGAACCCGTTTGCTCGGCGTGCGCGCCGTGATCGCGGAAAGTTACGAGCGCATCCATCGCAGTAATTTGGTTGGCATGGGCATATTGCCGCTGGAATTCAAGGCTGGTGAAAACCGCGAGGCGCTGGGATTGACTGGACAAGAAGTGTTCGACATCGAAGGGGTCGCGTTACTCTCGCCGAAGAAAACAATCAGCGTGCAGGCTAAGTCTAGCGACGGCTCGACGAAGAAATTCAGTGTGATCGCTCGCGTGGATACTCCGGAGGAAGTCTCCTATTATCATCACGGCGGAATCTTGCAGTACGTTCTGCGACAAATGCTCTGAGTTTTCTTCCATATCCTACAAATTAGTTGTGGTCCCCGCGCTTCTATGTTCGTCCCTCGCGCTTTTGCCCAACCACTAAGCCGCGTGGCGTAGGTAATAGAAGAACAGAAAGAAGCCCTTCGGCTTCCAGCTTGAGCGCGCCTTCGCGGACCGTTTTCATCAACGAACTCGCATCGTGCATAAGGATGAGGCCGTGCGGATTCATCTGCGGCAAAAACCTGCGAACTTCCTGCTCGCGCAGCGGCGCGTCGCTGTCGCAGAAGAGCACATCGATCTGGCCTTCGACTTTCATCTCCAGGCTGGATTCGTTTCGCGCGTCAATCCACTGGCCGAGGCCGGAAGCAGCGAAGCGCTGCTGCGCCGCCGAGAAAACTTTGGCGTCGTACTCGCACGTGATGACGCGCCCGAAGCCGTTGGCTTTGAGCCCTTCCGCGATACGCAGTGTGCTTAGCCCCGAAAAAGTGCCGGTCTCCACGACGAGTTCCGGCTTGATCGTGGTCACAATCGCTTTCAAGAAATCGAGCACCTCGACTTCGGCGCTCATCGAATCGTACATGTGCCAGCGCTCGGGGTGCGAGCATTCCGGAGTGGGGCGGTGATATTCCGGCTGGATAACGTCGCCGCTCGATGCAATGTGCTCTACGATGCGGTGCTCTTTTTTCTGACGGTGGAATTGGTTTTTAATACGCCAAAGCAACACCGCGCCAAGCAGAATGGACACAAGGCTGGCAGCCTGGGCATTGGACATGCCGAAAAACGAACGCGGATTGATACGGATAAATTCGATCAGAAAGCGGGCGATGCCCGTAAGAATAAGATAATTGCAGAAGATTTCACCTTTGGCTTTGGGACCGCGCAGCGACTTCGTGCCCATGTGCCAGAGAAACGCGGCGATGCCGAGCCAGATGAAAAACTCGTAGAGCGGAGTGGGATGCACGCGCTGCGTTGTAGGGACAAGTCCGTTCGGAAAACTCATGCCCCAGGGAAGCGAAGTCGGAATGCCATAGTCTCCATCACCAGAGAGCAAACAGCCGATACGTCCGATGGCGTAGCCAACGCATGCCGCCGGCGAACAGATATCCAGAAATTCGAGCAAAGGAATTTTCGACCAGCGGGCAAGAATCACCAACGCGATGAATCCGCCAAGAAACCCGCCAAACCAGGCGAATCCGTAGCGGCTGAAGAGTTGGGGCCATGGATCGGCGAAAAACTCGTGCGGACTTTCGAAAACGTGATACAACCTTGCCCCAATCAAACCCGCAAGCCCCGCGATTCCGATGATCAGAAATCCTTCGTCTTTTTCGTCTCGGGCGGAAATGCTCTGGAGTTGCGTTCTGCGGCGATTGAAATCGGCTTGTAAAACGTAGGCGGAGACGAGCATGCCGATGGCAACCATCAGCCCAAACGTGGGAATTGCCAATGGTCCGAGATGCAGAAAAGGGATCATGGATGGACGCGAGTCATACTCCTTCGAGAGTATACATGACACTGCGAGAGAGCTTAGAGGCGTCGGCTAAGGCAGCGGGGCAAAAGCAAATCAGAGTGTTCACTTGGCAAGGGTCGGAGATGCGGATTGGGAGCGGCGATGAAGTGCGGCGCCGAGGAGCAGCCATATAGCCAGAGCTATCCATTCGGCGTGAGTGAAGTGGCCGGGAAACGCGGGGACTAGCTTCATCAGCAGGAGAAGCAGGGACACGCAGATGCCGAGGCCGGTGATGACGCGTAGGCGTGGCCGCGGCTCAACGAGCCAAAAGGAAAGGCAGGCGGCCAGCCAGCCGAGCGCAGAAGCCATCGAGCCAACCTCGGTAACGGGAACGAGGATGGCATCGCCGAGGAGCAGCCCGACTAAAGTCGCAAACGTTATGCCCGTGACGGCGACAGACGGCGTGGAAAATTTTGAGTGAATAGCGGCAAAGCGCGGAGGGACCGTGCCGCGGCGGGCAAAGGCAAAAAGCATACGCGTGGAAGCGGCGAAATTTCCGTTGAAACATTGGAAGAGACCGAAAAGCGCCATGACGAGAATGAGTTGAACGGGCCAGTGCTCGCCGATGCCGTGCTCGAAAGCAATGGCAGTGGCGAAGCGTTTGCCGAGGAGGGATTGCCACGGGGCGATATAAGCGACCGCGGCGATCGAGAGAGCATAGAAAAGCGCGCCGACTCCCAAGGCGAGGCCAATGGCCTGCATGTAGCTGATTTGGCGGAAATCCGGGTTGGCTTCTTCGGCATATTTGGGAACGGATTCGAAGCCAGTCATGAAATAGGGAACGATTTGTAGGGTGAGAAGAATCGAGAGGAACGGCGTGGTCTGGAAGGCGGGAAGAAAATTCGCAGGAGCGCCGCGGACTCCGCTGATGCAGACAAGCGCCAGAAAAATCAGCAGGACCATGGAAGACATAGTCTTCTGGAAATTCGCGCTGAGGCGGATGCCGCGATAGTTGATCGTCGCGAGCAGCAAAGTCAGCGCGATGCCCAAGACGAGCCGGGGCAAGAAAACCGGCTGGCCAGCTATGCGATACAGCTCGAAAGAATCCAGTGATGGAAAAATGTACGCCGCGATTTTTCCCAGGGCAACAGCTTCCCACGGGCAGACAATGAAGTAAGCGAGAAGCATCATCCAACCGGTGAAATAGCTGATAATCGGCGGAAAAACTTGCGCGGTATAGGCGGCTTCGCCGGCGGCGTCGGGCAGGCGCTTGACCCACTGCCCATAAACGTAGCCGACGGGAAGCAGAATGAATCCGCCGATGGCGAACCCGAGTGCGGCACCCGCAGGACCGCCTCGGCCTAACCAATCGTCCATAAGGACGAGCCAGCCGGTGCCAATCATGGTGCCGAAAGCGAGCGCAAAATAGTCGTGTAGACGGAGTTTGCGGGCGAGGGCAGGCATTTAGAGGACGCAGAGCAATTCGTAGAGCAGATTGGCTGCGAGCAACGAAGTGATTTCGCCGGTGTCGTAAGGCGGGGAGACTTCAACGAGATCGCACCCGATGATGTCGAGGCCCCGCAGGGCACGAACGAGTTCGAGAATTTGTATGCTGGTGAAACCGCCGACTTGCGGAGTTCCCGTACCCGGTGCGTAAGCGGGATCTACGGCGTCGATATCGAGAGTGACATACACGGGCTTGCCGCGGAAGACGCGCAGATGGCGTTGGACGCTCGCCAGACCCTTCTTGTGAAACTCCTCGGCGGTGACCATCCTCACTTTGTGGGCGCGCGCAAAATCAAAATCGTCTTCGCCATAGACTTGACCGCGAAGACCAATTTGTAACACGCCGCCATCCAACAGGAGGCCCTCTTCAAAAGCTCGGCGGAACGGCGTGCCGTGAGAATACTTGCTGCCAAAATACTCGTCCCACAAATCATTGTGCGCGTCGAACTGGATCAGCGAAACGGGGCCGTGCTTTTTTTCAACGGCGCGCAGAATCGGCAAACTGATCGAGTGATCGCCTCCTACACAGACACAGCGCACACCAGCCTGGAGAAGCGGAGTGATTCCCTTCTCGATACGAAGAAATGAGTCCTCGATAGAAAGCGGATTCACGGGGAGATCGCCAAAGTCAGCGACGCGATGCTTGACGAAGGGATTCACCTGCAGGACTGGGTTCCACGGGCGGATGATCGCGGACTGCACGCGGACATGGCGCGGCCCGAAGCGCGGGCCGGGGCGATAGGTTGTGCCGCCGTCAAAAGGGACGCCGATGAGAGCGATTTCGAGTTCCTCTGGCTGAGTGATGTGCGGCAGACGCATGAAGGTCGGTATGCCCGTGAAACGGGCGTAGCTAAGAGCGTCGAGCGGCTGAGGATGGGGCAGACGAAAGTTCCGGCGGGATGGCCGCATGGCCGCGCATCTTAGTTTCCCGAGAGAGATAAAGTCAAAGTAAAGAATGGCGGCTCACGAACAGAATTGACACGCCATTCATCCGGTTCTAACAGTGCCGGCTTAAAAGGTAACTCGCCGGGGAAGCGGCCCTGGAAACTTCAGGAGCGGCTCGTCCGCCGGCGCAGATGTCCCCTGCTGTTGCGATTACTTCTTAAGATTAATCATTTCAAGGAGATAGACCATATGCATGATCGCTTTAAAAAGGCGCTGGCGGTAGTGGCCGCTGCGGCCATGACCCTGTTGCCAGCTACGCCGGTTTTTGCTGATCACGATGATTTTCCGACGACTACCCCGATCAAGCATGTCGTGGTGATTTTCCAGGAAAACGTGTCGTTCGACCATTACTTCGCGACCTACCCACATGCATTAGCCAACAACAATGGGACGCGGTTCTTCTCCAGCGCGAAAGATGACACGCCGCGGGTCAACAACCTGGAGAGCTCGGGTCTTCTTTCAAATAACCCGAACTCGCGGGATCCCTTCCGCATCGACCGAAGCAATCCGAACACGTGCGACCAAGACCACAACTATGGTGATGAACAGAAGGCCTTCGATGCCGGGTTGATGGATAAATTCGTGGAGTCCGTGAGTTGCACGGACGCCAATCTTGGCAAAGGCAGCGTCATGGGCTACTACGACGGCAATACCGTTACCGCGCTCTGGAACTATGCCCAGCACTTTGCCATGAGCGACAACCATTACGGCACCACGTTTGGACCCTCCACGCCGGGTGCAGTCAATCTGATCGCCGGCCAATCGTTTGGCGCCAGCATCATGAATGGGCTTTCCGGCCTGCACTTCATCGCCAACGCGGCGAACTCCGGCGCATTGATCGGCGACGCGGATCCCTCCGGGGACAAGTGCTCGAATCCAGCGCGCACCCAGGTCCAGATGTCAGGGCTAAACGTCGGCGACTTGCTAAACTCCGCAGGAATCACTTGGGGCGGTTTCATGGGAGGGTTCACAAGCTGCACGGCCTCTCACACGGGGCTCACGGGCCTGAATGACGGCGGCAGCTACATTCCGCACCATGCCTGGTTCCAGTATTACGCCTCCACGCTTAATGCTAACCACGTTCCGCCCTCTTCGGATGCGATGATCGGCAAATCCGAGCCCAACGTGAACCATCAATATGATCTGAGCCTATTCTTCACCGCTCTGAAGGAGCACCGTCTGCCTGCCGTGAGCTTCGTAAAGGCTCCTGCGTTCGAAGACGGCCACGCAGGTTACTCCGATCCGCTCGACGAGCAATTCTTTCTCGTCAACACGATTAACACCATCATGCAATCTGACGAGTGGAAGGAAACCGCGATTTTCATCACTTGGGATGACTCCGACGGCTGGTACGACCACCAAATGGGTCCGATCGTGCGGCAATCGAATGTCACCGACGATCAACTTTTGGGTCCCGGGAGCTGCGGGTCGCCGAAAGCGAACGACATCGCGGGCGGTCAGCAGAATGGCCGCTGTGGATTTGGCCCCCGCATTCCGCTCGTGGTCATCTCACCATGGGCGAAGCAGAACTATGTAGATCATCGCGTCGTGGATCAGTCTTCGATTCTGCGGTTCATCGAAGACAACTTTAATCTCGGAAGGATTAAAGGCGGGTCGACCGACGCGACCGCAGGCACCTTGAATGGCCTCTTCGATTTCGACGATGCACCGCGAGCCCACAAGCTGACCCTGGATCCATTGACTGGTCAAATCCTCAACTCGGCGACAGAATAGGCGCTGGGCCGGGGCTAGAGTCTGATTCTTGACCCTGAAAACCAAAAGGCTCGTTGCGAAATTGGCCGCAGCGGGCCTTTTAGTTTTCTGACTGGAAGACGAACAGACAACCTTGTCGCGCGCCATGTCATCCGTTGGTGTGTCCTCCTGGTGCAAGGAGGGATGACTCGTGCGTTGGCTCATTGGCGTTGGTGTAGGCGGAGTGTTGTTTATCGCCGTCGGATCGCGGGCGGCTATTGGTAACGAGGCCGGTTCGTCGAGCCGTGATCCGGCGTCTGTCCTTCTCGAACCTTCGGCTCCTCTTATTGATGAAGTCGCGTTCATAGGGCTGCGCCATATCGCTCCGGAAGCGGTGCAAGTGCAGATTTCTTCGCGCGCAGGTGCAAGGCTCGCATCGAAGCAGATCGAATCTGATGTGCAAGCGCTTGGGCGGTTAGGATGGTTCGGCGACGTTGCAGCAGAAACTCAGCTCGTGCAGGATTCGTCGTTTCCCGGCGACCGTAGTGCGCAGCGTGTGCGGCTCGTTTTCCACGTCCAGGAACTCCCTAATCTCATAAAAGTTGACTATGCGGGATCACGGCTGCTCTCGCGGACCCAGATCGAAAAAGTCCTCAACGACAAAGCGCTCACTCCACGATTGGGTGAGCCCGCTGATCCGTCTAGGCTGGTACGCATCGCAAACACAATTCAGTCGGCCCTAACTGAGTTGGGCCATCCGCAGCCACGGGTGGAAATTCACCGCGAGGAGTTCGCAAACGGGACAGCTCACGTGCGTTACGTAATTAATGACGGTCCTCATGTCCCAGTGGGCCGGATTGAGTTCGAAGGACATCTGGAGGTCTCGGCAAAATTGCTGCGGCACGAGATGCGGCGGACCGCTCCCGGCGCTCTTTTTGCGTCGTGGAGGGGCAAAGATGCGTACACGCGACGAGGATTTGAAGAGGATCGCTCGAGAATCTTGATCTACTACCAGGACCACGGTTTTCCCGAGGCGCGGATAGGCACAGCTCGCGTTTCAGTCTACGAAAAAACGGCAAGCAGGAGGATTCCGCGGCCGCTTCGTTCAACAGGAAAGCGTCTCGCGGTCTCTGTGCCGATTGAAGCCGGTCCTTTCTACCGGGTTGAATCCGTTCACATCGGTCCTGAACTCGCCGAGGCTAGCGGTAGGCGCAGTGGGAAACTCCTGGCGTATACAAAAGCGCAGGCCGGCTCTGCGTACTCGGCGAAGGCGCTCGAAGATCTGCGCCATGCATGGGTCGCGTCGATTCAGCCAAAGCGTGACCGCGAAGAAGCAAGCACGGACCGAAGCGTCGAAACTTCGCGAACACTTGATCCCGAGACGCGCCGGGTGCTCGAAAGAATTGATTTTAGCGAAGCTCCGCCCTATATCGTGCGGCGGATTGAGTTTAGTGGACTTCACCGCTTCAGTGATCGCTATTTGCGGCGCCGCATCGGCTTGCAGGAAGGACGGCCATTTGACGAGCGTGCGCTCGAAGCCGGGCTCGCGCGGCTCACCAGAACTGG
>Ga0070765_100001176_pt1 | contig 15799 bp, 11 predicted proteins | sample HubBroMetageWFT5_FD_71516 | JGI IMG/M metagenome (GOLD analysis project Ga0070765, IMG submission 71516) | Warmed and freeze-thawed soil microbial communities from the Hubbard Brook experimental Forest, New Hampshire - Hubbard Brook CCASE Soil... | ecosystem: Environmental > Terrestrial > Soil... | reverse complement strand
ACCAGCCCGCAAACACGGTTGATCGCCATCAGCCCGAATCCCAGAACGAGCAGACCGCGCCGCGGCTTAATCAGTGCCCAAACATCGGGCAGCGCTTTCCAGGCGTTTTTTCTCTTGTCGGACTTCGAAGGTGTGGCTGATTTCGCGTCAGGTGCCATAGTTTGGGGCCGAATCGAACGTCTTTCTTGGATGCGCATGCTTTCAGGTAGAGTACATTTCCATGGGTGTTCGGACAAGGACGAGAGATGCCTGAAATCGAAGTAACTCGAGGGACTCTGATCGTCACCGGCGCGGGCCGGGGCATTGGCGCGGCAGTAGCCAAGTTGGCCGGGGCACGGCGTTTTAGCGTGGCGGTGAACTATGCGCGGAATGAGCAAGCTGCGGCGGACGTAGCGCGGCACATCGTTTCGTCGGGCGGGCGCGCTAGCGTCATCCAGGCCGATATTTCGCGCGAGGAAGAGACTCTAAGGCTCTTTGAGTCTGCCGAGGGCGAATTGGGGCCAATCACAGGTTTGGTCAACAATGCCGGCATCACCGGAGGGTTTGCGCGCGTCGAAGCGGTTACCGGAGAAACGCTCGCCCAGGTTTTCGCCGTGAATGTGATCGGCGCGATGCTTTGCGCACGCGAAGCCGTGCGCCGTATGTCTACGCGAAATGGAGGGCGCGGCGGGGCCATCGTGAATATCTCTTCGCGTGCGGCAGAGATTGGCGGAGCGGGGGAATGGGTGCACTACGCGGCGTCAAAAGGGGCGCTCGACACGTTTACGCTTGGCCTCGCTCGGGAGGTTGCGGCTGAAGGGATTCGCGTCAATGCCGTGGCACCAGGGCACGTTCTCACGGAACTGCACGCCTCGAGCGGCGATGCGGACCGGATGACGCGCTTGGCCCCCACCATACCTATGGGACGTGCGGGAACCGCGGAAGAAATCGCCGAAGCAGTTCTATGGCTGCTCTCGCCGGCGGCGTCTTACACAACGGGCGCCATTCTGGCAGTAAGCGGCGGAAGATAGCGGAATATTAGATCAAAGATGGAGTGCGGCAGCGTCTAATCAGCAGCCGCGCCGCCGCGTGGAACTTGCGCGGTGGCAGGACGGTCCAGGTTCAACACGCTGGCGATGAACTCGCTCACAGTAATGCCGAGGTGGCCCCAAAGGCGACGCTTCAGGCTGGTGTAATCCTGCGTGCCGCTGAAGAGGTCGCTCATCAATTGGCGAAACACCGCGCTGCGATTCATGAATTGCACCATTCGCGTGGTTACAGCGGTTCCAAGGAACGACCCGCGGTAGAAACGGCGCACGATGCGCGCGGCGAATTCCAGTTCGCAAGAGAAGGCCGCTTTGACCCAATCCATATATTTTTCCGGGCAGCCTTCCGCGAGCGAACGGCCCAGCAATTCGCCGGAACGCATGGCGTAAAACAGCCCTTCACCAGTGAGAGGATCGACCCAAGCCGCCGCATCACCGACCAGCGCCCAATTCTTCCCCAAGACGGTGCGGTCGGAAAGCGTGCTCTCTCTCGGCGATGGCAGCACGTGGCTGTAAAACTTTGCGCCTTCCGTCGAGATCCCGTGCTTCTCCACGAAAGCGCCGAGATGCGCTTTGAGTTCCGCACTGGTGTGCGTGGCCATGCTTCCGCAAATCCCGACGGAAAGATGGTCGCAGCGCGGGAAGGACCAGATATAACCCTCGAAGTGCGGGAGAAATTTCACGGTGATGGAGTCGGCAGTCTGCGGAACGAAGTATCCTTGGGTCATTTCCAATTCGTCGCGCTGCAACGGCCGCGTTTCCGGCACAATCTGATTGCGGGCTCCCGCTGCCAGCACGAGGAAATCAGCGCTGCGCCATTCGCCATCGACGGAATAGCGCGGCTTCATCGTGCTCGTGTCGACGCCAAGAACGTGCGCCTGCTGCACGTGGCAGCCTGCGGCCTTGGCGCGGTCCAGCAACATTCCGTTCAGCACCCTGCGCGAATAAATCACGATGGGGTGCGTCATTTCCAGATTGGCGCGCTGGTCGTTGCTGCTGATGAGTTCGACGGAGTGCACCAGTTTTTTCGGATAAGGATTGTCGAGCAGGAAAGGGAAGCACTTCACGGCTTTGTGGGTCAAGCCTCCGCCACAGGGTTTCTCCCAGGCGAGGTGTTCATCAAAAATGTGGACTTTGTGTCCCGCGCGCGCAAGCTGCTCACCGCACATCGCGCCGGAAGGTCCGCCGCCGACGATCGCTATCTCTGCCATGGTTCTATCTCGCTCTGATGGCCTTAAAGCCCGTCCCTGGACGCGGAAAACTACAGGCGGCGGCTGGGTTTGGCAATCGATTTTTCTAGGTAACGGGCCCCATCAAGTGGTGGGGAAGACCACCAGGCAAAACCCGGCGAGGAGTATAGCACCGAAAAGGGCGGTAGCTAAGGGCGAGGCCGTAACTTCCCGGACAACATTCATCCCCCACCTCTGCAGCAAGCAAAATAAGCCAAAGGAGGGCGCCAGCAGAACCAGCAACACCTCGCCGCTGTGCAAGGCAAAGATGCCAGCAACAATCGCGACCCACGCCGTCAAACGGAGCAAGATAGCCGTCAGTAATCGTCGCGATCCCTTGCCCGGGAGTACGGGACCAAGCAGCAACTCTTCGGCCGCGTGATAGGGAAGCACGGCGATGAAGAGCGGCATGAAGCGCGCCCATCGCGCAGCCGTTAGCCATGCCTCGCTGAACGTCAGATCAATCCATGCGGTGACCAGGAAGTGCAGGAGAAACGCAGCGAAGGCTGCGGCGAGGAGGGTGAAGTACAGCGGCCTGGCGTGTTGAGCGCCGCCGCGCGGGCCGAATAAATTGCGCAGAGAATTCCAATGCAAAACGAGCATAATGGCTCCGAGAATCAGCAGAAAGCTCGCAAGATAATCGCCTTGAAAGAGATGCAAGACGCGGAGCGGAGTCCAAAAAGAAAGAAGTCCAACGGTCCCCAACCCCACGATTCCATACTCGAGGAAAACTTTACCCTTCGCAACGGCAGCCGTGTTTTCGGTTGGTGGCGCCGTCTGCTTTTTACTCTGCAAGGTTTCTCGGAGAAATGGCCCCGCGAGCAAGAGTATCCCTGCAAACCCCGCTAAGAATCCGAGAAGTCCTCGGTGCGACGGCAAGGTGAGTTGTGATTCCAAGTGAAGAACGCGAGCCGCCCAATTCTGCTCGCTCGACATAGCTGTTCCATCGAACAAGACGCTGACGTGCGTCGAGCGCGGAATCACAACATAGTCGCTCGTTCCATCGCCCGGAGTCGGCACCAAATTCTTGGCCCCGGCGCGGATTCTTTCCGGCTCCCACGCGGCGCTCATCACCAGCGAATGACCTGGGAGCGCGCCGAAATCGTGAAAGGGCATCATCTCAGGCTCTACGCCGGCTATCGTCCGCATGGGGGCCGGGGAGATCGCAATCACTCCAGCGACCGGCACGCGCGAAGCGACGCGCAGCGCAATGGCTCCGCCCAGCGAATGCCCCACTAGAACTGTGCGTTCCGGATCGAGCAGCCCACGCACCGTCAACTCGCGAACCAGGTTTTCACTGCACTGTTCGGAACGCTGGTAGGAAAAAGGGCCGTCAGTACGCCCGTGCCCCGGCAAGTCTGGAACAAACACGCGCAACCCCTGGGCGGCGAACCCTGCCGTGATGTACGACATGATTCGCTTGTTCGCCGAGAGCCCATGAAGAAGAACTACGTAGCCCCGCGGCGTTCCTCCTGCTGACTGCCCCGTGGGCTCGACGATGTCCGTCACCAAGAGGCATCCGCCGGCGTCGATCCGAAAAGCATGCGACGGGTAAGGCACAGTGAATGTCAGCCAAAGACCCAAGCCGCAGAGTCCCGCGCCAACAAGTGCGCGAAGCGTTTTTTTCATTTTCACAGAAGACGCCCGGCGCGCAGGCGTTGCGCCTCCCGTGCGTGATAAACTAGCTTTTCATCTAGCGCCAGGGCTGTTTTTGCGTGGGCCTTCATGGAGTTCCTTTGAACCAGGAGATTCTGACTCTTGAGGAAGCGATTCTGCGGTTTGGCCGCGAGAAACGCAACGGCCGCCGCGTCGTCTTCACGAATGGCTGTTTCGATCTGCTGCATCCCGGGCATATCGGCAGCCTGGAGCAAGCTCGCGCTCTCGGGGATGCGCTCATCGTCGGCCTCAACAGCGACGCCAGCGTCCGGCAACTGAAAGGGGCCGGGCGTCCCGTCCTGCCGGAACAGGAACGAGCCGAAATTCTGGCCGCGCTCGAGTGCGTCGATGCGGTGGTGATTTTCGATGCGCTCACGCCGCGCGAAGTCATCGCGCGCCTGCTTCCCGATGTGCTGGTAAAGGGCGGCGATTGGCCCGGTGATCAAATTGTGGGACGCGAAGAAGTCGAAGCCGCCGGCGGCCGCGTTGTTTCGATCCCTCTTGTGCCAGGTTATTCGACCACTGCAATTCTTCGAAAGATTCGCGAAGGCGCTCCCAGCTCTCGCGTGGAAGCCTGACGCTCCCGCATGATTCTTCCCGCCGTTCGCGAACGATTGGAAGCTGTGCTCCGCCATCCGTCGGTGGAAGGCGCGCTAGGCGCTCTGCGTGATGGTGCACAGCACATTTCTCTTTCCGGCTTGCACGACGTCGCCAAGGCTCTCGTCGCCGCGTACCTAACGCATGAGTTGCGCCGTCCCGCCTTCTTCATCACCGATTCGAATCGGCGCGCCGAGTCTCTCGCGGAGACAGTCCGTTTCTTCTCCACCATATTCCCGGGCTTGAACGGAGGTGTGGCCACACTTCCGGCCTTCGACACGCTGCCTTGGGAATCGCAGAGCCCGCATCCGGACATTCTTGAACGCCGCGCGGCGGCTCTTTTTCGCTTAACGGATGGTCAGGTCTCGTTGGTCATCGCTCCGGTCCAAGCAGCCCTTTGGCGTTTTCAAGACGCCACGATGTATCTGTCGCTCGCACGCACACTCACCAAAGATGCGGAAGTCCCGTTGGAAGAACTCATCGCCCATCTTGCCGGCGTCGGCTATACGCGCACGGAAATGGTCGAACTGCCGGGCCAATTTGCTATGCGCGGTGGCATCGTGGATGTGTTTTCGGCGGAAGCCCCGCGGCCTGTCAGGATCGAGCTGCTCGGGGACACCGTCGAATCGGTGCGCGAATTTGACCCGCGGACGCAGCGCTCGATCGCGCCAGTCCAGCGCACGACGCTCTTGCCGCTCACCGAATGGAACGTTGCCGCCCTGGTCGGCGCAACGCATTCCGCTTCGCAAACCGCTGGGCCCGCCTGGGAAGCAATCTCTTTCTTTGGCCCTTCCGAGCAAAGCGGCGAGAGTTCGCTCTTCGAGCTGGCAGAAAGCTCGCTTAAGCCTGTCGTGTTTTTGGACGAACCGCAAAACCTACGCGAGGCTGCGGAGAAACATCTCGCGCACGCCACGGAGATTTACGAGCGCCACGGCATCGCCACTGCACCATCCGCCTCGCATTTCTTTTTGAATGAAGAGGAGTTCGCTGCCGCACTTGCGAGAACTTCCCAAGCCCACCTCGAACAGCTCAGCGTTAACATAGGCTCGGCCCCGCAATTCGAACTTTCTTCCAGACCCAGTTCTCGCTTTCATGGCGATGTCGTCGCGTGCATGGCCGACGTGAAGTCGCAGCTCGCTTCGGGCGGGAAGGTTTTCCTCACGGCAGCCAGCACCGGCGAGCTAGAGCGCCTCGCGGACATCTCCCGCGAATACGATGTGCCCTACGTCCTCGGTGAATCGGAAAACGCCGCTGCGGGTTTCACGGCCGAGGGTGCAATGGAAACCGCGGGACTGCTCCTGATTCGTGCTCCCTTCGCCGAAGGCGTCACTTTCCCCGAAGCCAGGCTCACGATTTTTGGCCACGCCGATCTTTTCGATGTAACCCCGACGGTCGAGCGCCCCAGCCACAAAATCCGCACCTCCGGATTTTTCACCGATTTCGCCGAGCTGAAGCCAGGCGACTTCATCGTTCACGTCGATCACGGCATCGGTCAGTTCGAGGGACTGCGCCAAATCGAGTCCGACGGTCATCGCGGCGAATTCATGCTGCTGCGCTATGCCGATGATGCGCGCCTCTACGTGCCTCTCGAGCGCATGGACCTGGTGCAAAGCTATCGCGTCGTAGAAGGCTCGCATCCCACGCTCGACAAATTGGGCGGCACGGGCTGGAACACCCGCAAGACCCGCGTCCGCAAATCCCTGGAGGATATGGCGGACCAACTTCTTACGCTTTACGCCGCGCGCAAAACGGCGCAAGGTTTTGCTTTTTCCGGGGACGGCAATTTCCAGCGCGAATTCGAGGACGCCTTCGAATTCGAAGAAACCGTCGACCAAAACACAGCCATCGCCGACATCAAGCGCGACATGGAGCGCCCCACGCCCATGGATCGCCTCCTCTGCGGCGACGTTGGCTATGGAAAGACCGAAGTCGCTATGCGCGCGGCCTTCAAATCCGTTTCCGACAGCAAGCAAGTCGCGGTTCTCGCGCCCACCACTGTTCTAGCATTCCAACATTTCGAAACCTTCAGGCAGCGCTTCGCCGCGTTTCCTGTGCGCATCGAAATGCTCAGCCGCTTCCGCAGCGCGGCGGAACAAAAGAAAATCCTTGCCGACCTCGAAGCCGGTAAGGTCGACATCGTCATCGGCACACACCGGCTCATCTCGAAAGACGTAAAGTTCCAGGACCTTGGCCTGCTCGTCGTGGACGAAGAGCAACGCTTCGGCGTCGCGCACAAAGAGCGGCTGAAAGAAATGCGCCAAAACGTAGACGCGCTCGCTCTCTCCGCCACGCCCATCCCGCGCACGCTTCACATGTCGCTAGTCGGCCTGCGCGATATGTCGTTGATCGAAACTCCCCCTCGCGATCGGCTCGCGATCCAGACTGTAGTGGCTCCGTTCCAGGAAGATCTAGTCCGCCGCGCCATCGAAAACGAACTAGCCCGCGACGGCCAGGTCTACTTCATTCACAACCGCGTCGAATCTATCTACTCGTTAGCAACCCTGGTGCAGAAATTGGTGCCCAAAGCTCGCGTAGTCGTCGGCCACGGCCAAATGGGCGAGAAAGAACTCGAAAGCGTAATGCTGAAATTCATCCGCGGGGAAGCCGACGTGATGGTCGCCACCACCATCGTCGAAAATGGTCTCGACATCCCGCACGCCAACACCATCCTCATCAATCGCGCCGACCGTCTCGGTCTTGCCGAGCTCTATCAACTCCGCGGACGGGTTGGCCGTTCCCATCAACGTGCTTATGCTTATCTCCTCGTTCCTCCGGACACTGCGCTCTCCGACATCGCCCGCAAACGCCTCTCCGCCATGAAAGAATTCAGCGAACTCGGCGCCGGCTTCCGCATCGCCGCTCTCGACCTGGAACTTCGCGGCGCCGGAAACATGCTAGGTCGCCAGCAACACGGCCACATCGAAGCCATTGGCTTCGACATGTACTGCCAAATGCTCGAGCGCGCCGTCTCCAAACTAAAGGGCGAAGAATCCGCCCCCGAGCTGCGCACCACCCTGAGCCTCGGCCTCGACGTCCGCATCCCGGAAAACTACATCCCCAGCGAAAACCTCCGCCTGCGCACCTACAAACGCATCTCCTCGATCGCCAGCCAGGAAGAGAAGCAGGACGTTCACCGCGAACTAACCGACCGCTTCGGCGCCCCACCCTCCACGGTAGAAAACCTTTTGGAGTACGCCGTCCTCAAATCGATGTGTGAGCGCCTGCGCATCTCCGCGGTCGAGCGCCAAGGCAACCGCATCGCCATCCGCTTCCACGCAGAAACGCCGCTCGATCCCGCCACGCTGGTAAAGGTGGTCCGTTCGCGAAAGGGCATTAAACTTGACCCCAGCGGCGTCCTCTGGCTGGAAACCACTCGCGGCGAGTCGGTCCCCGGCGCTCTGAGAAACGTATTGCTCGGCCTTCAAGGCCAGAGCTAAACTCTACAGGTGAGGAACTACATGCGAAATCTTGCAGTTATCGCGGCGCTATTCGTCGCCCTGCCGCTGGCGGCACAGAATCCGGCTCCGCCGCCCCAAACACAGAAGCCGGCCAAGCCTACTCTGGAGAAACCCGACGAGGCCCCCGCTGACGCGCCCGATACCGCTCCGGCCAAGAAGCCCGCCCCGGCAAAAAAGGCGGCGCCCGCCGTCTCTCCCACCGAAGGCAAAGTCGTCGAAGAAATCGTCGCCCGCGTCAACAACGAAGTCATCACCCGCTCCGAATTCGAACGCTCAAAAGTATCTGCCGAGGAAGACGCCAAGAACGATTGCCAGAACCGCTGCACGCCCGAACAGTTGAAAACACGTATCGATGACCTGCAGAAAAACGCCCTCCGCGATCTGATCGATCAGTCCCTGTTGGTCCAGCGCGCCAAAGACATGGGTATCAGCGTCGAGCCGGATGTTATCAAGCAGCTCGACCAAATCCGCATTGAAAACAAACTGCCCAGCATGGAGGCGCTCGAAGAAGCCGTCTCCAAGCAAGGTCTCAACTGGGAAGATTTCAAGAACAACATCCGCAGCGGCTTGCTCACAAAAAAGGTCATCGGCAGCGAAGTCGGCTCTCACATCAGTGTCCCCAAGGAAGAAATCCAAAAATATTACGACGAGCACAAGGCAGAATTCGTTCGGCCCGAACAAGTTGCCCTCCGATCGATCGAGGTCAACACGGCCGGTAAAGACGCAACGGAAGTTGCCGATCTAAGGAAAAAGGCCGATACGGCTCGGAAGCGCATCCAGGACGGCGAAGATTTCGGCGAAATCGCCAAGCGCTATTCCGATGGCGCCACGGCCAAACAAGGCGGCTATCTCGGCATCTACAAGCGCGGCGAACTTTCCAAAGAACTTGAAGACACCGTCTTCAAGATGAAGCGAAACGACCTGACCGAAGTGATGGAAACCAGGCAGGGCTTCCTGATCATGCAGGTCCTCGAACATTATGACGAAGGCGAACAATCGCTTGCCAAAGTCGAAAATGAGATCAATGAGAAGCTCTATTCCCAACGCATGGAGCCCGCCCTGCGCGAATATCTCAAGACTCTACGGGAACAAAGCTACGTCGTGATCAAACCCGGTTATGCGGATGCCGCGGGCGGAAGCAACTCCGAAATTCAGGAAGTCAGCGCCACTCCGGAAGTCACCAAGAGCAGGAAGGGCCACAAGAAATTTTTGTTGTTCGGCAAGCGTGCAGCAGACACGGGCGCCTGATGAAGACGCCTTTCGTCACCGACCTCGGCACCGAACAAACCATCACTACCTTCTTTCTCGTGCACGAAAAAGAAATCCGCAATACGCGCGAAGGCAAGCAATATCTCCGCCTCGAACTCGGCGACCGCAGCGGGACCATCGAAGCCCGCATGTGGGATCAATTTGAAGCCATCGCCAAGGAATTCGGCCGAGATGATTTCGTAAAGGTCCAGGCGCGCGTCGAGATTTACCGCAACCGGCCCCAGCTCTCTCTTCAGCAAGTCCGCCGCGCCAAGCCCGAAGAAGTCGACCTGGCCGATTTTCTGCCGCACACGAAAGAAGACGTCGGCAAACTCTGGTCGCAACTTCTCGAATACGCAAACTCCATCGAGAATCCCTGGCTGAAAAAATTAGTGACCGGAATCATCAGCGATCCCGCGGTCGCCGCACGCTACAAGCGCGCCCCAGCCGCGAAAGTCATGCATCACGCTTATCTAGGCGGCCTCCTCGAACACGTAGTTGGCCTCTGCGGCCTGGCAAAACAAGTTATCTCGCACTATCCGGAACTAAACGCCGACCTGCTCCTAACCGTCGCTATCTTGCACGACGTCGGCAAACTCGACGAACTCTGCTACGACCGCGCCATCGGCTACACCACCGAAGGCCAGCTCCTCGGCCACATCGTCATGGAACTGGGAACCGTCAGCAAAGCGATGGACGCGATCGAAGGTTTTCCCGCCAATCTGAAAACAGTCGTCCAGCATCTTCTAATCAGTCACCACGGCCAGTATGAATTCGGCTCTCCCAAGCTGCCCATGATCCGCGAAGCCCTTGTCTTCCACTACCTTGACGACATGGATTCCAAGATGGCCGCCGTCCGCGCGGCCCTCGCCGTCGAATCCGGCGAAGAAGAATGGTCCATCTACTCTAGCGCCCTCGGCCGCAAATTCCTCAGACTCGACGAATTTCTCAAGAAATAAGAACGCCTTTGCATGAGAGCTGAATGAAGCTTCTGAACTTCGCCATAGATTCGTCCATCGAGTTGATATCAAATGGCCTCATCTGGGACCTCCACAATTGTGGGAAGTTCGATGGTCTCGATTTGCTGGTTAACGAAAATTCGGTACTGATGAAATGGACGGCTGCCTACCCTTGGAGCGGCCATGGAAGTAACTTCTCCGGTGTAAACCTGTTATTCAAAGACTTGTACTTCCTTGAAATCGGTCCCCGAGACGATGAACTTCCGTTGACGGAAGATAATTGTGTTGCCGACTTGTTCCAGGTCGCTCCCGAAGGCCGGGACAGAGATCCGCGCCTACGCGCTCTTTATGAATGGACCAGCGACTTTCACCTGTTCTTCCAGTTTCAGGGACGGCGAACTATCGAAATCGGTTCTAGAACTGTTGAGCTGATTCCTGTGGCCTAGTGGAAGGGATTCACATTAAATCTCGTTCTTGCGGAAGCGGTCAATCAAGTTAGTGCACGCGCGGACGGTGATCGCCATCATGCTGAGGGTCGGGTTCTGGCACGCCGACGACACAAAGCTCGCCCCGTCCATCACGAACAAATTTTTCACGTCGTGGGCTTGGTTGAACGCATTGAGCACAGACTTCTTCGGATCGTTCCCCATGCGCGCTGTCCCCAATTCGTGTATGGCCATTCCCGGCATTTCGACGCGTGCGTGCATGCGGATATCTTTCGCGCCAGCCGCTTCCAGCATTTCCGCCCCCATGGCCCCGGCATCTTCCATGAGCGCGGCTTCGTTGTCGCCGTGCGTCATGTTGATGTGCAACGCAGGAATGCCCCACGCGTCTTTTAAATCGCGGTCGATCTCGATGTAATTGTCCCACCGTGCCAGCGATTCGCCGAAAGCTCCCAGCCCAATCTCGTACTCGCCTTCTTTCACAGCCTTTTTCAGCGACGCTCCGTATCCTTCGGCACTGAAGTTAAATTGCGCGCCGCCCCCGCCCTGATAACCATACCCGCGTATAAACTGCGAATGCTTCTTGCTCGAAGGTGTGTTCCGGAAGCGCGGGATGTAAATCCCGTTGGGCCGTGCAGGCTGGTTTGCATTCGGAAGAGCTTTGAAATCCGGCAGACGCCCCGAAGCTCCTGCCCCCACGACATGATCCATCAAATAATGCCCCAGGGCGCCGCTCGAATTCGCCAGCCCATTCGGATATTCTCGCGTCGACGAGTTCAGCAAAATGCGCGTCGATTCCAACGCCTGCGCGCAAAGGATCACCGCTTTTCCGCGCACCTCCTTCACCTGCCGCGTCAAGCGATCCACATAGGTGACTCCACGCGTTTTGTTCGTTTCAGTGTCCATGTCCACATGGCTCACCACCGCGTTCGTGAAGAGCGTGCAGTTGCCAGAAGCAATCGCGTCCTTAACAGTCGTGAAAGGGCTGCTGAAGTACGAAAATGTCATGCACCCGCGTTCGCAAGGCCCGCAATAGTGGCAAGGGAGCCGTCCGTTATGGGCTTGCGTGAGCACTGCCGCGCGCCCGATCGTCACCGTGTGCCCGAACTTCGCTTTGACGCGTTCTCTCAGCTGAATTTCTCCACAGCTCATTTTCATTGGCGGCAGAAACTGCCCGTCGGGCAGCATCTCATTCCTCTCCGCCGCTCCGCTGATGCCTACGTACTGCTCCACAATGTCGTAATACGGGGCGACATCGGCATAGCCAATCGGCCAGTCGTCGCCATACCCGTCATGACTCGCCGCTTTAAAATCGTTATCGCTCATGCGGTAACTCTGCCGTCCCCAGACCAGCGATCGCCCTCCCAGCACGCGCAGCCGCTGCCACGTAAACGGCTTGCCCGGCGGCGTGCTGTACGGATTCTCGAGGTCGTTCACAAACCACTCGTAGTTGTATTCCATGCACGCGTAGCACTGCTTCTGCACCGGCCGCGTCCGCACGACTTCAGGCGAATGATCGCGGTATTTCAACTTGTAAGCCGGCATGTGCTCGGTAAACTCTTTCGGGCTCACCGCTCGCCCTGCCTCAAGCAATGCAACTTTCAGCCCCGCTTCGGCACACTGTTTCGCCGCCCACCCCCCGGTGGCTCCCGATCCCACAACCACTACGTCGTAAGTAGTCTGCAAAGGATCCTGCGCCGTCTTCGAGATGCCACCGATGTTAGTCATGCCAGCCATGCTCGTTGTCTTGGTCCCGCTCACTTGTGCTCCCCTTCCGGATGTTCGCAACCTTGATAAGGCCCGTGCGCAAACGCCCCGTCCCACCCCAATTCTTTCTCGCCAATCTGCGAACTGTAGAAGGCCGTCATGATGCGCCCCTTTAGCGCCTCAAAATGCCCATGTCCTGGATCGGCCACGGCATTCGTATCGCCAGCCCATCCGCTCCCCGTGCGGGGATACGCCAGCGCGTGCAACAAAACATCCTGGTCTTCTCGCGCTAGATAGCGAAACGCCGACTTGAATCGCCGCATGCTCTCCCCATCCAAATATCCCAGCGAGTTCAAGAACGCCCGCTGCGTCTCTGGCGTCTCCGCAGCCAGCACCAGATCGATATATCGATTCACCAGCGCCTCCTTCGCCCCAGGAGTGTCCGTCGCCGGAATAATCAAGTCGCTGAGCACAATCAGCGTCTGATTCTGATGCTCATCCAAAAAGAGCGGCTTCCACCCCGGCGCCGCAAGGTCCTTCGACGCATCCACACCGCTCTGCGCGGGCGTCAACTCGGAAGGCTGTCCTGAACTCTGCGCCCCACTTTGAGCATTGGAAAGGGCGGGCCCCAGCGCCGCCGCAGCGCCGGCAATAACACTCGCTCGTAGCATTTCGCGTCGTTTCATGAAGACTCCTCGCGCACAACTTGCCGTCTTCGACAAGCTGGGAGCACCGGGAAGTCTACACCAAAGCGAAGCGAAAGCTAGACGCCGCGTCGTAAGATTGTAAGGGAGGGTTCTTGCAGTGAGCGCAGACCATCGAATTTCGGCACGAGCAGCGGCCGTCGCGATACCGTCATCGGATTATTGGAAGTTAGCTCGGCGCAGGAACACTGCGAAGCGCGGGTCGCCACGCAGGGGGTCGAAGAAGGGATGCACTTTGAGAAATTGCATGATGTTCGATCGTTCCTCGGCGGCTCGCTCCATCCATACGAATGCTTCTTCCGTTTCACCGAGTCCCAGGTAGGCGTTAAGGAACGCGGCTGGCGGGACGTAACCGGTTTTTCGCCGCCGGTGAAGTTCGTCGAGAATGCGTAGCGCTTCCTCACGGCGACCGGCGCTCGCGTACGCCTGCACAAGCACGCCCAGCACGGCCGAGCTGCGATGCGAAACGGAAGCGGTTTTCTCCAGTGTCTGGATCGCTTCATCGAATTGTTTGGCGCCGATGAGTGCAAAGCCGAGAAACCAAAGAGCGAACTGGTTCTCAGGTTCTACGGTCAGCACAGTGCGCAATTCTCGAATGGCCTCGTCGTAGCGCCGAGCATGAAAGAGGATCCAGCCGATCTGGATGCCGTGAAGTGCCAGTGGGTCAAGCTCTTGCGCCCGTCGCGCCCAAGAAAGCGCTTCCTGAGTCCGACCTTGGCAGAGAAACCAGTACGCAATGCCAGCGTGAGCGCCGGCATCGCTCGGGCCCAGTTCGATGGCTCGCTTATACTCCGCCTCGGCCTCTGCCCATCGCCAATCTCTGGCCAAAGTTTGCGCAAGCAGAACGTGGGCCTCGACAAGTTGCGGATCCAGCTCCAATGCCTTCCCGGCCGCAGCGAACACCTTCGGGCGAGCCTCATAAGGAGGTTCGCCAAAGAAAACGGACCCCAGGGCCAGTTGGGTAGCTGCCAAACCCGCGTAGGCCGGGGCAAACGTAGCGTCCGCATCAAGCGCTGCCTGAAAGTGTCGAAGGGCTTCCTCAAGCCCCGCCCGTGTTTCCTTGTGGAGCTCAAAGCGGCCTCTCAGGTAACTCTCGTAAACAACCGGTGCCACTGCGCGCGCGGCGACCGGCCTGCCGCTCTGCGTACCCACCGCGACCTCAATGTGGCGGGTAATCCCGTAGGTCACATCGCTCTGCAGCGCCAGCACGTCCTGCAGTTCGCGGTCATACGTACCAGACCACAGGTGCTCGTCCGTGTCGGCCCGAATCAACTGTACATTGATACGAATCTTGTCTCCCGATCGTTGTACCGAGCCTTCGATGACCGCATCGACGTTTAATTCCTTTCCAATCGCAGGCACGGCCTTCCGCGTGCCCTTGAACTGCATCGCGGTAGTGCGTGAGATCACACGCAGGGCTTGAATGGTCGAAAGCCGGGCAATCAGAGCCTCGGTCATGCCATCGGAAAGGTAGTCCTGGTCGGGATTACCTGAGAAGTTTTGCAGTGGAAGAACGGCGAGCGATCGGATGCCCCCGTTAGCACTGGCCGGTTGTATGCTGGCCCGGTCGCGCGCAATCCATATCAGGCCAGCAACTAGCGCCAACGCCAGGGCAGCGAGGGCCGCTGCCCGGCGCGCATGAGTCCCATTTTGGACGACCTCTGACGCCTGGCGCGCATCCAGAGCCGTAGCATCGCTTGCGACCGCAGGCGCCCGTTCACTCCGCCAGGCGTCGAGTTCTCCTGCGTAGGCGTACACTGACCCGAGCTTACTGTGGTGGAGACGATGGACTGGCAATCCCTCGCGCTTCTCCCACCGGCGGACGGTCGTTACGTCGCGCCCCAGATAGGCAGCAATCTCCTTCCAGGATTCCAGACGCCGCCTTTGCGCGTCCGCACCGGTCTTGGGGGTTAATGTTGCCTCGACGGACATGGGCCTGAAAGCTCCCGCTAGGTGGTGAAGTATCACACCTGTTTGTTTCCATGGCAACTGCTTGATTCCTACGAAAAAGAGCGGCGGTTGCCCCACTTTGCCGTTCTTTGCCTCCCATTGCACGTTGCGCCGAGGCCATGCCAGACGCACCATCCCGCTACGAGCGATCCAAGCAGGTGCACCCATTGCGCCGTCGCAATCGGTCCTCCCGACGGATCGCCCAACCGACTGCGACCAACCTCGCCTCTGCCACTGACGAGTTGGCATCGGACGGTAGCGCTTTCCAGCTGACGAGCGATTTGCCATGTCACCGCAGACTGTCCGTCAGCCCGTAACAACACTACTTTCTCAGGAGGGCACATGATTCGTAACAGATTCAGGTCTAACTTAGGCTCACTACCGTTACTCGGCTGGCGAAGAGCTGGCGCGACTATTCGGAGCGCTATGCTGATGTTGATTGTGACGCTGGTTGCTACTAGTCCCTTACCGGTGTCGGCAGCCACACCAGACCCGGTTCTGGAGTGGATCGGCGTCATGAACACCACGGTCTTGACAGCGGGGACCGCTCCAAACGTCACCGGCCGCGTGGTCGCGTTGGTATCCGCATCCGTGTTCGATGCGGTCAACGGTATCGAGCCACGATTCCGTCCACTGCATGTGCGGCCAGACGCGCCTCATAATGCGTCGCAACGCGCAGCCGCGATTCAGGCCGCCTACGTAATTCTAATGAACCTCTATGGAGCGCAGCAGGGCGGGACCCTCACCAGTCAGCGTGATGCGTCGCTCGCGGCGCTGGCCTCAACCGAAACACCCAAATCCATTGCCGCGGGAGTCGCGTGGG
>Ga0070765_100001175_pt1 | contig 15800 bp, 14 predicted proteins | sample HubBroMetageWFT5_FD_71516 | JGI IMG/M metagenome (GOLD analysis project Ga0070765, IMG submission 71516) | Warmed and freeze-thawed soil microbial communities from the Hubbard Brook experimental Forest, New Hampshire - Hubbard Brook CCASE Soil... | ecosystem: Environmental > Terrestrial > Soil... | reverse complement strand
GCGAAGTTGGAGTGAGGTTAGTGGCGGTGTAGGTGGTTCCGCGGCCGCTATCCGGGATATTGGAGTCCAGTCGATAAAGGTAGTTGGCACCGTTGGCGATGCTGGCCCACCAGAGATAACAGCTGTCAGTGGCCGCCCCAGAGGCCTGAACGCGGGCAATCGGGCCCACGTTATTATTGGGAGTCCCGACATGCCCGACAACGATTTCAGAGTAGTGGTCGGCAGGGACGACAGCAGTGGTGCGAGAAGCCGCATGATTCAGCGGACTGAGCCGATCGGCCAAGGCTCCATTGTTCTTCAGGAACCGGGTGCCGTAGGGTGAATAGGCCGTGATCGGAAACCACGCACCATTCTCGGAGAGGGGATTTTCTGCGCCAAGGAAGTTCGAGGAAGCGATAGGCCCGTCGGCGAGCGTCATGACTGATATGAGCATCGCAGCTAGCAGACCGACCGGGAGTAGGGCCAGCGCACGCAGTGGGCGCGAAGTGCGTTGCAGTTGAACAAAGTTCACGCGGAAGTCTCCTAGCAAATCGTGACTTGAAGCCTTGAAATCCGGGCCCCAAGTTGGCCTAGTCTTGAGTTTCGACAAGCACACCTATCTCGGAATCTCCGCCAGTTTCGCGAAGCAGAAATGCTGAATTCTGAGCAATCGCCATTCCAAGCCTTGGGTTACTGCTAACCAGTGTGGAATGTGGGGATTACACCCTAAGGAGGGCGTCGCTGGGCAAAAAATCAACCCATTCTATTGCCGCGACTCAGCAAATGTTTAGCCATTTGATTATGAAGAAGTAAGACTCAATCAGTCGCCGGTGTGCCCAGGGGAGCCCGATTTGGTCTCTGTGCCGGGCATCGCTCGGTTCCCTTGCCGTCGACGAGATGATCTTGTCGCCTTTCAGCCATGGACGCCGCCGATGGGCTAGGCACGCGCTGCGAGTGCGGCCATTGGCCTAAGCGGATCTTTGGCGGCCGATTCCGGTCAGGAGGCGAAGCTCACTAAGAATCAAGACGGGTACGTTGACAGGTTCATCGTTGCGGACCAGGTGAGCGTCGCGGCCGCCGTCGTTTGTTGCGTGACCCTCAATCGTGAGGATGAGGTCTTTTTGACCTAGTTCACGGGCAGCGTTTTTGATCGTGACGGTGAGCTTACGGGAATCATAGTGCACGGTCATTTGTTTCGAACGGGACGGGCACCAAATGCGAAGATCGCCCATGGGAGTTTCCTTGCAGGTGAGAGACTCTTCTTTCGTGACGGTGTTCCACTCATTGCATTGCGCGAAAATAGAATCTCTTAACTTTTTCCAAACGTGTAGAGAGCGGGCGACGGCCGTTTCTTTGTTTAGCCTCCCTTCCTCTTTCTGCCCCTCTTCAGCGAGTTTTGTGGCGAGGAACTCTTCCGCCGCCTGTTTCGTGCTTTCATCCCTCATTTGGCCCTCTCCCGACCGATCATTTTACATGAGGTCAACTAACACAGGGAGTGATTTTGTCAGATGGTTACAAGAGGGAACGCTGAGTTTCTTTGTGCCCTTATGAGGAGGCTGGAGGGTAGGCGTTGACTGCAAAGGAGAAGCCCGCGATGACATCCCCGGAGGCTATCCAATGACGGCCATCGCGGGCCAACTTCACACTGTCGAGGCGGAACATACAACTCGGGCTCAGATGCTGTCTGTGCAAAAGTGAACAGTCGCCGAAGGAAACACTCGAATGGAAGAGCGACCTAGAAGGAGGTGAGCATACAGCGGACTACTCTGCCGCGCTGCACGCGAGAGTGCTGATCGATCGTGGCGCTTGGGCGAGTGCAGAGTCACGCGGTAGGTTGGACCAGGTTGATTAGGTTGCCGCAGGTGTCTTAGAAGAGGACGGCGGTGATGGGGCCCATGCTGGTTGGTTCACCGCGGAAAGTGACGCCGAGAGATTTAAGGCGGCGGCACTCGGACTGGATGTCGTTGGTGATGACGACGCAATCGTGGGAATGCAAAGAAGTGATGAGTGGGGAGTGGAGAATTGCAAGTTGGGCTGAAGGTGAAGCCTAGTAGCGAAGAAAGTAAAGAGAGAAGGACAAAGAGGAGAGCGCTGAGATACGGGAGGTTCAAACGGAAAGGCCCCCGTCTACGACGTAGTCGTAGACGGGGGCGACACGGCCAGGGGTATTTCTATCGGCCTGCAGGTTTTGATTTTTCTTGTTTGGGTGCATTTTGGCGGGCAGCTGGTTGCTGGCGCTGCTGCAACTGTTGTTGCTGCTGAGTGTGTTTTTGAGCTAGTTGTTCCGTTTGCTGCTGGTGCTGCTGTTCTAACTGTTGCTGTCTGGGTTGATTGACCGGCGTTTGCGGGAGCCGCTGATGATCTTGCTCCTGTCTGGTTTGGAGTTTCTGGCGCTCGTTGACTTGTTGTACTTGGAGCTTTTGCTGTTGTTGCTGGTATTTCTGGTCTTGCTTGGGATTGCCCGTATTTGGGGAGGCGAAGCGTTCCGGAGGTGGAATATCCTTGGCATGGACTAGGGGGGTTGGGCGCGTGGCCTCGGCCTGTGGGCGGTTGGTATCGGCGTTGGGATGAGAAGTTTCGACAGGCGGGCGTGCCGTTTCGGTGTTGGGGCGGTTGTTCTCATTGTTAGGACGAGCATTGTTGTTCGCGGCTGCTGGGGCACTATGAACTGCGCCACCTTCTCTCGCGGATACTGCGCCGCTGTCCTTGAAGGCGCCGGGCTGGGTTGTAGCAGCGATGGGAGGCTTCCCGTGATTTTGGGAGGCGCGTAGATCGGAGTTGCCGCGGGCAGACTGCGCATGCTGAGTTTGCTCGGCGACGGGAGCGATGTGGCGCCCTCGTCCGGCGGAATCTTCTTGGCTTGTGGCTCGCTCCTGCACGCCACCGTTGCCGCCGTTGTAGCTGACGCGATTGCCGCGGTTGTTGTCGTCTACTCTTGTGTTGTAAACGTTGCGATTGCGAGAGACGTCTACGTGGCTTACCGATTGATTGTAGTCAAAGTGGCCGTTGTCCCAGCGGCCGCCTTCGTAGCCGCGGCCAGAATAGCCGTAGCCATAGTTGATACCGCCGTAGAACCCGACGTCCGTTCCCCAGTAGCCTTCGTGGAAGATGTAGTCATCGCCATCGCGGCCCCAGTAGCCCGGAGTCCAGAGATAGCCGACTTCGGGAGCCATGACCCACGTTCCAGGGACCCAATAATAATCGTCGTCACCGTAAGCCCAGTAACCAGGAGTCCAAATGTAGCCATCCCCGGGGGCGATGGGTTGATCATAAACGGGTAATTCGGGCGGGGCGATCCTAATCGATATTCCTACGCCAATTTGGGCGGAGGAGGCCGCCGAGATGGCTAGCAATACCAGTGCGAACAACAAGGAACGAATGGATAAGGCAAAACGCATTTTGTTTCCTTCTGCCTGATGATCTTTGCTTGCGGGAGGTCAATCAAGCTAACTCAGCTCAGTCTCTGCGATCTGATAGGTTGCTATGTGGCCGTACATGGAACATTCGAGATATGCGCAGCGGACCACATCGACACGCACACGTAAGTATAGAAATAAGCGAACTTCAATACTGTCTGCAATTGGACATTAGTTCTTGTTTGCGGACGATACAGAAGTGGCCTAGCCGTACGGTTCGTGGACGGGAGCGGCGGAGGCGTTGCCGCGGCGACCGCGCGTGCGGGCTACTTGCGCGACACAGTGCAACCGAACGGGCGGCTCAATGCCGCCCGTTTCAGTCTGCAAAATCGGTTCTGACGATCAGGATTGATTACGGCTGATCAGGGCGGCGCTTGAGAGTGGGGCGGCCGTCGTCGGTGCCGTCGGTTGGGCTGGCGTTGGGATCGGTGGTGGAAGTGGGCTGCTTGGACTGCGCGGTCTTTGTGCGTAGCGTCGGTTTGCCGGGCTGATTGTCAGAGACCTTTCGAGCAAACATGATGTTGCGGAGCCGGGACTTTACGGAATCAAATTCGGAAGTGGTGACAATGTATTCCGGCCGCGCGGGCAGAATGCGCGCGATTTCTTTTTGCGTGGCTTCGATGCGGTCCGGAGTCGGCGGATGCGTCGAGAAGACCTTGGGAATGGTGCCGGGGCGGCGCTTTTCGTCGGCCTGAATGCGCTCGAAGAAGGTCACGTAAGAATTTGGATCGTAGCCGGCCTTATACATGTATTCGACGCCGAGGTAGTCTGCTTCGCGCTCGGCGTCACGGCTGAATTTCAGGTAGGTGACGGGAATCGCGAGGCTGGCAGCCTCATAGATACCGTAGCCGGCCCAGCCACCGGGTCCGAGAAGCATGAGCGGAATCATGGCGAGTTGCATGGCTTCGCCTTTGGTGGCGTTCTTTGTGCCGTGGCGCGCGCAGACGTGAGAGATTTCGTGGGCCATGACGCCGGCGAGTTCGGATTCTTCTTGGGCGCGCAAAATCAGGCCGCTATTCACGTAGAAGAAGCCGCCGGGAAGTGCGAAAGCGTTGACCTCATCGGAATCGATGACCTTGATGGTGAAGGGGACTTTTGCATCCGAGTTACGGACGAGATTTTGGCCCACGCGATTGACATATTCCGTGACGACGGGGTCATCAATGAGCTTGGAGGAGCGCTCGACTTCCTGTGCGAGCGACTTGCCGAGGGCGATTTCGCGCTCAAGGGAATAGAAATTGGGGCCTTTGCCGACGCTTCGGTTGCCGATAGCCTCGACATCATCCTTGGACTTCTTGGGATGCACAGTATCCTGCTGGGGAACCGGTTGATCCTGAGGAGCTTGCGTCTGCGCGGGCGGCGGAGGCGTAGGTTGAGGTGGAGCAGGTTGCGCGGTCGGCGTCGGAGTTTTCGTCGGCGTCTGAGTTTGGCTAGGATCCTGGCTTGACTGCTGAGGGCGAGGAGTTGCTAAACAAGCGCTCGCGACCAGGAGGCCTGCCACCATAAGGCCCAAAGCTAATCTCAGAATTCGTGTCATGGCATCAACCTCCCGATGGGCTAAGTATACACCCGTTTTGAACTTGCGAGGGAGCAATGGCCCCGCGCCCTTAACCACTACGATGTAAGACCTGCTAAGAAGGTTTCCTATTCCCCGAGAGCGATCCGCGCTATTTGCGGTTCGGGAGTAAGTCTGCAAGGGCGACGGTGGCCGCGGAACTCGGAGGGATGGTGTTGAGACAGGAAGGAAGGGTAGCGGCTGTGCCGAAGTGGACAGCGTGGCGGATGGTGTGCAAAGTGCAAGATTAGAAGGGTTGACACGTTTAGTGAGGGCCTCTAGAGTCAAGGTCAGAGACAATGAGCGTAAAAAAGATTCAGATCGGGCAGCTTTGGAGGAAGAATGACACCGGGGACGTCTATCTCGTGACGCGCGTGTACAGCGAGGCTCTTAGCACGATTGTGGTGCTGCGGAAGTCCGGGGCAGAAGATGAGGCTTTGACGCGGTTGCGGGCGGAGACTACGCCTAAAGGGCCGGGGATTCCAGGGTATTCGCCGGCGCAGGATGAAGAGAATTTTTGATCGGGGCGGCGAGTAGCGAACCATGAGTAGTGCGTGCCGCCTTAAGCGTCGACTCTGCCAACTCCCAATAGACAACATGAAGCTTCAGATCGAGCGGACGTCCATTTTGACGACGTCGTGGACCTGCATTAATTCCTTGATTAGAAAGGGCTCGCCGTATTTTACCCCGATCATTTCGCCGTAGTGGCGGGCGAGTTGATTCATTTCGTCTTCGAGACGGTCAATGGCCAGGAAGACGTTTGTCTTCTTAAACTGCTTGCGGGATTCGCCCTGATTCGGGTGGAATTGGGAGGCGAAAGCGAGGATGGCGCGGCGGCGCTGCTCGAAATGGGAAGTGATGTCGACAACAAAGGTAGGGCGGACCAGAGCGAAGGCGGTGGAATAGAGGATTTTGAAGGGACGATGAGGTTCGCCGTCGAGTGGCAGTTGCTTGAGGCCGGCGAGAAAGCAGCCCTCGTAGCCGAGGGTGGAGGCGTGGTAGTGGTCGGGGTGGCGGGCTTCCCAGTATGGGAGGATCACGGTCTTGGGGCGGAGTTCGCGAATTACAGAGGCTAGGCGGAGTTTGTGCTGGCGACTTGGCTGGACGTCGGAGTCGGGGACGCCGAGAGTGCTGCGCCAGCTCACGCGAAGAATCTTGGCAGCCTTGGCCGCTTCTCTGGCACGGGTTTCGGGAGTTCCACGAGTGCCCATTTCGCCGGAGGTAAGGTCGAGTATGCCGGTTTTGTAGCCGCTGTGAGCCATTTTTAGGAGCGTGCCGCCGCAGGTAAGTTCCACATCGTCGGGGTGGGCAGCGATGGCGAGCAGGTCCAGTTTCATCAACAATCTCCTTCGACAGACTAGTGTTCTAAGCGGTTGATGATAGCACTGCGCGGGGAGCGCTCCGCCGAGCGCGGCGATTCTGGGGGTGTGGTAACGTTTCGTCTGGCAGGAGTGTGATGGCAGAAAACACAGAAAGACGGGCGAGATCGCTTGTAGGGAAAGTAGCGTTGGTGACTGGCTCGGCGAAGAGACTCGGTAAAGCGGTGGCGTTGCGGCTAGCCGAAGAAGGCGCGGACTTGGTGATCCACCACGGCACGTCGCACGCGGAGGCGCTGCAAACGGTGGCGGAGATCGAGAAGATGGGTCGGCGAGCAGTGGCTCCCTCTGCTGATCTGCGAAAGGTGAATGAGATTCGACGGCTGTTCGAAGAGATTGTGAAAAGATTTGGACGGCTGGATGTTTTGGTGAACAGTGCAGCGAACTTTTTGCCCGCGAGCATTGTTTCGACGACGGAAGAAATTTGGGACGCGTCACTCGATACGAATTTGAAGGCGGGATTTTTCTGCGCGCAGGCGGCGGCTCCGTTGCTACGCCGGACGAAGGGTGCGATTGTGAATTTTGCGGACGCTGGCGGACTGATGGGGTGGCCGGGCTTCATTCCGCATTCCATCTCGAAGGCGGGCGTGGTGATGTTGACGAAAGTGCTTGCGAAGGCGCTTGCTCCGGACGTGCGCGTAAATGCGATCGCGCCAGGAACGATTGCTATGCCCGGTGATCCGCCGGAGTGGGAAACCGATTTTGTCAGACTGGCTCCATTGGGGCGAACAGGTGCACCGGGAGACATCGCGGATGCCGTCTCCTATCTCGTGCACGCAGAGTTTTTAACTGGACACACTCTCGTCCTGGACGGCGGGAGGAGCCTTGGTTGGGTGAAAGAAGAATTTCGCTAAGTGTGTGTGTGCAGAGAATCGCGCCGCGGTGTATTCTATTCTCCTTATAGTGGAAATAAGTTTGGGAGGCGCGCGAACGAGCGCGCCGGAATCCGACAAAAAGAGGGCCAGCCTAAGTCATGGACAATGAGACGTACATCCACACCGATAGCCCGAGCGAGGCGATCAGCGTACCGCACGGACTAGAAGACACGCAGATTCAAGAATGGCTCGAGTCGCTGGACTCTGTGCTCGATTCCAGTGGGCCAGAAGTGGCGGCGGAGATTTTAGAAAGGCTCCGCGCGCACGCCACCGTTGCGGGCATCGACCTTCCGTTTTCTGCAAACACGCCGTATGCGAACACAATTCCCGCGCGGCTGGAGCCACTTTTCCCTGGCGATCAAGAATTGGAACGGCGGATCAAAAGTTTGATCCGTTGGAACGCCCTGGCCATGGTGGTGCGGGCGAACCGCGTAGAGCACAACATTGGCGGGCACATTTCCACGTACGCTTCGGCAGCCACTCTATACGAGGTGGGTTTCAACCATTTCTTTCGAGCACGTTCGGAGGAGTTCGAGGGCGACACGGTTTATTTCCAGGGGCACGCGGCGCCGGGCATGTACGCTCGAGCGTTTCTCGAAGGGCGGATTTCGCCGCAGCAGTTGGAAAATTTTCGCCGCGAGTTGAAACCGGGCGGGGGACTATCGTCTTATCCGCATCCGTGGCTAATGCCGGACTTTTGGGAGTTTCCGACGGTGTCGATGGGCCTGAGCCCGCTCATGGCGATTTATCAAGCGCGGTTTAATCGCTATCTCGAAGATCGTGGATTGAAGCCGGTGACGGACGCGAAAGTTTGGGCGTTCCTGGGCGATGGCGAAACGGATGAACCAGAGTCGCTTGGGGCGATCACGCTGGCTTCGCGCGAGAAGTTGGACAATCTGATTTTTGTGGTGAACTGCAACTTGCAGCGCCTGGACGGGCCCGTGCGTGGCAACGGCCAGATTATTCAAGAACTGGAATCGGCGTTCCGCGGGGCGCGATGGAACGTGATCAAGGTGCTCTGGGGCAGCGAGTGGGATCCGATCCTCGAGCGCGACACGGAAGGCCTGCTCGTCAAGCGCATGGGCGAGTTGGTGGACGGCGAATACCAGAAGCTGGTGGTGTCGTCGGGTGCGTACGTGCGCGAACGTTTTTTTGGAAGCGATCCGCGTTTGCTGCAATTGGTTGAGCCATTGCCGGATGAGGCGCTGCGGCGTTTGCGGCTTGGCGGACACGACCCGCGCAAGGTATACGCGGCGTACAAAGCGGCGGTAGAGCACAAGGGCGGGCCGACTGTCATTCTCGCGCGCACAATCAAGGGTTACGGCCTAGGAGAAGCGGGCGAGGGCAAGAACGTCACTCATCAGCAGAAAAAATTGAATGAAGAAGAGTTGCGCGAGTTCCGCTCGCGGTTTGGAATTCCGCTGAATGACGACGATTGCGTCGAGGTGCCGTTCTACCGCCCGGCGGAGGACAGTATCGAGATTCAATATCTGCGTGCGCGGCGGGAGGCGCTGGGCGGCTATACACCGAAGCGCAGCGTCCGCTCGAAACCATTGGCGGCCGATCACGACGAACTGTTCAAAGAATTCTTCGGCGGCAGCGAAGGCAGGGAAGTTTCAACGACGATGGCGTTTGTCGGGATGCTGCGCAAAATGCTCAAGGATCCGGAGATCGGCAAGCTCGTCGTGCCGATCGTTCCCGACGAAGCGCGGACTTTCGGCATGGAATCGCTGTTTCGCACGGTCGGAATTTATTCGAGCGTTGGGCAGAAGTATGAACCCGTCGATGTCAACACGCTCCTGTATTACAAGGAAGCGAAAGACGGACAGATTCTCGAGGAGGGAATTACCGAAGCCGGCTCGATGGCGTCGTTTATTGCCGCGGGGTCCGCTTATGCGACGCATGGCATTAATACGATTCCTTTCTTCATTTACTACTCGATGTTTGGATTCCAGCGCATCGCCGATTTTATTTGGGCCGCTGCTGATATGCGCACGCGCGGATTCCTGCTGGGGGGAACATCGGGGCGCACGACCTTGTCGGGCGAAGGTTTGCAACACCAGGACGGCAACAGTCACGTGCTGGCGCTCTCCGTACCGAATTTGCGAGCGTACGATCCGGCGTTTGCTTACGAGATGGCGGTGATTTTGCAAGATGGCATCCGGCGGATGTACAAGGACGGCGAAAGCATTTTTTATTACATAACGGTGATGAACGAGCCGTATGCGATGCCTGCGATGCAGGGCGACGTGAAAGATGGGATTTTGAAGGGGATGTACCGCTATCGGCAGGCGGCCAGCCCAAAAACCAAGCTTCGCGCGCAGCTCTTCGGAAGCGGCGCCATTCTGAACGAAGTTCTTCGCGCACAGGAAATTCTGGACACGAAGTATGGCGTTGCGGCGGATGTTTGGAGCGTGACGAGTTACAAGGAGCTCTACGTCGACGGGAACGAGACGGAACGGTGGAACCGCCTGCACCCCGGCGAAAAGGCGCGGATTCCTTACTTGACGAAGTGTCTTGCGGATGCGCCTGGAGTCCTGGTGGCCGCTTCTGATTACTTGAAGACTCTGCCCAACATGGTGAGCAAATGGATGCCGCGGCGGCTGGCGTCGCTGGGCACGGATGGATTCGGACGCAGCGAAGGACGCGCGTCGTTGCGCGAGTTCTTCGAAGTCGATTCGCGGTTCATAACGCTGGCGACACTGCACGAGCTGCACTCGGATGGCAAAATCGAGCGGTCGGTGGTGGACAAAGCGATTAAGGATTTGGGAATCAATCCGGACAAATCGAATCCCGCTATTTCGTGACCGAACCGACTGGGTTCTGAGCCACGGATGCTTCTGTGCTGGAGAGGGCAAACTACGGTTCGCCTTTTCTATCTTTCCGGCCGGTTCGCGGCTCTTTCCAGGATTTCGCCCGGTTTGAGGCGTCCTGTGGCGAGTTGTGCTATGAGTTGCGAGTTGGCAGCGAGAAAGTCGTAGCTGCCCAGTTCTCTGGGCAAAGCCCACGCGATTTGTTCGAATTCGTTCGGGGTGATTTTGCTTTCCTTGATGCTGGCGGCATAAAAGCGAATCTCCAATTCTTCGGGTGAGGCGGCATATTTGTGACGCGTGCGGCCCATCTCCACACATTTTTCCATTGTGACACTCAGCTCTTCGCGAAGTTCGCGCGCTAACGCGGCTTCGGGCGTTTCGCCTTCTTCAACTTTTCCGCCGGGAAATTCCCACTTAAGTGGAGAGGTGTCTCCCTTCCGGCGCTGGCCGATCAGGATGCGGCGGTCGCCGCGCTCAATGACTGCGGCTACGATGACTTTCACTCTTTGGTTCCCCGTGTTCCGGCTCTTTGGAAGATGCGGAGAAGTTGCCTTGCTCCGGCGAGCAGTGGCGGGCCGGGTGTGTTCAGCAATTCGTCGCGCACGACGTAGACACGCTTGTTGCGGATGGCTGGAACGTCCATCCAGGCTGCGACAGTATACGCCTTCTCAATGTTTGCCTGGTCTCCCGTGGCGGCCCAGGCGAGGACGATTAATTCCGGCATTGCTCGTGCGACTTGTTCATCGCTTACTTTTTTGCCCGGAGGCAAGACCATTTCGCCGCCGCAAATGCTTACGATTTCCTGGACCCATGGCGGAGAGCTGATACGCGGATTTGGCCAGGCCTCGCAGTAAACGGCGAGCTTTTGTTTTAGGGCTCCACACTCTCTTGTGATCGCGGAAAATTCTTGGCGCATCTTCCTCATGAGGCGCTCGGCCTGCGTCAGGCGGTTGGCAATGCTGCCCAGGATACGAATGTCATTTTCGATGTCTGCGAGCGATCTTGGATTCATCGCTAAGAAATTGAGCGGACGCTCCAAGAGCTTGGCCACGATCGCTTGATTGTAGGGAACCGACCCGATGACGAGCGACGGTTTCAGCTTCAGAATTTCGTCCACGGAATCCATGTGCCAGCAATCGCCCAATCTTGGCAACTCGTTTACCGGCGCTACATCCGCGCACCATTTCGTAACACCGACGAGATATTTCTTCGCCCCGACGCCGCAAAGAATCGATGTCGCGCTGGGCGCGAGAGACACGATTCGCAGTTCGCTCCGAGGGATGGCCCTTTTCATTTCCCAGAGAGAATAGCAAAGCCGCAGACTTATGTGTGGCTGCCGATTGGCAGCCGATTGACTCCGCGCGTGGATTGTGTTGGACTTCGCCGACAGATTTCCTGGAGGCATTTGTGCGTTTGATTCGAGCTTGTCTTTTTCTGTTTTGCATCCCAATCTCTGTGGCCGCGCAGAATGCGCCGGCCTCATCCGTGGCGGATGTGGTGCATTTCAAGGGCGCAATCGACAACGTGAAGTATGTCTTCGGAGTTGCTCCGCCAGTCGCGCGCTTACGGCCTGGGAATACTCTCGATACAAACTCGCTGGATTGCTTTGGCAACGGCATTCAGAAGCCTGGCGATACAACCGCGATGGCAAAAGGGGACAATCCCCTTACAGGGCCATTCTTCATCGAAGGCGCGGAGCCGGGCGACACGCTCGTCGTTCGGATCCTCGACTTGCAGGTCGACGGCAATCAAGGCGTAGGCGCGTTTTCTCCTGGATTTGGTGCGATCAATTCTACGCACTACACACCGGTGCTGGAGAAAGAGCCGCTTGCGGAAAAGATTTGGTTCTATCCCATCGATCACGCTGATAACACTGCCACGTTTCAGGCGCTGGATTCCAACTTCAAGGTGAAAATTCCGATGCATCCGTTTCTCGGGTGCATCGGCGTGGCGCCAGCCAACGGCGAGGCGCGCAGCTCGATTGTTCCGGCCGAATTCGGGGGGAATATGGATGCGCCGGAGGTAAGCGTGGGTAACACTCTGTATCTCCCTGTCAACGTAAGCGGCGCGCTGTTTTATTTTGGCGATGGGCACGCGGCGATGGGTGACGGCGAAATTGCCGGCAGCGCCATTGAAGTGCCCATGCGCGCGCGTTTGCAATTCGACGTAGTGAAAGGGAAGAGAACGGGATGGCCGAGGTTCGAGAACGAAAAGGAAATCATGACCACGGGCATCTACCGGCCTGTGGATGACGCCGTGCGAATCGCCTTCACCGAGCTAGTTGCATGGATTCATGCCGACTACGGTCTCTCCGAGCTGGATGCCTACGAACTGCTTTCAAAAGTCGGGAAAATACATCTGACGGAGATGGTGGACCCAAACTATGTCGTGGTCGCTTCCGTCGAGAAGAAATATTTACCGCAGCGAGCGAAAGGCAGTTCGAACCGGGCTGACGCGCATTAACAACAGGCTCATGGTTGCGTCATGTCTCAGCTAAACCCAGTCGAAGTGGGCTTGAAGTCTTTCGCAGTGGGATTCTGCGGGAGCGAATCGCGCCAGAGCACTTCGTGAACTTCGATAGGCGCATCGCGCCCTTTGAGTTTCATGGGCGAGAGCGGACAGCAGGAAATCTCGCGGCAAATGTGCGCGTATGTCGCGGTAGAAATGACAATCTGACCTGGTCCCGCCTGAGACGTAAGGCGCGAGGCGACGTTGACAGTGTCGCCGATAGCCGTGTAATCCATGCGGTGTTCCGTGCCCAGATATCCGACGATGGCTTCTCCCGTGTGAATGCCGATTCCGATGCTTAACGGCGGTTTGCCAGAGACTTTGTTGAGCTCGGCCAGACTCTTTTGCATGTTCACGGCTGCGCGGACTGCGGCCTCCGCGTCATTTTGCAGAGCAAGAGGCGCGCCGAAGAGCGCCATCAATCCATCGCCAAGATATTTATCCAGAGCGCCATCGTGATCGAAGATCACGTTGGTCATGCGCACAAAAAAGTCATTCAGGACCTCCACGGCTTCGCGCGGTTTCATCTTCTCGGCCATGGCAGTAAAGCCGCGCACATCGGCAAACAGCAGCGTAATGCGCTGGCTCTCGCCTCCGAGCCGGATGTCACCCGCATCCGCCACAACTTTTTTTGAGATCGCGGGCGAAAGAAAACGCTGGAGCGCGCTGAGGTGCACGCCCTGGCGCTTGACTTCGCTCTTCGCCATGACGCGGTCGATCACAAGTCCCGCTTGTGCGGCAATGACGGCAAAGACCTCGAGATCCTCGGGCGTAAAAGTCCCGCGCTTCGAAAGATTGTCCACGTAGAGCAAGCCGAACAGTCTGTCGCGGCTGGCCAACGGCGCGCACATCGCCGACTGCATGCCAGACATGGCCATGCTCTGGCTGCCCGAGAATCGCGCGTCTTCCTTTGCGTCCATCACAAGGAGAGGCCCCTTGCTCTCCATGACCTGTTGAATGATGGCTCTGGAGAGGGCCATCTGGGGCGTGGCTGCTTTTGGAGCCTGGCGATAGCGGAGGATAGCGGGCAGAAAAGTGTAATTTGATGCGGCCTGCGGTACATCTCGGAGAGACTCTTCGGTCAGCAACATAGCGTAACCGCGCTCGGCGCCATCGATTTCGAGCACGAGGTCAAGAACGCATTGAGTGACATCTTCGACCGTGGTTTTGTCGCCCAGAGCTCGGCTGACTTGGTAGAGAAGGGTGAGCAAACGATTTTCGCGGCGAAGATATTCGAGACGGCTATCGGTATCGACTCGGGACTCGGTCCATTCTGTGGGTGGTTTCGCTTTAGAGCGCTCCAGCAGTTTGGCGACGTTCTCCTGATCGATGATTTGAGTCAGATGGGAGGCAAGTTCTGGCGAGGCCTTCGCCACGACGGTGCCGCTCGTCATGTTTTCAAACCGCAGCTTGATGTCGCCGAGGCAGATGATGTCGCCGCTCTTTAATTCGGCGCGCTCGATGCGCACCCCGTTGACCAAAACGCCGTTGGCGCTGTGTTGATCCCGCACTACCCAGGTGTCGCGCCTGCCTTCGAGGAGCGCGTGACTTCGGGAGATGCTCGAGTGGGGAAGTGTGATGTCATTGGACGCGGCGCGTCCAATATGAATCGTGGAGCCGTCTTTCAGCTCATAGAGACGCGGCTGGCCGCCGGGCCGTTCAATGATTAGCCGTGGCATGGTTGGAATGAAGCGCTACTGTTATGTTCAGCCTGTTTGCTGCGACGTGCAACGGAAGTGTGGGGGCAATTGTCCGATTTTGCAATCCAGCTACCAAGTTTCGGGGGCAGTTGAAAGGTGCGTGGCTAGTTGAGCTACGATAGTCCGATGTTCAGCGAATTGGTCCTGGACCACTTCCGAAACCCCCGCAACGCCGGCAAACTGGCGAACGCCAGTGCGGAAGTGCAAACGACAAATCCGGTCTGCGGCGACATCCTGGAGCTCGCGGTCCGTGTCGAAAACGGCGGCATCGCCGCAGCGCGTTTTCTGTGCCGCGGTTGCACAACATCCATCGCCTGCGCATCGTTTATGACGGAGCGGCTAAAGGGCAGCACTCTCGCCGCAGCGCGTTCGATTACGGCCGAATCTATTTCCGAAGCTTTAGGCACGCTCCCGCCAGCCACCTTTCACGGAGCCCAACTTGCTACGGATGCTCTCCGTCTTCTGCTCGAAAAATTGACTTAGCAGGAGATGAGCAGGCGCGTTTCAAACGCCAAATGCCCTCTGCATCGTGTCTGGATCATTCAAATTAAGGACGCAACCTTCCTCATTCGTTTGCACGAGGTGAACTTCGCCGGCATGTGCCCAGACGACGGAGCGCGCTCCCGTTTCGAGCGGCGCATTCATCAACTCTTGGTATAACACTGAGGAGAAAATTACCGGATGTCCGCGCCGGCCTTCGTACACGGGCAAAACAATAGACTTGCCGTTTGCATAGAAGGACTCTACCAACTCAGCGACGAGCCCTGAACTGATGAGCGGGTGATCAATCAAGAAAAGAACCATTCCGTCGGTTTGCGGAGGCAGGCTTCGTAGCGCCGCCTGAATCGAACTCAGTTGACCTTTTTCCCAGTCCTCATTGATGACGATTTCGTCCGAGGCCAGATTCACTTCTTTGGCGATGGGTTCTGCGTCCGCTCCTAACACGACGCGGCGCGAACCGATTTTCGGGTGATGGGCCACATCCAGCAAATGTTCGAGGAATGGGCGCCCCTGATAGGAGAGGAGCGCCTTCGGCGATCCCATCCGGCGCGATGCGCCGCCCGAGAGGATGACGGCAGCGAGCATGCCACCTCTTTCAGTTTTCAGCGTTCCGTTAGTGCAGGGCGCGGTTCGTAATTCAATTTTTTGTGCGCCGCAGATTCCGCGTTGCGGCGAATGGCAATTAGTTCCGCCACGATACTTATGGCAATTTCTTCTGGCGCCAGCGCGCCAATTTCCAGTCCCATCGGCGCGTAGACGTGCTGAAACTCTTCGGGGCGATAGCCATCGCTCTCCAAAGCTTTATATACCGAAAGGACTTTGCGCTTGCTACCGATCATCCCGACGTAGCGAGCGGGCGTGCGAACAGCCCAGCCGAGTACGCGCATGTCTTCTTTGTGCCCGCGCGTGACGATAATCAGATAGGTCGCGGCGCCTGGCCGAATTTTTTCGAAAGCATCCTCGTACGTCGTGTAGATATTCTGCGCCATCGGAAAGCGCTCGGCGTTGGCAAAGGCTTCGCGGTCGTCTACGACTCCAATTCCAAAGCCCGCGGCGCTGGCTGCCTTCGCCACCGCC
>Ga0070765_100001172_pt1 | contig 15825 bp, 5 predicted proteins | sample HubBroMetageWFT5_FD_71516 | JGI IMG/M metagenome (GOLD analysis project Ga0070765, IMG submission 71516) | Warmed and freeze-thawed soil microbial communities from the Hubbard Brook experimental Forest, New Hampshire - Hubbard Brook CCASE Soil... | ecosystem: Environmental > Terrestrial > Soil... | reverse complement strand
GACCCCGGGCACGCGCGAAACGGTTGATCAATGGCTTTATGAGTATCGGTGGGAATCGAAACCGCGCGCGCGTCAATCGACAGCCGAAGAACTGCCTGTTTCCGCGCTAGGTCCTTTTCCATCCGCGGAGGTCTTCGACAAATTGCATCGGCACGCCGATGAGTCGGCGGCCGAGACTGGCTGGAAGCAATATTACGGGAAGTCTGAAGAGCGTTTGAATGAGCTGGCCACCGCTTATACGGTCGCCGCTTTTGCCGGACCGGACGGAAATCTTTCGCCCCGACTCGCGACGGCCGCGAATGCTAACGACTGGCGTGGCCGCCTCGCCCAGCGATTGCTGAGCGGTTTGGAGTCCCAGGGAATTGCGCGCAAGTCCGGCGACACATGGCAATTGACCGGGAAGCGCCCGAATCATTCGCCGGCGCAATTGCGCGACGAAATCCTGCGAGATTATCCGAATCACGCGCTCGATCTCGAACTTCTCGAGCGATGCGGGCCGAGGGTTGCTGACGTTGTGGCCGGAAGTACCGACGGTCGGGAAATATTGTTCGGTGGGGATGGATTCGAGTTTTTGGAGCGTTTCTACAAAGGTTCGGCGTCCAACGCGTTTTATAACGATCTCGCCGCTGAAACTGTCCGAGGTCTTGTCGGTACGCGAGACGATGGCAGGGTCCTAAAGATTTTGGAAGTGGGCGCGGGGACGGGGGGAGCAACTTCGCACATTCTTCCCCTACTTGACCCCGCGCGCACCAATTACGTTTTCAGCGATGTCTCACCTCTATTCCTGGAACGCGCGCGCGCGAAATTCAGCGGCTTTGCGTCGCTATCCACAAAAGTTTTCGACGTGGCCAAGGATCCGGCAGAGCAAGGGCTCCAGCCGAATTCATTCGATCTGATCATTGCAGCGAACGTTCTCCACGCGACGCCGCGTGTTGACGTGACCACGCGCCATTTGCGGCAACTTCTCGCGCCCGGCGGCGTGCTGCTGCTCCTCGAAATCACGCGGCCCCCTTTCTGGCTCGAAATCATCTTCGGACTCACGGAAGGCTGGTGGAAATTCGAGGATTTGGACCGGCGCCCGCATCATCCGCTCATGAGTGGAGCCGCATGGCAAACTTTGTTGGCGGATTGCGGAATGGAACAGTCAGCCGTAGTCGCAGACTCTGCTCCCGGAGAGCCGGCTCAATCGGTGGTGTTGGCGCGCAAACCCGTGGCGAGCGGCGGGTTCACTCTCTCGTTGGAAGAGGGCAAGCATTGGCTGATTTTTGCTGACCAGTCGGGCAGGGGACAGCGGCTCGCAGCCATTCTAGAGAATCAAGGTTGCGAGTGCAGTCTAATCTTTGCGGATACACAGTACACAAGGCACGGCTCAAATCAGTTTGGTGTTCGCCCGGATAATTCCGAAGACATGGCGCTGCTCGCCGAGCAAGTGCGGCCTCTGCTGCCGCGCGTCGAAGGGGTAGTTCATCTGTGGAGTCTCGACGCGGGCCCGGTTTCCGCTGCCGGATCTTTCGAGCGCGCGCGGACGCTTTGCTGCGAAAGCGTCGCCGCAATCCTTCAAAACATAATCATCGGCTCAGCCTTGGCAGAGCGAAGCCTGATCCTGGTGACGTCGCACGCACAAATGATCAGCGGCGATCGCCAGGAAACCGCCGTGCTTCAAGCGCCCATCTGGGGCCTCGGAAGAGTCTTGTTGAAAGAGTTGCCCGCGCTGCGATGCAGGTTGATTGACTTGAGTGCGGAATGCCCGGAAGAGGAACTCGTTGCGCTTTGCGAAGAGGTTTTGGGCGACGACGCGGAAGAAACCGGCGAAGAAATCGCGCTCCGCTCGAGCGATCGCCTGGTTCACAGGTTGCGGCCCACGTCGTTAAAGGCAGTGGAGGATTCCGCTCCTCCGGCCGCGCTCACGGAAGATGGGGCATGGCGAGCGGATGTGACGTCGCCTGGATCGCTCGACGGTGTTACTTTGAAGCGGGTGGCGCGCAGGCATCCCGGTCCGGATGAGGTGGAGTTTTCGGTGAAGGCGGCGAGCCTGAATTTTCGGGACGTCGTTCTCACCATGGGCCTCGTTGACGGACTCGAACGCGAGCACTCGGCGGGCAGGCGCACGCTGGGCTCGGATTTCGCGGGGACCATCACGCGTTGCGGTGAGCGGGTGAAGAATTTCAAGCCTGGCGATGAAGTGTTCGGGCTTTCGCCTGCTTCGCTTTCGTCGCATGGAGTGACGCATGCGTCGTTGGTGGTTCCGCGGCCGGCTTCACTCGGCGTGGAGACAGCCGCAAGTTTACCGCTCGCTTATGTGACGGTGTGGTATGCGCTGCGGCGGCTGGCGAGACTTTCCGCCGGAGAAAGCATCCTGATTCACGCAGCTTCTGGCGGCGTGGGCATCGCCGCGCTGGAAATCGCTAGGCTCGCAGGCGCGGAGGTATTTGCCACAGCGGGCAGCGCCTCGAAGCGCGCCTACCTGGAATCCATCGGGATCAAACATGTGATGGACTCGCGCACACTCGATTTTGCCGACGAGATTCGCGAGCGCACCGGCGGCCGGGGAGTTGACGTCGTATTGAATTCGCTTTCTGGCGAGGCGTTGGAACGAGGTATGTCGTGCCTGGCGCCATACGGCAGATTCGTCGAACTCGGGAAGGCGGATATTTACCAGGGTCATCGGCTCGATCTCTCGCCTTTTCGAAGAAACTTGGCTTTGTATTCGGTTGATCTGGACCGATTGTCACTGGAAAGAATAGAGCTCGTTGGCGAAATGCTGCGAGAGGTTGCGGCGCACATCGCGTCGGGAGATTTGAATCCTCCTCCGTGTACGGTGTTTGAGGTGGGGAGGATCCCTGAGGCATTGCGCTTCCTTGCTCAGGGAAAGCACATCGGAAAGATCGTAATTCGGAATGCGGGAGAAATCAAAGTTCGCGCCGCGATTCCAGCGCAACCGGTGATTCGTGCCGACGCGACGTATCTGATTACCGGCGGGCTTGGAGGACTTGGGCTGAAGGTAGCTTCGTGGCTGGTAGCGCATGGCGCGCGCACACTGGCGCTGATGGGCCGCAGCCAGCCTTCTCCGGAGGCCGAGGGAATTTTGTCTGAATTAAGGGCGCTCGGCGCGCGCGTGGAGGTGGTGAATGGCGACGTCTCGAAGGAACGCGACGCTGCCGCCGCAACAAAGAGAATTCGAGAAAGCCTGCCGCCCTTGCGCGGGATCATTCACGCAGCCATGGTGCTGGAAGACACTCCGTTGGGCGAGATGTCCAACGAATTGTTCGATCGCGTGATGGGCCCGAAGGTGATGGGTGCGTGGAACCTGCATACGCATACGGCGGGCGATGCGCTCGATTTCTTTGTGTCGTTCTCTTCGATTGCCTCGATGCTGGGAAATCCCCAGCAGGGAAATTATGCGGCGGCGAACGCGTTCCTGGATTCGTTCGCCGGATATCGCCGCGCGCAGGGTCTTAAGGCGACCACGATCAACTGGGGCGTGATTTCCGGCGTGGGATACGTGGCCCGGCGAGAGGACATTGGAAAGTACCTCGCCAGGCAAGGCTATCTGAGTTTCACACCCGAACAAGTACTCGAAGTTCTTTCGGATTTGCTCAGGCGCGACGCCGGTCATGTGATGGCCGCACGCATCGACTGGAAATGTCTGGGAGAATCCGGGTCACAAAGCGCAACGTCGCCACGTTTCCGTCACCTTGTTCCTTCCGCTGCTTCGCCGGCCCAAGCGAGCACAGGTTCCGCCCGCTCGCTGATCGAAAACGAAAAGCCCGCTCAGAGGAGACCGCGGGTCGAGCAGTATCTGCGCGAGCAAGTCGCAAGGCTGCTTGGCACCCCTGCGGCTTCATTGGACGCCGATCGGGCCATCAACGCGATGGGCCTCGATTCACTAATTGCCGCGGAGTTAACCGTCGTCCTTCAGCGTGATCTCGGTATTGAAGTATCGGGCAGCAAACTTCTTGCGGGCGTGACCATCCGTGGTCTGGCGACTCAAGTTCTCAGCCTCATGAGGTTGGACGCAGTTGAGGGTTCGGCGGAGGCGGTCGCATCGCCCGCTGCCACAGAGGCACCCAAGGCAGCGCCCGTCGAAACAATTCACACGGTTACTTCCGCAGGCGGTAACGGGAGTTCGAAGGCCGCGCCCTCCGTTGCGCCACCCTCCGCTCCCGCTCCTGCGGTTTCTCCACAGGTTCCAGCGCGAGTTGCCGCGCCAGTTGTCGCGCCAGTTGCCGCGCCAGTTGCCGCTCAAGTTCAGGCTCCGTCTGCAAAATCGGATGGAGCGGAGAGCCATAGTGCTGCTCCATCCGGCAACGGTTCACATGTTCACGCGGAAGTCGACTATGGTTCGCTTGATTATTCGCGATGGTCGCCCCGCCAAAACCTGGCACGCACGGTCACGGCCGCGGGGCTAAGCATGATCGCTCGCATCGACGTGGACGGACTCGAAAATATTCCGTCCGACGGGCCATGCATTGTCGCCGTCAATCATTTGAGCAAAGTGGATACTCCGCTCTTCATGTCACAGCTTGCCAGGCGAACCGTGATGCTCGCGAATGAAAAATACCGCACCTCGGCGCTCATCCACTGGTTTATTTCCGATTTGGGGCAGGCGATTTACGTCAAGCCAAACGAACTCGACGAGCAGGCTCTGAGCAACGCACTGGCCGTCCTACGGGCAGGCGGATCGCTGGGGCTAGCGCCGGAAGGAACGCGAAGCAAAACTGGGGGACTCATGCGTGCGCGGACCGGCGTCGCGTACCTTGCCACCACCGCAAACGTGCCGGTGGTGCCCGTCGCGGCCTGGGGCCAGGAAAAGTGGCGGGATCGAATGCACAGCATTCGCCGAATTCCAATCCATGTTCGCGCCGGTAAACCGCTCACTTTTCCGCCCGGTCCGGCGTCTCCCCAACTTCTGCTGAAATATACGGACGCGATCATGCAAGCCCTCGCGGGGCTTTTGCCTGAAGGCTATCGTGGCGTGTATGGTGGCGAGACGATTCAGGCTCCCGGCCAAGCGCTTCAGGCAGAGAATCGCCAGGCCCGCAGTGCATCGAGTTCGAATTAATGCTTAAAGTTGCCGCTTGCCTGCGCAGCGCACGCCGGGCGGTTCTCCCAAATTGAGTAGTTCTACCCAAACGTCGTAAGCCGGAGTTGAAAACATGCAGACAGCGAGTAACGGTCCCGGGGCTCCAGCGCCGCAGGCAACAAGCCACAACCAGACTGAATACGACGTCGTCGTAATCGGCAGCGGCTTCGGCGGCAGCGTCTCCGCGCTTCGACTGACGGAGAAAGGCTACCGCGTGGCCGTGCTCGAATCCGGCCGCAGGTTCGCCGACGATGCGCTCCCTAAAAATTCGTGGCATATGCGGGCGTTCCTCTGGGCGCCCATGATCGGGTGCTACGGTATCCTGCGCATGTCGTTGCTCAAGGACGCGTTCATCCTGTCAGGTGCGGGCGTCGGAGGCGGTTCCCTGGCTTACGCTCAGACGCTCTACGAACCAAGCCCGCCGTTTTACCTCGATTCGCAATGGGCCCACATTACCGATTGGCGGCCCGAACTCGCTCCGTTCTTTGATCAGGCCAAGCGGATGCTCGGCGTCGTCACGAATCCCCTCGACGCGCCTGCTGATCACATTTTGATGGATGTAGCTAAAGATATGGGCGTGGGTGACTCATTCCGAAAAACTCCCGTAGGCGTTTACTTCGGTCAGTCAGGAGTCGAAGCGGAAGATCCTTACTTTGGAGGGGCCGGCCCACGAAGGAAAGGGTGCCTCGGATGCGGAGAGTGCCTCAGCGGGTGCCGCCACAACTCTAAAAATACGCTCATGAAGAATTATCTTCACCTCGCCGAACGCGGCGGTGCACACATACACCCCCTTACCACCGTCACTGCTGTCCGCCGCCTGCAGGACGGGCGTTATGCCATTGACACGGTGCGCAGCGGCAGCATATTTCGCCGCCGAAAAACTTATATTGCGCGGGACGTCATTTTTTCCGCGGCCACTCTCGGCTGCCTGAAGTTGATGCTGCGCATGCGCGACGAAGGCCAGCTTCCCGCGTTATCTCCCCGGCTCGGTGAGCTCACGCGTACAAATTCGGAAGCGATCCTTGCCGCGCGCACCTTCCGGCGGGATGTGGATTTTACCAAGGGTGTCGCCGTGAGTGCTTCGATATATCCCGACGACGTGACTCACATTGAATTCGTCCGTTACGGCAAGGGCAGCAACTCGATGGGGGGGCTCACAACCGCGCTCGCGGACGCAGATCAAGGGCCCCGTCCTCTCGCCTGGGCTCGCGAATTCGTCAAGAATCTCGGACCCAATCTGCGTAACGTGGTTCTGCGCCATTGGTCTCAGCAAACGCTGATTACTCTCGTGATGCAATCGCGAGACAACTCGATTACGTGCTACAGAAAATCCGGCTTATTTGGAACTCGCCTCACATCGAAGCCGGGCGGTGGCGAGCCGGCGCCGGTGTGGATCCCCATCGCGCACCAGGCCGTGCGCAATGTCGCAAAGCGGATTGGCGGAACCGCGTTCGGCTGCTGGAATGATGTGTTCAATATCCCCATGACGGCTCACCTTCTCGGTGGCTGCGTCATTGGTGATTCTCCAGAAACTGGAGTGATCGACGCCTACCACCGCGTCTACGGCTACCCTGGCCTCCATGTGGTTTGCGCCGCGGCCGTGACGGCGAACCCGGGCGTGAATCCAGCGCTCACAATTACGGCGATGTCGGAGCGGGCCATGGCATTCTGGCCAAACAAGGGCGAACGCGATGAACGTCCGCCGGTCACTGCTCCTTACGTTCAACTGAGACCTACGGCGCCTCGAGCCCCCATCGTTCCCGCTGGCGCCCCGGGTGCGCTCCGGCTGTCATAATGATTGTCCAATGAATGCGTACGGGATGAAATCGCTATGCCTTGGTTTGCGCGCGGCTTTGATGGCGCCACAATTTTGAGAGGCTCATGGGCACGTTGAATCCGCCAGGTGATTATTCATCGGGAATCCAAAGTTTTCTGGCGTCTCTGCCCGTCCTCGAGGGGCTGGATCCCTCGGACTTCAAAGCGCTCGGGAAACATTCGAAGCTGATTTCAGTCCAAAAAGGCGAAAGCCTTTTGAACGATTCCGGTTTTACGCAAACCCTCTACGTCGTCCTCTCCGGTGTCCTGGATGTTTTCGGGCGTCCCGAACTCAAGAACCCGGCAGCGCGACTCGTCCCCGGAGATGTGTTCGCCGAGGCCGCTTACCAATACTCAAAGCCGCGGATAACTGTGATTCGGGCCGCTGAGGATTCGCGGGTGATCAGCATTCCCATCAGCGCGGCGGAGCCGCTGTTGGTCCACCGGCCGGCGGTCCGCACGGCTATAACGAAGCAGATAGCCTGGCACCTGCTGCGCATGCATCTAGCCACCGCAGAAATGTTCGGCGAGCTCGAAAACTCCCTGTTCTGTTACGTCGCAGACAATTCCCGGTTTGTCGTCGTGAAGCGCGGCGACCTCGTCATGAAGCAGGGCGAGAAAGCGGACTGCATGTACATCGTCGCCCGCGGAAGCGTGGAGATTTTTCAGGAGCAGCCGGATGGAAGTTCAAAGTCTATCGAACTCCTGCGGGACGGTGTGGCCATCGGTGAATTGGCATTGCTGCTGAACGAGCCTCGCTCGGCAAGCGTTCGCGCCTGGCGCGATTCCTTGCTTGTGCGCGTCTCTGGGGAATGCGTTGAGGATGTCTTTCGCCGCGATGCCGCCGTCACACTCAGTTTGGCCCGCTCGCTCGGCGAAAGGTTGAAGCGCACCACGGCTTCGGGAGTGCGCGCCGTTCCCATCAAGACGCTCTCAATCGTTCCATGGGTTGACGAGCCGCAATTCGCGGATTTCTGCCGGCGATTTCAACGTGCGTTTGAAACCGCCGGCAAGAGTTTCACGATTCTCACGCGGGCCGGATTGCGCGCCGCCGAAGGCATCGCCCCAGGCGCTCCGGATGCCCCTCCCGCCAGTTTTTACGCCTGGCTTGCGGATCAGGAATCTTTACACGAATATGTCGTCTGCCGGTGCGAGCGCGACGCCCGGGATTGGAACAAGTATTGCAACGAACAGGCCGATCTGGTCCTCTTTGTTTGCTCACCGAAAGGCGATGGGCCGAGCGAAGAAGCAAAGCGCCAGGTGGAAGACTGCAGGAAAAGCGGCGCTCGGACGGAGCTTGTCCTTCTTCAACCCCCGGGCGCAGCCCCCCAGGGAACGGCGAGGTGGATCGAGCCCACCAAAATTACCGCTCATCACCATGTGACGATTGATGACGACCGCCAATTCGCGCGTTTGGTCCGCCGCATTACCGGTGAGGCGTGGGGTCTGGTGCTCAGCGGCGGCGGCGCGCGCGGCATCGCCCATATCGGCGTGATTCAAGCCCTGCTCGAAAACAACATCCCGATTGACTGGGTTGGCGGCACCAGCATGGGCGCCATCATCGGCGCGCAATACGCTATGGGCCTCGCACCCGAAGAAATGTTGCGAGCCACTCGCAAAGCGTTTTCGAACACGAAGGACAAGGATCATACATTCCCGATCGTCTCCATTCGATCTGGCGCCTCCACGGTTCAAAGATTGCGTGCCATGTATGGCGATCGGCAAATCGAAGACTTTCCCATTAATTATTTCTGCGTGACTTGTAATCTGACGCGCGCGGAGGTCTCGGTTCATGAGACTGGCCCAGCCTGGGTCTGGGTTCGCGTCAGCTGTTCGATTCCCGGCCTCGTGCCCCCGTTCCCCCATAACGGCGAACTCTACGTCGACGGCGGATTTCTCCAAAATCTTCCGGTCGAGTCCATGAAGCAACGGTGCAACGGCCGGGTGATCGCGTCAGACGTCAGCGTGGCCGCGGACTTGACGGTGAGCAAGGAGCTGGAAGGCGAGTCGTCATGGAACGCCCTTTCGCACATCGCCCGAAGACTGAGAAAGCAGCCCGTGCTGCCCGATATTTTCCGGATCATGATGCGAACCGCCGAACTCAGCATCGTGCGCGACGCGAAAGTTTCCGGCGATCCCACCGAACTTTACATCCATCCCCCGATGAATGACGTCGGGATATCCGATTTCGAAAATATTGACAGGATTGTTGATATAGGCCGAGAATACGCCACCCAACGATTGAAAGAATGGAAGGCAGGACACTAGTGCTGTCGCAAAATCGAGCCATCCTATGAAATTTTCGCTGTTTTTTGAATTGCAGCCTGACGACGCATCCCGCGCTGCGGAGAGGCGTGTGTTTGCGGAATGCGTTGAGCAAGCCATGCTCGCCGACGAACTTGGCTATCATGAAGTTTGGGCCGTTGAGCATCACGGCTTGCAGGAATACTCCCACTGTTCTGCGCCGGAAGTTCTTCTTGGATTTCTCGCCGGGCGCACGAAGAAAATTCGACTGGGGCACGGCGTCACTTTGACGCCGCACCGGTTCAACCACCCGATCCGCGTCGCCGAAAGAGTCGCGGCGCTCGACATTCTCTCCGAGGGGCGCGTGGATTGGGGTTCCGGCAAGAGTTCTTCGCGCGTGGAGCAGGATGCTTTTGAAGTCGACCGCGCCGAATTGGATTCTCAGTGGCAGGAAGCAATTTCGATGATTCCCCGCATGTGGCGCTCGGATGTTTTCGAGTGGCAGGGAACTCACTATCACATTCCCCCCACAACCATCCTGCCGAAGCCTGTGCAGCGCCCACATCCGCCGATTTTCGTCGCCTGCTCGCGCCCCGAATCCCTCGAAGTGGCTGGCAAATTGGGTGCCGGCTCGCTGAGTTTCACGGCTGGCAACGACGAATATCTCGCCGCTAAAGTCCGCTCGTACCGCACGGCGATTGCATCCGCGCATCCCCCCGCGGGAATGGTGAACAATCGCTTCTGCTGCACCCCCACGACGCTGGTCCTCGAGGATGACCGCAAGGCGTGTGAACACGGTTTTCGCGGCAGCCGGGTTTTCCAGGAAAGCCTTTCGAGCTATTTCTACTCGCGCCAGAAAGCCGGCGAGAGCCTGGATATTTCTCGCGATCCGCTTTCAAGCGCGCAGCTGGCGAAGGCCATGGCTGAGCGCAACACGCCCGGATCGCCGCTGAACGCCGTTGTCGGCGATCCAAAATCGGCCATCGAAACGATCGCCCGCTTTCAAGCCGTCGGAGTGGATGAACTTATTCTGGTTATGCAAATGGGGACAATTCCTCACGAAATCATCATGGAATCGCTGCGCACGTTTGCTGCAAAAGTGATGCCTCACTTCGCTTCCGAAGCCGTTTCGAGCGCCCGATGAACTACTCTCCGCTCGGTTCCCCGGCGTGGGAGGCCGGGGCCTCCGTTTCCCACTTCACGATCTTCAGGTCGAGCACAAAAATCGAATAGAGCACCGGCACGAGAAGCAAGGTTACGACTGTGGCAGTCAGCAGGCCGCCAATCTGCGCGTAGCACAGCGGCTTCCACAGCGGGCCCCCGTGCAGCGCCAGTGGGAACAGGGCAATCACCGTCGCGCCCACGGTTATCAGGACCGGTCGTAGCCTCACGATTCCCGCATCCAGCAGAGCTAGTTCCAGGGGCGCCCCGAGCTCGCGCCGTTCCTCGATGAAATCAAATAATACGATTACATGGCTCACGATAACTCCCACCAGGCTCGCAATGCCGAGAAACGCCATGAACCCGAATGGAGAGCCCATCACATAGAGCGCGATCATTGCGCCCATCACGCCGTAGGGCGTTGCCGCAAACACGAGTATCGGCTTCACCGAATTTCGGAACTGGAAAACCAGCGCCAGGTAAATCATGCAAACCGAGATCCCCATCACAATCGAAAGATCCGCAAATCCCTGCTGCTGTTTGGCCCGCTCGCCGCTCACCTGGATTCCGTAGCCGGTCGGAAGCGATTTGCTCAGCGCCTCGATTTGGGGAAGCGCCTGCGCGTACACCTCGGAGGGCAGCGTGCCATCCACCGGGAAGCAGCGAACGGAAATTGTCCGGAAATGCTCGAGATGATTGATGCGCAGCGTTTTCATTTCATTTTCGATGGAAGATACCTGAAGCAGCGGAACCCGCGTCGCGTTTTGCGAGGAATAGACGTAAAGATTCTGAATGTCCGAGAGCTGCGCTCTTTCCTCCATCCGCAGCCGCGTGACCACCGGAATTTGTTCGTCGCCGCGTCGCAAAGTTGTCACCACTTGCCCGCTGATCGCCGAAGTCGAAGACCGCGCGACGTCTTCATTCGTCACCCCGGCAAGATTCGCGCGATCGGGATCTACTTTCAGCGTTACTTGAAATCCCTCCTGCTCCCAATCGTCGCGGACCCTTGCCGCCACCGGAACGCCGCGTAGTATCGTTTCCACCTGGTTCGCGATCGAACGCAGCGTGCGTATATCTTTTTCTTCATCCACGGGGCTCACGTCCGTCTGGGCGGTCACTCGGAATTCAACCGGGAATTCCACCGGGTTCGTTTGCAATTGCCGGAAGTCCACTCGCGCGCCCGGCACGCTTTCGGAAATCGCATATTGCAAAGGCCCTGCCAGCAGAGGGGTGTCGGTCTTGTCATCCAGTTCAATCACGATCTGCGCGTAATTCAATTGATGAATCTGCGGTGTCACCGATAGCCAGAAGCGCGGCCCTCCACCTCCCACGAAAGTGGTCAACGATTTCAATATCTGCCGCGGTTTCCCATCCTTGCCGGGATGTTCTCGGCCGTATTTTTCAGCCGCCTCTTTCACCACGTCCTCCACGCGGCGTGTCGTTTGATTTGTCGCGAAGAGCGGCGTGTCGTTGGGCAGCCACACGTCCAGCACAGAGAGATATTGCACATCCACGGGAAAAAACTCGCTCTTAAGCATATTTGCCAGGAACGCGCCCAACGCCAGGAATACAACGGAGCCTGCCAATACTCTCCACCGATGCTTCAGGGCGAATCGCCCCACGCGATAATACTGGCCGCTGAAGCCCCGCTGCCGCCGATCCTCCATGGGCACTTCCGGCTTTTTCGAGGGCCGCAGCACGTAATAGCCCACCAGGGGAATGAACGTCATCGAAACGATTCGCGAGGAGATGAGCGCGCAAGTCATCACGATCGGCAGGCTGTAAAGAAATTCGCCGTTTGGCCCGCTTAGCAGCATAAACGGCAGATACGCGACGATGTTCGTGATCGTGGCGAACATGATCGCATGGGCGAGTTTCGTCGGCCCCAGCCATGCAGCGACCACAGGCGGATGATTCGCGGCCAGCGAGCGGTTGATCGAGTCATTGGCGACGACCGGATCGTCCACAAGCAGCCCAAGCGCAATAATTAACGTGGCGATCGATACTTGTTGCAGGTCGATCCCCAAAACGGAAGCGAATCCAAAAGTCATCGCCAGAGTAATCGGAATCGAAAACGCCATCACCATCGCCGAACGCCATTCCCAGAATCCGATCAGCGAAACAATGACCACCAGAATGATCGCCTCATAGAGCGCCTCCATGAAGAGGTCAATATTTTCGCGCACCTGCCTGGGTTGATCTGACGTGCGATCGATAATCAGGTCCGCCGGAAGAAGCTTTTCGGCGGCTTTCAGTTTCTCGGTCACATCTTTTTCGAACCGGCCGATTTGTTCGCCATTGCGCATCTCCACGGCCAGCGTGATCGCTCGCGTGCGGCGCCAGGCTCCATCCTTGTCCCGCCAGGTATAAAAATTCAGAAACTGCGCCGGGCTCTGGTACCCGCTGGTTACTTCCACAAGATCGCGCAAATAAACCGGAAGCCCTGTATTGGAAGAACCCACAATGACCGTGCCAATTTCTTTGGCGCTATCGAATCGGCCCGAGGGGTCGATCACCAGATTTTTCGGCCCCACCTCCAGCACGCCTCCCGGCAGGGTGATATTGCGCGCCGCCAAAATGGGATCGAGGTTCGAGGGTTGCAAACCATAAGAGGCGAGCCTCGCCTGGGAATAATCCAGATAGATCTGCTCCGGCAAAACTCCGGAGCGGTCAACACGCGAAACTTCCGGCGCGCCCTGAATCGTCCGGCTCAACAGATCGGTGAATTCGTCGAGCTGGTGATAGCTGTACTTGTTGCCGGAGATGCCCGTAAGGATCGCTTCCGTCTGCTTTGGATCGTGGATCACAGCCGGCTGCCAGACGTCCGGATGAAATTCGGATTGGTGCAATTTCTGCTGAATAAAAGTTTGTCCCAGCGCCAGAATCGCCGCGTCGCTTTGATCGGCGAAGCCGTCCACACCGATAAATCCAGGCCCGCGAACGAACTCCGGATCTCGGAGAAACAGTTTTTCGATTGCGATGCGCGTGAACATCGCGAAATCGCGCGCCACCGCCTCTGCCGGCACCGAAGGCGGAAAGCAGTAAATGATCGTCGCGGCATTTCCCTGTGATTTCCCCCGCCGTGCCGCGCGCACCTGCTCGATGCCGCGCTCGATATCGTTCGCGCGAATGGCGATCGCCAGCGGATCTTCCAGCGGGCTCGCCACGGTCAGCATCAGCGCGGCCGTGTCCCCGAAGTCGCTATTGAAATGGATTGGCCCCGCTCCGTGCGGAAGGCTGCTGTTCAGCGCGCCGATCTTCAGATTGATGTCGGCGAATTCCTTCTTCGTATCCTTCAGGGAATCCACCAGCTGCACTTGAATGATTGAAATTCCCGGCATCGAGAGCGATTTGATGCCGTACTCTCCCGCTTGCGCTTCGTGAACGTAAGAGTTCTGCGCGATCGCTTCCTCGATCGGGCGCGTGATGAGCTGTTCCACCTGCTCGGCCGTTGCGCCGGGCCATTCGCAGGTCACCGCGGCGACGCGCACCGGAATATCGGGATCTTTCCGCTTCGGCATGTTCGAGTAGCCGTAGATCCCCCATGCTACCGTGGCAAGCAGCATCACCCACGCGATCTGCCGGTTCTCGGTGAAGAACCGCGCGGTGTTGCGTTCATTTTTTATGTAGTCTTCGTCGCTGCGGTGTGCCATCGCGTTTCGCCAGTTCTCAGGGAACTACTTTCACGGCTTGCCCATCGGTAATTTGCGTCGCGCCGACGGCCACGACGCGATCGCCCAACGCCAGTCCTTGCAACACCGCCACGCGATTGCCAAACGTGTCGCCGATCTCCACTCGCCTTTGCTTCACCGTGTCATGATCCCCGTCTTTCGTTAGGACGAACACCGCGAATCCCTTCCCTCCATCCGCGGGCGAGACGATCGCACTCAGCGGCACCACCGGCACCGCGCGAGCCAACCCTGCGCCCAGGGAAAGCGTCGCCACCATTCCCACCTTCAGCCGGTCGTGCGGATTGGGGATCGTTACCTCGACAGGGAAAACGCGGCTCTTGGGATCCGCTTGCGGTGAAATCATCGTAATGCGCCCCTGAAATTCCTCGGAGAGCGCCTCGGTCGCAACTTCTTTCGTCTGCCCGAGCTTGACGGTACCTAGAAGCGTATCGGGAAGTCCGAAAACTGCTTTCACTTCATGCGTGTCAACGAGCGTGAAACCAACAGTCCCGGAAGCCGCCAAGTCGCCCACTTCCACAGAACGGTTTGTAACCCACCCTTCCATAGGTGCGGTCAAAGTACAATCGCTCAGGGCCAGTTGCGCTTCTTTCAATTGCGCTTCGAGTGCCAGCGTGGAAGCATTGCTGGAATCCAGTTGAGCTTTGGCCGAATCGTAAGCCGGCTGTGTGATGGCATTCGATGCGAGCAGCGCCGTGGCGCGATCGAAATCCTGTTTCGCATTTTGCGCGGCCGCGTTCGCCTGGCTCAGATTGCCCGTGTAGCGCTGGACGCTGTTGCGATAGTCATCCTCCCGCACCACCGCAAGGATCTGCCCCCGTTTCACCCAATCTCCCGGATCCACGTTCCGAACTTTTCCATCTGCCCCGGGGACCTGCATAATTTTCGTCACGTATCCAGCGGACTTGAATGCCACGGACACTTGCGCATTGGGCGCAATCGTCGCTGAATAACGCGATCCTTCGCTTCCTGCGTAATTTTCCACCGTCACGGCGCCCACCGGTGTAATGGGAGGAGCAACGGTCTTTTCCGATCCGCAGCCAACGATCCAAATCGAGGCGGCCATCACCGCCGTCATCCGTCTGCGCGCGATCATTCCATTAATCCTCGCCAAGTGATTTCTCGAAGTCTGCGCGCGCCGTCCAGAAAGCCGCGAGCGCTTGCTGATAATTCGTGTTGGCTTGCGTCCAGCCCGCCTGCTCTTCCAGCGCGTCGGAGAGAAGAGCGGCCTTCTGCTGGTACTGCTCCAGCACGACCCTCAGCTTTTCCTTCTCCGCTTCGCGCCCAAGTTCCGCCACCTTGAGCCTTGCGCGCCCTTCCTTCAGGCTTCTGAAACGCGCTCCCACGTCCACAACCACTTGCGATTCCGCTTCCGTTAGATTCAGTCGCGATTCTTCCGTATCGTGTTTCTTTTCCTCCAGCAGGTGGCGCTTGTATCCCCAATCGAATACGTCCCAGTTGACCAGAAAACCGGCAGCCAAAACATTTCTCGGCAGCACCTGGGCGTTAAACAAGGAGAGATAGTCGACCGCAAAGCTTACGTCCGGTATGTACTTCAATTTTTGTACGCGCTCCGCGTACGTCGCCAGATCAATTTTCAAAGATGCCTGCCGGACTTCAGATCGGCTGGCCAGGGCGGTCTTGCGAGCCGCCACGATGTCCATTTCCTCGCTCGTTTCTTCCGGAATCCCGCCGACGGTGAATTCAGTCAGGACGCTGCGTCCCAGCAGCAGGCTCAACTGCTCCTTCTCCGAAGCAAGTTTGTCCTGCAGCGTCATCAGATCGAGTTCCGCCTTCGCCAGTTGAGCCTTCACGTTCAGGCTCTGATACTTC
>Ga0070765_100001170_pt1 | contig 15836 bp, 14 predicted proteins | sample HubBroMetageWFT5_FD_71516 | JGI IMG/M metagenome (GOLD analysis project Ga0070765, IMG submission 71516) | Warmed and freeze-thawed soil microbial communities from the Hubbard Brook experimental Forest, New Hampshire - Hubbard Brook CCASE Soil... | ecosystem: Environmental > Terrestrial > Soil... | reverse complement strand
GTCAACCCGAGCCTGACGATCACCGCGCTGGCCGAACACACGATCGCCCAAGTGCCGACGGCCCTCGCCACGGAGGGCGCCGCCCGTCACGGTCCCGTACTCGGCTAGCTGCTAGCCGTCCTGAGTCGCGGAGGACACCCTACTAGTCGCCGTAAACGCGGATCGTCCGCGGCGGTCGCTGCTGAGTACGAGCCCTGTTGTTGGCTTTGAAGGCCGCAGCGAAGTACGATCGCCGCGGGGGGAGCCGGTGCGAACCGAGGAGGGAGCTAGCCGATGCCGGAGGATGCCAAGAGCCTGGTCCGTCAGTTCTATGATGCGGTCGGCGCGGGTAATTTCAGTGTGATCGACGAGCTTGTCGCGGACGATTTCGTCGATCGCGAGGTGTTCCCGGGGCTGGAGGCCAACAGGGAGGGCGTCAAGCAGTTCTTCGCGATGGTCCGCTCAGCTTTTCCCGACCTCCGCATGGAGGTCCGGGAGATGCTCGCCGACGATGATCTGGTAGCGGTCCGGGTCATCGCCACGGGGACCCACGAGGGCGAGTTCATGGGGATGTCGTCGAGCGGTAGGCGGATCGAGGTGCAGGTCTTCGACTTATTCCGGATCCGCGACGGGCAGGTGACGGAGCACTGGGGGCTCATGGATGCGATGACGATGATGCAGCAGCTAGGCGGGGTGCCGGAGTTTCCGGGGTAGCTTTGTCGCGGCCGATCAGTGCGGGTGCCGGGGCGTGCAGGCCGTCAGACCGTTTCGGGGAACGGCGTACGCGCATCGGATCGACGAGGAGCCGTAAACGCCAAGGCTCAGGTCCGACCAGGACCCCGTCTTCCTCGCGGCCTCCGAATCGAGTGTCAGTGTGCCGGCGGGAGGTTGAGGGTCTCGCGTTCCGGCGTTCCCTCGGCGATTTGGTTCGCGCGCTCGATCTGCGCGTTGATCTCGGCACCGAGGAGAAGGGCGAGGTTGGTGAGCCACAGCCACACGAGCAAGATGATCGCTGCGGCAAACGAGCCATAGGTCACGTTGAAGCTCTTGAAGTTGGCGAGGTATTCCGAGAAGGCAGCCGATGCCGTGAGCCAGACTGCTACTCCCGCAAACGCTCCCGGCAAGATCCATCGAAACGCGCGGTGATGCACGTCGGGCGTGACGTAGTAGATGAACGAGAACACCAGCAGCGCGCTCGCGAACGCTCCCGGCCAGCGTGCGATCCGCCACACTGAGCCTGCCTCGGATCCGAGCACCCTATTCGCGACGCCTCCAGCGGCGAACATCAGCACGAGAGTGGTGAGCAGCAGCGCGAGTAGCACGAACAGCGACGCGACATCAGTGAGCTTCCGGCGCACGAAGCTGCGCCCGTGCTGCGCGTCGAACACGACATTGAGGGCTCGCCGCACGGCTTCGAGGTAGCCGGTCCCCCCGTAAAGGGCCGTCGCTACTGCGAGGGCGAGGGCTACCGCGGCGGTACCTCGGTCTTTCAGCGCCGCCTTCACTGCAGCCGTGAGCGGGGCCAACGTGACCGCGGGCACAACCCCGTGCAGGTGGCCGACGATCGCGTTGTAGGTCGACGGAAACTCGCCCAACACTCCCAACAGCGACACCGCCAGAAGCAGCAAGGGAAACAGCGACATCAGCGCGTAGTACGTGAGCGCTGCGGCGTGGTGTGTAGCCTGGTCGTCGTAGAAGGCGACCACCGAGCGCCTTGCAACCCAGCGCGCGCGCTTCACGAGCCAGAGCGTATAGGCCGGCGGTGGCCGCACCATCGCCGCCGTTAGCCAGGTTCACGCCGTCCGAAAGCAGACGCTGTTCCGCGCCTCGGCCAGACGGCCGGCAGCCGACCGCGACCAGCGACACCTCGACAGGTCCGCCCGTGCGTGCGCGTACGGTTTCTCTCCCTCGTTCGCTTGGTCCTCGCGTGCGGCCCTGGTGCGTCACACGGCATCGCCAGCTGCCGTCAGAGCAGACTGTCAGCGCCCACGGGACCGTCACGAATACGCTGCACTTCGCGGCTTTCCGCAACCTTCCTTGGCCTGTCTAATCCGGTTGCGGGGGCTTTGCCGGTCCGGCCGGCGCCTCAGCCCGTTGACACCGAGCTGTCGCCGGTCTTCTCGCCGAATGCCTCGACGGCGGCGTCGAGCGTGGGGAAGAAGTGATCGGGATCGAGCTGGCCGATTAGCTCGTAACGCTCGAGCTTGGCCCGGACCGGGTCCTTGAGCTCGGCGAACACCAGCGAGGTGCCCTTGGCGTTGAGCTCCTCGTCAAGCTCGCCGAGCATGTCGGCGGCGGTGGTGTCGATGTCGGTGATCGGCTCGGCCGCGATCACGATCCACTTTGGTGGCGGCTTGGCCGCTGCGAGGGCACGGATGCGGTCGCGGAACGTCCGGGCATTGGCGAAGAACAGCGGCGCGTCGAACCGGAAGATCACGAGATCGGGCAGCTGCTCGGCCTCCGGGTGCAGCTCGCGGTCGTGCTGCCCGGGGAGGCCAGGCACCCGTCCGAGCGTGGTCTCGTAGGGCCGCCAGGCGCGGCGGAACACATTGAGGATCGACAGCCCGACCGCGACCGCGATGCCCTCGAGCACGCCGAGCAGCGCGACGCCGAGGAATGCCGCGATCGACAACAGACATTCGACCCGGCGCTGCTTGTAGAGGCGTACGACGCCTGGTATGTCGGCGAGGGACAGAGACGCGGCGATCACGACGGCGGCCAGCGTCGGATTCGGAAGGTTCTTGAGCAAGCCGGGCACGAGCACGAGCATCAGCACGATCACCGCCGCCCCGACCACGCCGGTGAGCTGGGTCTTGGCCCCGGACTGCTCGGCCACCGCAGTGCGTGAGCCGCTCGTGCTGACCGGGAACCCCTGGAAGAAGCCGGCGGCGACGTTGGCGGCGCCGATCCCGATCATCTCGCCGTTGCCGTCGACCTCCTGGCCTGTGCGGGCGGCGAACGCCGACGCGGTCGAGATCGTGTCGGCGAGCGCCACGAGCACGATCCCGAGCGCTCCGGCCACGAGCAGCGGGAGATCGGACACGGGGCTCGGGAAAGTGAGCGGCGGAAACCCCTTGGGGAGCTCGCCCACCAGCGACACCCCATGGCTGGCGAGGTCGAACACCGACGCCGCGACGATGGCGACGACGACCGCCACGAGCACGCCCGGGACCCGCGGCAGCAGGCGCCCGAGCACGAGCATGAGCGCAAGGCTGACGAGCCCGATCGCCACCGCCGCGCCGATGGCCTCGCCATGGGCGAGCCCGTGCAGGAACGCGTGCGCCTCGTTGATCAGACCGTTGGAGTCGGTCGAGAAGCCGAACAGCTTGGGCAGCTGCCCGACCAGGATCGTGAGTGCCAGCCCGTTCATGTAACCGATCTGGGTCGGCTTGGAGAGCAGGTCGGCGATGAAGCCGAGCTTCGCGATCCCGGCGAGGATCATGAGCGCCCCGACGATCAGGGCCATCATCGACGCCAGCGCGATCGCGTGCTCCGGGTTGCCGCCCGAGCCGATGATCGGCAGGATGGTCGCCGCGATCATCGGCCCGAGCGACGAGTCGGGACCGAGCACCAGAATCCGCGAAGGCCCGAACAGGGCGTAGCCGATCAGGCACAGGATCGACGTGTAGAGACCCGTGATCGCTGGCAAGCCGGCGAGCTCGGCGTACGCCATGCCCTGCGGCACGAGAAGGGTGGTGAGCACAATGCCCGCGACAACGTCGCTGCGCAACCACGACAGCCTGTAGTTGGCGAGCGCGCGAATCCCGGGGAGCGTGCGCGCGATCACGCGTTGTCAGCGACGCCGGGCGATCAGCTTGCCAATCTCCCACAGCACGAGCAGCAAGACCGCCGCGCCGACGGCGAGCCCGAACTGCGGAGCGGTGAGCGTCGTCGTCTTGAGCAGACGGTTGAACAGGTCCATCTGCGTGATCATCACCGCGAGCGCGAGCTCTGCGGCCGCCGTCCAGTTCATTTTCGCGTTGTCGAACGTCGCGCCGGCGAGGACGGACCCGGACACGCTCCGGCACTCGTACGCCGACACGATCAGCATCAGCGCGAACGCGCTCAGCCCAATCGACGAGCCTAGGGCCGTGCTGTGGTAGTGCTGCTTGCCGAAGTAGATCAGAAGGTCCATGACGAGCGCCATGTACAGGCCGACAAGACCCGACGTGAGCTGGACGCCGCTGTTCACGATCGATTCGGTGCTCGCACGCGGCCGGCGCTCCATGAGCCCCGCCGTTGCCTGGTCGAGACCGAGGGCTACGCCGAACGGCGCGCTGACGAAGAAGTGGATGTACAGAACCTGAGCGGGTGAGAATGGCTGGCCCTCAGCAATGTTCAAGACCGTCGCGCCGAGGAACGTCAACACGAACGCGACGAGCGAGATCAGCACGAACCGGACGTACTTGCTGAGGTTGTCGTAGAGCTTCCGGCCCTCCGAGACCGCGCGCACGATCGTGGCGAAGTTGTCATCGGTGAGGATCATCCGTGCCGCGTTCTTCGCCACCTCGGTGCCGCTTCCCATCGCGACGCCGATGTGCGCGGCCTTGATCGACGGCGCGTCGTTGACCCCGTCGCCGGTCATCGCGACCACGTGCCCCTGCTTCTTGAGCGTCTCGACCAACAGCACCTTGTGCTCCGGCGCCACCCGGCCGACCACGCCGATGCTGTCGATCCGCTCGAGCCGCTCCTCCTCGCTGAGCTCGGCGAACTCGGCGCCGAGGATCGACTCCCCGTCGATCCCGAGCTGCTCGGCGATCGCCGCGCCCGTGATCACGTCGTCACCCGTGACCATCCGCACCCGAATGTGCGCCGACTGTGCATCCTCCACCGCCGGCTTCGACTCGGCTCGGGCGGGGTCGACCATGCCGACGAGGCTCGTCATCTCGAGGCCCTCGACGTAGCCGAGCAGGTCGCCGTCGGCGTCGAACGAGTCCGGGTCGAGGTCGCGGTACGCCGCCGCCATCACCCGGAGGCCGGCTTCGCCCATCCTCTGCACGTTCGCGTCGGCCCGCGTGCGCAGATCGTCGTCCCAGGGGATGCTCTGCCCCGCCGACAGAGCGCTCGAAGCGTGGCTCATGACCGCCGGGGCGGCACCCTTGACGTAGCAGCGCACGACCTCCTTGCCCCGGGCGTCCGTCGCCGTCGTGAAGGCGGCCATCAGCTTGTAGGTCGGGTCGAACGGCAGGGTCGCGAGGCGTGGGTGCTCGCCGCGGGTCGCGTCGATGTCCATGCCGGCCTTGTACGCAAGCACGAGCAGCGCCCCCTCGGTCGGGTCCCCCACGACCTTCCCGTCGACCAGCGTGGCGTCGCTCGCGACGACGTACGGCAGGATCGCGTCATCGATCGTGTCCGTAGAGCCCGCCGCGTGCTGGACCTTGCCCTCGAGCTCGTAGCCCGAGCCGGAGATCGTGTACCTGTCGGTGGGATCGATCACTTCGACGGCCGTCATCTGGTTCATCGTCAGCGTCCCGGTCTTGTCCGAGTTGATCGCGGACGTCGACCCGAGGGTCTCTACCGAGGCGAGATCGGTCAGCACCGCGCCGTGCCGGGCGAGGTCGCCCGCGCCGACGGACATGACCACCTGGAGCACCGTCGGCATGGCCTCCGGAATCGCCGCGATCGCGAGCGCGACCGCGCTCGTGAACACAACCGTCGATGACAGACCGCGCTGCGCGCCGAGCGCGAACATGATCACCATCGTCACGCCGGCCGCTGCGGCGATCCACAGCGTCAGGGTGTTCAGCTGCTTGGTCAGCGGCGTCTGCTCGCGGGCCGTCGTCGCCAGCATTCCGGCGATCCTCCCGACCTGGGTGTCAGCGCCTGTCGCGGTTACGACCATGACTCCGCTGCCGTGCGTGACCGGCGTGTGCATGAACGCCATGTCGGTCTGATCGCCCGGCGCGAGATCCTCGCCCTCGGGCACGGCCACGCCCTTCGAGGCCGGCACGCTCTCGCCGGTCAAGGCGGCCTCGTCGATCTGCAAGGACGTTGCCTGCACGATCCGCCCGTCCGCTGGGACGTCGTCGCCGGCCTCGAGCACGACGACGTCGCCGACGACCACGTCTTCCGCGGGGATCTCGGCCTCGGTTCCGTCGCGGCGGATCCGCGCGGTCGCCTTGACCATCGCCTTAAGCGCGTTCATCGCGCTCTCCGCCTTGCCTTCCTGGCGGAGGCCGACCACCGCGTTGAGCACGGTGATCAGGATCAGCAGAACCCCGGTGCTCCACTCCTTGATCGCGAGGGACACGATCGCCGCGGCCACCAGGATGATCTGCATGTAGCTGCGGTACTGCTCGAGGAACCGCCGCCAGCCCGGGACCGTGTGCTCGACGGGCAGCGCGTTCGGACCGTGCCGCTCGAGCAGATCGGCGGCCTGCTGACTCGATAGCCCGGTCGACACGTTTACGCCGAGCCGGGCCGTCACTTCCTCCGGGGTGATGCTGTACCAGCTATTGGCGGTGCCGGGGTGGTCGGTCGCAGTGTGCGTTGCCGTCGCCATCGGTGACTTCCCCCTAACCCGGTGGTGATCGATCAGATGGAGCGAGTGGCGTCTCCGTCTCCCGTCCGTTCCGCCCGTCGTCCGTCGCGGCCCCGTCCTTCTGCTCCGCTTGTTCGAACGGATCCGGCGCGATTCCCTTCGGCGCCTGGGCCTCGAGGGCGTGCTTGGTCGCCTGCAGCGCGTCGCGCTGTTCCTTGCTGACCTTCGGGAACCGCGGATCGATTTCCATCAGCGTGTGCACCAGCACCGCTCCCGCGCCGATCCTCGCGAACCATTTCCGATCCGCCGGGATCACATACCACGGTGCCCACTCGGTGCTGGTGTGCGTCAGCATCTCCGAGAAGGCCTTCTGGTAGTCGTCCCACCGTTCACGCTCCTGGACGTCCGCGGCCGAGAATTTCCAATTGTGATCGGGCAGGTCGACCCGCCGCAGGAACCGAACCCGCTGCTCCTCCTGCGAGAGGTTGAGGAACAGCTTGACGATTCGGATTCCGTTCTCGGTCAGATACCGCTCCCAGTCGTTGATCTGGCGATAGCGGCGGTGCCACACGTCTCGCTTGCGCTTGGCCGCCGGCGGGAGCTTCTCCCGAGCGAGAACCTCAGGGTGCACTCTTACCACGAGCACCTCCTCGTAGTGGGAGCGGTTGAAGATCGCGATGTCGCCACGCCGGGGCAGCCGCTTGGCGTAGCGCCACAGAAAGTCGTGATCGAGCTCCTCGGTCGATGGCTGCTTGAAACTGTGCACCGCCACGCCCTGGGGATTCACGCCGCTCATGACATGGCGGATCGTCCCGTCCTTGCCCGCCGCATCCAACGCCTGGAGCACGACCAGCACGCCCCAGGTGTCTTGAGCGGCAAGCCGCGTCTGGTACTCCGAGAGTAACTGCACTCCGTCGTGGAGCAACGCGATCCCTTCGGTCTTCTTCTTGACCCCGGCCTTGAATGACGGGTCGAAGTCGCGGCTGAGCGTGACCTTCGAGCCGGGCTTGACCCGGAAGGGCTCGATGAACTCCGCGGCCCTCTGTTGGCGTATGTTGGCCATCAGCAGATCCCGAGGATGCTGTCTAGAGCAAAGGTGCCCGCGTCCAAGTCAGCTGCACTTCGAACTCGTGGCGCTCGTGAAGCTCGTGACCGAGCTCACAACGTTGGCCGCCGACGGCACAATCGACGCGATCTGGCCGGCCGACGGATTCGAGGGGAGCGCCTTGACGGCGGTCGAGAGCGCATCGACCGATGATTTGATGGCGCTCGTCTCGTTCGGGAAATCGCCCTTGGCCGAGTTCACTACCGACGTCGCGGCAGTCTGGATCTTCTGGACCTGCGACTGCAAGCCGCTCACCCCTGAGCTCACGGAGAGACTCGTCAGCCCCTTGATCGACTTCGAGAGGTTGCTGCGAGCCGTGCAGTACGCCGGCTTGCTCGAGCCACAACCGGTTAGAACGACCAGCCCGATCGCGGCGCCTGCTGCGATCGACCGCCTCATCGACCACAGGAATCGTCGTTTCTGTAGACGCGGCCCGGCACGACGTCGCACAGCTCCGCGCCACGTAGCGTGCCTGGGTCGGAGGCTACCTAACACCGCGCACCACTCTGACGGGCGCCCGCCGACCCGTCATCATCCGGAACGGGTTAAGAAGACGCCAGCCGAGCGGCCCTGCCCCGCCCACTCCAGAAAGAAAAGGGCGCGAGTGTGACAATGGAGCGCGCGTAGGTTTAGTCACTCGAGTGAGGACACAAGCCGCGCGGCAGACCAGGCTCCTGGCGTCTGCTCTTCGCTTTCGTCGGGCACTCGCGCCCACATGCAACCTACGGTCTCGCCGCCCCGGCGACAAGACCCACTCCGACCAACGTCGCGCAAATACCGGGAAGAAGCCGCTGGCGTCAGCGATGTGGCGTGCTCACCGTCGGCTCCCACGGACCCATGACCGGCGTGGCCTCGCCCTCGCCCGGCCACCGCGGGATCGTCACGCCGATCGCGGCGAGCGGCTCTTCGCCGAATGCCCGGAACTGGAACTGGGTGCTCAGCGGGATCGTGATGCAGACGTCGGGCGACACGCCGACCACCTCCTCCCGCTCACCCGAACTTCGCCACATCTCACCCCGCCCGCGCAGGAAATACCACACCTCTTCGACCGTTCGGTGCTCGACCGCGATCGAGGTCTCCCCCGCTCCGAGCTCGAAGTGGGCGAGGCTGCCGCCGGCGACGCTCAACAGGATGCGCACGGCCGAGCCGTCGGGCGCCACGGCGTCCGCGTGCACGGGCAGTCTCATCGTGCGGAACCCGCGTTCGGTCTCGGTCACCCGAGAGGTACTACCAGCTCATCGCCGTGGTCGCCCCGTCGGGCACCTCGCACGGCTGCGCCGACGAGTCGTAACGGGCGCACACCGCGACCGGGTTCTGGAACAGACCGACCGAGGGCAGCGCCTGGCCGGTGAACGAGAACAGCGTCAGGTTGTCGTTCGGGCTGCCGGCGCCGGGCTCCCAGCCGACTCCCGGGATCCATTCGGGCTCCCAGTAGAACAGGCCGATGCCGAGGCCATGCGGCACCTGGGCGAGGATCGAGAGCATGTCGTTGTAGAACGACAGCTGACCACCCGGAGTGGCCGGGTAGCCATCCGAGACCTGACTCGATTGCCACACGAAGTTGCCGGTGCTGTCGCCGTTGGCCAGCGTCCACGGGTATTGCGATTCCGCGATCACGATCGGTTTGCCGTAGCGGGCGGCGAGCGCGTCGACGTTTGCGCGCATGTCGGCCAGCGGCCCGTGGAAGAACGGGTAGTACGACAGCCCGATCACGTCGAACGGGACGGCCTCACGGACGATGTTGTCGTAGAACCGCTCGCTGTCGGCGTTGTTGCCGCCCTCGTCGAAGTGGAGCATCACGAGCAGCTTGTGACCGCGCGGGTTGGCCGCGCGCGCCCCCGTCACCCCGGCCTTCAACAACGTGGCCAGGTTGTCCCAGCCGGTGTTGCTGCTCCAGTCAACCTCCCCGACCGGCCACAGGATGCCGTTGCGGATCTCGTTACCGATCGAGACCATGTCGACCGGGGTCCCCTGCGCGGCGAACGCTCCGATCACCTGCGAGGTGTAGTTCTGAACGGTGTTGGCCAGCTGGCTCAGGTTCTGTCCCTGCCAGGCCGCGGGGATGTTCTGGTGCGTGGGGTCGGCCCAGAAGTCCGAGTAGTGGATGTCGAGGTACAGCTTGTCGCCTGCGGCCCTGATCCGACGCGCCATGCGCAGGTCGCTCGCCAGATCGCTGTAGCCGGGCGGCGGGTTTACCCACAGGCGGAGCCGGACGTAGTTGAGCCCGTGGTTGTTCAGGATCGAGAGCGCCGAGCCGGGCACGCCGCTGTCGGTGAAGTGGGCACCCGCGGCCTCCTCCTGTGGCTCGAACGAGAGATCGGCGCCCCGGTCGGGAATCGCATCCAGTGGCGCCGCCGCGAATAGCCGCACCTCGCCGATGCACGGCGGCGTTCCGTCGTTGTCGGTTACGTCGATCTTCACGTACCGCGCCTTGATGGGACCGCGGCCGGCGGGCCAGTACACCGGCTCTCCGGCCGGCGCCGACTGTTGCTGGGCGTTCGGGACCGCCGTCAACGAGCCGGCGGTCGTGCCATAGCTGAGGTTCACGAGCGCCGTCGTGGCGGTGCTTCCGAGCGTCAGGCCGAAGCCGTCGAGCGTCCGGACGCGACCGAGGTCGACGGTGAGGTTCCCGGTCCACTGGGTCGAGCACCAGTCGGTAGAGGCGCTGCCGTCGATCGCGTTCGCCGCCGGCGATCCGGAGGCCTCGGTCGAGGCGGTCGCCGTCCCCGTGAGGGCAATGTTCAGGGCCGTGCTGTCGCGCGGGGACGTCTGGGCGACGGCATTGCCGAGGCGCACTGAGCGGTTGGGCACGACCGCACCCACGACCAACGCCGCTGTGCCACACAGCACCAAAACGCCGAGCAGGCGGATCGTGCTCCGCAAACGCCTGTTCATGATGGTCTCCTCGCCTCGTCCACGCGCACGCCTGGTCATCGCCCGCCCCTTCTCTCCACCGGATGTGAGCGCTAACAGAGAGGCGGGCGATCCGACTGATACCCACATCACACGAGCGCGAATCGGGCAGCCGAAGCCGTCCAACGCTCTGGCCGAATCCGCGGCTACCGCGTCGGCCGAATCCGGCGTTGGCACGAGCAGAAGTAGACTCGGCCAGACACCGAGCGAGGAGCGTCATGGAGTGATCCGCAGCCCTTATCCGGACGTCGAGATTCCGGATCTTCCGTTCACCGACTTCATCCTCGCCCGCGCCGGCGAGCACCCTGACAAGGCCGCGCTGGTCGACGGCCCGAGCGGCCGGACGATCACCTATGGCCAGCTGGTCGACGGGGTCCGCCGGTTGGCTGCGGGACTAGCCGCGCGCGGCTTCGGCAACGGCGACGTGTTCGCCCACTGCGCGCCGAACCTGCCCGAATACGCGATCGCCTTCCACGGCGTGGGGTCGGCCGGTGGCGTGAACACGACCGCGAACCCGCTGCTGACCGAGGACGAGCTCGCCAAACAACTGGTGGACTCGGGCGCGCGACTGCTCGTAACCGTGCCCGAGCTACTCGAGAAGGCGACGGTCGCGGCGGAGCGCTCGGGCGTCGAGGAGATCTTCGTGTACGGCGAGGCCGAAGGCGCCACGCCATTCGCTTCCCTGCTGCGCGCGGACGGCGATCAGCCCCACGTCGAGATCAACCCGGCGGAGGATCTGATCGCGCTGCCGTACTCGAGCGGCACCACCGGGATCCAGAAGGGCGTGATGCTCACACACCGGAACCTCGTCGCGAACATCGCGCAGTGCACGCACCCCGAGGCCACGGACAAGACCGACGACGAGTTGGCGGCCGAGCGAGCGATCGCCGTCCTCCCGTTCTTCCACATCTACGGGCTCGTCGTCCTCATGAACATCCCGCTGTTCAGGGGTGCGACCGTGGTGACGATGCCGAGGTTCGAGCTCGACGGGTTCCTCCAGGCGATCCAGGACTACCGCATCACGCGCGCCTGGGTCGTCCCGCCGATCGTGCTCGCGCTGGCCAAGCATCCGCTCGTCGACGAGTACGACGTGTCGAGCCTTGAGTACATGAACTCGGGTGCCGCGCCGCTGTCGGCGGACCTCGAGGTGGCGTGCGGAGAGCGACTCGGCTGTCACATGCAGCAGGGCTACGGCCTCACCGAGACGAGCCCGGTCACGCACTTCGTCACCGACAAGCTCGCCGGGACGATGCCGGGCTCGATCGGACCCGCAGTGCCCAACACCGAGTGTCGGATCGTCGATGTCGCGACCGAACAGGACGTCCCCACCGGCGAGACGGGCGAGCTCTGGATCCGCGGCCCCCAGGTAATGAAGGGCTACCTCAACAACCCGGAGGCGACCGAGCACGCGATCGATGCCGACCGCTGGTTCCACTCCGGAGATGTCGCCCGCCTCGACGAGGACGGCTCGCTGTGGATCGTCGACCGGATCAAGGAGCTGATCAAGTACAAGGGCTATCAGATCGCTCCGGCCGAACTCGAGGCGCTGCTCCTCACCCACAGCTCGATCACAGACGCGGCGGTGATCCCGATCCGGGACGAGGAGGCCGGCGAGATTCCGAAGGCGTTCATCGTCGCCGACGGCCCGATCACGGTCGACGAGGTGCTCGCGTTCGTCGCCGAGCGCGTGGCGCCATACAAAAAGCTGCGCGCGGTCGAACTGGTGGAGGAGATCCCGAAGGCACCGTCCGGCAAGATCCTCCGACGCGTGCTGGTCGAGCGCGAGCGGGCCGCCGTGACGGCCGACTAGCAGGATCGCTTGAAGGCGATCCGGTACAGCCGCTTCGGCGGTCCCGAGGTGATGGTGCTCGCTGAGCTTCCCGACCCCCGTCCCGGGCCCGGTCAGATACGGATCGCCGTCCGGGCCGCGGGCGTGAACCCGATCGACTGGAAGATGCGCAGCGGGACTCGAGGTGGCGATCTTCCGCAGACGACCGGCCGCGAGGTCGCCGGCGTCGTCGACGAGCTCGGCGACAGGGTCACGGACGCCGCGGTCGGGGATGAGGTGTTCGGGTTCGCGGCCGGTGGCGGCGGCGCGGCCGAGCTCACGCTGTCGGGCGACTACGCGCCGATCCCGCCGTCGCTCGACTTCGCGAGGGCCGCGGGCCTCGCGGTCGCGGTCGAGACCGCAGTGCGCACGCTCGACCTGCTCGGGGTCGGCGAAGGCACCACCCTGCTCGTCAACGGCGCGGCCGGCGCGGTGGGCAGCGCCGCTGTGCAGATCGCGGTCGACCGCGGCGCCCGCGTGATCGGAACGGCGAGCCCCGGCAACCACGACTACCTCCGCTCGCTGGGCGCCGAGCCGACCACGTACGAGAATGGCCTGGTTGAGCGAGTGCGCAGGCTTGCTCCGGGGGGCGTCGACGCCGCGTTGGACGCCGCGGGCGGCGGCGCCCTCCCCGCGCTCGTCGAGGTCGCCGGCGACTCACAGCACGTGGTCACGGTCGCCGATTACGCCGGCGCCGAGGCGACCGGTGCCCGGTTCAGCGGCGGGCTCGGCACCGTCCGGGCGGTCCACGCGCTGAAGGACATCGGCGAGCTGATCGAGACCGGCCGGTTCACGATGCCGGTGGCGCAGACGTTCCCGCTCGAGCAGATCGCCGAGGCCCACCGGCTGAGCGAGGCCGGCCACGTCCGCGGCAAGCTCGTGCTGCTGGTCGGCTAAGGCTCGTCCCGCGCTCAGCGGCGTGGGAGCTGCTGCGCGGCCCAGGCGTTGCCGTCAGGATCGCTGAAGAACACGAACCGCCCCCACGGGAACTCCTGAATCTCGCTCACGTCCACCCCGCGCTCGGCCAATTCGGCGCGGGCACGGTCGGCATCGGCCACGACCAGCTGCATGCCCCTGACGGAACCCGGCTCCGCGTCCGTGAGACCCTTGCCGAGCGCGATCGAGCACGCCGAACCAGGCGGCGTGAGCTGGACGAAGCGGATCTCGTCGCTCACCGTCTGGTCGTAATCGGCGTTGAATCCGACCTGGTCGACATAGAAGGCTTTGGCGCGATCGACGTCGGTCACCGGGATTGCCACGAGCTCGAGCTTCCAGTCCACGGGATCTCCTTTTCACAATCGGCGAGGGGTCCGGTCGACGGAGGACGCTACAACCGGTCAAGGACCATTTCGGTCCGCGGTCTTGTCGCCTCGGCGCGGCAGCGCCAGCGTCAGCCCGCGTCGTCGACGAACGCCCGGAGCTCGTCGTGCGCGTCCCCCACGACCGGGTCGCCGTGCGCGAGCAGGAGCAGATCGAAGTCGAGCTCGAGCAGACCCCGATACGCGTCGCGCAGCCGTTCCTTGGTCTGCTTCGGTTCGTCCAGCAGGAAATCGGGGACGAACTCGAGCTCGCCGCGGCCGGCCCGACGCACGACCCCGTCGGCACAAGCGAGCGCGCGGTGGCGCGGGATGTGAAGCGCGGTCTCGTCGGGACAGATCGCGCCGATCTCGTGCACGGAGATCTCGCCCGGGAGCTCGTCTCCAAAGTCGAACGCCTCCACGGGGCCGCGGCCCTCGAGCTCGTACACACCGTTCCGGATGCAGTGGATCGTGGTACCGAACGCCTCACGCAGGCGCCAGGAGTCCCGGTCGTGGTGGCGGTTGGTCAGGATCGCGTGCTCCGGCGCGCCGTGCTGCTCGAACCATTCGAGCCCCTCGGCCGGGATCATCGGGTCGATCTGAACGCGCTCGCCCTCGAGGTAGTACGAGCTGACCTCCGCTCCGATCGACTCGCGCCGCGCGGTCCAGTGCCACAGTCCGGGAGCGATCTCGACCATCGGCCGCTAGCGTAGCCGGGCCATACGAACCCGGAGGACGTTGCCGCGTCGTACCGCGGGGCCACAGCGGGCCCACTTGCCGGTTGCCGTTGACCGGTCAACTACAATCAAGGTGTGGAATTGAGTACAGCCAGCCCTGAAGGCATCCGACCCGTCGCCGAGGACAACCAAGCCGAGAGCATCGCGGCGGCAGTGCCCGACGTGCCCGTGGGGGCGTGCGCTCCGGCGCGCGACGACGGCGCCTCGAGCCTCGACGGCGACGCCCTCGACGCCTGGCGCAGCTACCTCCAGAGCCATGCGACGATCGTCCGCCTGCTCGACGCCGAGCTCATCTCCGAGCACGGGATCACCACGCGTGATTACGAGGTGCTGCTCTATCTCGCTCAGGCGCCCGGGCGCAGGCTCCCGATGTCCGCCCTCGCCGAGAGCACAATGCTCACGCGCTCGGGAATCACCCGACTCGTCGACGGCCTCGTGTCCGGTGGATTCATCGAGCGCGTTTCGTGCTCCAACGACGCCCGCGTGTCCTATGCACACCTGACCGACCACGGCTTCGCGAAGCTCCGCGATGCGGGATGCACCCACGTCGGCAGCATTCGCCGCCTGTTCCTCGAGCACTTCGACGCCGACGAGATCGGCCGGCTCGCCACGCTCCTTGGGCGGCTCCCGGGCGCACAGCGCGGCGGCTCCTGCACCGTCGAGTAGGCACCCCGCGGGGTAGCCACCCTCTTTCTTCACCGCGACGCACAACTCGATGGTTGACGTCGCAATCAAGCGTGCTAGAGTAGTTGTTGGCTCAACCAACCTACCGAAACGGAGACCACGTGTCCGTAACCAACCTTCAGAGCATTCCCGCCGGCACCTACAACGTCGATCCCGCCCACTCGAGCGTCGGGTTCGAGGTTCGCCACATGGGAATCGCCACCGTCCGCGGCGCGTTCCGCAAGTTCGAGGGCAGCGTCGACGCCACCGGCGAGGCGCCCGTACTGCGGGGCTCCGTCGACGTGTCGAGCATCGACACGGGCGAGGCGAACCGCGATGCGCATCTCGTCTCGGCGGAGTTCTTTGACGCCGAGAATCATGCCGAGATCACTTTCCACTCCACCGCCGCCGAGGCGACCGATGGCGACAAGCTCCGGCTGAACGGCGAGATCACGATCAAGGGCATCACCAAGCCCCTTGAGCTGACCGGCGTCGTCGCCGAGGGCGGGGCCGACCCCTGGGGCAACGAGCGCATCGGCCTCGAGCTCGAGGGCGTGATCGACCGCCGCGAGTTCGACCTCAAGTGGAATCAGACGCTTCCGAACGGCAACCTGCTCGTGTCGAACGAGGTCAAGCTGCTGCTGAGCGTCTCGGCGGTCAAGGCCGCGTAACCGATGCGCCTGCTTACGATCTCCGGAAGCCTGCGCGCGGCGTCGCACAACACCGCGTTGCTGCGTGCGGCCGCGGAGCTCGCGCCGGAGGGGGTCGAGGTCGAGATGTTCGAGGGCCTCGATCGCCTTCCCCATTACAACGAGGACCACGACACCGACGA
>Ga0070765_100001168_pt1 | contig 15847 bp, 13 predicted proteins | sample HubBroMetageWFT5_FD_71516 | JGI IMG/M metagenome (GOLD analysis project Ga0070765, IMG submission 71516) | Warmed and freeze-thawed soil microbial communities from the Hubbard Brook experimental Forest, New Hampshire - Hubbard Brook CCASE Soil... | ecosystem: Environmental > Terrestrial > Soil... | reverse complement strand
CCCGGATAGCCGTCGAGCGTCATCCCGACGACGATGACCCACCACACCGCGGTCGCGCCGGCGAGCGACAGCAGGAGCCAGTCGCGCGGCTTGTCGAACCACGCGAACACGGCCGCGACCATGCCCGCCACCAGCACCGGCAGCAGCTGGATGTCCACCCCGCGCCCGAGCACGGTGAACAGCGGATGCTTGCCGAGGTCACCGTTGTACTCCTGGGCGTGGACGGCGGCCAGGAACGGCTGCCCCGAGCCGATCCACGGCGGGGCGAACCAGAAGACCGGGATCGAGAGCAGCCCGAGCACGATCCACACCCGCAGCCGCGGCTGCTTGAACCACAACCACCCGGCGTACACGATGATCAGCGGCCAGGCCTCGGGACGGATCAGCGACGTGGCGACGCCGAGCGAGAAGGCCCATCCGCGTCTGCCGTCGAGGTGGGCGAGAACCGCCCACAGCGCGGTCGCGATCAGCATCGGCTCGGAGGTTCCGCGGAACATCTCGTCCCACCACGCCTGGGTGATCACTATGCCGGCGCCGGCGATCAGCCCGGCCGCGACCTTGGCCCACCGCGGACCCCGAATCAGCCGCGATGCGAGCAGGTACGCCGCCACGACCCCGAGGAGGCCGCCGGCGCGGGCGGTGATCACCCACAGCGTCGGCGCCGCGGTGCTTCCAAACAGCGCCCAGATTGTCGTGAACACCACCGGCAGCGGCTTCCACGAGGGACCGCCGCTGATCGCGAAGCTCAGATGGGGATCGGTGACCTCGCGCCCCCAGGAGATCCAGGCCCACGGGTCGTAGCTCGGCACCGTCGGCAGCACGGCGGCGGAGATCGCCGCGAGCACGATGCACGCCAGCACCGACCACAGGAACTCGGGGTACAGCAGCCCGTGCCAGTCCGGCAGCCGAGTTCGCGGCGCTCTGGCATCAGAGCGCGGCCGCTCGGCGGGAGTCTCAGTGAGGACCTGACCCTCCACCCGCTCGGAACCTCACGTTCGAACGTTGGGGGCGCTGTTCGGGGTGAAGCGGCACCGCATCAGCGTGCCGAGGACCCGGAAGCCGTCGAGCGCGGTGAGCTTCTTGCCCTCGTCCGTGGCGCGCGCCCGGTAGTGCACCGGGACCTCGAAGATCCGCTCACCGCGCTGCACGAGCCGCGCGGTGATCTCGGGCTCGATCGCGAAGCCGGGCGAGCGCAGCGGCAGGCTTCGGAATACGTCGGTCCGGATCATCTTGTGGCAGGTCATGATGTCGTGCAGGTAGACGTTGAACAGCATGTTGCAGGCGGTTGTGACGCCTTTGTTGCCCAGCACGAACAGGAACGAGTGGCTGGTGTAGCCGTCGAACGCCCGGACGCCGAAGCAGGCGTTGGTGCGCCCGTCGAGGAGGGGTGGCATGAGCAGACCGAGGTCCGTCGGGTCGTACTCGAGGTCGGCGTCGAAGATCGCGGAGAACTCGCCTTCGGCGTGGGAGAGCCCGGTCTGGATCGCGGCCCCCTTGCCCTGGTTGTGCTCGTGCTCGAACAGGCGGACCCGCTTGGGTGGGTGGGCCTTGATCAGATCTCGCAGGATCTCGCGCGTACCGTCGGTGGAGCCGTCGTCGACGATGATCAGCTCAAAGTCGGTCGGGAGCGGCGTGTCGAGAACCTCGGCGATCGCGCGCTCGACGCGCTCGCGCTCGTTGTACACCGGCATCAGGATCGAGAGCATGTGGGCGTTCTGGTTGGGTCGGAGGAGGCTGAGCGGGGGCTCCGGCGACAGCGATATGCGGCACTGGCCGGGATCGCACCCACGAGGGCGTTCGATGCTAGCCGATCGGCCGGGCGGTAGTGGGAGCACGCGATTTGCGCGAGGATTCAGCCATGGATTTCAGCACGCTGCTCGACGGACTGGAGGGCGAGGACCGTGCCGCGCGCGAGCGGCTGCTCGAGCGGCTCGCCGATGAGGGATACACGCTCGAGGAGATGGAGGCCGCGATCGAAGAGGACCGGCTGGCGCTACTGCTGGTCGAGCGCGTTCTCGGCGGTCGCTACACCGCGAAGGAACTGGCGAAGGAGAGCGGCCTTCCGGCCGCGCAGATGCTGCGGATCCGGCGGCTGCTGGGGCTGCCCGAGCCCGGGCCCGACGAGCCCGTGTTCGGCGACGAGGAGGTCGACGCCGCCAAGGCCATCAGCATGTTCCTCTCGTCAGGTCTGGGCGAGGAGTCGATCGCCGAGATCACCCGCGTCCTGGGCGAAGGGATGTCGCGGCTGGCCGCCACCACGGCGGCCGCATTCGTGGGCGCCTTCCTCGAGCCCGGAGACAGCGAGGACGAGGTAGCCGAGCGGTTCGCCGTGCTGGCCGAGCAGCTGATTCCGGCGATCGATCCGGTGCTCCGCGCGGCATACCGCCAGCACCTGGCCGAGAGCGTCCGTCGCGGGATGCTCAGCTCCGCCGAACGCGAGTCGGGCGAGGTCGCGGGCGACCAGGAGATCACGGTGTGCTTCGTGGACATGGTCGGGTTCACGCGCCTTGGGGCCCAGATCGAGGCCCAGGAGCTCGGCAGCCTCGCGAGCAAGCTGGCCGAGCTCGCGACCGACGTGACGCGGCCCCCGGTGCGACTGGTCAAGACGATCGGCGACGCGGCAATGTTCGTGTCGTCCGATACCGCGGCGGTGGTGTCGGTCGCGCTGTCGCTGCTCGAGGCCGCCCAGGCGGCCGAGTTGCCGAGCTTCCGGGCCGGCGTCGCGTGCGGATCGGCCCTCCAGCGGGCCGGCGACTACTACGGCCACGCCGTCAACCTGGCGAGCCGAGTCACCGGCGTGGCTCGTCCCGGCAGCGTCCTGTGTACGCAGGAGGTCCACGACGCGGCACCCGACCGGTTCGACTGGTCGTTCGCGCGCAGTCAGAAGCTCAAGGGCATGTCCGAGGCGGTCTCGCTGTACCGCGCCCGGCGCCTAGACCATGCGGCCTCGTCGTCCGACGAGAGCGCCGAGAGGCCTAGGAAGAAACCGAAAGCAGATCGACAACGAACACGAGCGGCGAGTTAGGCGGGATCGTCGGGGGGCTGCCCGCCTTGCCGTAGGCGAGGCTCGCCGGGATGATCAGCTCGCGCCGCCCGCCGACCTTCATCCCCGGGATTCCCTGCACCCAGCCCGGAATCACGCTGCCAGCGGTGAGCGCGGTCGTGAACGGCTGATTACGGCTCCAGGAGGAATCGAACTCCTTGCCGGTCTTGTACAGGACCCCGACGTAGTTGACGGTCACGGTCTGCCCCGCCTTGGCCGTCTGACCGGTACCGGTGACGAGGTCCTTGGTCACCAGCTTGGTCGGCGCGGGCCCGCTGGGCACGGTCACGGTGGGCTTCTTCGAGATCGCCGGGGCGGGTTTCGGCGTGGTCGCAACTGGGGCCGCGGTGGCGCCCTGAGCGGGCACCAGCACGATGCCCGTCGCTTTGCTGCTGCTCCCGCATCCGGCGAGGCCCGCGGCGGCCAGCGCGAGGGCCGGCACGACAAACGCTCGTTTCGACATCGCGGTGAGGCTAGCGAAGGTTGTCGAAGAAGCCGGTAAGAACCGGTGCCCGCCGGCCGTGGGTCACTGCGCGACGCGCTCGAGCACGGCGCTGTCGACGTCGAAGTTGGCGTGGACAGCGCTGACGTCGTCGTTCTCCTCGAGGGAGTCGATCAACTTCATCAGCTTCCCGGCATCGCTCTCGTCGACCGGGACGCGGGCCCGGGGGCGCTGTGTGAGGTCGGCGCTCTCGATCTCGACCCCTGCAGCCGTGAGCGCGTCACGGGCGGCAGCGAGGTCGGCGGGCTCGGTGATCACCTCGTAGACGTCCTCGTCGAGCGAGATGTCCTCCGCGCCGGCGTCGATCGCGGGCATCAAATCGTCCTCGCCGTAGCGGTTGGCATCGACGACGACCACCCCCCGCTTGTCGAACAGGTACGACACCGAACCGGGTTCGCCCAGGTTCCCGCCGTGCTTGCCGAGGATGTGGCGCATCTCGGCGCCGGTGCGGTTGCGGTTGTCGGTGACCGCCTCGATCAGGAGCGCGACGCCGCCGGGACCGTAGCCCTCGTAGACGACCGACTCGATCTGTTCGGTGTCGGCGCCCTCGCCGGTGCCCTTGGCGATCGCCCGCTCGATGTTGTCCTTCGGCATCGAGGCATCGCGCGCCTTCTGGATCGCCAGCGCAAGCGTGGAGTTCCCGGTCGGATCACCGCCTCCCTCCTTCGCGGCCACGGTGATGGCGCGCGCCAACTTGGTGAAGTGCTGGCCGCGCCGCGCGTCGACGACGGCCTTCTTGTGCTTGATCGAAGCCCATTTGGAGTGACCTGACATACAAGTTCAGTTTAGTCCGGGGTCGCGGTCAAAGCCCCTAGCGCGTCCGCGCGGCCGGGTGCTCCCGGTACCAGTCGATGGTCCGGCGCAAGCCCTCCTCGAGCGGGACCTCGGGACGCCATCCGGTGAGCCGGCGGAGCTTGGTCGAGTCGAGCCACTGGCGGTCGATCTCGCCGTGGGGGACGCCCTCTCCGCGGATGTCGGGCGCCGCGGATGACCCGACCAGCCGGCAGATCTGCTCGATCACGTCGAGCACGCGTCGGGGCTCGCCACCGCCGGCATTGAACGCCTCGCCGCGCGCAGCACCGCCGGCGGCGAGGGCCTTCCAGACCGCCAGGTAGGCGCGCGCCGCGTCCTCGACATACAGGAAGTCCCGCTCGGGGGAGCCGTCTGACCGGACGACCGGCGCTTCCCCGGCAAGGGCGGCGCACACGGCCTCGGGGATCAGCCGCGCCCGGTTGGTGTCGCCACCCCCGTAGACATTCGCGAGCCGGGTGACCGCCACCGGAAGCCCGAAGGTCTGCGAGTAGGAGCGGGCGAGCATGTCGGTCGCCGCCTTTGAGACGTCGTACGGGTATTGCGGGTCGAGCGGATGCTCCTCGCGGTAGGGGAGCTCGGGCCGGCGGCCGTAGGCCTTGTCCGAGGAGGCGACCACGATCCGTTCGGTCCCGTGCCCGCGGCACGCCTCCAACACCAACCAGGTGCCGCGGATGTTGGTCTCGAACGTCGGCACGGGCGAGCGGTTGGCCGATCCCACCTGGGTCTGGGCCGCGAGATGGAAGACGCTGTCGACCTCGTACTCGTTGAGCACGCGGGCCACGAGCCCGTCGGTGCAGATGTCGCCGTTGACCATGTCGACCGAGCCGGCGAGCCCGAGTTCGTGTAGCGATGAGACGGCCGGCTGATCGCGCCGGATCACGACTACGCGCTCGCCGCGCTCGAGCAGCGCTTTGACGAGCCAGGCTCCGATGAGGCCGTCACCGCCGGTCACGAGCACCGACGAGCTCACGCCCAAACCTTCCACGGCGCGTGACCGTCGTCCCACAGGCCGTTGAGCGTGATCGCGTCCTTGTAGGTGTCCATGCACTCCCAGAAGCCGTGGTGACGGAAGGCGCGCAGGTCGCCGGACGCGGCCAGCCGCTCGAGCGGCTGGCGCTCGAGCACGCTGTTCGGCCCGACAGCGTCGAGTGCCGAGCGCTCGAAGCAGAAGAAGCCGGCGTTCACCCACAGATCGCTCCGGGGCTTCTCGGTGAAGCCGAGCACCGACCCGTCGCCGTTCAGGCGAGCCACGCCGAACGGGAGCTCGGGCTGGATCACGGCCATCGTGGCCGCCCCGCCGTGCTCGACGTGGTAGGCCAGCAGCGCGCCGAGGTCGATGTCGGCCACCCCGTCGGCGTAGGCGAGACAGAACCGGTCGCCGTCGAGCGCGGGCGCGGCCTGGTGGACGCGCCCGCCGGTCGGCGTGTCCTCGCCGGTGTCCAGGCAGGTCACCTCCGCCCCGTCCGGCCAGCGCTCGGCGGCCGCGAACGCCGCGACCCGCTCGCTGCGGTATCCGGTCAGCAGCAGGAAGCGCCGGAAGCCGTGCGCGAGATACATATTCACCACGTGCCACAAGATCGGGCGCCCTCCGACCTCGACCAGGGGCTTGGGCACCGAGGAGGCGTGCTCGTGCAGCCGCGTCCCGCGTCCGCCGCACAGAATCACGACGGTTGGCTTGTCCGCGTGCACTACGCAGGCATTATTCACGGAGCTTCGCGTGGGTAGCATGCCCCGCGGTGACCGCTGTCGCGAACCCCGAGATCTTCAAGGCCTACGACATCCGTGGGCTGTACGGCAGCGACATCGACGCGGCCGCGGCCGACGCCATCGGCCGTGGGTTCGCGCGGGTCATCGCCGAGCTCGAGGGCAAGGGGACCACCGAACTGCGACTCGGTCTCGGACGAGACATGCGGCTGACGGCGCCGGAGCTGTCGAGCGCGTACTGCGGGGGCATGTGCGCCGAGGGCGCGACCGTGTTCGACGCCGGCGAGGTCGGCACCGAGATGCTCTATTACCTCGTCGGCTCGCGCGAACTCGACGGCGGCCTGATGTGCACCGCGTCGCACAACCCCCAGCGCTACACCGGCGCCAAGCTGGTGCGGCGGGGGGCGGTGGCGCTGTCGGGCGACGCGGGCATCGGCGACGTGCGGGCGAAGATCGAGGCGGGACTCGACGGCGCTCCGGGCGGCGGGTCGGTCCAGCACGTATCCATATATGAGGAGTTCCAGCAGGCAGTGCTCGGGTTCATCGATCCGGCGTCGGTGCGGCCGATGCGGGTGGTCGTCGACGGCGGCAACGGGATGGCCGGGCCGATGGTCGGGCCGGTGCTGCGCGATCTGGGACTCGACCTGATCGAGACCTACTGGGAACCGAACGGGCATTTCCCCGACCACGAGCCGAACCCTCTGCTCCCGGAGAACCGCGCGTTCATCATGCGCGAGGTGGTCCGGCTGGGCGCGGATTTGGGCATCGCCTGGGACGGAGACGCGGACCGTTGCTTCTTCATCGACGATCGGGGATCGTTCGTCGACGGCGACTTCCTGACCGCGCTGCTGGCCGAGTCGACGCTCTCGAAGCACCCCGGCGCCACGATCCTGTACGACGTCCGCGCCAGCCGGGCCGTGGCCGACGTCACCGAGCGGGGCGGCGGCCGAGCCCTGATGAACCGAGTCGGGCATGCCTTCTTCAAGACGAGGATGCGCGATGAGGACGCCACGTTCGGCGGCGAGGTGTCGGGCCATTACTACTTCCAGGACTTCTACTGCGCAGACTCGGGCACGATCCCAGCTCTGCTGATCCTGGAGCTGCTCTCGATCCGCGGCGAGCGCATGTCTGAGCTGCTCGAGCCGTTCCGCTCGCGGTACTTCATCTCCGGCGAGATCAACTCCGAGGTGGCCGATCCGAAGGCAAAGATCGAGGAGCTCGCCGGCCGGTATCAAGACGGCAGGCAGTACCGCCTGGACGGCATCTCGGTCGAGTACGACGACTGGCACTTCAACGTCCGCCCGTCGAACACCGAGCCGCTGCTTCGCCTGTGCCTGGAGTCACTGCGCTCGCACGAGGACATGGAGCGTCGGCGTGACGAGGTGCTGGCAGTGATCCGTTCGTGACCACGCCCGACCGGCGGCCGACCAGCGCCGAGGATGCCCTGGCGCTGGCGCAACGCGCCGGGATCCACCGACTCGCGCTGCCCACTCCATTCCTGGTCGGCAGGGTCAACTGCTACCTGATCGAGGACCAGCCGCTCACCCTGATCGACACTGGGCCGAACTCGGGCAAGTCGCTCGACGATCTCGAGCGCGCGCTCGCCGGGCACGGCCGCCGGATCGAGGATCTCGAGCTGATCGTGCTCACCCACCAGCACATGGACCATCTCGGGCTGCTCGAGATCCTGGCCCGGCGCTCCGGCGCCGAGGTCGCTGCTCTGGACGTGCTAGCGCCCTACCTGGCGAGCTTCTCGCTGAGCGCGGCGGCCGACGACGAGTTCGCCCAGGGGGTCATGCGCCGGCACGGCGTCCCAGGCGATCTGGCGACGGTGGTCGGGGCGATGACGGCCGCGTTTCGGGCGTTCGGGTCGAGCGGGGAGGTGACCCGCCCGTTGCGCGACGGTGACGAGCTCGTGCTCCGCGACCGGACCCTGCGCGTTCACCATCGGCCGGGGCACAGCCCGTCGGACACGATCCTGTGGGACGCCGAGCGCGAGATCCTGATCGCCGGCGACCATCTCCTCGCCCACATCTCCTCCAATCCGCTGGTCTCGCGGCCGCTGTCCGGCGGCCCCGACCAGCCCCGACCGCAGGCTCTGGTCCAGTACATCGACTCGATGCGGAACACCCGCGAACTCCCGGCCCGGCTGGTCCTGTCCGGCCACGGCGATCCGATCCTCGACCACGCCGAGCTGATCGACGACCGGTTACGGATGCATCGCCGCCGGGCGGCCCGGATCCACCAGCTCCTCGACGCCCGGCCGCTCACCGCCTATGAGATCGCGGTGCAGATGTGGGGAAACGTCGCGGTGACGCAGGCCTATCTGACGCTGTCTGAGGTGCTCGGACACCTCGATCTACTCGTCGAAGCCGGGCAGGCTGTCGAGCACGAGCGGGATGGAGTCGCCGTGTTCAAGGCGATCTAGGCTCGCCGCAGGCCTCACTCGGCTGTCACTCGGGTGTCACTCGGCTGTCACTCGGCTGTCACTCTGCGGACCAACTCGTCCAGACCCCCTACGGCTTCGGGCGAGAATGGCCGATTAGCAGGGGACATGGTCAGCAGCGACACCGGCATGATGCCTGGGGAGCGTGCGCCGCGGCCGGAGGCTGGCGGCATCGCCGCTTCGGAGTACCCAAAACTGCTCGAGCGCGTGCCGGCGATCATCTACGTCGCCGACACCGGTGGAGATGGGCGCTGGCACTACGTGAGCCCCCAGATCGAGACGATCCTGGGCTACTCCGCCGCGGAGTGGTGCGCCGATCCGGGCCTGTGGGCCAAATGCCTGCACCCCGAGGACCGCGAATGGGTCCTGGCGCGCGAGAACGAGCATCACGGGATCAAGCCGGAGAACGAGGCCCTCGAGTACCGCATGCTCCATCGCGACGGGCGGGCGGTGTGGATCCGCGACGACGCCGCGCTCGCTTTTGGCGAGGACGGCGAGCTCCGCTGGCACGGGATGCTGCACGACGTCACCTACCGCAAGGAGGTCGAGGGCGAGCTCGAGCGACGCGCCGCTCAGCAGGCCGCCGTCGCGCTGCTCGGCGAGCACGCCCTCGAGGGGGCCGGCACCGCGGATCTGATGCAGGAGGCCACGGCCAGCGCGGCCGACATGCTGGGCGCCGAGATCTCGGCGGTGTGGCAGTACCTGCCCGATGAGGGCTGCCTGATGCTGCGGAGCGGGATCGGGTGGCCGGATACCGAGTTCGGAAAGCTCCGCTATCCGGCCGGAGCAGGATCGCAGGCGGGGTACACACTGCAAAACGGCGCGCCGGTGGTGGTCGAGGACTGGAATACCGAGACCCGTTTCGAGCAGCCGGACTTCCGCGGGCGGCGAACCGGGTCGGGACTGTCGGTCAAGATCGAGGGAGGGTCGCGCGGGCCGTTCGGCGTCCTCGTGGTCCAGTCGATGCGGTCCAGGGGGTTCGCCCCGCGAGACATGGACTTCCTGCAGTCGCTGGCCAACGTGCTCGCCGACGCGCTCGAGCGACAGGCCGTCGAGGATGCCATCCGCGAACGCGCCGTCCACGACCCACTGACGGGACTCCCCAACCGCGTGCTGTTCGTCGACCGGCTCGAGCATGCGCTCGCGCGGCTGGGCCGGCAGGAGTCCCTGGCGGCGATCCTGTTTCTCGACCTCGACCATTTCAAGCTTGTCAACGACAGCCTCGGGCATCACGTGGGCGACGAGCTGCTGGCGGCAGCCGCCCCGCGTTTGAAGCACGCTCTGCGCGGCAGCGACACCGTGGCGCGATTCGGCGGCGACGAGTTCGGGATCCTGCTCGAGGACATCGCCTCCGAGCGCGACGCCATCGAGACCGCCGAGCGGATCGCGGCGACGTTCGCGCGGCCCTTCGTGCTGTCCGGGAGCGAGCACTTCGTCACCACCAGCATCGGAATCGCGCTGGCCACCGGCGGCGAGCGCGCCGACGAGCTCATCCGCGACGCCGACGCCGCCATGTACCGCGCGAAGGACCGGGGGCGGGCCCGCTACGAGGTGTTCGACGAGGGCATGCGCGGCCGGGCGATCGAGCGCCTGCGGATGGAGAACGACCTGCGCCGCGCACTCGAGCGCGACCAGCTGCGGCTCGAGTACCAGCCGGTCGTGTCGCTGGTCAACTTCTCGATCGTCGGAGTCGAGGCGCTGCTCCGGTGGCGCCACCCGGACCGGGGCGAGATTCCGCCTTCGGAGTTCATCCCGATCGCCGAGGAGAACGGCCTGATCGAGCCGATCGGCCGGTGGGTGCTCGAGAATGCCTGCCGCCAGGCCGCCCAGTGGTACGCCGCGCGCCCCGACTCCGCGCCGATCGCGATGTCGGTGAACCTCTCCGCCGTACAGGTCGCTCGTCGCACCCTTCCCGAGGTGGTCCGCGCCGCGCTCTCGAGCACCGGACTCGATCCCGCCTGCCTCAGCCTCGAGATCACCGAGACGGTGATGGTGCGCGATGCCGACGGGCTGGCCGACATCCTGCAAGCGCTCAAGGCGCTCGGCGTCCGCCTCGTGCTCGACGACTTCGGGACCGGCTACTCGTCGCTCAGCTACCTGACGCGGCTCCCTCTCGACGTGCTCAAGGTCGACCGGTCGTTCGTCGACGGTCTCGGCAACGAGCCGCGCGACACGGCGATCACGGAGACGATCATCGCGATGTCCCGGGCCCTGTCGCTGGACGTCGTCGCCGAAGGGGTCGAGACCTCAGAGCAGGTCAACGAGCTGAGCCGGCTCGGCTGCACGGCCGCCCAGGGCTTCCACTTCTCGCGGGCGGTGCCGGCGCGGGAGATCACCGACGCGCTCGAGCGCGGTCCGGTGTGGCTGCCGGCGGTGACCGCCGACGACTGAGCTCGGTCTCGTTTCCGCTGCGGGTTCCTCGCCTGGTTCCGCTGCGGGTTTCCGCTACGGGTAGGCGGATTCGCCGGAGCGGAGCGGCGAGACGTTCGCGTCCCGGCACTCGTAGGCGCCGTTCGGGATCGCGGTGCGGAGAGTGGCGGTGTCGTTGGGTGGAATCACCTGGAGCGCGTAGGCGCTCGCGCACCCGTTGGACGTCGCGACGCCGTGGCCGACGTCGAGCCGGAAGGAGGCGCTCGCGCCCGGAGCGACGACGAGTGGCGTTGCCGGGGTCGAGCCGAAGAAATCGTTGGTCGTGTGGTGCGGAATCGTCGGGAGCGGATGGCCGCCCTGGTCGAGGAACTGGATCCCGGGCCAGCCGTAGGTCCGGCAGGGCACGGTGCCGGTGTTCTTGAGCACGAAGCCGATCTCGCCGTGGCCCATTCCGCCCTGCTGGCCGAGGAATCCGAGCTGCAGATTTCCGGCTCGACAGGGCGGCTCGCCCGATGCCGTCGTCGTAGCCGTGGTCGTCGCACTCGTCGTCGCCGGCGCGGTCGTCGATGTCGTGGATGTCGCCGTGCTCGTCGTGCTGGTTGCGGTGGTCGTCGTGGTTGGGCTGCCGGCGGCGGTGGCGGTCGTCGAGGACGTCGACGAGCCGCCCGCGCTTCCGCACGCTGCGACCAAGAACGCGCACGCCGCAACCAATAGCGCGAGCGCCAACACCAGCGGTTTCCTCATGGCGGATTGTTCGGGCATGGTTAGCTCGGCTCCTTCCCCTTGCGCTCCACGCACGAGTGCGTGCCACTATCCGGACGCCACCGTGGACCGTAGCGAGGAACTCCGACAGAAGCACGACCGCCCACCCCGGAACCGGTTCCTGACGAACCTGGAGCGTCACATCCCGTTCTGGGAGCCGCAGCTCGTCGTGGCCTGCACGATCGCGCTCCAACTGTCGCTGTCCAACGAGGTGACGATCGGCCCGACATGGCTGCTTCCGGCGCTCGAGGGAGCGTTGCTGATCGGCCTGGTCATCGTCTCGCCGAGACCCAACGTGCGCCATTCCCCGATTCGCCGCCGCGTGGCGATCGGGATGATCGCGTTCGTCAGCGCCGCGAACATCGCCTCGCTCGTGCTGCTATCCCACCGGCTTCTGCACGGCGGCAAGGAGAACGGGCATCAGCTGATCCTGTCGGGCATCGTGTTGTGGTGCACGAACGTCCTGCTGTTCGGGTTGTGGTACTGGGAGACCGATCGGGGTGGTCCGGTCGCGCGCGAGAAGGGAGAACGAGACTTTCCCGATTTCCTGTTTCCGCAAATGACCTCCCCCCGCTGGGCCCCGAAGGGTTGGATGCCAAGGCTCATCGACTACCTGTACGTTTCGCTCACGAACGCGACCGCGTTCAGCCCCACCGACACGATGCCGTTGACGGCAACCGCGAAGTGGCTGATGGGCACGCAGTCAATCGTGTCGCTCGTGACGGTCGGGTTGGTCGTCGCCCGGGCCGTCAACATCCTCTCCTGACGCCATGGCCAACGCTCAAGTCACTAGTCCGGACCGCGAGGCGCTCGAGCGCTCGATCCACGAGATCGGCACCGACCTGGCCTCCGCGTTCCCGTCGGGAGCCCGCCACCCGCTGCGCGCGCTCGACCAGCGGGCGATGGACCTCGCGTCCGCCGACCAGGAGCTCAAGGCTGCACTGTTCCGATTCGTCGACGTCACGCCGGCCTGCCGGTCACTCGACGACCTCGCTCGCCATCTGCGCGAGTTTCTGCGCGAGGTGCCCGACGCGCCACCGCCGCTCGCCGCCGCGATGCGCATGGCCGACAACCGGGCGGCGCGAACCGCGATCGGCGCGGCCGCGGCGGCCGGGGTCAAGCACATGGCCCACCGCTTCATCGTCGGCGAGACGCCGGGGTCGGCGCTCGGCGTGCTCCGTGATCTGTGGAACCGCGGCGTCACCAGCTCGGTCGACCTGCTTGGCGAGGCGACCGTCACCCAGGCCGAGGCCGACCGCTACGCATCGCGGTGCGACGAGGCGGTGGTTGAGCTTGCGCGGGCCCAGCGAGGGTGGCCGCCGCGCGAGGTGCTCGAGCGGGACAGCGTCGGGCCGATCTCCCGCACCAACGTGTCGGTGAAGATCTCGGCGCTCACGCCGCTGCTCCGCCCGGACGCGCCTGAGCGCGGACGCCGCGACGCGGCCGCCCGCCTGCGTCCGCTCCTGCGCAAGGCCGACGAGCTCGGCGCCCACATCCACATCGACATGGAGTCACTCGACTCCCGCGAGGCGGTGCTCGATCTGGTGCTCGACGTGCTCTCGGAGGACGAGTTCCTGCGGGGGCCGTCCGCGGGTCTCGTGTTGCAGGCCTACCTGCGGGACTCGCCCGAGCAGCTCGACCGCGTACTGGAGTGGGCCCTGGCCTCGAGTCGGACGCCGCCCCTTACCGTCCGGCTGGTCAAGGGCGCCTACTGGGACCACGAGCTCGTGCAGGCGAGCCAGCACGGCTGGACCATCCCGGTGTTCGACGTCAAGGCCGAGTGCGATCGGAACTTCGAGACGCTGACCCGCCGGCTGCTGGACGCCCGCCCGGCCGTGCGCGTGGCCGTGGCCTCGCACAACCTGCGCTCGGTATCGCACGCGATCGCGTACAACCGCTTGTCGGGCGGGGCCGATCAGGACCTCGAGCTCCAGATCCTGCGCGGCCTCGGAGACCAGCTCGCCGACGCCCTGGCTTCCCGAGGGTTCCGCGTCCGCGCCTACTGTCCGGTCGGCGATCTGGTCGCGGGGATGGCCTATCTTGTGCGGCGGCTGCTCGAGAACACTTCGAACGAATCGTTTTTGCACGAGCAGGCGGTCGGGACCTCGCTGGACGTGCTGCTCGCGGCGCCATAGGGAGCGCCGGCTCGGCCCCGACCCCGGCCTCCACGGCCCTCCTATCTCGGTCGGAAACGCTCCGTCAGACGTGCCATGTCGCCGTGAACCTGGTCGACCCGCGCCGCGACGATTTCGGCCAGCACCTGCATGAAGCGCACCTCGTCGGGACCAAGGCCGGGGCGCGTCTCTCTGCTGACGCAGCACAGGGTCCCGTGCACGCTGCCGTCGGACAGCTTCACGGGGACGCCGACGTAGGCGTGAAACTCGCTGGTCACCGGAAGGTCGCTGATCGGCGGCTCGGCCCGGGTGTCGGGCACCGCGTTCGGAATCTCGCCGCCCAGCATCCGCATGCAGTAGGTCTGCTCGACGGGGAACACGGTTCCCTGATAGCGATCGACCGTCTCGGGGTCGCTGACCAGGGCATGGATCGTCTGGATTCGGGCGTCGATCGTGGTGATGTACGACGCGTCCATGCCGAGGCGCTCCCGCGCTGCCACCAGCGCCTGCTCGACGACCTCGGTCTGGCGAGCCGACTCGAGCTTCTCGATCAACTCTTCGTATTCGGACGGGGCGCCCACGGTCCCAGCTCCCTCCATGTCAAGGCGATATTAGATGGACAGCCGGCCCCGAGACAAGCTTTGCAAGCGGCGCTCGTGGGTGCAATAGCTGATGCAACTGCGGGCGTATGCGGGATCTTCAGCCATAGTTCGGCCCTGCGATGAAGCGTTCGGCACGCTGGAGGAGGAGGCTTGCGCGCTGCTTCCTGTTGATCTTGGCTCTGGTCGCGGTGGCCGGAGTGGCCGCGCTTGTAATCAGGTTCGCGCCACCGTGGCTCATCTCGACGAAGGGCCTGACGGGCGCGGCCCGGCTCGACGAGCTGAATCGGGTTCGTGTGGCGTTGCTGCTGATCGTGCTCGGCGCGGCCGCCGCCGGGGTGGCGCTCTACGTGTTCACGACCTCGTCGCGAGACCGCCGGCACGAGCACGCCGAGCGCGAGCGGAGCGAGCGGTTCATGCGCGCGGTCGATCAGCTCGGGCATCCGGCGCTCGACGTGCGTCTCGGCGGCATCTACTCGCTCGAACGGCTCGCGCAGGAGTCACCCGAGGACCACGTCCCGATCATCGAGATCCTCGCGGCGTTCGTGCGCGAGCACGCCCCGTGGCCCGTGCGGCCCGGCGCCTCGCGCACGGGCAACGGGACCGGCGGGACCGGCGGGGCCGGCGGGGCCGGCGGGGCCGGCGGGGCCGGCGGGGCCGGCGGGGCCGGCGTGGCCGCCGGGGCCGACCACCGGGGTCGCCCCGCCACCGACGTGCAGGCCGCGGTCACGATCCTCGGGCGGCGCACGCTCGCGCACGATCAGGACAGGACGATGTCGCTCTCCCACACCGCGCTCGCCGGCGCGAGCCTCACCGGGGCGCACTTCGAAGGCGCGCTGTTCAGCGGCGTCAATCTCGAGGGCGCGGATCTGTTCAAGGCCAACCTCCGCGCCGCGGATCTCGAGGGCGCGATCCTCCGCGGCGCCGGGCTCCTGCTCGCGAACCTGAATGACACCGTGTTGTGGGGCGCGAACGCGGAGAACGCGCGGCTGTACGGCGCGAATCTCGAGGGTGCCGCGCTCAAGGGCGCCAACCTCAGAAGCGCCGGCCTGACCGGCGCCAACCTCAAGGACGCCGGTCTGCACAGCGCGGTCCTCACCGGCGCCGATCTGACCGGGGCGAACCTCGAGGGCGCCGGCCTCGACGGCGCCAACCTCGAGGGCGCGAACCTCGACGGCGCGAACTTGAAGGGCGCCGTGCTGCTCAACGCCGTGTACGACGCCTCGACGATCTGGCCCGCCGGCGTCGATCCCGCCATTCAGGGCGCCGTCGCCCGGACGTGGTCCGAAGAGCTGAGCCGGGTGGCGCACCATGCCGAGAGGGTGCCGGAGCAGGCTTACGAGGGCTGGCCGCAGGAGGCCGAGGAGCAGGCTCAGCCCGGTTGGTCGCACCAGCCCGAGCCGGCACCGGAAGCCGAGTCCCAGCCCGAGTGGTCGCACGAACCCGAACCGGGGCCTGAGGCGGAGCCACACTCCGAGCCGCCGGCCGGCGAGG
>Ga0070765_100001167_pt1 | contig 15861 bp, 11 predicted proteins | sample HubBroMetageWFT5_FD_71516 | JGI IMG/M metagenome (GOLD analysis project Ga0070765, IMG submission 71516) | Warmed and freeze-thawed soil microbial communities from the Hubbard Brook experimental Forest, New Hampshire - Hubbard Brook CCASE Soil... | ecosystem: Environmental > Terrestrial > Soil... | reverse complement strand
ATCAAGCCGGCAACCGCACTTGGATTCACAAGCTATCTAAACAAGTGGCTCTATCCGAATCTTGGAGATTTGCCTCTTTCGTCGGTCAACAACCTCGTTGTAAGGGGACTGGTGGCAAACATGACGAAAGTTCGCGTCTCTCCCAAGATGGTCAGCAACGTGATTCAGGTGGTTAAGATGGTCGTGGCGTCTGCCGTCAACGAGAATGGAGAAGAGATCCATCCGAGGACGTGGAACCATGAATTCATCGACCTGCCCGAGATCAAGGATCAACGGCAGCCCGTCCATTCCAGCGAAACAATGACAGCAATCGCGGCTGGTTCTGGGGGACGAGAACTAATGCTCTACGTTCTTCTCGGTGCCACCGGATTGCGATTCGGAGAAGCGTTCGGGCTTGAAATTGACAAGCACATCTCGGACGACTTCTCTACCTTGCACATCCGACAGAAAGTATGGAGCGGACGCGTTCAACCATTTCTCAAAACCGGGAACGGTGTTAGGGACATTGACCTGCATCCGTCCATCTCCGCGATGCTCAAGAAGTTCATTGGGGACCGAACTTCGGGCTTCCTGTTTCGCTCGAAGAACGGATTCCCGCTACTACAGTCGAACGTCTTGAGGCTTTCCTTGCATCCACTTCTCAAACGACTGGGGCAACCGAAATCGGGTGCTCACGCATTTCGCCGGTTCAGGGCGACATGGCTGAGAAAGCAGCACGCACCAGAAGACTTGATTCGTTTCTGGCTCGGCCATGCAAACAAGAGCGTCACTGACGTATACAGCAAGTTGAAGGAGGACGTGACGTTTCGCAAAAAGGTCGCAGAAGAGGTAGGGATCGGCTTTGAACTTTCAGCCGAAAAGCCCGAAGTTGCACCCTATTGCACCCACACAGAGTTGTTGTCACATGTTGCGTAACTGATTCTGATTCAAGAGGAAGGATGGCTCCCCGGGCTAGATTCGAACTAGCAACCCTTCGGTTAACAGCCGAATGCTCTACCATTGAGCTACCGGGGAACTGGATGGCTACGCGTTCTAATTGTAGCAAAATACTCCGCGTGCTGTTCAACCGCCACGGCACCATCTGGCCTGGTCTGTCCAGAACTTCTACGAATCCCACGGCACATGAGACTTGCAAAGCTTGGTTGTGCGGAATCGCAGAAGCAGTCGGTGGCTTCCACGCCCGAGTTCCCGCATATCACTCTTAAACATCACACAAATCCGCTGCTTCCCGAAGCGAGGTAAGCGGATCGCGCGTGGGCACGAACTCGTGCGCGACGTAGCCTTGGAAGTTAGCCGCGACGATTCCGCGCATCACGCCATCCCACTGCACTTCTTGCGTACCGTCGAGTTCATGGCGGCCGGGAACGCCACCAGTGTGAAAATGACCAAGCCACTGGATGTTCTGCTGGATGGTTCGAACCAGGTCTCCTTCCATAATCTGCATGTGGTAGATGTCATAGAGCAGTTTCACGCGCGGTGAGTTCACGGCTTGCACCACTTGCACTCCCCAAGCCGTGTGGTCGCACATGTAATCCTTGTGGTTCACCTTGCTGTTGAGCAACTCCATGCAAATGGTCACGCCGTGGTCCTCGGCAATTTTCTTCACCCGGTTGAGCCCCGCTATCGTGTTTTTCGCGCCCTCCTCGTCGGACATACTCGCGCGGTTTCCGGAGAAGGTAATCACGTTGGGGACGCCCGCCTTGGCTGCCAGCGGGATGTTTTTGCGAAAACCCTCCTCGATTCTTGCGTGATTTTCGACGCGGTTTAATGCCGAGGGAATTTCGCCGCCTCCGGCGTACGCCATGCTGCAAACCAGCCCATGACGTCCGGGTATTTCGTACTCATCCGGCTTCAGCAGATCGACTCCCTTCAAGCCAATCTGTGCCGCGTAGATACAGAGGTCGTCCAGCGGAATTTTCTCGTAACACCAGCGGGAGACCGATTGCTTGATTTGGCCCTTGCGCCGCGTCGGAACGCTCTGTTCCGCCCAGGACAGCGACGGGATGGAAGCGATGGTCGCTCCCGAGACAGCACTCTTCAGCATCGTGCGCCGCGATAATTTAGTCATGGGAAGTCACCAGAGCGGCTTCGATCTCCGCCCGCAAAAATTGCGCCCGGAGAAGTTCTCGCCGCGAATCTTATCATTTTCGGCGCCAGTCTTTGGCGATTTTTCTTCTCAGCCCGAATGGACAACGGCCCATTGTCGGGCCCCTCTTCTTTAAACCAGAATATCTCTCAACCGCCGCGGCGAGTCAGGAAGACCTTGACTTTTTTTCGCCGCAGGCTATTGTCGGCGTTCCGGCTTTTCGTGCGGAACATGTGGAGAAATAACGGGGGAACAAATGGCCCGCGGATGTTGTTGTGTTGGAATGATGGGTCTCTTGTGCGCGAATTTTCTTGCGATGTCGCCCACGTTTGGCCAGGCGCAAAAGACCTCCAGCAAGACGTACGTGCTCAAAGCCGCGCGGATGTTTGATGGCAAGAGCGATGCGCTGGTAAAGCCCGGGATCGTCGTCGTGACGGATGGAAAAATTGCCGGCGTGGGCGCAGGCGCGGCGATACCAACCGGCGCCGAAGTCATCGACTTTGGAGATGCGACGCTGCTCCCCGGATTTATCGACGCGCACACGCACCTCACGATGATGTACGCCGGCGACGACTCTAAGCAAGCCGCGCTGGATGTACTTCAAAAGACGATTGCTGAACGGGCGCTGGACGCGAGCGCGAATGCGCGAGTCACGCTGATGGCTGGCATAACGACGGTGCGAGACGTTGGATCATCGGACTACCTCGACGTCGGATTGCGCAATGCGATCCGCGATCGCGTCGTTCCCGGCCCTCGAATGCTCGTGACGGTACACGCGCTCAGCGCCACCGGCGGCCATTGCGATCATGAAGCTGGGTTTCGAGCAGGACTGTTCGGGCACGAATCCGGGCCGCTCGAGGGTGTGATCAATGGGCCGGAGCAGGCCAGATACGCCGTGCGGCTGGACCACAAATACGGAGCCGACATGATCAAAGTCTGCGCGACGGGCGGCGTTCTTTCGCCGACGGATGATGTCGACACTCCGCAACTCACCCAGGCGGAATTGGACGCCATCGTTGATGAAGCGCACGCACTGCGGCGTAAAACTGCAGCGCACGCGCACGGGGCCGAAGGCGCCAAACGTGCCATCAGAGCGGGAATCGATTCCATCGAGCATGGAACCTTTCTCGATGATGAGGCGCTGGACATGATGAAACAGAAGGGGACATTTTTGGTGCCGACGCTGATGGCGCCGCACGGAGTGCAGGAACGAATCGATCGAGGCTTGTACATTCCGCCCGCGATTCTTGCCAAGGCAAAAGCGGCGATTGCGGCTCATGACCAAACCGTTCGGAAAGCTCTGGCCAAAGGAGTGAAAATCGGGCTCGGGACCGACGCGGGAGTGTATCCGCACGGACGAAACGTCGAGGAGTTTCATCTGCTGGTTGACGTCGGAATGAAACCCATTGACGCGCTGAAGGCGGGAACTTCCGCGGATGCGGATTTGCTGGGCTTGGCGGACAAAATCGGGACGCTGGAGGCAGGCAAACTTGCGGACATAGTGGCAGTTCCCGGCGATCCGGTGGAGAATATCCGGCAGACGGAACACGTCTTTTTTGTGATGAAGGAAGGCGTGATCTACAAAAACGATCGAGGGACAACGGCGCACTGAGCGATAAGCAACACTTTGCTGGCTCCGCGAACAAAAGGATTCCATGGCTGATCTTCCGAGCACCATTTCCTCGGATTTTGCGAGCTACTACGAATACATTGCGGCGCATGTGCATAAGTGGGTTGACCCGCTAACCCAGGAGCAGTTCTGGCACAATCCGTTCGCATACGGAAACAGCGCCGGACACTTGATACTCCACCTGACGGGCAACTTGAACTATTACATAGGGGCGCGAGTTGCGGAGACTGGCTACATTCGCAACCGCGACAGAGAGTTCACAGAAACCGAAAAGCTGGACAAGGCAAAAGTAATGCGTGCTTTCGACCAAACCATTGCCATGGTTGTCGAGACGATACGAAAGCAAAGACCCGAGGATTGGATGGCTTCATACTCCGCCGAACGCGAACCCGAAGCCGCGGAACGATTCATGATTTTTCTCCGATGCGCGGGGCACGCCTATCATCACGTCGGGCAGCTCATTTATTTGAGTAAAGAACTCGAGAGAGATGCGAAACTGGGATCCGCCAGCGCGTGAGACAGCGGCGGCAAGCCTGCGAATCCAGATGACCCATCCATTTTCTCGGATGAGAAGGTTTCCTGGGTGCAAACGTTCATCGGGTGAAGGGAGAAAGTATGCGTAGTGTATCTTCGGCCGTTGTCGTGTTAACGAGTTTCCTGGCAATTGGCCTGGCGGCGTGGGCCCAGCAGACTACGCCTGCTCCACCAACTGCCGCTGCGGTTCCCGCTTCAACGACACCTTCGATCGACCAGTCGCTCGAGATGAAAGGCGCGTTCAGCCCAGAGATTTCTCCCGATGGAAAACGCGTGGTGTACGAAGTCTCGCGGACGAACTGGGAAGACAACGCCTTCGAGCGCGATTTGTGGATTGTGGACACCGCGACGGGCGAAGGGCACCAGCTCACGGCATCGAAGAAATCGAGCACAAACGCCGCGTGGTCGCCGGACGGCAAGTGGATCGCGTTTCTCTCCGACCGGCCTGGGCAGATTTCCGGGACGCCGGTGGACAAAAAACAGATTTACGTCATCGCGGCAGGCGGAGGCGAGGCCCGCCAGTTCACCAAGGCAGAAAAGGGAGTGAACAACTTCGCATGGTCGCCAGATTCAAAGAAGATCGCCTTTTCCGCGGAAGATCCGGAGTCCAAAGCGATGAAGGACCGCAAGGAAAAGTATGGCGAGTACGACGTTGTCCACACCGACTACAACTTGACGCACCTCTGGACGCTGGAGATTCCCGCGGACGAGGCCGCCACGCTTCCCGACCCCAAGCGGCTCACGGAGGGAACGACGTTTAGCATCGGCGAGTTTACGTGGTCGCCGGACGGAACGCGCATCGCCTTCAGCGCACAGCGCGATCCCGATTTGATTTCCTCGGAGACAGCGGACATTTACGTTGTGACGGCGAGCGATAGCAAAGTGAAAAAAATTGTGAACACGCCGGGGCCGGACAGGAATCCGCAGTGGTCCCCCGACGGAAAGCAAATCGCGTACGAGACAACGGCTGGGTCTAAGTATTTTTTCTATACCAATGTAAAAATCGCGGTAGTGGACGCGGATGGCGGCACGCCGCGAGTATTGACCGACGCGTTTGACGAAGACCCTGGGCTGATCCGGTGGGCAGCCGATGGCATCTACTTCGCGGCGGAGCAGAAAACGTACGCGCATTTGTTCCGCTTAAATCCCGAGACGAAGGCCGTTGAGAAGCTCAGCGCGCCGGAACATCTTGCGGCATTTTCGTTTTCTTTCTCGAAGGACTTCAAGCAAGTGGCCTACCGGGCGGCGCACGAGAATGAATATCCGGAGATATTCACGACGATCGTAGCACCGTGGCAAACGAAGAAACTCACAACGCTGGGAGACCAACTGAAGCCGTTCAAGATTGCGCGGCGCGAAGTGATTTCCTGGAAGTCGACCGACGGAGCCACGATCGAAGGCGTTCTGTACACGCCGCCGGACTTCAAGCTTGGGAAAAAATATCCATTGTTGGTCGTCATTCATGGCGGACCAACCGGCGTGGATCAGCCGATTCTGAATGCGGACCGTTACTACCCCGTGGAACGATTCGTCGCCAAAGGCGCGCTGATTCTGCGGCCAAATTACAGAGGCTCAGCTGGGTACGGCGAGAAGTTCCGCGCGCTGAACGTGAGGAATTTGGGAGTCGGCGACTACGCCGATGTGATTTCGGGAGTAGATTCATTGATCGCCAAGGGCTTTGTAGACAAAGATCGCGTCGGTTCGATGGGCTGGAGCGAAGGCGGATACATTTCGGCGTTCATCACGGCATCGAGCGACCGGTTCAAGGCGGTCTCCGTAGGCGCCGGGATTTCCGATTGGACGACATATTACGTAAACACGGACATCACGCCGTTTACGCGGCAGTATTTGCACGCGACGCCGTGGGACGATCCGGAGATCTACAAGAAGACTTCGCCGATTACATACATCGCCAAGGCCAAGACGCCGACCCTGATCCAACATGGCGAGAACGACCGGCGCGTGCCCATCCCCAACGGCTACGAGTTGCGGCAGGCGCTGGAGGATCATGGCGTCCCCGTGAAGATGGTGGTGTACAAAGGATTTGGGCACGGAATCACGAAACCGAAACAGCAGCGCGCCGTAATGGAAGAAAACGAAAAATGGTTCGCGAAATATATTTGGGGCGAAGAGCCCGCTCCCACGCCAGCGCCCGCGAAACCCGATAAACCGGAGAAAACAGAAACACAATAATTCGAGATGGCTGGCAAGCACTACGTTTCGAGCTTGAAACGAGTCGAAGCGAGACGATACATGCGGCGCCATAGGAGGCGATTGATGAGCACGACGATGCTGGCCATGATCAGCGTTGACGCTAGCAAGATATCGAAGCGGCCAGCGTCGCTGGCGCTGCTGATCGCGCTGCCGAGTCCTGTGGTCGAGACAATTCTCCCCTGAAAGTGAAAATACTCCGCGATGATGCTTGCGTTCCAGGCATTGCCCGAGGCGGTCACCATCCCGGTGACGAGATAAGGAAAAATTCCCGGCAGGATTAAATAGCGCCAGCGGTCCCACGACCCAAAACGGAAAATACTGGAGGCTTCCTTCAGATCCGTGGGGATGGCCATGGCTCCCGCAATGACGTTGAATAGGATGTACCACTGCGTGCCCAAGAGCATGACGAGCAAAGCAGCAAGCTCGAGTCCACCTCGGAACGTAATCAAGAATAAGAGGATGACAGGAAAGAGCGCGGTTGCAGGGATGGAAGCCGCAATCTGCGCGAGCGGTTGGGCGATGCGCGCGAGGCGCGGACTGAAGCCAATGGCTACGCCAACGGGAACGGTCCAGAGTGCGCCGATGAGAAGCGCGGCGTTGACGCGAAGCAGCGTAAAGCCGGCGCTGCGCAGGAGTGTGAAATACTCCGCGCGGCTTAGGTCGGAAAGTTCGCGAGCCGCGTGAAATGTGGCAAACCCAACGCCGGCGAGAACCACGGCCGCGAGAACAATGAGAAGCGATCGGCGAGTGCCGTGCCGTTTTGGTACGGTGAACGACTCCGCGGCGCGGCGGGCGCCGACGGCAACATTGACTGTGATCCAATCGATGACCGGGCGCATGGCGAGACGATAGAAGCGAATTACGATGGAAGCGCGGCCAAGAAGACTGAGCAGATTGTGAGTGGTAGCTCTGGCGCTCTCGACCTGCTCAAACTTGAATTTATCCGCCCAGGCGATGACCGGCCGCCAGATCAACTGATCAAGAAGAACAATGACGGTAACCATGGCGGCGAGGCCCCAAAGAATCGCGCGTGTATTGCCGTGGCTCGCCGCGGTTTGTAGAAAGGAACCAAGCCCCGGCAAGCGGAAATCGCGATTGCCGAGCACAAACATTTCGCAAGCCATGAGGAAGAACCATCCCCCGGCGACAGACATCATCGAGTTCCAGACGAGGCCGATAGTGGAGTACGGCAAATCCAGCTCGACAAATTTTTGCCAGCGGCCGAAGCGGTAAATAATGGCCGCCTCTCTTAATTCGCGAGGAATGCCTTTCAGCGAAGAATAAAAACTGAAGGCAATGTTCCAGACCTGGCCGGTGAAGATCAGGATAATCGAACCGAGTTCGATGCCAAGCTGGCTGTGTGGAAAAAGCGCGACCATAGCCAGCATTACGCCGGGAAGAAAACTAAGAACCGGGATGGATTGCAGAATATCGAGAAGCGGGATGAGGACGATTTCCGCCTGTTTGGAGCGGGCCGCAGTATACCCATAGACAAGCGCAAATAGCATGCTCAACGCATAAGCCAAGCTCAGACGTACTAGCGAATAAAACGCGTACAGCGGGAGCTCGCGCGGACTCTGGGAGATCTGGACTTGGGCGGGGACTGGTCCAAGCCAGGTGTGGCCAATGGCGTAGACGCCGTAGATTGCGGCGAGGACAAAAAGAAAAACAGTGATGTCGATCAGAAAAGACCAGGACCAGCGAGAACCCGCGGGCCGCCGGATTGCCGGCGGGACGGGAGTTGCGTTGTGAGCAGCGATCGTGGGAGTCGTCACAGGAAGGTCAAGTCTCGGTAAGAGTCAGCTTGCCGGTGGCGGCGTCGTAATCAAAAATCTCCGCGTAACGCCCCCACTGAATGGCGGTTTCCAACTGGCGGCGCGATTCGTCCTCGCTGAAATGTTCGTCGAGGAGGTCACGGAAGAATTCGTCAGAGAGCGTGCGGTTTGATTTTGCTTTCAAGGCATTTTGCATCTGGCAAAGTAGCGGAACATTTGTGAGAGCCGCTTTGCGAAAGATCGCCTTGCGCGCCTGGATGTCCGCTTGCGCGTAGGCCTGTCCTTCGGGAGTAATGATGGCTTGGCCCTCTTCGAGGCGGAGCATGCCGAGGAGGACGGCGGTGTCCACCGTGGGAAGCAGTGCGTCCACTTCGAGGCTCAGCTCATCGGCAAGTTTGTGAAGATCGGCGCGGCCGCCCTGGTCCATGAGAATCTCAAGCAAGCCGGCGATGCCGCCCGGACGCGTGTGCGGGAGCATGATGGCTTTACGCGGCACCTGCTTGCCGGGAGCAGCGGTTTTCTGATGAGTTGCGTCGTGCTCGTAGTCGGGCCGCGTGAGGACACGATAAATCTCGTCGACGAGCTCGACGAAGCTGGAAGACTTGCGGTCGCGGGGGTGGGGCATGTCCACGGCAAAATCCGCGTGGATGTGGGCCGGGTTGCGGCCGAGGACGACGACACGGTCGGCGAGGACGACGGCTTCTTCGATATTGTGCGTGACGATAAAAATGGCGCGGGTGGGAATTTTGTGCCCGAGCCAGAGTTCGAGAAGTTCGCCACGCAACGTTTCGGCAGTGAGCACATCGAGCGCGGAAAAAGGTTCGTCCATGAAAAGCACTTCGGGCTCGACGACGAGAGCGCGGGCGACACCGACACGCTGTTTCATGCCGCCGGAAAGTTCCTTGGGATAAGCGGACTCGAACCCATCGAGGCCAACGGCGTCAATGATGCGCAGAGCGCGCTTGTGGCGTTCAATGGGAACCATGCCGCGCGCTTCGAGCGGAGCTTCGACGTTTTCGAGAACAGTGAGCCAAGGAAACAGCGCGAAGCTTTGAAAAACGATGGAGACGTTGGGCGCACCATCTCCCACTGGCGCGCCGTGCCAAAAGACGGAGCCGGCGCTCGCAGGAGAAAGTCCGGTCAGCATGCGAAGCAGCGTGGATTTTCCGCAGCCGGAAGCTCCGAGCATGGCGATGATCTGTCCAGGGTAGATGGCAAGATCGGTCGCCGCGATGACCTGGATGCGGCCGCCATCCGGCTGGGGATAGAATTTTTCGAGCTTGCGCGCTTCGATGATTGGTTCGGGGATGAGGGGCTCGGTCACGGGGCTGGATGTGCTCATAAGAGCGTGTATTATCGCTCAAGTGCGCGCAAGACGCACCGAAGGAAGAAGCTCGCGTGATAGTTTATGTCCCAGTTACAATGACATGAACCCTGCATGACATCTCCCGGTAGACCATTGCATCTTCAGTCTGGGCAGGCGCGAATTCGCGGCTGGCTACCAGCGATTTTTATCTCGCTATTCATTTCGTTGGCGATTGTTGCTCCCTCTTTCTGGCTGGGAAACGCTACGGGGCACGATTTCCAGTATCACGCCGCGTCCTGGCTGGACGCCGCCGGCCAATGGAAAGAGGGCATCGTCTATCCGCGATGGACGGAGTGGGCAAATTACGGTTTCGGCGAGCCGCGATTTATTTTTTATCCGCCAAATTCGTGGATGCTCGGGGCGGCGCTGGGCTCCGTAGTGCCGTGGAACCGCGTTCCGATGGTTTTCATCTTGCTGGTGCAAACTTTTGCCGGGTTGAGCACATTTGCACTCGCGCGGCGCGTTCTTCCGGAGCGAGCGGCTTTATTTTGTGTTGCGTGTTACGCGGCGAATCCGTACGCGCTGCTGAATGTATACATGCGAAGCGATTTTGCGGAATTGCTGGCAGATGCGTTTTTTCCACTGTTGTTTCTCTTGGTGCTGCAAATCTGCGAGTTGCTGGAGAGTCCAGCGCGGCCTCAGAAAAGATCTGCGCGGTGGGCCGTTGCTTGCTTTGCTATCGTGTTCGCCGCGATTTGGCTGTCCAACGCGCCGGCGGGAGTGATTGCCAGTTATAGCTCGTTTGCCGTGTTTGGCTTTGCCGCGCTGACGCGGAGGTCTTGGCAGCCTCTTCTTCGTGGCGTGGCCGGGCTGGCACTCGGATTCGGTCTGGCGGGATTTTACCTGTTGCCTGCGGCCTACGAACAGCGCTGGGTGAATATCACACAGGCGCTCTCGGCGGGGTTGCTGCCGTCGGAGAATTTTCTCTACACGGTCATCAACGATCCGGAGCACACGCTTTTCAACTGGATTGCATCCACCATTGCCGTATTGCTCATGCTCTTGACGGGATTGGCGGCGCTGAGTGCGCGGAGAGAAGAGCAAGACCGCGAAGGAACTTTGAACAACCGAGCGTGGCTGACGCTGCTGCTTCTTGCGGGATTGGCAACGTTGCTGATGCTGCGCTTCACCTCCCCTCTTTGGCAAGTGCTCCCCAAACTGCGCTTTGTACAATTTCCGTGGCGCTTGATGTCGCTGCTTTGCGTCCCGTTTGCGGTCTTCCTTGGAAGCACGATGGGAAGGAAGCGGTGGGGATGGGTTTGGGCCGTAGTCACCTTCACGCTGATCGGCGGCATCGGGCTCGTGCTTGTACAACGAGGGTGGTGGGATACGCAGGATATTCCGGCTTTGCGTGCGGCAATCGCGAACGGAACGGGGTTCGACGGCACAGACGAATACGATCCTGCCGGGGACGACCACACAAACATCCCGGCAAAGTCGCCCGAGGCGATGGTTATGGACACTGATTCCATACCGGGTCCGAATTCGCGACCAACCATTCACGTGGATCGCTGGGCGCCGGAAGAAAAGCAGGTTTCCGTCAATTCACGCCAGCCATTTTTTCTCGGGCTACGTTTGTTGAACTATCCCGCGTGGCGAGCGGAAGTGAATGGCGCCGTGCTTAGGCCGCGAGGCGGTGACGACTACAACGAAATGATCGTGCCCGTTCCGGCTGGGGAGTCGCACATTCGCGTGCGGTTTGCGAGAACCTGGGACCGGACGGTCGGCAGCGGCCTCAGTTTGGGAAGTGCACTGCTCGTCTTGTTGCTTGGCGCCAAGCGTAAATCTGTGGAGATTGAGCCACAGAGGACATAGAGAGGCTCTACCAATTGGCGCTGGGCCCCCACCCCCGGTTTTTTGTAAGTGCTGATTCTAAACAGGTTAAATTTTCTGTAAGCCCTGTAGAATCAACACTTATGGACCCTCTGTGCAAGTGTTGATTCTAAAGAATTTGACAGTAAACACAATATGGTCCTGGACCGGCATTTTTGAGACGTCCGACAGTTGCGAACTCGGCTTGCTGAGGGCTGTGGCAGATAATGCTGCGCCGACGCCCTGAAACAAAAAAGCGGCAGCAGCGCTGCCGCAGTCCAGAATTCTCCCTAATCAAGAATTCTAGCTTGGATTTAACGGGGGGTCCAGCACTTTTTGGTGCTGGTACTGACTGATTATTTAATTCCGCGGCGCTCGGCGAAAAGTACGTGGAATGGAGGGAGAACATGGAAAAGAAGGAGGGCACGATGAATCGTGCCCCTACAGGAGATGAAAGAGTGAACGGGTGAGAAATTGAGTTTAACGGCGGTCGACGCTGGGGTGGCGGACGTCCTGGCCTTGGACGATGTAGATGACGTCTTCGGCGATGTTGGTGGCGTGATCCCCGATACGCTCGAGATTCTTGGCGACGAGGATGAGCTCGAAGGCCGGGAAGACCACGCTGGAATCTCCCATCATGTAGGTGAGCAGTTCGCGGAAGATTTGATCGCGGTAGTGATCGACCTGATCGTCGGTGGCTAGAACTTTTTGCGCCAGGTCAACGTCCCGTCGGACGACGGCGTTTAGGGCGTTGCGGACCATTTCCTCGGCAAGCTCGCTCATGCGCGGAAGGTCAACATAGGGCTTGACGCGAGGATGGCGAAGGATGCGCGTGGCGGACTGCGCGATGTTGACGGCCTGATCGCCGATACGCTCGAGATCGTTGTTGATGCGGGAAACGGCAAGGACGAGGCGGAGGTCGACGGCCATCAATTGATGGAGCGCAAGGAGCTGCACGACGCGGTCGTCGATTTCGAGCTGCAACTCGTTGATGGCGTCTTCTTCATCCAGAACACGCTTGGCTAGCTGTTCGTCGGCTTCGAGGACGGCGTGCACGGCCTGATGGACGGCGCGCTCGGCGAGGCTGCCCATCCACAACAGGCGCTCTTTCAATTCGTTCAGATCTTTTTCGAAGTGGCGTTCCATGAACTCTATCCCTTCAGCCAGTCAACTCGATGCGGACATCGTACAGCGTTTCTGCCGGAGCGCATCAGCCAAAGCGGCCGGTGATGTAGGCTTCCGTGCGCGGGTCGGTGGGTTTGGTGAAGAGCTGCGGCGTGGGGCTAAACTCGATGACCTGGCCGTTCAGCAGAAACGCAGTGAAATCGCTGATGCGAGCGGCCTGCTGCATGTTGTGAGTTACGGTGACGATGGTGCAGAGATCTTTCAATTGGACGAGCAGCTCTTCGATTTTCGCGGTGCTGATGGGATCGAGGGCCGAGCAAGGCTCGTCGAGGAGAAGGACTTCGGGCTCAACGGCGAGGGCGCGGGCGATGCAGAGGCGCTGCTGTTGGCCGCCGGAAAGTTCGTAGGCGGACTTGTGGAGGTGGTCTTTCACTTCGTCCCACAGAGCGGCGTGGCGAAGGCTTTTCTCGACGGCTTCGGCCATAGGCAGCTTTGAACCGTTGATGCGGAGACCGTAGGCAACATTTTCAAAGATGGATTTGGGGAAAGGATTGGGGCGCTGGAAGACCATGCCGACGCGGCGGCGCAGCTGAGTAACGTCTTGGGCGAGAATGTTCTTGCCGTCAAGCAGGATTTCGCCTTCGAGGCGTGCGTTGCGGACGGTTTCGTGCATGCGGTCGAGAGTGCGCAAGAGCGTGGATTTGCCGCAGCCGGAAGGACCGATGAGCGCGGTGACCTTGCTGGTGGCGATGCCCAGGTTGATGTCGAAAAGAACCTGTTTGGGGCCGTACCAGAAATTCACTCTGGAGACGGACATGCGCATCTCGGCGGGCGCCGTGGTTTCGCGGTGCGCGCCGGTTGTTACGGGTGGAGTTATGTTTACGGACACTGCCGGCCTCACAGAAGCGTGCATAGATTAAGCCCTCGGAACCGAAATGCCACGGGAAAGAATCGCCCGGGCAACAATATTAATGATCAGAATCAAAGCCAGCAGGACAAGACCCGCGGCCCAAGCTTGCCGGTGCCAGTCCTCAAACGGCGAGAGGGCATAGTTATAGATCATGACTGGAAGGGACGCAGTCGGTTCGTTCCAGCCGTTGCTCCAAAAGCGATTGCCGAGCGCCGTGAACAGCAGCGGAGCCGTTTCGCCCGCTACGCGCGCGAAGGCAAGAAGAATGGCAGTGAGAATGCCGCGATAGGCAGCAGGGACAATAACCGTCGCGATTGTTTTCCATTTGCTGGCGCCCAGGGCCATCGCGCCCTCTCGCAAGGTGCGAGGCACGCCCAGCAGAAACTCTTCCGTACTGCGCAAGGTGATGGGAATCATCATGACCCCAAGAGCAAAGCCTCCAGCATAGGTGGAGAAATGCTTGAACGGGTGGACAGCAAGGCTATAGGCGAAAATGCCGATGACGATAGAGGGCACGCCATTCAGCAAGTCTGCGGCGTACCGAACGACAAAAGCAATTTTGCTACTGCTGAACTCGGCAAGGTAGATTGCGCCGAAGAAGCCGATGGGAACCCCGAAAAGAGTGGCGAGTAGGAGAAGCTTGGCGCTGCCAAGGATGGCATTGGCCATGCCGCCGCCGTTTTCACCGACGGGCGCAGGAAGCTTGGTGAAAAAGTCCCAATTGATGGAAGTGCCGCCATGATAGACGAGATAGCCGAGGATGAAGAAGAGAACGGAAACCGCGACGAGGGCGCAAAGACCGGTCATGGTCAGCATGAAATTGCTGACGAATTTGCGCCAACGCAGCTGGGCGTTCATGTTCATGCGCGTGCCGCTCCGCCGCGCTGCGAAGTGACGACGATGAGCAAGCGAGCGAGCCCATTGAGAATGAAGGTCAGAAGAAAGAGAACCAGACCGAGTTCGATGAGCGATTGCGTATAGAGTTCGCCGGTGGCTTCCGTGAATTGATTGGCGATGACCGAGGCGATGGAATCGCCTGGGGAAAAGAGTGAAGCAGCGATGGCGGGAGTGTTGCCGATGACCATGGTGACCGCCATGGTTTCGCCGAGAGCACGAGCCAGAGCGAGAAATATGGAACCCATGATGCCAGTGCGCGCAAAGGGCACAACGACCTTCCAAGTCGATTCCCAGCGCGTGGAACCCAGAGCGAGCGCGGCTTCGCGCTGATCGCGAGGGACGGAAAGAAGAATCTCACGCGAAACGGAGATGATGTAGGGGATCACCATTATGGCGAGTACGACTCCCGCGGTCAGGAAGCCAATACCGAATGCTGGACCCTTGAATAAGGGAATAAAGCCGAGAGAATTTTTGAGGGCGGGCTGAATGACATCGCGCATGACGGGCACGACAATGAAGATACCCAAGAGACCATAGATGACACTGGGCACAGCGGCGAGCAAATCAATAAAGAATTCCAAGGCGTCCGAGAGACGAGCGGGTGCGAGTTCAGCGAGGAAGATTGCAGCGCCGATGCCGAGCGGCACGGCGATGAAGAGCGCTACGGCGGAGGTCACGAGCGTGCCGAAAATAAAAGGTAGAGCGCCGAACTGTTCGAAATTGGGGTCCCACACCGAAGTGCGAAAGAAGGCAAAACCAAATTTGTGACGCGGCAAGACGGAACCTTGCCAGAGCTCATAAACGATGAGCAAAGTAATCAGCACAACCGAAGCGGCGAACAAGAACGTGATCAAGCGGGCGATCTCGTCTCCCTCGCGCAGGCGGCTCAGAAAGGAGCGCGAGCCCACAACGGGGCCCGCGCTCGGAACAGTTGTGCTGGTGGTGGCCATGTTTTCTGGAGGTTATTGGACTTTGTCGAGGGCGGTCAGTTCCTTGGCGACCACTTCCTTAGGCAGTTTGGAGTAGGCAAGAGCTTCGGTATGGTTTTGGCCATCCGCGAGCATCCATTTCACAAAACCCTTGATGGCGTCGCGTTTGGAGGCGTCGGAGAATTTGGAAGGAATCAGCAGCCAAGTGAAGCTGGAAATGGGGTAAGCGGTTTTCCCGGGTGCGTCCGTAATGGAAACGCGGAAGTCGTCTGGCATGCTCTTCGCTGCTCCAGCCGCAGCAGCCGTCACGCTGGCCAGATCTGCTTTAATGAACTGACCGGAGGAGTTCTTCACTTTTCCGTACGGCATCTTGTTCTGGATGGCGTAAATCAGCTCAACATAACCGATGGAGTTGGGGGTCTGCTTGACGAGACCAGCTACGCCCTCGTTTTTGTTGCCTCCGAGTTCCCCGGTGGGCCAGTTCACAGAAGTATTCTTGCCGATTTTGGTTTTCCACTCGTCGCTGACTTTGGAAAGATAATCTGTCCAAATGTAGGTCGTGCCGCTGCCGTCAGAGCGATGA
>Ga0070765_100001166_pt1 | contig 15862 bp, 13 predicted proteins | sample HubBroMetageWFT5_FD_71516 | JGI IMG/M metagenome (GOLD analysis project Ga0070765, IMG submission 71516) | Warmed and freeze-thawed soil microbial communities from the Hubbard Brook experimental Forest, New Hampshire - Hubbard Brook CCASE Soil... | ecosystem: Environmental > Terrestrial > Soil... | reverse complement strand
GGGGGATTCCCTGAGTTTTTTCGATACGCCGCAGCCGGAGATGGAAACCAGCATCGAATCCGCGCTGGGCGAGCGGCAAGAGTGGAAGGCGCTGCTGGAGCGGGTCAAAGCGGCGGGGTTGGAGAAGAAGGCTACGCAGGCGTCGCGGCTGCCGACGCTGAACTTCAATGGCAACTGGGCTTACGAAGGATCTTCGTCAACGACGGGAATCCCAACTTACACGTATCAGGCGGGTGTAAGTGTGCCGATATTTACGGGCGGGCGCATCCATGCGGAGATTGTGAAGGCGGATTTGGAAATTCAGAGTTTGCTGCAGCAGGAAGAGGACTTGCGAAATCAGATCGCGCTGGACGTAAAGACGGCGCTGATCAATTTGGATTCGGCGCGGAACCAGGTGGCCGTGGCGAATTTAGGTGTGCAACTTTCCAAAGAAGAAGTGGACCAGGCGCGGGACCGCTTCAAAGCGGGTGTGGCGAACAATATTGAAGTGATCCAGGCGCAGGATTCGCTGGCGCGAGCGAACGACAATCAGATCGCCGCGCTGTACCGGTTCAATCAGGCGCGCGCGGACTATGCGCGTTCGATTGGGCAAATGGAAAAAGTGTACTCGAAGTGAGGGGAACCGATGAGCATTGAGATCGAGGTAGGGCTGGAAAACGCGACCAAAGTGCGCCCCGTCATGGAAGAGGTGCCGCTGGAGAAAGAAGCGCCTAAGGGATTTGCGAATCCCAAAGTGCAGCGGCTGGCGATCCTTGGCGGCGTTGTGCTGATCGCCGCGATTCTCGGATTGTTCCTCTACTACCACAACCGTGAGAGCACGGACGACGCGCAGATCGACGGGCACATCACGCCGATCGCCTCGAAGATTTACGGAAAAGTGGCGAACGTTTTGGTGAACGACAACCAGGCGGTGAAAGCGGGGCAGGCACTGGTGAAGATCGACCCACGAGATTACCAGGCTGCCGTGGATCAGGCGAAGGGAGCGCTGGCGTTGGCTGAGGGCGAAGCGCGGTCGGCTGGGGTCGACGTACCTCGGACGGCGGAGAACGTGGCAAGCGGGAACTCGAGTGCGGACGCCCAATTGCTGGGAGCGCTGGCGGATGTAGCGAAAGCCCAAGCGACCTACGAGCAGGCGCAAACGGCGGATCTGGCGTATGCGCAAGCGAACGTGGACAAGAGTCTTGCTAACGCTGCGCTGGCACAGGCGGATTTGGCGCGGTACAAGCCGTTGATGGAGAAGGGCGAGATTTCCAAGCAACAGTACGACGCAGCGAAAGCGAATGCGGACGCGACGGCGAGCGCGTTGAAGGCGGACCAAGAAAAACTGTCGCAAGCGCAGAGGAATGTGGAAGTGGTGAAGGCGCAATTGGACGCGGCAAAGGCGCGAGTATTGCAAGCGCGGGCCGGAGTGGAAGGAGCGCGCGCGGACGTTAAGCAGGTGGGAATGCGCACAGCGGATGCTCAAGCGAAAGTGGCCAAGGTGGCGCAGGCGCGCGCGTCGCTGGATGCAGCGCAGCTGAATTTGAGCTACACGGACGTGGTGGCGCCGGTGGACGGTGTGGCGACGCACAAGCAGGTCGAACCGGGACAGATTGTGCAAGCCGGGCAGGGTTTGCTTGTGGTGGTGCCGCTGCAAGATGTGTGGGTGACGGCGAATTTTAAAGAGACACAGCTGAAATACATGAAGCCAGGGCAGAAGGCGGAAGTAAAGGTCGACACGTACGGAATGACGTTCAGCGGACATGTGGATTCGATTGCGGGGGCGACGGGCGGAGTGCTCAGTTTGCTGCCGCCGGAAAACGCGACGGGGAATTACGTGAAGGTGGTGCAGCGGATACCAGTGAAGATCGTGCTGGATCCGATTCCGCCGGACAAGGCGGTGTTGCGGCCAGGGATGAATGTGGACGCGACAGTCATTACGAAATAGCGCGGACGAACTGCCGCCTCGCGAATTAGGGCAGCGAACGGAACGACAGAGAGATTCACGATGGAGCGCAAAAAAGAAAGCAAGTTGAGCGGTCATACGTAATAACCGGTAGAGGCTAGCGACCGCGAGCAAAGTGTAAGCGAACGAGATCGAACGAGCGATGAGACACAGACTACTAGCCAAGCTGAGGATGCCGGACGGGTCGATCAACCCCTGGGTGATCGCCATTACGGTGACGCTGGCGACGTTCATGGAAGTGCTGGACACGTCGATCGCGAACGTGGCGCTGCCGCATATTTCCGGGAATTTGTCGGCAGGCGCGGACGAATCGACGTGGGTGCTGACGTCGTACCTGGTTTCCAACGCGATCGTGTTGCCGCTTTCGGGATGGCTTTCCGGGTTGATCGGGCGGAAGCGCTTTTACATGTCTTGCGTCGCGGTGTTTACGGTCAGTTCTTTTTTGTGCGGGCTTGCACCGAGCCTGGGTGTGCTGGTGCTTTTCCGGATTTTGCAGGGCGCGGGCGGCGGAGGATTGCAGCCGAGCGAGCAGGCGATTTTGAACGACACGTTTCCGCTTGCGAAACGCGGGATGGCGTTTGCGGTTTACGGGATTGCGGTGGTGGTGGCTCCGACGATTGGGCCGTGGCTGGGCGGATGGATTACCGACAATTTTTCATGGAGATGGATTTTTTATATCAACGTGCCCGTCGGAATTATTTCGCTGCTGCTGACGTCCGTGCTGATTTCGGACCCGCCGCACATGAAGCGCGCAAGCGTCAAGAGCGGATTCCGGATCGACTACATCGGAATTGGATTGATCAGTCTGGGGCTCGGAAGCATGCAGATCATTCTGGACAAAGGACAGCGCGACGACTGGCTGTCATCGGGCTTCATCCAGGTTTTCTTTGCGCTGATGCTGATCGGGATTATCGCGGGGATCGTTTGGGAGTGGCGGCACAAGGATCCGGTCGTCGATTTGAAGATGCTGAAGGACCGGAACTTTGCGATTTCGACGATAGCGATGTTTTTCCTTGGTTTCGTGCTGTATTCGAGCACGGTGCTGATTCCTCAGTTCTTGCAAGAGATGCTGGGCTACACGGCAGAGCTAGCCGGGAAGGCGCTATCGCCCGGCGGCGCAGTGATCATGCTGATGATGCCAGTGGTTGGAATTCTGGTGTCAAAGCTGGATACCCGGATTCTGGTTACGTTTGGCTGCACGGTATCCGCGATTGCGCTCTTCTGGATGGCGGGCTGGGATTTGCAACTCGATTACAGCCATGCCGTGCGAGCGCGCATGCTGCAGAGTTTCGGACTGGCGTTTTTGTTCATTCCGATCAACGTGTCGGCCTTTGCATACGTCGCAAAAGAAAAAACGAACATGGGGACGGGGATCATTAATCTGGCGCGAAACATCGGGGCAAGCGTAGGAATTGCCACTGTTACGACGATGCTGGAGAGGCGGATGCAGTTTCATCAGGCCCATTTGGTCGAGAGTGTGAACAGTTTGAATCCTGCGCTGCTGAAGATGACGAACGGAAACACGGCGCGTCTAATCTCATACGGGTCGAGCGCTTCGCATGCCGCAGCGCAGGCGAAGGGCATGGTGTACAACCTGGTGCAAGGCCAGTCGGCGATGCTGGCGTTCATCGACAACTTCAAGATGTTGGGCGTCGTTTTCCTGGCGGTCATCCCAGTCTTGTTGATGATGAGGAAGCCGAGAGTGCCAGCCGGAGGTGTTCCGGCGCACTGAGGCGCGAAAGTGTCCGTGCACTTTGACAACGGATTGTTGCAACGAGTTTCGTAGTGATTTTTTGCAGTAATCGGGGGAGGGGACGATGGCAACGCAAACGGCAACAGCAACACAATCGTTGGTGGCAGCACAGTTCAATGAAGACAAGCTAATTCGCGCCGGACAAAAGGGCGATTCGCAGGCGGTAGAAACATTGTTCCGCCGGTATCAGCGGCCGCTCTTTCAGACGGCGTTGCGCGTCCTCGGCAATACGGAAGACGCCGAAGATGCTTTGCAAGACGGGCTGCTTTCCGCGTACCGCAACATGAATCGCTTTGAGGGCCGGTCACAATTTTCAACGTGGCTGACGCGCATCGTAATCAATGCAGCGTTGATGAGGCGGCGCAGCGCAAAGGCGCGGCCGGCGGTTTCACTGGATGAACCTCCGCGTGAAGACGAGTTGCCAATTAACGAGCGATTCGCAGCCGAAGGCCCGAACCCGGAGCAAGTGTTTGCGGGAACGGAGTTGCGAGAGATGATCAGCGAGAACCTCGATGAGCTATCGCCCTTGCTTCGCACGGCGTTCGTGCTGCGAGAAGTCGAGGGTTACTCGACTGGCGAAGCCGCGAAGAAACTCGGAGTGACCGAGAACACCTTGAAGGCGCGGTTGTGGCGCGCGCGGCATCAACTGGCCGAGCGGCTTGGACAGCGTCTGCGCCGGATGAAGGATGACATGACCGGCGGCGGGATGGGCGACGCCGAATGCAGCTATTGCTGAAGGACTGGAAGTAATGATGTAAAGATGTAATGAGATAAAGAGACGACGTTAGGAGGGCCGGCGAAGTTTGCTGGCCCTTTTTTTGTGCTTGGCATGTTCGATGTCCTTTGCAGGGTCACTCGTGACTGGCGGAGCGACAGAAAGGTGCCTCGCTCTCAGCGGTTGTTGGGATACGACTCATTGTCGGCGTCGTTTGTGGGACGGGCGTTTGTGTGGCCGGGGCCCCCCCCTCCCCCTTTTGCTGTAAGTGTTCATTCTAAAGGGTTTTAAGTCCTGTGTTTTGGAAGTGTTCATTCCAGAGGGTTTACGGGCGTGTTTCTGGAAGTGCAGATTCCAAAAGAGTTAGCGTGGACGGGTGATCGGTGGATTTGCCGATCCGGAGGTGTCTGCGCACCGTCTCTCCATGGTGCAACTCGGTCTCCCAACATGATAGGCCGCGTTTTTTGAAAAGATCACACCGTAGAGTGGCTTACGGTTTGCGAAAACCTCAAAGGGTGGGCCACCAAGAGTTAAGGCGCGACCACCCGCGTGACATGGAATTGAGGATATTCCCTGCGCAAAATTACGTGGTTCACTGGATTGTTAAGTTGCGTTTGCATGTCAACTTACTTTTGTGAAAGTTCTGATTGCCGACCACGGACGTTACTGCCGCGATTTCTTCCAGCACCTAGTGGAGCAGAACCAACATGTGCAGGTGTCCGGAATAGCGGTAGATGCCGACGGGTCTCCGGAGAGTGTCGTTGCCCGGGAACTCCGCCGCATTCTCGATGGCTGCCCCATTTGCGATAGCGGTTTTCGCAATCACACGTATTTTAAGCTCGCCTCCGTGGTCATGAATGAAAAGGCCAATGGCGTGGAGCGCTTATCCCAATTGCTCGAGTGCATGCGCGACTGCCGCTGGCATGACGTTCTGGGCTTTCGGCAATCGATCGTATCCGCGGACACTATTGTTGTATTCGCATTCCGCTGCGATAAAGGACGCGTGGGAATTGTAACTATTCTCAGTCCCTCGGACCCCGAAACGCCTGACGAGCCCCTGCAATTCACGATACTCTCTATGGAAGAAGGGAAGAAGCTCCTGGCGGTCGTTGAGCCCGGACAGTGGATGCAACTCCGTCCGACGCTTGATCGCGTACATTAATTCCGCCGCAGTTTCGTTGGGCGTAGCCAACTTACCGGGCAAGTGGAATGGAGTAACTTCCGTGCCGGTCGCAATCCAGACTTGCCAATCCCGGTCATGAGCGCGAACGCCTGATTACGCCAACGTCAGTTTGCCCATAAAATGAAGCTAGACTAAAGCGCGTGACGGGCATTCGAGAGCGCATATATGACGGAAAGTGCGGTAGGACGTACAAAGGCAGGGTCTCCGATTGCCAGAATAGCCTGGGTATGCGTCGGCGCAATATACCTATTCACAGTGGAAAATGTTTGGATCGACCCATGGGTGGCAAGAAGGTCTCACCATAGGTTGCCGTCATTTGTGCCAGAAGAGCTAAGTGGGACATGGTTCCTTGTCTTGATGGCACTGGGGATTGCCTTGACTCTGGCCGTGTTGTGTCAAGTCCTGCTGATGAGGGACGCCGGGCTTGCTGGATGGAAGAAGGCGCAGACGGGGATTGCCGTGCTGGCGGCAGCGATATTAGCCGGTAAATGGTTTGTAAGCACTGGCGGAATGACCGTAGTCGAGCAGATGCACCCGCACCGAAGAGATCATATTGTCACACTGTATTGGCAGGCGAGCACTACGAAGCATGTGCGTTACAACATCTACCGAGGCCCCACACCTGGATTTCATCCAGATAAATTGAATTCTGCTCCCGTAGACGGACTAACCTTCATAGATACGACGGCGGAAAACGGAACGAGATATTACTATGTGGCGAGGGCGGTCGATGCTTTGGGGCAGGAAGGTTCCGATTCCGATGAAACCTTTGTTAATGTCCCCTGAGCTAAAACGGATTCTAAAGACGTATCAACAAGTCCTGATAAACCGACCGACTTACGAGGACTTGGCAGCGGGTCCTGCTTCAAGATTGGCCTATACTGCGGATTGAGCCAGCCCTATGAACTGAGGAGACCCGGGTGAGACCGTTGCTCATCACCTTTGCGTTGTGTCTCGTTGTGGGTTCCGCCAGCGCGTGTCCTAATCTATCCGGCCACTACGTGCTTCGAGGTGAGGACGGGGACGTTCACTATACAGTTAGATGACTAGGGTGTAGCCGCGTGGCAGTAGATAGAACCGCGACGTACCTTGGCAAAACCTCGGCTGTTGAAACTCAGGTATTTATTGTCGATGGGAAACCGCACGGGAAAAGCGGCACGATCAATCATTGGGTGGGCAACAGACTCCAAATAGGACCGACCGCAGATCACGTGTACTACGGAATGGATTCATCGCGGAATCTTCATATGAGCGACGGGCGATCCTACCCTCAATGCAACGGACCTTGCGATGAAGTCGCCGAAAGGACCAACTAGCTCCCGGAATTTCAGTTTCCGATGATCCGACTTACCCGGCACTTTCTTTTCCCAGTCGGTGTCAATTCTATAGGTGCACTCTTGAAACTCAAAAGTGTTGCGTTTTGCATGTCGGTCCTCTGCACCCCCGGCCTCGTGGCCAAGCAAGACCCGTCCAGCCTTGAAGCGAGCAAGGCGTCACAGACGGCACCCACGGCGCAGGCACCACTGCCGCACAGAATCCACGTGAAAGAGGATGTCGAAAAGGCGAAGCTGATTCACACGGTCTCACCTATGTACCCACCTCTTACCGGCAAGCGTGTGTTTGGAACAGTTGTTCTTCGCGTACTCATCGGCAAGGACGGTGCTGTCAAGAGCGCCAAATATGTTTCCGGCCCGGAAACCAGCGGATTGTACGCAGTCAAGGCAGTACTGCAATGGCGATACGAGCCGACGTTGATGAATGGCGTGCCTGTCGAGGTGGATACTACGGTTTCGGTAGTGTTTTCCCCGCCCGTGAAAACAGAACCAACGGCGAGAAACAAGTAACTCAGGTCCTGAAATACGCCGTAACCGGAAAAGTGAAATCGCCCCGATCCTCAATCTCAGGTTACCCGACAAATCATGAAGTCGAGGCAGGAAATCGGCCAAAAATTCATAAGGCTGAGCCACGCGTAAGAGCGTGAATGGACAGGCGGGGGTTGGCCAGATGATTTAGGGAAGAAGAGTGATCCCTTTTTTGAAAGTCAAAACTGCCACAACAATAACGACGATTAGAGCCGGCACAACATTTAAGAGTTTCATAGCGAGACGGTATCGCTGAGAGGAAATCGCGTCTGTTCAAAATTGTACACTTCCGAAACTGTTCATTTCCCAGGCGTTCGGAGTCCCGGCACCCAAGTTTCGGGTGACGCGACTTATCAGGCCCTTAGTTTTCGCTGGGCCAGGCAGGCTCCAAAAAACGCTTTCGGGTGTCTAATCTTTGCGGCGTAGTTAAGGACTCTCGCGGGAAGTGAACAAGGAATCGCACTAGTGCTCAAACTGAACAGAGGATTGCTTTTCATAGTGTTGGTTGTGGTCGAGTGTGGACTTGCTATGGCCTACGGCGACCAGCCCCCCTATCGAGATGCGATAGTTGAACATGCGACACGGGAATACGTGGCTCACCCGACACCCGAAAACAAGGCCGCTATGGAGGCGGAACGGGAACGTGTGTACGCGCCCGACAGGAAGTGGAACCGAATCGTAATGAGCTTATTGATCGTCAATTCCTGCCTGACCGCTGCTGTTGGTTACAGCCTCGTAAGAAAGAAGTGAGCAGGCAGCAGGCAAAAAAAATAGCCGCCTAGAAAGGCGGCGGCAAAGGTGGATTGGGTCTGATTCTCCGAGAAAAAGACTACCACAGACGGTATAACTGTGTCAATAAATATTTGCGCGCTATACGCCTAACGCGCGGGCGACATTTCACTTTATGTGGATGCGGTCGGCGTTGTCGTAGGTGGACATGTCGGAGAGGATGATTTTGTCGCCTTCTTTGAGTCCGTCGAGGACTTCGATTGCGTTGACGGACGAACGTCCGAGCTTGACGCTGACGCGCTCCGCTTCTGTCCCGTCCTTGGCGAGTTTGAATAGTGAGATTGTGGAATTCGCGGCGCCGTGTACTGGGCGTCCGACGTAGAGAACGTTGTCGAGCTTTTCGATGTCGATGGTGGCATCGATCGCGAGATCGGTGCCGGCTCCTTCGGGCAGGGGGCCATCGAGGGAGACGTAGATGGTGCGGGTTCCGTCCGAAGAGGATGCGTTGATGCCTGTGACGTGACCTTTTACCAGGCCTTTACGCGTATCTATTGTCGCGGTTTGATTGGGCTTCACGTCCCCGGTCTGGACAACGGGAAGAGCTATGCGTGCGACCAAGCCGGCGGAATCTTCGGCACGGACGAGCGTTCCAAGGCCACGGACTTGCCGGAGCATGGGACCTCGCTTCACGGTGTCGGTCCATATGGTGTCTTTCTCAACGGTGGGTATGTCGCCAGATGCGCTGCCGCCGACTCCGCTGGCGACGCCTCCGCTAACGCCGCCGCTGATTCCACGTGCGATGCCTTCTGAAACGCCTTGTGCGACGCCCTTGGTTACACCGCTTGCAACGCCGCTTGCGACACCTCCCGCTACGCCGCCTTGTGGAGGATTCTGTCCGGCGCGCGGCGCCGCTTTGAGCGGAAAATTCAGCACGGCCAGCGTTCCGACCAGCGCGATACAGCACGCGGTGGCCGTCAATGAAGCGATCAATCTTGTTCGGGACATACGAACCTCCTTTAGCATTAGGGCAACTCGCTCGGGGAGCTGACGCTCGACGAGAAATGGCGGCGCGGGAATCAGCGCGGTGCGGCTGCGGCCGGTGGCAAATTCAAGCAGAGCTTCGAGGTAGGGCTTGCGCTGTTGCGTGAGTCTCAAAACTTCGAGATCGACGACCTGCTCGCGCGCCAGGCGGACGCGCGCGATGAGCCAAGCGATGGCGGGATGAAACCAGAGCGCGGCGCGAATCATTTCTTCCGCCAAGTGATGGACCCAATCGCGACGTTGGACGTGAAGGAGTTCGTGACAGGCAATCGTGGCTTGGAATTGAGCGTTCATGGATGGGAAGCGTTCGGGCAGAAGTACTACGGGAGCCGTGAAGCCAAAAGTGACGGGGGAATCTATGTCGGGGGAGAGGCGGAATTCGGCGCTGGTGTTCACGCGGGTGCGCATTTCTTCTAGAACGGCAGCAGATTCAGCAGATCGGGAAATTGGCGAAGATGCTTGCCGGAGCTGGCGGAGTTTCGTAAGCCCCATCGCAAGGATTGCGAATCGCGCGGCGATTCCCGCGAGAATTACGATGCCGAGAATTTGGGCGATGAGTGGAAGGCTGGGAAAATGCCAGTGTGAGGCGGCGGGAGTGGATGCGGGGATGGCGCGGAGGGTTGAGTCATCGGTCGTGATGATCATGGCGGTGGCTCCAGGCAGGAGGTGCCAGGGTTGGATCATTGGGAGTAGCAGGCAGATGGCAAGGAGCGCGCGCCAATAGACGAGCAGTACGCGGGGCTGGCGGATTTGGAGGAGGCGCGGAAGGAATGCGGCGGCCAGGACGAGTAGAGCGACCTGGGCGCTCCAAAACGTGAGATTCGAAAACCACAACGGCATATTCATCGGCGACTCCGATTATTTCCATCCATTTCGGGAACGCTCATTTTGTTTCCTCGATCATGCGCGCCATTTTTTGCAGATCTTTTTCGCGAATGTGGCGCGATTTGACGAGATGAACGAGGAGCGGCTCCGCTGAACCGTTGAAAACGCGATTTATGAATTCCCGGAGCATGCCGCCGATGACCTGGTTCTTGGTGTGCGCTGGGCGGTAGATGAAGGCGCGGTCCTGGCGGCGCTTTTTCAAGTAGCCTTTGGCTTCGAGGATTTTCATCATGGTCATGACGGTGGTGTAGGCGATTTTGCGATGCTCGAGGAGCGCTTCGTAAATATCGCGCACGGTGGCGGTCTGGCGCTGCCAGACGAGCTTCATGATTTCGAGCTCCTGGGGGGTGAGCGTGGTGTTCTTGGGTCTCATGGCTATTCGTTTTGTAGTACTAAGTAATTCGTATGTCAAGAGAAAAATCGAGGAGAATGAAGAGGTGCGGGGCAGTCCCGGTGGCGGCGGCCTATTCTTCGCGCAGGGTCTTTGCCGGGTCGATTCTCGCAACTCTCAGGGCAGGCGCCGTTGTCGCGAGAAGCGTCACGACAGAGAGCGTCACCACCACGACCAGGATGGTCGGCAGGTCATACACGTCTACGCCGTAGAGAACGCTACGCATAACGCGAAGCCCGCCAGCGGAGAGGAGCAATCCCAAGAGCAATCCAAGAGCCGCAGCAGCGACTCCCGTCCGGCCGATGTGGATCATCGCCTTCTGAATCGTCGAGCCCAGGGCCATGCGGATACCGATCTCGCGCGTCTTTTGCGCCACAATGTTGGCCACCAGCGCGAAGATACCAACCGCGCTGAGCAATAGCGCGAGCGAGGCCTCCTTGCCGTCACTGAGCATGACTCCAGAAAGCAGGGCACGCTCGTACGGCAGTGTCAATCCGACGGAGGCATTCTGCACGCCGGGAATCTGCCGCATGGTGGCTAGACTCGCATTGAGCAACTTTCGGAAATTGGAGGGCTCGTAGTATCGGACATCATCCAGTGAGGCTTTAGCGGTGATCACTCCTGATGGGTTAAAACCTGGTGGCATGGTTTCCAGGTGGATGAGCGTGCGGATGAGCAGTCCGGCGGCCGCGAGAAGCACCACTGTCAGCGCAACTTCCCCAGCGATTAATCCTTGGCGGAGGCGGATGCTACCGGCCCCAATGATTGAACGGCTGGCGATAGAAGACCGCAAGTCGACTTTCCTGGTGGTTAGGGCAGGCAACATGCCGAACAAGACGCTGGTCAATAAGGTGAGGAAAAGCGTAAAGGCCAGAACGCGAGTGTCGAGAGGCACGTCCGCAACCGGCAGAAAATGTTCAGGCAGAAGCAGCAACAAGCCGCGCAGTGCAAGGAAACCAACGCCTACGCCTGCGGTTGCCCCAAGAAAAGCGAGCAGGAGGTTTTCGATCCAAAGCTGTCTTTGAATCTGCCAGTTCGATGCGCCCAGCGCGACGCGAGTGGCTATCTCGGCTGTGCGGCGCAGCATGCGCACCAGGGTCAACCCGGCAAGGTTCGCGCAGGCAATAAGGAGAATGAATCCCGCAGCCAGCATTAGCGCGAGCGCCTGAGGTTGCAAAGTATCCGTTTCACCTTTTTGCAGGGCGACAGAGTAGTAGGTTATGTTCGCGCCAGGACTGCTTTTGACAAAATGTTGTACGCGGAGGCTGCGGAACCACGCGCGATTCATCTCGGCATCTGCTTGTTGCCAATTCGCGCCATCGCGCAGCCGTGTGATGGCTTGAAAGTTTGTCCCCATGCCCTCGCCTTCTTTGCTGGGTTGGAGCGAGGTGTAAAGATCGGCGTTTAAGGGAGTGGCGGCGCTTTCGGGGAGCACGCCAATGATCGTGTAGGGCTCGCCTTTCAGCAACGTGGCTTGCCCCACGACATTGGGGTTTGCGCCAAAAGCTGTACGCCATAAAGCGTAGCTTAGGATGGCTGTTTTGGGGCCGTGCGGACGATCCTCGTCCTCCGAGAAATTGCGCCCGAGAATGGGATGGAGAGCCAAGATGTCGAAATAGTGTGCCGAGACGCGACCTGCATGAAGATATTGCACCTGGGAACCGGCCTGAAGGTTCGCCCCAGAGGTCCTTGGGCCGGAAACGGCGGAGAGCAGAGAGGGCACGTTGTCGCGCAGCAGCTCCCATTGTTCACCGTCTATATTTCTCCGCATATCGTAGGAGTCAGGTCCCGTGGTTCGGGCATAGATTGCCCCGATGCGCTCCGGATGAGCGTAGGGCAGCTCCTTCAACAGCAGCGCGTTCACAATCGAAAAAATTGCCGTGTTGGCGCCGATGGAAAGCGCAAGCGTAAGAACTACCGTAACGACGAAACCAGGGTTCCGTGCCAGCACGCGAAGACCGAAGCGAAGGTCCTGCCGGAGGTGATCCCACCAGAGCCAGCGGCCGGATTCGTAGAAGCGCTCTTCGGCTTGCATGAGGTTGCCGAATGAGCGGCGTGCGGCGGCTCGGGCCTCTTCCTCGCTCAGCCCCTGTTCACGGAGGCGTTCGCTTTCCAGCTGAATGTGCGCTTCAATTTCGGCGATGAAGTCGCGTGCCTTGCGCTTGCGTTGGAACATGGCACTAGCCCTCCTTTGCGGGGTCCAGGATCCGCCCGATGGCTCCAACGTGACCTAGAGGAGTTCGAGCCGTTCTCCAGTTTCTTGGGTAGACATTTAACCTGAGTATGCCCGTGTTTGGGTAAGATATCAACCCATAAAATTCCTAAGACTTCAAAAGTTGTGATCCCAGGAAAGTAAAGGCGGAAGTTATACGAAACTTGCCGCATTGGCGGTGTTTTAGGCTTTGCCCCTCAGACGGCCGTCGGGAGTTGGGCCGGGAGTGCGGGCGGCGGGGTAGAGGCCGAGGACGCGGAGGTCGCCGGTGGCTTTGCGGACCTCGGCTAGCGCGGACTCGAGTTGGGAGGAGGAGTCGGCTTCGACATCGAGGAAGAATTGGTATTCCCAGGGGCGGCCGTGGATGGGGCGGCTTTCGATTTTTTGCAGGTTGACGCCGTGTTTTGCGAAGGGCTCGAGAGAAGCGAGTAATGCGCCGGGTCGATGGGCCAGACGCATGGCGATGGACATCTTGCGCGCATCGCGCGGAGGCGGTTGCGTTTCGTTGGCGGGACGGAGCAGGACGAAGCGCGTGAAATTCTCGGCGTTGTCTTGGAGACCGGCGGCTAGGATGACGCCGGCGTAGTGTTCGGCGGCGCGGCGTCCGGCGATGGCTGCGGAGGTTTTGTCGCTGCGGGCGAGGACTTCGCGGACGCTGCCGGCTGTGTCTTCGGCGGGAACCCGCTTGAGGCCGGGGTGAGCGAGGAAGAAATGTTCGCATTGCGCTAATGCCATGGGATGAGAGGCGACGGAACGGATGGAGTCGAGCGAGGAGCCGGGACAGCCGATGAGGTGATGCTCGATCGGGAGGATGGTCTCGGCGGTGATGGTGAGGGCGCTTTCTAGGAGGAGATCGTAAACGCGGACGACGGGGCCGGCGAGGGTGTTTTCGACGGGGGCTAAAAGAGCGTCAGCCAGGCCGTCGCTGATGGCGCGGAAGGCGGCGTCGAAAGTGGGGCGAGGGACCGTAGTGATTGCTTCGCCGAGGAGTTGGACGGCGGCTTCTTCGCTGAAGGCTCCGCGCTCGCCTTGGAAGGCGACGCGCATTTTTTGGTTGTCTGGTGGATTGCCTGCCGCAGTCATACTTTGGCCAGCCTCTTTTCTTCGGCGAAGTTGTGACGGCGTCACGTGTTGGGCACAGGAAATGCGCGTCTTGCCGCGAGAAACCGCGCCCTATGATGAAATGAAACCGGGGCGGCTGCAAGCTGTGGCGTGGCGCTGCAAGGCTGCAGAGCCGCCGAGCCAAGTAAATCCATCCGAGAAACTACGCAATGAAATTGCCGATGCTCGTGAAAATTGTGGCGACACTGGCGCTACTGGGATTGGCGGTGTGGCTGGGAACTAGCGAGCATTTTTATAAGTCGGCGCTGCTTTCGATCTTTTTTGGAGTCACTCTCGCGAGCGTGGTGTTGATTCATTTTCGCGTGCGGCCATCCTGGCAGGATGCGTTGGGCGTTCTCGGTGGAGCAGTTCTATTCTCGATCATCGATTTCGGGCTCTTGCATTTCAGGCCAAGCCTGGCGGGGATTGCTTCGTTTTTGGGAATCGGCAGCCTTTCGATACTTGGGCTGCGCGCGATCTGGTCTCGGGGCGCGGAGCAAGAGCGGATGGCGCTGGCGTTTGTGCCTGCGCTGCTTTTCGTGACGTCGGATTGGGGCAGCACGGTTTTGCTCGGGTGGACGGAGAAGGCCAACCCAAAAGTTCTCGATCTTTATTTGTTTTCTTTTGATTCAAGCCTGCGGGTGCAGATCGCGTTTCTAATGGGTCAGGCCTATGCGCTCTGGCCGTGGTTTAGGGCGGCGGGAATGGCGTTTTACATTGGGTTGCCAATGGTCATCGGGCTGGTTTACGCGGGCCAACTTCTGCGCGACCGAAGGAAAGCCGTGTCCGCGATGATTGCTTTTCTCATCACCGGCCCGGTGGGCGTCATCTTTTACAATCTTCTTCCAGCCGTGGGACCGATTCACATTTTTCTGAGCCAGTTTCCGTGGAAGCCGATTCCCGCGGAGCAAGTAACGCGCTTATTCGTGGAGCCCATTCCTGTCGCAGGTTTGCGCAATTGCATGCCTTCGTTGCACATGGGCTGGGTATTGCTGGCGTGGTGGTATTCGCGCGGGCTGTCGGTTTGGGAGCGCGGGATTGCGATGGCGTTTGTGGTGTTCACGATTTTCGCGACGATGGGAACGGGAGAGCATTACTTGATCGATCTCGTTGTCGCTTTTCCTTTCACCGTGTTTTTGCAGGGATTGTGCGCGCTGGGCTTGCGATGGAACGACAGGACGCGCCTGACAGCGGTTTTGTACGGCTTGTTGCTGACGCTCGGATGGATCGCGGCGCTTCGATTTGGGCTAAAAGTTTTCTGGATTTCGCCTATTTTGCCCTGGGCTTGCTGTCTTGTGGCAGTTGCTTCCGCTATTTTGGTGCAGCGAAGCCTGGAAGCGGCGACAGATGGCAGCAAAGGCCGAGAAGCTGTTCCGGCCGCTACTGTTTCAGTCACCGTTTCCTGAACTTCCGCAAAAAGCAAGGCGCTCCACAGCGTTGTGGCAGCCGGGTGCCACATTGGCCGCGAGTCCGGATGCGGTACAAGCCTGAAGCACTTCTCCGCCCCACACACAGGCAGGGTATACTTCGCCAAGCAAGGGAGAAGAGAAATGAAACTGGAAAGACCTGAGACTGGGGAGTACGCGACTTATTACGAGAAGTATATTTCGCTGATTTCTGGAACTGACGTTACGGGGGCGCTGGAAGCGCAACGCGTGCAGACGATGCAGCTGTTTGCGGGACGCAGCGAGCGGGACGGCAATTTTCGGTACGCGGCAGATAAGTGGACGGTGAAGGAGGTGCTCGGTCATGTGACTGACACCGAGCGAATCTTCACGTACCGGGCGCTGCGGATTGCGCGGGGCGACCAGACTCCAATGGAGGGTTTCGAGCAAGACGATTACGTGCGTAGCGGCGGATTCAACGAGCGGCCGCTGGCGAGTCTGGCGGAGGAATATGCGTGCGTGCGAGGCGCAAGCCTGGCGTTGTTTCGCTCGCTGGGCAAAGAAGTGTGGCTACGGCGAGGGACGGCGAACAAGAACGAGGTGAGCGTGCGGGCCTTGGCTTATATCACTGCGGGGCACGAACTGCACCACCGGCAGATT
>Ga0070765_100001164_pt1 | contig 15874 bp, 9 predicted proteins | sample HubBroMetageWFT5_FD_71516 | JGI IMG/M metagenome (GOLD analysis project Ga0070765, IMG submission 71516) | Warmed and freeze-thawed soil microbial communities from the Hubbard Brook experimental Forest, New Hampshire - Hubbard Brook CCASE Soil... | ecosystem: Environmental > Terrestrial > Soil... | reverse complement strand
TCGCCGAAGTCGAGGGCGCGGCGGGTGTCGCCCACCATCTGCACCAACCTATGCTCTTTTGCTTTCCAGCTATTCCTAACAGCCGCGAACGTTCCAAGCCTCAGCAAAAGCTCGTGGTCGAGCTCAACCTCGATCCGGCACCCAGCAATGCTAAGGTTCTCAAATTTGCTGCCGATCAGTAGGACCTCACCTTCCGTCGGCCCTGGCGCTTTGGGAGCTGGCTCCTCGAAGCTCGATGAAAGTCTCGCAACAATGCGGTCTGCGGTCACCACATCCAGGATGTTCAAGCCCTCGACCGTCGCCGTGGCATGAGTTGTGTGGATTGTCTTGGCGTTCTCATTCTTAACACTTCCTGAGACGTGCGCGTACCCTCGCTTGAAGGAGACAACCTCATCGAACCGGAAGTTCTCCACATGAGAGCTCCCGACGCCACCAGTGCTGGGCAACGAGATCCCAGCTTGAACTTCGATCACATGTTGGACCGGACGGGTGAGCTGTCCGCTTAGCGCATGAGCAGATGCGTGGTAGTGGAACTTGCGGTGCGGGACCATGGGGACACCTCAGGGAGCTGAAATGGAGCCTAATACTCTTTCATCTATCGTGGAAATTCAACCGTAAATGTGAGCCGCTGAGCTTCGATCTCGTTCGCCGTTTGACCGGTGCCATCGGCGCCGAAGAAGACCAGACTGTACTTGCCGGCGCTCTTCACTCCACCAGCTACGTTCAAGGACACTCTCTGGTACTTCTTTTCGCCACTAATAGAGTCGGATTTCACAGCCCGGCCAGCTTGGTCCCGCAACTGCCAATCGTACTCGCTAAACGTGCCAGTCGGCGTGAAGTCAAAGTTCAGGGTGAAGCTTTCCCCCGAGCGGACACGCACCCTGTTCGCGGCATCACCGTCTTCGCTCCCTCCGCGCACACTGCCGCGCAATGAAAAGGCGGAGCTGATGGTTTGTCCCATTTGGCTGGAAGCAGAATCCTTCAGGCGCGGTATCGTGACCCCGTTCTGATAGCCAATGAATAAGAGTAGAGCTGCCAGCACGGGGACGGCGAGAGCCGGCCGCAACCAGGCGAACCAGTCGCCGGTCCTGGGCTTAGTTGACGAAAATCTCCCTGCGCCAACGGGTTCCAGAGCTTCTTCGCGAATCACCTGCCGCGCGCTCTCCATAAAGGCAACAATGGCCTTGATCTCCTCAGCGCACGCTGGGCAGTCGAAATAGTGCTCTTCATAAGCTGCGTGCTGTTCCTTCGGGAGCTTCCCGAGGACGTACTTTTCGGCGGCCTGGAGGCGCACCGCTTCGTTATGATCCATGATTTTCATCTTTGTCATCCACCGATGAGTAGTGCGGGCGGAGGCCAGTTCGTTTCATGCCGCTCCCTTCGAGGCTCCCTTCCCGGAGAGCCCATCCCTGTCTTTCTCATACAAAACCCTGAACTTATCCTTAGCCCGGTGCAGCAAAACCCGGAAATAATCCCGCTCTACTCCAAACTGGACGCACACCTCATCCTTATCCTTTTCCTCCAGGAAATAGGCTCGGAGCAGATCTCGGTCCTTTTTAGGTAGTTCCTCGATGACCTGGCGGACGCGCTCCTTCATCTGCTTGGTAATCAGGGAACCTTCGGTGTCCAACGCATGATCCGGCAGTTCCAGGTAAGTGTCGTCCCACGGGCTGGTGCGGGACGTGGCCCGGTAGAACTCTTGTATGACATTGTTGCAGATGCCGTTTACGAAGGCTCCAAAACGCTCCGGCTGGCGTACCCCATCTTTACGCAGGGTAATCAGCACCCTTATATAGGTCTCTTGGCGGAGATCTTCGACGGTTTCCGAGGCAAGCATCCTCGCTCGCAATTTGATCCGCAGAAGCTGGTCAAAATACGTGACAAAATGTTGTTCCGTCGAGGGATCTCCCTCGCGGAGGCGCTCCACGTATTCCCTGGTGAACGCGAAGAGATCCACGTAATCCTCGAATTTGTGCTGAGGAGTATATCCGCGCCATCCACCAGGAGCAATCTTTCCCGTTTTGGACCGAACAGTGAAACGAAATGCCGACCTCCTGCACTATTCGGTTGTAGGAACCCATCGTACTCTTGGGCGTCCTGCGGCGAAGGGACGGTTCCCCTGTCCCACGCGTGTCCCACCAGGGCGCATCCGAGTCGGACCTGGACCCACGAGGATGCGCCTCCCCTCACACGGGGAGGACCAATGAATTCGGAGGCTACGTGTCACGTTCTTTGCAAACCCACAGTCTTTCCAATCCTGCTTCGCGCTCGATCGATTCGAACGCCCTAAGTACTAATGCGCGGACACTCGGCATGTGCTACACCAGTTCGCGGATTACAGCTCTCAGCATCGAGTTTGTTGCCAAGCCCAATGAAGCGCACAAAGTACATGCTGCGTTACCCGCAGCGATCAATGGCGCGCTCGGAGAAGTAGCCGGTTTCGCCGGAAGTTTCGTGATGATCGCAAACCACGAAGCGCGGCTCGTCACCGTTGTCACGCTGTGGAGCGGCGAGGATCGCATGCAACACTGCAACGAAAACGTGCGTTGGGTACGCGCTTTGCTGGCTCCATATCAGGATCGCTGCTTGCGCGTTCAAACGCTCGCCGCCTATGTACCCGCGGCCGCACAAATTTCGCAGCAATTCGATCAGTCATGCTCAGAAGGAGCGATGCGCTCCGAGCGAAACGAGGAAGCGGTGTTGTGTGTCGCTTGAGAACACATTTGAACGGATCAGAATTTATTTTCCACCGGACTTAGAACAAGCTCCGGCAACGGATGGCCGCCTTCGCAACATCCAAGGGTTATATAGACTGGAGAGGTGCGAGCGGCATGGGAGTAGAGCAACTTGAATTGGGGGCCATATCAACGATGTTTGAGGACAAAATCTGCGCAGTGGATTTTTGTGAAGGGGCCGCAGTGGCTTCATTGGCTCAACAGGATTTTTGCCTGAACCACTTCATCGATCTCTGCTACGAAAACTTGCAACGTATCGATCCACGCGGCCGGAAGCAAGATCGCGTGAATCTCGATCCGGCTTTGCTCCGTGCGTTCATCGAAGAGTGCTCGCGACGCGCTCTCGAAGTGGCGCTACATTGCGATGACATCACCAATCTGCAGCGCGGCCGCTTGCTGGACATTCTGTTGTGGGCTGGGGAACTTTTTCTTCTTTTACGCGCTCCCACACGCGGTTTCGCGGATTCCCTCTTAGAGGAACACAACCCCGTTCTCACCCGCCTGGCTGCCCGCCATTTCTAGAATCTTGGCGGCGCAGTCGGTCCTTTTCATCCGAAAAACGTCGAGATGACGTGACCCCATAGTCCACCCTTCGGTACTTACATTGTTGCTTTCGCCCGCTTTCACTTTCTTCAGTTTCCTTTCGCGGCTCCGCCCCTAGAGTTTTGTGGTGTGGCACGCGGTGCGTGACACGCTAACTGGACACTTGAAGTAAACGTTTGCTCGTTGTATACCTGTGGCGCTCGCGGACCACGTTTTCTGACTGTCTGCGAATCTCGATCACCAAGAACAGTAGCGGTCCAAAGGAGACTAGATGATCCGTCGGCGCGATTTCTTACACCAGGGAACACTCGGAGCCACCGTGCTCTTATTGGCGTCAAAGATCGGATGGGCCTCTGCGGCCGGTTCGCGCACGGCGGATTCTCGCATTGAAGTTCTTTTCGACGAGCCGCTGGGCACGATCTCTCCAAACATCTACGGCCACTTTGTTGAAAACCTCAGCGGCGTGCTGTACGACGGCATTTGGGTTGGCGAGAAATCGCCTTTGCCGAATGTCGATGGGCTCCGGAAGAGCGTGATCGAACACATGCGCAAGATCAAAGCCACGGTGATTCGATTTCCAGGCGGCTGTTTTGCGGATAGCTACGACTGGCGCGACGGCATTGGTCCCGCTGAAAAGCGTCCCCGGCGCACGAACTTCTGGGCCATGGGTGAATCCGAAAAAGCGCCGGCCAGCCACCGTTACGATCCCAACGCGGTCGGAACAAATGAGTTTGTACACTTCTGCAAGCTTATCGGCGCGGAACCGTATCTGGCCGCGAATGTAAGGAGCCTTCCAGCGTCGGCATTCCAGCAGTGGGTGGAATACTGCAATTCCCCGGCGGGAAGCACCACACTTGGCGATGCGCGCGCAGCAGCCGGATACGCGGAGCCCTTTCGTGTGAGGTACTGGGGCGTCGGAAACGAATCGTGGGGTTGCGGCGGCGAGTTCACGCCACAGGAATATGCCGTGGAGTTCCGGCGGTATGCCACTTGGCTTCCGACGTACGGCGACAACTTGAACCTCATCGCCTCGGGGCCGAATACGGACGACTGGAATTGGACCAGGGAGTTTCTCCAGGAAGTGTTGCGCAAAGGGCCGGGGGAATTGCATCGGATCTATGGAATGGCTTTGCATCATTACGCTTGGAATTTGAGCCGCGGAAAGACGCAAGAATGGGTGGCCGGGAAAGGCGAGGCGGTAAAGTTTGAGCCTGTCGATTGGTATGAACTGCTCCGAGAAGGAGAGCGCATGGAAGGGCTGGTCACCGGCCACTGGCAAGTCTTAAGCGAATTTGACCATCAACATCGAGTTAAGCTCGTGGTGGATGAGTGGGGTCCGTGGTATCGCCCCGGTAGCGAGGCCACTCCTGGCGACCAGCTTGAGCAGATGCCCACGTTGCGGGACGCGGTGTTCAGCGGGATGACGCTGGACATCTTCAACAGGCATCCGGAAAAAGTTGCGATGGCGAACTGCGCGCAGCTCATCAACTGCTTAAACAGCCTGTACCTGGCGCATGAAGATAAGTTCGTGATTACGCCGGTCGGCCACGTTTTTGAATTGTACGCTGGCCATCAGGGTGGACAGGCGTTGCGCACGATTTTCTCGGCGCCTAACCTGCATTATGACCGCGACGGACAAGCGGCGTCCTTCTGGGGATTGAGGGGTTCCGCATCCGTGCGCGACAAAAACCTAACGATCACCGCGGTAAATCCGAGCACGAACGATCCTCGCTTGGCGGAAATTGCGCTGAAGGGCGCAACCGTCAAAGAAGCCAGCATGCGCTTTTTGAGTAGCGCCGACATTCACGCACACAATACGTTCGAACAACGAGACGTCCTTGTTCCCGCGACAAAAGCAGTGACCGTGAGCGGTGGAACGCTTGTTGTTGAGTTCCCGCCAGCGTCGGTGGCGGCGCTCACCATTCAACTCAACTAGAATTCGTCAAGTCTATTTGCGTGACGACCAAATAGGCAGAGGCGGGGCTGCACCGCTTCTTGAACCGCAAGTTTTGCAATGAATTTGAAATCTACTGGGGTGAAATTGCCTTAAAACTCCGAACGGCGCTGACTGAATCGCGATTCCGAATTCCGAGGGACCGCCGCTCGCTGTGTGAGCGGCGGCCCCTCATGTTGCGGACCGAAATCCGGCTAGAAATAGAGCTTGCCTCCCAATTGCCACCATCTCGGCAATGTCTGCGCGGTCACTTTGCCAAAGTTGCCTTGAGAGAGATCACCTTGGATGTTCTGGAAATTGGCATGATTGAACAGGTTGTAGAACTCAAACCTGAATTGAAAAACTAGCCGCTCATTTATGTGGGTGTTCTTGTAGAGCGTCGTATCCGTCTGTATGAAGGCGGGATTGCGGAACGCGCCGGGTCTCTCGTTACCGTTCGTACCAGCGATCGGAACCGTAAACTCGCCGGGTGAGAAGACTCCCGCTATATATGCACTTCGCGAGGTTGCCTGCTGATAGGTCGCCACGTTCGGATAGCTGAAGTTATCCCCATTGGCGAGGTAGTCTCCACTCTGGGGGTTCTTTGGACCGGGCACCGCATCCTTGCCTGAGTTATAGTTGGCGCCGTTATAAGACGCAGAAGTAAAGACCGTGAAGGGATAACCGGTCTGGTAAATACTCGTTCCGCTTAGGCCCCACCCGCTGGTTGCGTGTCCGACAAATCCCACACCGCCGTTCAAGCCGGGCTGCTCATAGTTGAAGCTTGCGGAGATGCGGTTGGGAACGTCCCAAGGGGATGGACCGTAATACGAACCAGGATTCTCCGGGGTTGGATATCTGCTGCCGTCATCCTTGGAAGAAGAGCGAGTATAGGAAACGTCAAAGAACCCTCGGCTTCCTCTAGCCCTGAGGTCAACCGTTACGGCTTCATAATTGGCATACCGATTGTTCTGAGTGTACGCGATGGAGCCAAAGCTCGAATTCAGTCTCGGCGGCGCGGAATTGGCTGGCAGGCCTATCAAGCCTCCGGGCAGCGCATTGATGTCAACACCGTAGGAGACTAAACCTCCCGCGTTGCCATTACCAACGAGGTTGGAAGTATGGGAGCCACTATACAGCGCTGAGGCAACAAAGCGGCTACCAAGCCTATGTTCAAGCGTACCTGACCAAATGTACGCGGTAGGAGACACGATGTTGGGATCGATTCCGCCAATCCCTAGGTCTGCTCCCGGAATCCCTCCCGCGGCGTCCAAACAGGGAGCTACAGGACATAAAGTTGTGCCAGCCAACTTCGGAAATACAAATCCGAATGGAGGCTTGCTGCTGGTGCCCTGAACGAATACGGGCCGGTTGCCCGGCGCATTGGCTGCGTGGAAGGTAGGATTAATCAGCCCAGGCGGGTTGCCACGGAATTCCTCCTGAATGTTTGCGGGCGTCAGCCAATTGGAGAACATCCCAAATCCGCCACGCAATAGCCAGTCTCCCCTTCCAGTGATATCCCAAGCTGCACCGACCCGCGGTGTGTAGGCTTTAGGCGAACTAGCGACCGCATTGTGCGTCGGTTTGGCAAAGCCACTGGCCACTTGGTCCCCGAAGGTCGCACCCGAGCCAAGGTAGAAGTTGCCAAAAACCGTCGTAGGTGATTTGGAATAGGGGTTCCCTTGATCGTCGAATCGGAAGCCGATCGTTAATGTCAGATTGCGCCGCGCTTTCCAAGTGTCTTCGGCAAAAATGCCCCAGGTTTTGGAAGCCGCGTCCCAGCTCCACAGCGTCTGCTGACCGGTTGTAGGGCTGTACATGACGCCGCTCTCTTGAAGCGGCGCATCTTGAGCTAGCGATAACAGATTGTTGAAAGTGAATCCGGGGTGAGACCAAGGCCCCTGGAAAGGCTCGACGTCGTCGCCGTATAGGCCTTCGTAACCCACTTTTATAACGTGCGCGCCGCGGACATGAGTCAAGACATCACGCCAGTGATAGTTGTGTTGAATGAAATCGCCTTGCGCGAAACCTACTCCGTATCCGACGCTTTGCCCGGTAACGCCGATTCCTGGGATCGTGAAATCACCGGTCTCGCCATTCTTGCCCTCAATCCGATTCTGCGCAAAGATTGCTTCATTTAGAGTCGTCGGACTGAAATCGTGTGTCCAATTCACCTGTAAGGCGCGCTCCCAATAGTTATTCGTGGTGGAGAACTGCGGGATGACATTCGGCGCAGGGTTGGCCTGCAGGGTGCGGAAGAAACTGCCGTAAATGCGATCCTTGCCGAAATACTTGTCCACGCGAACGAAATACTGGGTGCCGTTGATGACGTTTGAGGAATTGAAGATTCCGTTGTCAATCATCGGCGTAGCGCAGGGCAAGTTCTCCGTTGCCGCTGTCCCGCAAGTTCCCGGGAAAATGTCATTTGCCGTTTTCGATACGGCAACGCCGACTACCTTAGTAGGAACGTAAGTATTCAAAATCTTCGTCCCGAACGTGCCGGGATTATTTGCTTGGGCAAAGGCTGCGAACGCGGGGTCCGGAAAACTTATGACGTTGTTGCCGGTAGAAGCAGAAGAGCGCAAAGCTTCGATGCCGAAGAAGAAAAAGAACTGGTGATGGGGAATAATTGGCCCGCCGATCGTTCCAGAAAGGTTGTTGCTATGGAAGGGATTGTAAGCGTGGTTGTCGCCGGGTAATGAATATTTGGCATACATCGATTGGTAGTTGAAGTAGTCGCTCACCAGACCGTGGAACTGATCCGCACCGGACTTCGTCGTCATGGCCACCTGGAGGCCACTGCCGCGCCCGTACTCACTCGCATAGGTATTTACCTGATTGTTGCTTTCTTGAATGACGTCCGGGTTGGGAGTGAGATTCAATACTCCTTGTCTGACGCTGCTCGTGACGTCCAGACCGTCAATGATCCACATATTCGCAACGGTTCCTTGACCGTTGGCGCTGACGTCCACTGCTTCTTCCGTGGAGAAGTTGCCTGCGTTAGATCCCGGAGTGCCCGAAGAGACGCCAGGACCGCCTGCGAGTCCTAGTCCCGTAACCCCGGGGGCGATGGTGGAGAGCGACAGCATATTGCGGCCCGCCATCGGTAGAGTCGACAACTCCTGGGTTTGGAGCGTCTGCTGATTCCGTGTCTCCGCCGCGTTCACAAGCGGATTTTCCGCGGTGACCGTCACAGATTCCGTCGCCACACCAACCTTGAGCGTAATTGGAACGCTCAAGTTTTGGTTCGTCTCAAGCGTGACAGTCGTGCGCGCCGTCGAGAAACCCGCACCTTCCACCGAAATTTGGTAGGGACCGGGGGCCAAGCTCAAAAACCGGTATCCTCCCTCGCCGTCCGTTGTGGTCGTCGCCATTATGTGAGTTGCTAGATTTTCGAGCATGACTTTCGCTTGAGCGACCGCCGCGCCGCTCGGGTCTACAACGTTTCCTTGAATGTTTGCCGTGTACTGAGCCCGGGTCGAGGTAGCAATCACCAGAACGATGACAAGCAGCCGGAAGGACCATCCAACCAAGGATCTCGCTTGCATGCGCTTCACCCCCAAAAAAGAAGAGTAAACATTTACAGAACAATTTTACTGTAAACGTTTTCTCGATTGCTCAAGGATATATGCCACTTGAATTCCGCTGTCAAGCATTTTCTAGTGCTTTTGCATTAGGCACTGCGGGGAAACGTGTCCCGGCCAGACACGCGTTTTTCTCTTACGTCTTGGACCAGCCGCGGTTTGCCACTTGTCCCACCCCCTCTCGGAGAGTGACGAGCTGATTGATGGGGAGGAGTTTGAAGGACTCCACAAGTCCGTTCGGCCAGTGTACGTCCAGGCTGACCGAAGTATTGTTTCCGAGCCCAAAATGAAGTCGCGAATCGTTGCACGAATAAAAGCTGGATTGACTCAAGACGCTCTGAGCCTGCGTTTTCCCGCCGTAATGGGCAAGAACGCGAGCACCGATCGCGCTTCGATTGGACTTAACTCCCTCGAGTTTCACCTTAATCCAGTTTTGTTTTCCGCTGAGATCATTGCGCAAAAGGGACGGATTCTCATTCAGATTTAGGATAAGCATGTCGACGTCGCCGTCATTGTCGAAATCCCCAAATGCGCATCCACGGCTGCAGTGCGCCTCAGCAACACCGGGCCCGGCAGCCTCCACTAACTCCTCGAAGGTGTTATTGCCCAGATTGCGAAAGACCGCGCGCGGTGTCTTGTTTGCATATTGCGGGAGGGATCGTTCTACTTCCGGGTAAACGTTACCTGTAACCATAAATAAATCCGGATGACCATCGTTATCGAGATCAATCATTCCCGCTCCCCAGCAGATATAACGTGTCTCCACGCCCACACGGGACGTTCGGGTGACGTCGTCAAAATTTCCCTTGCCGTCGTTGTGGTAGAGCACGTTGGCGTCGTCGGCGAAGTGCGTCTTGAACAGGTCCAGATGCCCGTCTAAATCGTAGTCGCCAACGCCAACGCCCATCCCCGCCTGTTCCTCTCCGTCGTCGCTGAGCGCTACTCCCCGTATTACGCCCTCTTCACGAAACGTTCCGTCATGGTTGTTCATGAACAGCAAGCTCGGAGTGGAATCACAAGCAACATAAATGTCGGGCCAGCCATCTTCGTCCAAATCCGCCGCCACCACGGTCATGCCGTAGCACTTTGTGGCCGAAGCGATGCCTGCCTGTTGGCTGACGTCAGTAAACGTCCCGTCGCCATTATTTCGGTAGAGCGAATGGCGACCAGTAGGAAGCCCGCGCGGTCCGCACTCCACAGGGATCCCCTTCCAATTGCAGTTCGTATTTGCTCCCGGCACCGGCGCGTGTTCAAACGAGAAGCGCACATAGTTCGAGACAAACAAGTCCAAGTGCCCGTCGCGGTTGTAATCCAGGAAGCTGCATCCCGCGCCCCAGCGCGCTTGGTCGTTCAAGAGACCTGCAGCTTTCGTCACATCCGTAAAAGTACCGTCACCATTGTTGCGGTAAAGAATGTTTTGCCCGAAGTACGTGCAAAAAATATCTTCGAAACCGTCGTTATTGTAGTCCCCAATGCAGACGCCGCAAGCCCAGCCAACAGCATGCAGACCCGCCTTTTCTGTGACGTCTGTAAACGTACCGTCACGATTGTTCTTGTACAGCCGATTCGTTGCGCCCGCCGGAGCGCCATCGAGCCGAGTGCCACACAGCAGAAAAATATCCATCCAACCATCGTTGTCGTAGTCGATGAACGCGCATCCGCAGCCGGTAGACTCCAGAATGTACTTCTTGCTCTCCACGCCGCCGTAGATAGTCGGCGCATGCAGTCCGGCAGCCGCGCCGACGTCGACAAAATGTGCGTTGAATGGGCGGCCCGAGGGGACTTGGCGCGCAAGCGGCTTGGCCGCGTGTGCCGCCACCCCTTGCCCAAGCAATCGTTCGGTAGACAGTACGATCGCCGATCCGAGAGAAAATCCCATAAACGCGCGCCGGGTATAAATCATTCCTACAGAGTTCCTTTTCTTGGCAGCGTGGTGCCAATTTCCAAGAAGCGTCCGTTGCAAACGTGGGTAGCAGTTTATTGGAATCCGTGCGAAAACCACGCAACGAAATTGTACGCCCGGCTTACCGCTGCTTGGTTGCAGTATCCTCTTCAAAAAGTTTGTAGCGGTAATGCTCTTTCTCTTCCTTCGTTGCCTGTTCGCGAAGCTGTGCCAAACGCTGAAGCAGATCAGGGATCTCCTTCTTCTCCCCGGTTTTCCGCAGCGCCTGAATCAGCCGGTATACCGCAGTCTGGTCCTTGGGATCGCTGACAAGAGCCTTTCTGCATTGCTCAATCGCTTCCGGATACTGCCCGGTTTGCATATACAGTTTTGCCAGCACACCGCGCGCGGCCCCAAGTGTCGGCTGCAGAGTGACGGCTCTTTTGGCCGACTGCATCGCCAGCTGAAATTCGGGCGTACCCACATCGGCGCCCCTCTGCGAAAGTAAGTCTGCCTGCAAATAAAGCAGGAGAGCGTCGTTCGGCTTGCGGGCTAATTTTGACTGCACCGATTCGAGTGCGTGATCAAGATCATTCGCCTGAACGGCAGCCAGACCCTGTGCCGCGGTACTCAAGGACTGATTCGGGTTCAATTCGTAGGCTTTCTCAAAGTCCGCTTCTGCCTTGTCGTATTGCGCCAGCTGCACGTACAGGACACCACGCGCCACGTAGAGGTCATCCGCCTTCGGCTGCAGCAACAAACCTTCCGTTAGTACGTCAATCCCAACCTGAAACGACTCGTGCGTGAAACAAATGTTCGCAAAATCCAGATAGAGACTGACGTTTCGCGGCGCAAGCAAAAGAGCCTGTCGCAGCGTGCTAACCGCCTGGGGCGTGTCTCCGACATCTTCGTAGGCAGTCGAAGCAAGCTGCAGCGTGTCTGCATCGACTCCCCCGCCGCCGAGCAGCGGTTGCAGCGTGGCAAGCGCGTCCTGAGATTTGTGAGCCATGAGCTGAATGGAGGCCAGGATCAAATGTTCGTGCGGATCATCTGGTCGAAGCGCAAGAGCCCTTTGAAAAGTCGCTACCGCCTCATCCAGCCGCTTCAACTTAACCAGGCAAGTGGCGTAGGCATGCAAGGAGTCAAGCTGAGAATCGAGCAGTTCGCCGGCTTTTTCGAAATGCGGGACCGCCGCAACGCAGTCTCCTTTCCGATACTCCATCACGGCGAGCATCGCGTGGGCCGTCGGATCTTCCGGACGCAATTGCAGCAAATGATTCAGTAGCGGCATGGCTGCTGCGTTCCCCGCCTGATATTCAATCTGAGCAGCGCCCGCCAGCGCCGCAATAGTGTTTGGAGAAATTTTCAGCGCTCGCTGAAACGCCGTCAGAGCGTCTTTGCTTTCCCCTTTGCTGGCCAGAGCAATGCCTTGTAGCGTCCACAATTGCGCATTGTTAGGCGATGCTTCCAAAGCCGCGCGGCTCAACTTCACGGCTTTGTCGTAGTCTCTGGCACGGAGGGCCGAGGAAATCGGTTCAATCTGGCTCTCGGGGGTTTGCGAAAACGCCAAGGACTGGCAAGACAGCACAAGAACTGCGAGCCCAAGATTCCTGCATCGAATCATCATGGATACCGGCGGTCTTTGCATCTTTGCAAAGACAGGATACTTCATCCGGGAAATCGATTACACCAAGTGTTTGACGCCGAGCGGTGATCGCGTTATACATGGGTCCGTCGAGATAACGCTTACTTGAATTCACTCGCTTAGCGTACCGTTCTGAGCACGCCTCCCGAAATCCCAGGAGGCGTCTTTTAAGCGATCTCCAGAGGTTTCGACATGAAAAATAAAACCAGGCGCCAGTTCCTCAAATCAGCAGCGATTTCCACAACGAGCTTGTTGGCGTCCCGTTCTCTCCCCTTGTGGGCAAGCACTTCAGCGACAAACGCAGTCACTCCTCCACTCTCGATTTTCGGCTACTCCAAAGTCCAACTGCTGGATGGGCCCTTCCGCACTCAGTTTGATCAAAACCATAAGCTGTTCCTCAATCTCGATGAAGATGGGCTTCTCAAGCCGTTCCGCAAACGTCAAGGAATGCCCGCTCCCGGCCCCGATCTAGGAGGCTGGTACGACGATGCCGACGACTTTAACGAGAAGGATAATTTTCACGCCTTCATCGCCGGACATTCCTTCGGCCAATACCTTTCCGGCTTGGCTCGCACTTATGCCGTGACCGCTTCGAAGCCCACGCAAGAAAAAGTTCAGCGTCTCGTGGGGGCCTTTGCCGAGACTGTCGAGCCCACCGGTAAGTTCTACGTCGACTATCGACTGCCCGGCTACACCTTCGACAAAACTTGCTGCGGTCTCATCGACGCCCATGAATTTGCGTCGGATCCCATTGCCCTCGATGTTCTGAAGCGCGCCACGGACGCCGTTTTGCCCCATCTGCCAGAAAAAGCTCTAAGCCGCGCGGAACAAGAAGCCCGCCCGCATAAATCGATCGCTTATACGTGGGACGAAACCTACACCTTGCCTGAAAACTTCTTCCTCGCCTATCAACGAAGCGGCGACAAACGCTACCGGGACTTAGGCGAGCGCTTTATCTATCATGAGTATTACGACGCCCTCGCCGATAATCACAATGCCCTTCCCGGCAAGCACGCCTATAGTCACGTCAACACGCTAAGTTCGGCGATGCAGGCGTATTTGGTCCTCGGAGATAAAAAATACCTCCGCGCCGCCACGAACGGTCTCCGAATGGTTCAGGAACAGAGCTATGCAACAGGAGGATGGGGACCGGACGAGGCGTTTGTCGTACCGGGAAAGGGACTCCTTGCCGCGAGCCTCGGCAAGACCCGCTCTAGTTTCGAGACTCCCTGTGGCGCCTATGGGCAGTTCAAGATCACGCGGTATTTATTGCGCGTGACCCGCGACTCCCGCTACGGCGACAGCATGGAGCAAGTCCTCTACAACACCGTCGCCGGCGCCAAACGAGTTCTTGCTGACGGCACCAGCTTCTACTATTCCGATTACAACTCCGACGCCTCCAAAAAGGTCTATTACAAAGACAAGTGGCCTTGCTGCTCCGGCACCTTCCCGCAACTGACCGCCGACTACGGCATCAGTTCGTACTATCCATCCAAAGAAGGAATTTACGTCAGTCTCTTCCTTCCCTCTCGCGTCAGTTGGATGCAAGGCGCCACGCAATGCACTCTAACGCAGCAAACCAGTTATCCGATATCCAGCACCACGCAGCTTCAATTGGACCTGGCGCGCCCCGAAAAGTTCACGATGTACCTGCGCGTTCCAGCCTGGGCTGACTCGAAGACGCGTATTTCCATCAACGGCAAACGAGCAGAAGGCGATCCCGTCGCGGGAAAATTCTTTGAACTCTCTCGTACGTGGAAAAACGGCGACCGCGTGGAATATGAAATTGGAATGCCGCTTCGCCTGCAAGCCGTCGATCCGGAGAACCTGCAACTCGTGGCGCTCCGCCGAGGGCCCTTAGCGCTCTTCGGTGTCGGCAACCTGCCCGCGAACTTTTCGCGCGCCCAATTGCTTGCCGCTTCAGCAGCTTCTTCGTCTTCAGAGAATTGGCTCGTGCAAAGTGATGCGGGGAAAATTACATTTCGGCCGTTTGCGGCGATCGGTGATGAGCCTTACCGCCTCTACCACAAGGTAGAGACCTAGCATTCCCGCAGCAGCGCCGCGGTCTCTGATCGCTCTGTGGGTCTCAAGTTTCCTACGCCTTCACAACTGGCGTCCAAACCTGCATGGGAGTTGCCGCGCGATTCGACCACGCGTAGTACGGCACAAAACTCAGTTCCACTTGCCGCACTTTAGACGCTTCAGCCGTGTACGGACGATAGAGCGCGTTACGCGAACTAGACTTCTCGCTAACCGCCCCCGTGTGCTTCAACACCACGATTCCCCCAAGCAGATCGCTGCGAAACTCCTCGTGGAACGCTGAAGCTCCTTTCTGCCGCACATCCAAGGCAACATCAAATAGCTGCACCCCATCCGGCTGATCCAGTTGTTCAAGACAATAGACCAGCGGCCCGCGCTGCACAGCAACGCGCCCGTAGTCATCCACGACACGCGGGTTTGCTTCGATCACTTGCGGCGTCATCCTAAACTTCACATTGACAATGTCGCCGGACGCCCAACGGCGCCGCAACGCAAGATACTGTCCAGGAGTCGCTCCCGAAACCGGCTTTCCATTGACCGTGACCTGCGTTCCGTCTGACCACCCGGGAATACGCAAATAAAATGTAAAATCGGCAGGCTTTGCCGGCGCGACGCTGATTTCCGCGGCGCCATCCCACGGATAGTTCGTCTTCTGCACAAGTCTCAGCGTGGTTCCGTCCTCGAGATGCCAATCCAGTTGCGAATTGTCGTAGAGATGCAGATAGAGTCCGTCTTTGCTCGTGCTATAAAAATATCCCGGCAAGGAAGCGAACGTTCGCTCTAGGTTCGGCGGGCAACACGTCGTGTCGTACCACGGATTGCGAATCTGGTCGCCGCCCGACGGATCAAATCCCAGCGGATTGCGGTAACAATACATGGTCCCGTCCAGCGACATCCCCGAATTGATGCCATTGTAAAGCGCCCGCTCGATGACATCGGCAAATTTCGCGTCTCCAGTGGCCGCAAGCATGCGCCAGTTCCACATCATGTTGCCAATCGCCGCGCAGCTCTCCCCATATGCAGTGAAATTCGGCAACTCATAAGCATCGCCGAACGCTTCACCCGAACTCCGCGCACCGACTCCGCCCGTCACGTACATTTGGGCCGACATTAGGTCAGTCCAAAGCACGTTGAGCGTCTTCAAATAAGCTTGGTCACCGGTTTCCAGATAGTAGTCGGTAGCTCCGCAACATGCATACATGGCGCGTACCGCATGCCCCTCCAGATGTGTGCGCGTCGTGAAGGGAATTCCGCAGAAGTGATAAACGTACCCGTGCTGCGGCAGCTTGATGCGATCGTCACCCTGAAGAATATAGCCGGCAAGCTCGAGGTGGCGCTTGTCACCAGTCGTGCGGTACAGCTCGATCAGCGCCATTTCCATTTCCGGATGCCCGGAGAGAATCGGCTTCTTATCCGGCCCCGGCCCGAAATTGGGCAACAGGTAGCCATCGACAAAGTGAACCCCCGCGTCAAGCAATGTGCGGTCGCCCGTCGCGCGATAATACGCAATCG